>Ga0213869_10000166_pt1 | contig 52977 bp, 38 predicted proteins | sample PICome_10_FD_160083 | JGI IMG/M metagenome (GOLD analysis project Ga0213869, IMG submission 160083) | Coastal seawater microbial communities near Pivers Island, North Carolina, United States - PICO132 | ecosystem: Environmental > Aquatic > Marine > Coastal | place: USA: North Carolina... | reverse complement strand
ATATACAATAACATGATAGAATTATTAACTACCTACAATATTATTGTGGGTATTTCAGTAGTAATAAATATTATACTACTAATAGGAGTTCGAAACCTATTAAAACAAAACGAACAACTTGAAGATAAGTTGGTAAATACTGTTAATCAAACAAGGAATTCAGTCGAAGATGCACTTACCAGAATGAGAGAGCTTGATAATAAAGAAGCCTTTGAAAAAGATGATGAGGTAGGAGTAACTTTTGATGCCCTTCGAAAAGTAGTAGAAGGTTTAAACGAAGAAATATAAAATATGCCCAAAAAGAGAAGAAAAAAATCCAAGATATATTTTGGAAGTCCTGCACAAGAAGCAATTGTAGAATACAACAATAGTAAAGACCCTGCAGAAAGGTCTAAAATATATGAAACAAGAATTAAGTTTCCTTTTGAAAAATTAGCAGAGAATGTAATTAATACATTTAAGTTTACTTACTTTGATGTTCCTAAAAAAGATATACAAACGGAAGTAGTTTCTACTATGGTGGAAAAAATTCATATGTTTAAGGAAGGCAAAGGTAGAGCATTCTCTTACTTTACTATTATAGCAAAGAACCATTTGATTTTAAAAAACAATGGTAACTATAAAAGGTGGAAACAAAACTCTTTATTATCTACAATGCCACCAACTTGGAATCCGGAAAATGATTTCTATGAAAATGAAGAGAATAGTGAGTTTAAAGAATTTAAGCACATTATGTTAACTTATTGGGATAATAATTTAAATTCAATTTTTACTAAAAAAAGAGATTTACAAATAGCAGATGCAGTACTTGAATTATTTCGTAGAAGTGAGCATATAGAAAACTTTAACAAAAAGCATTTGTATCTACTTATAAGAGAAATGACTGATTGTAAAACTCACTACATTACTAAAGTTGTAAATGTAATGAAAAAGCATCAGAAAAAAATGTTAAATGAGTATTTAGAGTATGGCGAGTTCAGAGAACCAAATAAAAAAGTATTTTGGCAACAACCTACTCAAGAGGATGTAGAAGAAAATCCTTTTATAGATAATGATTACTTATAAGAATAAATGGAAGGTTATATTTTAGGAATATCATGTGGATACCACGATAGTGCTGCAGCACTTATTAAAGATGGAAAGGTTTTAGGAGCCTGTGAAGAAGAAAGATTCACAGGTATAAAACACGACTCATCATTTCCTATCAATACTATAAAGTGGTTATATAAAGAATTTAAAATATCAGGATTAGATATTGAAAAAGTTTCTTTTTATGATAATCCAAAATACAAATTAGATAGAATTGAACAATCCTTAAAACGAGGACCCGTAACAGAGTTCTTTAATAGAAAAAGAATTTTAAAAAGAAATAAATTAAAATTCGAAAAGTTTGAAAAGCAAATAAGTGGTATTACTAATCCCAATATAGAAATATATTATTGTGACCATCACTTATCTCACGCAGCATATTCTTTTTATACTTCACCATATGATAAAGCATCAATACTTTCAGTAGATGGTGTTGGTGAATGGGAAACCACTACTTTATATTATGGAGAAGGAAATCAATTAGCAAAAATACAACAAATTAAATTTCCACATTCATTGGGAATGTTATACTCAACATTTACTGCTTTCTTAGGATTCAAACCAAATGAAGGTGAGTACAAAGTTATGGGGTTGGCTCCATATGGTGACCCAAAAAAGTTTCTCAATAAGTTTAGGAAATTATACACTCTAACAGATAATGGTGGTTTTGAATTAAACATGGAGTATTTTACATTTGATTGGTCAGATACTCATATGTTTAACGAGAAGTTAGGAAAACTCTTGGGTATTCCAAATAGGTTACCTGAAGATAATTTAAATCAACCACATAAAGATTTAGCAGCAACACTCCAACACGAATATGAATTTCTATTCTTCAGATTGGTAGATAGATTATTCGCAGTTCGTTCATCTAACAACTTATGTTTAAGTGGTGGATGTGCTTACAATGGAACTGCTAATGGAAAGATATTAGAAAAAACAAACTTTAAAAATGTTTGGATTCCACCCGCTCCATCTGATGCTGGTTCTGCTATTGGTGCAGCACTTCATGTATATTATAATACTGGTGGTAAAAACAAACCTGATAATAAATCTCCATATTTAGGACCTCATTACACAAATGGAGATGTGGAAAGTGTATTAAAAGAAATGGATGAAGATGTTTGGTATGCTAAACTACCTCATTCAAAACTTATTCCATTAATAGCTCAACACATATCAAATGGAAATGTAGTTGGCTGGTTTGAAGGAAAAATGGAGTTTGGTTCGAGAGCATTGGGTAATCGCTCTATTTTAGCAAACCCATGTGACCCTCAAATGAAATCAAGATTAAATAGAGTTATAAAAAAACGAGAAGGATTCAGACCCTTTGCTCCAATTGTAAAAGTAGAAGAACAATCAAAATACTTTGATTATAGTAAAGAAGTTCCTTACATGAATCAAGTGGTGAAGGTAAAAGAAGAATATAGAGATAAACTTCCTGCTATTACTCATGTAGATGGTTCTGCTAGAATACAATCACTTACACGCAGACAACATAATAGAATGTATGATTTATTAACTGAATTAAGTAAATGTAATGAATACCCAATTGTTATAAATACTTCATTTAATCTAAAAGACCAAACAATGGTATTGGACCCTAAATCTGCAATAGAAACATTTCTTAACTGTGAGATGGATATTTTAGTAATTCATAACTATATTATCAAGAAAAAGATACTCTAATTTAACACTTACATAACATTTTCTTAACATTGGAATACTTATAATAAAGAGGAAGATGATTATGAAAACACAAAAACTATTCTATTTGAGGATGGTACAATTAGTGTGTATTTTTTTCTTAGCACTATTTACCACTTCAATGTACTCCCAAACTGAGGGAGAAATTAAAAAGTACAAACAAGATGGACAAACTGGTTACTTCATTATGAATGATGGAGATTGGTTAAGACATGGTTTGTGGAAAAATGACTTTGCAATAGCAGAGTATGAAAACAATCAATTGATTTGGATTCAACCAAAGGGTGATAGAAAATATTACCATGAAGAGATAAGAGCTAGAAGAATTGTAGCTCAATTGAATTCCAATCAAAAGAAAAACTTAGTAATAAACTAAACAAAAACCCACCACTCGGTGGGTTTTTTTATATATATTTTCTTAATCAACACTTCTAATTGAGGATTCCATATATATTGGATACTTTTATTATCACATTCTTATAGTTATTCTTCGGACAGTCCTACGTTTTGTAATATGGAAAAGTTATTTTCTTAATTAAAGCAAAGGAGAACTATATGGAATTTCTAAATAAGATTGGCGATTGGGCCAAATCATTAACAGAAATCGGTATAAGTATCATAGCTCTTGGAGTAGTACTTGAAGTATTATTCAAAGGAATGCAGATACCTTTTTGGCCAGAAAACTCAGTAGTGGAAAACATTATGGGTATTTTGGGCGGATTGAGTAGTGAAGGTTTACTTGGATTAGTAGGTGCCTTTATTCTATACCACATCCTTAAAAAGAAATAAGGATTAATTGAAATCAATTGATTAAAGACCTCACCCTAAAAAGTGAGGTTTTTTCATTTACTATATTTATATACAACTAATATGGTAAAATAATGAGTACAGATTTCGAATTATTTCCCGGCAAAGACCTAAGTGGATTGTTTAAAGATATCTATGATAATCAAGTAAACAAGAAACAAAGAATCTCTGAACTAATCGCTGAAATGAAAAAGGTAATTAGGCATGCTGGAGACATGGCAGTAATTGGGCCAATCATAAAAGATTTAGTAGATACATCAGTTAAGAACGATGATTCACTAATCAAGATGGCTGCAATTGCACAAAGAATTATTGGAGCACAAAATAAATCCGAAGGAGATAGTGGATTTTTATCTGATGATGAAAAAGAACAATTACTAAAACAATTGGATGAAACTATACACGAAGTTGCAGATGAGCAAGAGTTAAAGGTTGATGAACTTACTAATGAAATAGAAGAACTTAAGCAGAAGGTAGGTAAGTAATGGCCGTTAGAAAATCAATATCACATCAATACCAATCAGCATCTAATAATTTTAATATTGGTGGAAAATCAATAAATGTTGGTATTGTGGAGCACGTCATCTTAAATGAAGATGATGAAAATATACCTACAATAAGTAGTAGTGAAGAAAGTTCTAAATTATCCGATGCTTATATAGGGCATTCTAAAATAAGAAAACTTAATGATTTAACTCCAAATAAAAAGAATTTAAATTTTTATGCACCAATGTTACTCGATGAGGGGATACCCTTAGTAGGTGAAACAGTTCAACTTATATCTGTTGGTGGTACTGAATATTATAAAAGAATACCAAGCACTAATATTAATATTGGTAATGCAAAAATAAATGTAGAAGAAAAATTATCTGAGAATAGTGAAGAGTCACAACCAAATAGTGATTCTTATTCTGAGGTATCTCAAACATCAACGGCACAATCAGATACTGCTGAAAGAGATTCTAAACTTGGTGAGTATTTTAAACCAGAGGTAGTACATAAACTACGTTTATATGAAGGTGATAAAATAATACAATCAAGGTTTGGACAATCAATTAGGTTTTCTGCTTATAATAATGAAGAACAATCATTTTCACCAACACTTCTTATCCGTAATAGACAAAATGATGAAGGAAGAAATAATTTAAAACTAAACGAACTAACAGAAGAAGATTTAAATAAAGATGGTTCTATTATTGCACTTACATCGCAAGATTATAAGATACCATTTCAACCAGGTTTAATTGATGATGGGGGTTCATCTAATTTTGAAACCACTCCTATTAACTTTGAGATACCAGAGGAATATGTAGGACAAGACCAGATACTAATCAACTCAGAAAGAATTATCCTTTCATCCAAAGCAGCTGAAATGATATTTTTCTCAAAAGGAAATTATGGATTCATATCTGATGGTAAATTCACAATTGATAATGGAAATGCTGGAGCAGATTTAGATTTTGGTGATACCGTAAATATTACTACTGACAGAAATGATGCTGATTTTACTATTAAAACCGGCAATGGTCAAATAAAATTAAATACTGATGATAGTGGAAATGGTGGTACTGGTCAAAAAGAACCATTTGCAAGAGGACAAACTTTGGTAGATATATTAGATGCAATGATTACTGCAATTTCAAATCAAATTTATGCAACTCCAGCTGGACCTACCGCTAAGGGCCCTTTAAACTTACCTGAGTTTGAACAGATTAGAGCACGATTAGACCAAATAAAATCAATAAAAAACTTTACGGAGTAAAATTATGTCTTTCAAATTGTTCAAAGTAAATATGCTACTATATATGAACAATCCGCTCGGAGTTGTTGCATTTCCACAATATGCCGCAAAGTTAGCAATGGAATATGATATGTGTGTACGAAGGGGAGGTCAGTTAATACATAAAAATCCAGTAGGTATTTCAAACATTCCTTTATTTATTACTTTAATGAATGTAGCTCATACAACGGCACTTACTAAGGGAACTCCTTCTAAACATGCTTTTTTAAAAGATGTTGGTAATGCAGTAAAAGGATATTGGACTGGTGCAAATTTATTACCATTCCCTACCCCACTAATACCAGCACCTGGTTCAGTACAAAATATAATAGCAAATTCAGCTATGGTAACATCACCCGGTACATGGCCGAATGTACCATTTGAAATTCCAACGGATTCTTGTTTAATATTTTTAGATATGATGACTCTGTTTATGCAAATACATTTATTTAGTTTAAAGGGAATGTATATGACAACATCCTTATATCCTTCAGCACCAGCACCAATTCCTGGTCCTGGTGTTTTAAATTGGGTTGGATATTCAATACCAAATACACCATTTCCTGCACTTAAACTTGGAGGTGATTCGAATTTTGGAGAAGATGGTAATTTCGGTTCCTTAGATGGTAGCACTTTTGGAGGAAACAATGTACCATTTAATCCAGGACAACAAGGGGGTGGTTCTGAGCAAATAGATAATGAACTTAGGGCAAGATTATCAGGTGGAGGTAACTTAGAATCAAATCTGGATGATATACTTAGAGCAGAAACTCAAAAAGATGTATTGGGAAGAAGAAGGTTTTTTACTGAAGCTGACTTAGCAGTAGGTAAATTATTAGATGATGCAAAAACGGATAGAAACGCTTTAGAATTACAAAAATCATTATCACAACTCAGACAAGACCTTGCTGAAGAAAGAAGAAAGTGTTGTGATGATTGTGATTAGAACCATAAAACTAACAAAGATATATTTATATTAAGATAAAAGAAAATTTTAGAAATAATGAAACAAAAACAATTAATTAAAGTAGTAAAGGCATTAGTGGAAGTTGAAGTTGCTAAGAAACATGAAAACTTTCTTAAAAACCAATTTCCAGCAATACTTGCTGAAGCGGTTAGTGGTACAATAAAAACTTCTAATAAACCTACAAAAAATGTAGTTAGTGAAGATGTAGACCCATTCAAAATGGCTGAACAAGTATTACAAAATGAAAGAACCGAGCAACCTAAAAGGGTTTTATCTAAAAATGAAGCATTGAACGAAGCATTGAGAAATACCAAACCATTTACTAAGGAACAAAAATCAGGTGGAGTTTCTCCAAAATCTGTATTAGATAATTTTCAACAACCAATAAATGAAAGTATGGATAAAACAATTCAGTTTACTCAACAAGGAGCTGGGGCTGGTTTAGATGGAATGAAAGCTTCAATGGCAGCACAAATGGGATATGGAGATATACCATCTGCTGGTGGAAGTAAAAAGAGTGGATTAGGTGTACAGACCGGATTACCTGGTTTGGATAGAATACTAAACAGAGATAATTCTGCATTAGTTAAAAAATTTAAAAAATAAGGAGTAATTAGTGTCATACGTTTTACCAAAAAGAATAGTAAAAGATACGGATAGTGAATTCGATAACTATGCATATGGTTTTGAATATCCTACCAATAGTGGCACTTTGTTCAAACCAACGTATTCATCATTTGATGCGGCTAAAACAAATTTAAGAAATCTTCTTTTAACTGCAAAGGGAGAACGAATAATGCAGCCTGAGTTTGGAACGGGATTACATTCATTCTTATTTGAACAAATGGATGATGTAGAGTTTGAAACTAATATACAGAGAGTAATAACTGAAAGTGTTAGCTTTTGGTTACCGTATATAAAAATAGATGAAATTAATATTGAATTGACCGATGAAATGAAAGATAAAAACCAAGTTGGTATGGATATTAAGTTTTCTATGGGAGATAATATAGAAACCGATAACGTAACGTTTGTAGTTCAGGGATAATAAATTATGGCTTTAAATACAACAAATAAAAAAAATAAGGGTAGAGATATAAAATATCTAAATAAAGATTTCGGTCAATTTAGAGAAAATCTTATTGAGTATGCCAAAACATATTTCCCAACATCATATTCAGATTTTAATGAAGCATCACCAGGAATGATGTTTATTGAAATGGCATCTTATTTAGGAGATGTTCTTGGTTACTATATAGATGATACTTTAAAAGAGTCAATGCTTCACTCTGCAGAAGATAGAGCTAATGTTATTAACTTATCTAACTTCCTTGGATATAAACCAAAAACTACATCTGCTGCACTTACCACTATGTCGGTTTATCAACTTGTTCCAAGTAAAAGAAAAGCAAGTGGTGATTTATATGATGGTGATAATCGATTTGAATTAGATGCAGGATATCTTCTTAGAATTAAAGAAGGTATGGAATTAGCATCAAGTACGGGTGTTTCTTTTAGAACAACAGAGCTTGTAGATTTTAATGATATCACCGATAGAGAAGTGAGTGTATATCAAAGAAACGAACTACAAGAACCTACCTTTTATTTAGTAAGAAAATATGTTTCAGCAATTTCTGCAGAACTTAAAATTATAAATAAATCTTTTAATAGCCCTAAACAGTTTGATTCAATAAATTTTTCAGATAAAAATATTATTGAAATATATGATGTAAGAGATTCTAATGGGAATAAGTGGTATGAAGTTCCTTATTTAGCACAAGAGTTAGTTTATACTGATTATGTAAACACCTCTCAATTTGATAAAGATTTAGCACAATTTAAAGAATCAGTACCTCAGGTTTTAAAAGTAACAAAAACCTCTAGAAGATTTACTACTAAGATAAATGAAGATAATACAACAAGTATTATTTTTGGAGGAGGTAATTCAGCATCTTCAGATGAAACTTTACTACCAAATTTTAAAAATGTAGGTTTGGGATTAAATAACTCAATTGATAGATTGGGTGCATCATTTGACCCTGCTAACTTCTTGAAAACTAAATCATACGGACAAGCACCAAGTAATACTACACTTACTGTAAGATATTTAGTTGGTGGTGGTGTGGAATCAAATGTTGCAAAAGGAGAGATTAAGCGTATTACAAACATTGAATTTGATGAAGATTTATCTTTATTTGATGATGATGAACTTCAAATGTATGGAACTGTAAAGAATTCAATTGCGGCTGAAAATGAAATTCCTGCTAGTGGTGGTAGAGGCCCCGAAACTTTAGAAGAAATTAGACAGAATGGATTAGCATATTTTGGTTCACAAAATAGAGCAGTAACACGAAAAGATTATCAAGTTAGGGCACTAGCCTTACCAGCAAAGTATGGGGGAATTGCAAAAGCATATGTTGCTCCAGATGGAGAGTTGGATAATAATTCACCATCTTCAATATTAAACACACCAGATGTTCTTGATGAATTTGCAGGATTGGTTCAACAATTAAGAGGTGAAAATAAAACAGAGACCGAAATAAAAACAGAAGTTCAAAGGTTCTTAGTTGGAAAAACTACAAATCAAGAAAAAAATAATCCATTTGCTATTAATTTATATGTGTTAGGATATAATTCTAATAAACATTTAACAAACTTAAACCAAGCAGTTAAAGAAAATCTAAAAACATATTTATCAGAATATAGAATGTTAACAGATGGTATAAATTTATTAAATGGGTTTATAATTAACATAGGAATTGATTTTGAAATAATGGTTTATAATTCATATAACAAAAGAGAAGTTCTACTACAATGTATTACAGAGATTGAAAAGCATTTTAATATTGATAATTCAACATTTAATCAAGCTATTAATATTTCTGAAATTGAATTACTAATTGCTGGTGTAGAGGGAGTTCAATCTGTTCCAAAATGTGAAATTGTAAATAAATGTGGAGGTTCATACTCTAAAATAAAATACAATATTGAATCAGCAACTAAAGGTAAAATGGTTTATCCATCTTTAGACCCATCAGTATTTGAATTAAAATATCCTGGTAAGGATATAAAAGGGAGGGTCGTATAATGTATCAATTCGTAACAGCATCTAAAGATGCAACTATTTACTTACAACAACCATCTCAGAATACTGGATTTGATGAAATCTTAGAAGTTTCTAAAACTTACTATGGAAGTTTAAAAGATATTGCACATTCTGTAATTAAGTTTGAAACAACTCCACTTTCACAATCTATTGCAAGTGGTGAAGTAACAATGAGTGCAGCAGATATGATTCTTAAAGAATGTGAATCTTCTGAAATTCCAATCGATTATACAATTTATGCATATGCAGTAACACAATCATGGGAAATGGGTATTGGTACTCGTTTTGATGATATTACAACTGATGGCGTATCTTGGAACTCTGTAAGAACAGGACAAGATTGGTTATCACTAGAGGAACATTCATCTGATACAACTGGTTCATTTAATGGTAAAGGTGGAACTTGGTTCACTGGTTCATTCTCAACACAATCGTTTTCATACGAATCATCTGATATAGAAATGGATGTTAAAACAACTATGGATGCTTGGATTGATGGAACTCTACCAAATGAGGGATTTATTTTAAAACACGATACATCATTAGAAAATGATACTAATGATTATGGGCAATTAAAATTCTTCTCAAAAGAAACAAATACAATATACCAACCGAAACTAAGAATAGGTTGGGATGATTCTTCATTCTCTACTGGCTCTCTAACAGAACTTACCTCTGATGATATTCATGTAACATTCAAAAGATTAAAGACTAGATACAAGCGTGGAAGTAAACCTACAATCAAAGTTTTCGGAAGAGAAAAATATCCTCTTAAAACATATACTAATGAATACTCATATACAGATTTATACTTTTTACCATCAACTACTTATTATCAGATAAAAGATGTATTAACTGATGAGATAGTTATTCCATTTGATGATGATTACACAAAAGTTTCGTGTGATTCAAATGGTAACTTCTTCAAATTAGATTTAACAAATTGGGAATATAATAGAGATTACTATATTCAGATTAAAACTAATAGAGATGGTGTTATAGAATATTTTGATGATAAGGATTTAACTTTTACAATAGAGAAATAAAATGGCATTAGAAAATAAACTTAGAGTTTCAGAATTAGCACAGAGTGGTTCACGAGCAATCATCTCTGAGGACCCTATTTCTAAAACTCATACATTTATTGATGGTTCTACTACCATAGTTTCTCAATCTGCTTCTCAACCATATGAACACATTGAAGGTGATAGAGATGGTCAATTAACTAACTTCATTGAAAAACCTAAGTATGAAGAAGAGCAACTAAAAAAAGCAGTTGATACTGTAATTGATGAGTTAATAGTCCCACCACCAAGACCAACACCAGATGTTGTTCCTAAAGCACTATACGATGATTTATTAGAAAAATACAATAAAGCAGTAAGCGATTTAGCAGAAGCTAATAATACAATTAGAGATTTACAAGCCCAGATATCTCAATTGCAAGGTGAGATTCAATCATTACGTTCTCAGTTAGATGCAGCTCAAGTAGCAAGAGCAATTGCTGAAAACCAACTTCAACAACAGGCAACTTCCTTTGGTGATTTAAGTTCTAAATTCTCACAAGCAATTATTAAGGGAACACGAGAAACTGCGGCAAGAGTTTCACTACAAGCACAGGTTGAGGGATTAACTGCACAGAAAGATACTCTAAGAGAACAGATACTTCAATTAAGACAGATTGTAGCATCATTACAAGGACAAGTGGCAGCTCAGTTAGATATATTAGATATTCAAACTCAAGCAGCTGCAGATGCTCAAGCAGCTGCAGAAAAAGCAGCTGCTGATGCTGCTGATGCAGCACAAACAGAAATAGATTTAGCAAATCAAACCAACTTAAGAGATTTATTATCTTTTGCCTTACCAAATACATGGCAAGTTGATGGTACAATTGGATACTTAGTAAATCATTCTAGACATAAAGCCGCCCATACAGCTAATACGGATGGTGGTAATAATTGGCAGTTTTTCTTTGATGATAAGAGAAAACATTGGAGAGGGCATTTAGCTGGTAGGAAAATTACATTCTATAATATATCAGAGGAATCAGTAACGTTAACTGCAACAAAACAAAATTTAAATGGAAGTGGAGACCCTTCAACATTACCTATGAGTATTACCATACCAGGAGCTACTCCAGATACAACGGGTCAACTTCAACCAGGATCAAAAGCAATTATAACAAACCGGAGAAAGGGCCTTGGGAAAGGAACTGATGATGGTAAAATCACATACACTAGTCCAAAGAATGAAAAATTAGTATTAAGAGCTCACTATTGGCAAGGGTATAGTAGCCAAAAAGTTCATGACCATTGGGGATATTCAAATTCTAGTAGTACTACAAGTAATGAAAATGAAGTAGTTCAAAATATTTAATTAAAAAATAAAGATGGCAATAAAAGGATTTAAAGAAGTAGTAGAAAAGAAGGGATACCGACTTGATGACAAAGATAGACAAATCTTTGAAAAGGAAATCAAGCGTGGATATTTCGGATTCGATGTTGGTGATATCATTGAATTTGTAATCTATGATGCTTCTGATAATCAATTACCTCAAGCAATTGTAAATGATAAAAAAGTAAGATATATTTCTTATACTGATGAAAATATAAAAGCTTACTTTGATAAAGTTCCTGAAAATAAGTTTAATAAGAAAACAAATAATGCTAAAGAGTATTATATAGATACCGAAAAACTTATTAAAGAAGCTGGATATTCTAATGGGGTATTCAAAACACAAATCACTTTACTAAATAGAAGATTAGGTTCTGAACCAAGATTGTTTGATAAAGTTTGGATACATGAGATATCCCCTTCAAGAACTGAAGTACGAGTATTGCCTGTTGTAGAAGATGGTACAGCTATTGCTAATTCAGATTTACAAGCAAGATATGATACTTTTGTAAACTGTGGAACATTTACTGCAGATATATTAATATTCTTTGATGATTTTGTAAATCAACTTGATGTTACTGAAATTGTAAAAAAGATGTTGATGAAAAAAGGAACAATATCTGAGGGTGAGGATTATATTAAACTTATAGAAACGGAATTTAAATTATTAAATTTTGAAATTTACATAACACAAGTAAAAAAATTACTTCAAGAGATTATTGATAATTATCGTATGAATAAGTATTATAATCCATTTGAATCAAACTTTGGGCAACCAACTGGTGATTCATTTGGTGTAGAGTTTGATATTGAAAACGTATATGATGAGATATGTAATATGGCATCAGATGCGGCTGAGTTTACATTACCAAGACAAAGTATAAGATTAAATACTTTAAAATCAAAAACTCAACAAACTACATTAGATGAGATTAAAAAAATCTTAAGAACAGTACGAAGTAATGATGAGTACGCATCAACAAAACCACCAGTACTCTCAGCACAAATACGAGGATGTATGGATTCAAGTGCTAAAAATTATAACCCAAATGCAACTATACCTTCATCATGTGTTTATGATATACAAACAAAAAAATATAGAGATGTAAAGGTCTGTGATGATAGAAATGCAACAAACTATGGTTCGGATGGTACTTGTGTATATCCACCAAAGTGTACAGACCCAAATGCATCAAATTATGGAAGTTATGGAGCGTGTGTATATCCTGCACCCCCACCACCTCCTCCTCCACCACCTAATCCACCGCCACCACCACCACCTGGCCCATCAACATATAGTATTAGCGCAAATCTTCATGAAGCCAATCCTTCGCCTGCTAACGGAAGATTAATACAACAAATTAAAATACAAGCATCTCCATCGAATATTAAAAAATTTGGTGCAAATGCACACCAAGCTAAGATTACTGGTTTACCAAGTTGGTGTAAACTGACCTTCGGTTCAAGAAATTTAGGTTATAGTACTGGAGCTTGTATATTAAGAGTACAGGTTGAGAGAAACGATGGTGCTGCACGTAGTGGTACTATAAGCTTTAGTTCTACTTTACCTGGTAACCCAACTACAAGTGTTAAAATAACACAAGCTGGTACTACCAAGGTTAGTCCACCACCTCCTCCTCCACCGCCTAATCCACCAGCTCCACCGAAACCAGCATTTAATACAAATGGACCACAAACTATTAAATTTACATATACAGGTGCGGTATCTGGTCAAAACTTAATTAGAGTAACTTCTACCGATAGTTGGACAGTTTCAACAACCGGTATAGCAGGAATTAATTATCATCCTTATAGTGGAACCGGAAATGGAATTATTGAAGTACAAGATTGTTTTAGAAAAGTAGGAACTTCAGATAAGGGCGGGTCAATTACAGTAAGAAGTAGTAGTGGTATAACTAGAAAGCATTATTTATTACAAGAAGGAGTTCCATCAGGTAATCTAGGTTTTGGTAATATGGGTGGAGACACAGTTTACACTGGTGGTACTGGAGGTAAATTTGAAGTATAAAAGTAAAGTAAATAAATAAACTATAAAGATATTTATATACTAATAGGAGAGAAAAGTAGAAATGGCTATACCAACTTATAAAGGTACACAACGAGGTGAAATTTCATTCGATGGACAATACGAATGGACTGGATATGGCTGGAACCCAGTAAGTAGCTTTGGTTCGGGTGGTATGAACTCAATGAGTATGGGTGGTGCGTTTTCTCAATCATTACCTACTACTCCTCAACCCGCCTTTAATAATACATTTGGAATTGCAGATGCAAATATTACTGATTTAAACACTAATGATGGTAGAAATTTTAGTATATCCGCGGAAGAAGCTTTAGATAAAATCGCACAGAATAATCCACTACCAGTTGGTCCGATAAGTGCATTGCAAGCACCAATATCACAACCAGCTCCCATTGTACCAATTGTAAACCCAGCCTTAAATGGATTCAATCAACTTGGTATTGGAAATATCGGAAAGCTCAACGATTACATTGATTTAGATTTTGGTGATTTGGATTTTAGTGGTTTATCATTTCCAACAATTCCAATTCATTTTACATTTTCATTAACTTGGGCTTCTGACCCAAACATTACTTTTGATGTAAGTAATAACGGAAAAACAAAAACCACATGGTCTTCGTCTGATTTTACTCAAACAAAAACTTTTACAGCAAAAGCCGGAGGATATGGTATATCTACTGATAAATTTCAAATATCAACTCAAACAAATCCGGATGTAACCAACACTGCAGGTGGTAATTTATATGAGGTAGTAATAAGAAATAATGGTGGAATTGTAAAAACAATAAGACAAGGAAAATCGGGTGCATCATTTAAAGGTATATATAAGTTTAAAAAAGAAGAAATAATTCCAGATATTCCAAAAGGAATTTTAGTTGATATTGATTTGGAAGCACCAGATAATGTTACAGCAAATGTAACATTAAACCCTATTGATAGAACGACTGGTGCTGATAAATCCACAAGTATATCAGGAAAAGGTAAAGCGGGTGAAACTGGTGGAGAATTAGTAGATGATAACTCTATTGGTTCAGCATTATCTGTAACATTATCAGGAACAGATAGTACTTGCAATTATCAATATGAATTATTTAATATAGGAGGGGGATTACTATCAAGTGGTAACGATAAATCGTTTTCACAACCATTAGCGGTTGGTAAATATAAATTAAAAGTTGTAGTAAGTAAAACCGCAGTTCCAGACCCACCAAAAGATACTCCAACATATAAGTACAGAAGAGAAACTTATTATGTACCTTCAACCGAAACAAGAGGAACTACCGCTGCTGGTCCAAAGGATGTAAGTACAACGGCTCAACTTGAAGGTGATTCTAATATAATTTATTTTGGAGAAGGACAACCCAATGGTGATGATATTACTATAAGGTTTGGTTCTACTAATGCAAGTTATGTAAACTTTACATTTGGTGATACTATATCTAAACAAAACACAAGTGGTGTAGTTACCATAAATCAATCTGAATTGTTTAATGGAAATGGTAATTATACTGCATATTTTCAAGCAGTAAGTGATACAGATGGTAGTGGAAATATTGTTCCAATAAAATTTAGAGCTGAAAGAAAAGATTTATTACCAGGTCCTGATATCATATCAATAGAGTATCCTCAAGTAATAACAGGTAAAGATTATCAAGGGTATAATGTTGATTTTGAAATTTCATGGACTTCAATAAATACAAATTATGTAGATATATACATTAATGAAGTAATTGATAAATATAAATTAGCATCAAAAAGACCAGCAGATGGAGTACAGTCTTTTAATATTAAGGATGTATTAAAAAAAGCAGGAAATAGTTTAGATGAAGATTTAGATGTTGCAACATTTGTATTAAAATTAATTCCTTATAACGAAGAGGGTGATTCTAAAACGGAAGGTAAAACAGAAACAATTCAAATTAACTTTGATAAGGGTAATATTAAATTAAGAAGAGATGTTGTTTTAAGAGATATTAAAGAAACATTATGTAGTATGTTTGATACAGATATACTAAAAGGAGATTCTTCAAAATATTTAACTCACTTAATGCACTTTGGAGAAGCTAACAATAAAGTAATTGCTTCTTGGGATACTGATTTTGAAACCTTTTCTAAATATGAATTTAGTGAAGATACTGGTGAACGAACTAAAGTAAGTGAAGAAAAAACTCTTGTATTTAAACTATATGAACCACTTCCAAGAGAGGTACAGCCAAATGAACAAATTTGGGTATCTAAGATTCAATCGATTCCATATGTAGAACAAATTACCATTATAAATGAAGAATTTGAAGATTGTATCGAATTATCACCGAACTTTGGAACAGGTGTATGTGGTGGAGAAAATATTGGATACCAATTATATGATGATTTAATAGCAAGTGGTTCATCTTCATCAACAAAATTACTAACAGAATATGTAAGTGGTAGTGGGTTTGATTTAAAAAAATTAACTATACCATTTGTAAGTTCATCAAAAGAAGTTAGTGGTTCTCTTTTAGTTGAAACAGATTCAACTTGGGCATGGAATAATTTTGTAAAATATTCTTCTGCAAATGAAAGAGTTAATAATTTTATTTATAAAATTAAATTAATAGAATTTTACGAAGATAAAATACAAAAATTAGAGTCAGGTTCATTTAATACTGGTTCTGTAACTTTACAAAATGAAATTAACAGAACTTCTGAATCTGTTCAAGAAGTAAAAGATAATTTTGATGCATTTGAAACATTCTTATTTACAAGTTCATCTGCAGATGGATTAACATATCCGGGAGCAGGTGGTAATTTAATTTCCGCTTCAGATTCCAGCGATGCAACTGATTGGTATAATAGTGTTAGCTATAATGCACAAAATTATGATTTATATAATAAAGATTATTTAGTAAACAATTTACCACTACACATCCAAAATTCTGAAGATTCTGAAGAATTTAAAATGTTCTTTAATATGATGGGACATCACTTTGATGTACTTTATTTATACACTAAAGCTATTGCTGAAAAGAAAAACTTAGAACATAAATATGATGTTGGTATAAATGATTCTTTACTTTCTCAGATGTTAGAATCATTAGGGTGGGATACTAAAGTTCCTGCAAAAGCACAATCACTTTGGGAATATGCTTTTGGTGAAACATCTGATGGTACTTCAGTATCTAATCTAACTGGTAAAGAAATACAAAATCAGGTTTGGAGAAGATTACTTAATAATATACCATACCTTTTAAAACACAAAGGTTCAAGTAGAGCAGTTAAAGCAGCTCTTGCTTGTTATGGGGTTCCATCATCAATGTTAACTATTATGGAGTTTGGTGGACCAAGAAATGCTGATGGTGGTGTATCTAAGTTTTCATTTGAAGATAGAACAGCAGCATTAAACATTAGTGGGTCTGAATCAGTATTAGTTCCATGGAAACAATATAGTGGAACATCTGATTATCCGAATGCAGTAGAAATTAGAGTTAATTCTGATAAAAGACAAGACCAAACATTCGTAACGAGTTCATTATGGAATGTTGGTGTACAACATACAAATGGAACAAATGGAGTACTGACACTGACTGTTGCTGATAGTTCATCGGCATACATGGTAACCTCATCAGCTTTTCCATTCTTTAATGATGAATATACTCAAATAGTAGTTGAAAAAAGTAATAACACCTTCACAGTAAAAGGTAAAGAAGCATTTCAAGGTAGGATTAGAAGTGAAGTATCTGCTTCAATAGAAGTTGAGAATCATATTTGGCAAACCGAAACTACATTAAAGATTGGAGATGGTTCTACGTTTACTGGTTCGATAGATGAGTTTAGATATTGGACATATCCATTATCAGAATCACGAGTAGATAATCACACATTGATGCCAGATGCAATTGATGGAAATCACCACTCATCCTCAACAGAAGATTTACTTCTTCGTTTAGATTTTGAATATCCCAAAGATAGAAATGTAGATACCGCAATTAAAAATGTATCTATTAATGAATCATATTTAGTTCCATTCGTAACCGCATCTAACTTTGATAGTAATAGTAGTTATCCATATCATTATACTACATATGAAAGAACTGTAACAGCAAATGTTCCTTCAAGTGGGTTTAATGTTTCACAAAAATTTAGATTCGAAGAACAACAAGGATTAAGTGAAGATATAGAAAATGGATTAACACTTTCATATAGAGACCGTTCAACTAAAAAATCATTTGATACATCTCCGATTGATACAAACAAATTAGGATTATTCTTTTCACCTGTAAAAGAGGTTAATATGGATATTTTAAAATCCATAGGACAGTTTGAATTAGACCAATATATTGGTGACCCAAGTGATGAATACAAATACGAATATAAAGAACTTAGAGAATTAAGAAATTATTATTTTGAAAGATATAATCTTAATTTATATGAATATATTCAATTAGTAAGATATATAGACCAATCTTTATTTGAAGTATTAGAATCTCTTGTACCTGCTAGAGCAATTGTTACAAGTGGGTTATTAATAGAACCACATATTCTTGAAAGAAATAAAGTTAAGAGAACAAAACCAACAGCAGTAGAATTTGGTTCTAAATTTCAAGATTCAGAAATTGATTTGAGAGAAGCAATGCAACTTGCTATGATACCAATAACACAATGGCCGGCTGATATACAATTAAAAGAAAGAATTAAATTAGCAGGTTTACAAAATCAATACGATAGTGTAATAGCATCATCAAACCCAACATTTAAAGGTAATTATGCAAATATTATTGGTAGACTTAATAATTTAACACCAACGTTTGTATCAACTTATGATTTAATTGATGGAACAATTACAGATTCTAAAATTGTTGATAAATTGTTAAAACAGTTTGAGGCAATTGGTGCACAAGACCAAATTGGTATAAGTCCAGATAGTTTAACAAATGGGTTAGCAGGAATTACTGCAGTTAATGGATACGCTGTGATTACTAAATTAGATGGGAATGGTACTTTAATAAAAGAAACTAAACAAGTTTATCTTGTAACTGAAGAGTTTGAAATTTCAGAACCCATTCAAGTAGATAGTAATGATGCATCATTAGGTGAAACAACACAAAAAGTAACAAAAACAAGAAAGTATATAGTATTTGCTGAAGTTGGTAGATTTACCTCTGGCCCAAGAACTGGAGAACTATTTGGTCCAAAAATTGGAGAACGAGGAAAGCTTGGTGGAACTATAACCGCAGTAGAAAGAGTAAATGCAAGTGGAGGTAAAAGAGCGGGTGTTGGTACATTAGGTAGCAAATACGGAAATCGTGGATTTAAATCTCCATCAAGACAAACAAGTTTAACAACTTTAGATGGTAAATCACCAATAGAAACATTCTGTACGAATCCGAATATTCTTAAAGTTTCCGATACAGGAAGAGGGGCTGGTGAACCTATTTTAGAAGTAGATGTTAAATAAATAATTAATTTTATAAAATAGTTATATTTATATATTGAAAACACAGAGGAATAAATTATGGCATATTTAGATAATTCAGAAATTACAGTTGATGCTATCCTTACGAGAAAGGGTAGAGAACTACTCGCAACGGGTCAGGGTATCAACATAACAAAGTTTGCATTGGGAGATGATGAGATAGATTACTCATTATATGAACCAGCACATCCAAAGGGTAGTGCTTATTATGATGCAGCAATAAAAGCAATCCCAATAACAGAAGCTTCACCAGATGAAACTCAAGTATTGAAATATAAATTGGTAACTTTACCAAAAGGTACAAAAAAGATTCCACAGGTGGAATTTGGTATCCCATCTATTTCAGTAACTCAAACTTCAGGTCAAGTTTCTCTAACACCAACAACTTCACCAAGTGGTAATACACAAAGTGGATATACTATAATTCTCTCTAATAAAAACGCAGGTTCCGTTGTAGGTTCAGGTATTTCAGCAGGAAGTGGAACTGTTCCTTTAGCATTAGGAGAAGAAATCACAACAACAGCGGCCATAGAAGTTGGACAAACATTTACATTTGTTCCTAACCCAAGTATAACACAAACAATAAAAACAACTATTACTGTATATGGTAATGAAACGGGTGGTTCACAAACTATTCCTGTAACCATTACTTATGTACAGCCAAATTAATATAACGGAGAAAAACGATGGCACAGATACAAGGACAAGCAGGAGTAAATTTATCAGCTGATTTAGCATCATATCTATCTCAGAACAATGGTAACCTAACTTCTGAACAATTAACAGGTATAATCAACAACTACCTAACTGGTGGTGATAAAGTTGCTTCTCAAGGGGGAGTTCTTTCTACTGGTGTATATAAAAGATTTGGTGAGTTTGATACAGTACAAGGTAAAGTTGAAACCATAACAACTGGTTTATGGACTGGTGATACTGGTTCTTTATCAACTTTTTTTACATCATCAGCTCAAGCAGTAGCAGCAAGTTCTGAATACTACTTAAATGTATATTCAACAGACCCTGCGAGTGATTCATCAGCTGAAGTACAATATGCGGTGGCATATGGTAACAAATATGGTAGTGGTTCTACCTCTCTAGCAAATGATGATTCATCTACTCAAGCAACAAAAGCAACATACGCTCAATATCGTTCTATCTTATTAGAGGAAGATGATAACTTCTTCTCATTCATATCAGCATCTGGAGATTCTCATAATTCAGAAGATATATATATTATAAATGTAGCACGTGCTAGATACAAAGAAACTATGGATCCAGGTAACATGGAATTCATTTTAAGTGGTTCTAATGGTACACAAAAATTTATTGATGATAGTGGAAAGAAATTCTCAGATTCAGTTGGAAAAGCTGGTAGAGTATTTAACATCGTAAGTGGTTCACTTAATTTAGGAACTGAAAATGCTGCAACTGTTGCAAACAAGTATTCAACTGGAGCAGCTAACGGACAAGGATTTGGATTATTTTATCCAGACCAAGGATTGATAGTTTTAAATCCAGCTGCACTTGAAGCAACTGTTGGTACATCAATCGATAGTGGTTCAGTAGGTGGAAATAATATGAGTAAAACATTTACACATGAAGGTAAAAATCAATTCTTATTACATGAGATGTTAAAAGGTGGTGCTGACTTCCAAGCAAGAAGAGTAGAAAACGTTTCTACATCACATTATTTTGTAAGAGCACAGAACAGAGAATTTAACTTTTCTAATAATCCAACTTTCATAACAGGTTCAGATGGTTCATTTAAAGAATCATCATTTGAAACTGACCCAAGAGCTTATATTACAGCAATTGGATTGATGAATGATGCTAATGAAATTTTAGCAGTAGCTAAAACTTCACAACCTATTGAAAAATCATTCGATAAAGAAGTACTTATAAAAGTTAAACTTGATTTCTAAAAGAACTTAACCTATAATCAACCCCACCACGAGTGGGGTTTTTTGTTTCCATATATTTATATAGAGGAATTACAGTATGTTAAAAAATATAGCTAAATCAAACGTTCAACAGAGAAGCTTTAAGGTGTATAAAAAGTTTTATGCATCAGAAGCTGATTATCCTGTCTTAAAGCTTTATGATAAAACATCGGCACTTCATAGTGGTAGTGGAGCATTTGATTCTACAACGTTTGAAAGAACAATAAGTGGTTCTATAATAGATTCTTACCACAAGCACCCAATGTACAAATCAATAAGGCATAAGTATTTTGTTCAAAATGATTTGGTAAAGATGTTTGGACCTATTTCTAATCTATATGATTATTCAAATGAGAGAAGAATAGAAGAAACTGTTTATGTAATTGATATAGACCAAATAAAATATGGTGAAGGAATAAAACCCACTTCTATTAGTTTAACATCCCCACAAGTTGCATCTGGTTCCGAAGTTACTGATGATGGTTACGGAGTTTTAAGAGCAAAAACTACCGAATACCAATGGACCAGAATGGATATGAATCAATTTCAAAATGATTTTTCAAAAGGAGTTGATATTGTATTTGTAGATAATGATACTCAACCAATTACCGTTAGAGCACAACAACCATATGGTATTGATTTTAATAATCCATTGGTAAAGCTAACTTGGGAAGGTGATACAGATGATAGAACCATTCAAAGAATGGATGCATTTACTGATACATTTCAAACGGGTAGTCAAGGTCAAATTACAATAGCAGATGGATTAAACTTTTTAGGTTCTGGTCTTGAAAATGTACAAGTAGGTAATGTGTTTTATGCAGATGGGTTAATTGTATTTACTACACTTGCTGAGCAAGAACAAGATGTTACTGATTATGATTTAGAATATCGTTCTACAAAAACAATACATGAACTAGAGGTTCTTTGTCAAGCAGGAGATTGTGAATTCAATTACTCACAAAACCCATCAGCAGTAACCACAACCTTAAGTGGTTCATATAATTTTACAGAAAGTGAAATACGAGAAGGTAGTAGATTAGTTAGGAATTCAAGAACAAGACCAATCAGAGAAGTAACTACAATCGATAGAGTTTCGGAATATTATGGTTCTATAACAAGTTCGGAATCAAACGATTATATAACAGGTTCTTGGGAAGATTATTATTCTAAATCTTTAACAGACCCAACAGGCTCATATTTAACAACATTTGTATCAACAATAGGTTTGTATGATGATAATAATAACTTGGTAGCTGTAGCAAAGTTACCCAAACCAATAAAGAAATATCCAGATATGGCGGTAAATTTTATCGTTCGTATGGATTTATAACATATTTATACTTATATAAAAGGAGAAACAACTATGGCTTCAATAAAAGACTTATACGATAAATCAGAATTTTCAAAACTAGTTGATACGGGAAAAGATAAAACTCCTATCTCAGCAGGTGATTTTGATTTAAAGAAATTATCTAAAGATGAGAAAGCACTTAGTGCAGCAAGAGGTGGTAAACTAAATCAAACACCTTACTCATCAAATGTTAAATACTAAATTAATCTCATTTGAGTTTATTGGTTAACCGTTCTAAAGAATGGGGATATATTCATATACCTAAAACTGGAGGTACATCAATTACTTCGGTTTTAAGAAAACAAGAGGGTACTGAATTTGTATCACAATCTCACAATCACATAGGTAAATTTGATAATATAAAAAATTACTATATATTTTGTATGGTTAGAAATCCATTTACACGATTTGCTTCTGCCTATTATCACTATTGTAGAGATAATGGATTCTCAAGTGTTAGAAAATTTATTGATTCTATTTTCGAACACGATTATCTATACTTTCCCCAAAGCTATTTTACAAATAACGGAAGTTCATCTGATAAAAAGGTGAGCTTTGTTGGTAGATACGAAAACTATGAAAACGATATAAATCATATTTTTCAAAATATAGGAGTACAAGAATCACTACCGCACTTAAATCGTAATTCAATCTACGATAAACATCCACAATTAAATCAACATAATTTTTACAAACATATGTATCAAGAAGAGTGGATGAAAGATTGGGTACGAGAGAGGTACAAAAATGATTTCAAAATTTTTAACTATGAGTTGGACATATAACGGAAAGTATATAACAGAAATATCAGATATGCCAGAAGGTGTATTTGGTTTTATATATAAAATTACAAATGGTAAAACAAATGAGTTTTACATTGGTAAAAAACAAGTAGTTTCAGTTAGAAAACGAAAGTTTGGTAAAAAAGAAACTGCTGCTCTTACTGATAAGAGAAGTAAAAAATACGAGATGGTTGAAAAAGAATCAGATTGGAAAGAGTATCGTTCATCTAATAAAATTGTAAAAAGTTGGTTTGAAGAAAATAAAAAATTATTAAAAGAAGATAATAGGGATGATATCAATGATAGATTGGAATTAAGAATCCTTAAATTTTGTTCTAATAAGAAATCCCTTACCTATTATGAATTACAAGAACAATTTGCACATGATGTATTGGCAAATGAGTTATCACTAAACGATAATCTATTAGGAAAGTTTTTCAGAAAAGATTTGGATATTTCATAAATTTTTTGTATATTTGTGTATGAACTTTTACTATCTAGATGAATTAAATAATGAAGGCCTATGGTGGGGAATGTTTATAAGGGATTGTAAACAATTTATCAATCTAAAACCCGTATCAAAACATAACAATCAATTGGGTATTGTTTTGATTGATAATCAACATTGGCAACAACAAAAAGATGAAGTATATTCTATAATAAAAAAATATTCTCCAAATAGTAATTTAATATTTTGCTTATCAGATACATCAGAAGGATATCCAACAACCTATCTTTACTATCCATTTTTCGAATACTTAGATGAATGTGGTATTGAAAAGAAACGAAGGTTGCTTATGTATAATAACGCTTTCAACGTAACTGATGGTGTAAAGGAATGTGAATTATTTTATACTTGGTATTACCCATCATTTGTTTATGAATTCTCATCAAATGATATTGTAAAAAAAGAAAACCCTTTAGATACAGCAGATACATATGATTTCAGTTGTTTTAATAGAAGAAGTAAACAACATAAATTAGAAACAGTTAAGAAGATAGTAGAAAGAAATTTAAATTCAGCTACAACTCATGACTTATGGGGTGATACTGATTATACACATGAATCTTTTCTAAAGGGAGATGATTTAACTTGTGATGTAAATAGACAATATTTACTCGATGATTATTATTTTTGGGGAAAAGTAAACATTTGTACTGAATCAGAATATTACAGTACGTTTCATGAAAAATCTACGGCAGATTGTGATTGGCAATGGGATGATATGATTCACTTAACAGAAAAAGTATTTAGAAATATAGGTTGGGGTATTCCATATGTTTTAATCTCTTCTAAGGGTTCTTTGAATGAAATAAGAAGATTAGGGTTTAAAACATTTAATTCTATCATAGATGAGAGTTATGATATAGCAGATGATTCAGTAAGGATTGATTTAGCATTAAATGCAGCTGAAGAATTATTAAAAAAATACAATTCAGATGAACTGAATGAAATATTAGAATATAATAAGAAAAAAATACGAACATATTACAATGATGTTGAGTTTTTCAATACCATTGTTTACACTCCATTAAAAAATCATATAAATAATTTGGTTATTTAAATTATTTTTCGTATCTTTGTAACAAGTTAAAAAGTATAATTATGCTTTCTCACCACGAAAAACAATCAGTTGTAAACATATTAGATGATATCTTAGGACCAGGTACATCAATGAAAAATGATGAACAAGCACATTATTGTCCTTTTTGTCATCATCATAAGAAAAAGTTACAAATAAATATTCAAACACAACAATGGCACTGTTGGGTGTGTGATGCGAAAGGTAAGCGTATTCAAAGGTTACTTAGAAGATTGCACGTAGATTCTCATAAGTTAAAAAAGATATATGAGATTTATGGTGATGATTATGTTGTATATAGTAATAATACTGAAGAAGAAAAGGTAGAGTTAAGGTTACCAAATGAGTTTCAATCACTATTAAAAAAACCAAAGGGTGTTAACCCTTTGTTTGGAAAGGTGAAAGAATATGCAAGAAAACGAGGTATTAGCCAAGGGGATATTAAACGTTATAATATTGGTTATTGTGATTCCGGTCATTACGCCAATCGTATTATTATTCCAAGTTATGATAACAATAATAGACTCAATTACTTCATCGCACGTTCTGTATTCGATGAAGAAAAGTTTAAGTATAAGAATCCGCCGGTTTCTAAAAATGTTATAATGTTCGAAAACCAAATTAATTGGAACGAACCAATTACTTTAGTAGAAGGGGTATTTGATGCAATGGCTGTGAAGAGAAATGCAATCCCACTACTTGGTAAGTTTGTACCAAAAACTTTAAATGATACTATATATAAAAAAGAAGTTAAAAATATCAATATTTTATTGGATGAAGATGCACAAGAGCAAGCATTACGATATACAGTCCAGTATCAGAATCAAGGAATCACTACAAAAAATATTAAACCCACAGATAAGGATGCATCTGATATGGGGTTTTCTGAAGTAAACACTAAACTAAAAGAATCCGAAGAAACACAATTTGTTGATATTATTTCACAAAAATTAAAAAGTTTATGATATTATATTCAATTGGAGATTCAGTAACATGGGGAGCTGAATTAGAAAATAAAGAAAATGAAAGATTTTCTAAATTAGTTGCAGATAACTTAGGAGCAATTGATTGTAACAATGCATCATCGGGTGCATCAAATGATTATCTTTTTAGAAATGCAATGAGAGATATTTATCAATGGATTAATACACATAAAATGTGGGATGAAACCAATGGATGGTCTAAATCAGATGAATTGAAAGTTTTAATTGGCTGGACTTCACCTACACGATTTGAGTGGTGGGATGGTGAAAAATATGTACAAGATAGATTGTGGGTTGATTATGATAAGTGGGGAAGTCCTGATGAAAATCAAACAACAGAACAACAAGATAAATTTATTTTACATCAAAATGAATTAATACCATCTTATATTAGAACATTCAATCATATTCAATCTTTAATTTCAATATGTGAATTAAATGGCATTGATTATTACTTCTTTAATACTTTCTATCATTACGAAAATATAAAAGAACCTAAATCAAAAATTGATTTATGGGGAAGAGATAAAGAACAACTTGGTTTAAAATATTTAAAAGAAGAAATGGATAATATGTATGATTATTTAAATAAAAATAATGCTACATTTCACGAAAGAAAACATCCAACAAAAGAGTCTCACAAAATGTGGGCAAACTATATACTTAATACATGGTTATAAACAAAGTTTACCACCTTGCAGATTTACACATTAGAAATCTACAAAGACACAAAGAATACAGATTGGTATTCAAAAAATTCCTAAAAAAAGTTAAAGAAGATAAAATTGAGGATTCCCTCATTTATATTGCTGGTGATATTGCTCATGCTAAAACTGAGATGTCACCTGAACTTGTTCACGAAATAAGTTGGTTTCTCACCGAGTGTGCAAAGTTAAGAGAAACTGTGTTAATCACAGGTAACCACGATTGTAATTTAAATAATTCCCACAGACTTGATGTACTCACACCTATTATCGAAAATCTTGGAAATGATAGAATTCATTATCTTCGTGATACTGGTATTTACAATATCCATAACCTTACTTTTGTTGTCTATTCTATATTGGATAACAAGGAAAATTGGCCTAAAGGAGATACCGTTGATGGAGAAAATACAATCTGTCTATTTCATGGACCAGTAAACAAAGCTCAAACAGATATTGGCTATACCGTTTCCTCTAACTCATTCCAAGTGGATATGTTCGATGGATTCGATATGGCTATGTTGGGTGATATTCACAAACGACAAACATTTGGTGAAGGATATGAACAAGTTGCTTATGCTGGTTCTATGATTCAGCAAAATCATGGAGAGTTATTAGAAAATCATGGTTATTTACTTTGGGATATACCAACACGAACTTTTACAGAACACCATCTACATAATGATTATGGATTCTTAACAGTTGATGTGGTTGAAGGAAAGATACCACAATGGGTCTATGATGAGATTGGTACTAAACTTCCAAAGTATCCAAGATTACGATTACGATTCACAAGGACTGATGCATCTGATATGAAACGATGTATCACCGAACTAAAGAAACTTTTTAAAGTTGCTGAAGTTACTGTAACAAGAACCGATACAATCGGACAATTAAAAACAAATCAAAAAGTAAACAAAAACATTGTTGGTAACGTTAAAGATGAAACTTTCCAAAACCAACTAATCAGAGATTACTTAGAAAGACAATATCTGTTAGAAGATGATGAGTTGGATAAGATAGCAGAAATAAATAAAGAACTCAATGGACACATTGATGATTCTGATTCAGCAGGTAACATTCTATGGACACCTAAAACATTTGAGTTCTCTAATATGTTCTCCTATGGTGAAGATAACCTAATCAGATTTGAAAAAGCACAAGGTATCATGGGTATCTTTGCTCCCAACGCTAGTGGTAAATCATCTATGTGGGATGCACTATCTTTTTGTATCTACGATAAAACATCTCGTACAAACATTTCTAAGAACATTCTTAACAATCGTAAGGATATGTTCTATTGTAAGTTTACTTTTGAGATAGATGGCGTAGATTACTTTATTGAAAGAAAAGCTAAGTATGTTAGAAAGAAAACATCTGTTAAGGTTGATGTAAACTTTTGGAGAGAAAATGGTGATGTTATTGAATCACTCAATGGTGAACAAAGAAAAGATACAAACAAGAACATAGAGAAGTTTTTAGGTAAATTTGAGGATTTCGTTTTAACTGCTCTTTCACTACAAGGAAACAACGCCCTATTCATAGATAAATCACAAAGTGAACGTAAAGAGATTTTATCTCAATTCATTGGGGTAGATATCTTTGATAAACTATATCAAAAGGCAGCTGATGAGAATAGGGATAATGCAACACTCATCAGAAAATTTAAGAGTGATGATTTTACGACAAAATTAGCGAGTATCGACACTGAATTAAAAACCGACAAGAATGAGTACAAACTTTTAGAGATGTCTCAAAAAGCCTTGAAGGAAGAAGATGATATCCTTAATAGACAAATTATTAAGTTAAATGAAAAGATAGTAAAGTTAAATTCTGATAGTGGGGTTTCAATCGAGGAATTAGAAAAAAGATTGAAAAACCTCGAAATGAAGGTAGAGGGCCTCGAAACAACAAAAGGTTCTTTACAAGATAGGATAACCTTTAGAGAAGAACAACAAATTGTATTAGAAGAGATATTAGATAAATTTGATGAAGAAGATTTAGAAGAGGGAATAAATACATTAACTAGCCTTAAAACAAATATTGGTACTATTGAAGGTGAAATAGAAAAAGTAAATATAAAATTAGAATCCTTATATGAAAGAAAAGACCATTTAGATTCACACAAATATAATGAAGAATGTGATGTTTGTATGGAAAACTCAAAATCTATTTTAGAAACTAAAGATGCGGTTGGTTCTCAAATAAAAGATTTTAATGATAACTTACAAGAATTTGAAAAAGAAAAGTTAGATTTAACTATTAAAATTGATTCGTTAAGTAATTATGAAGAAGAATGGGATAAATACAAAGATGCTAAAGATAAAGAAGATAAATTAGACAGAGAAATATCTCAACTTATCAACAAGTTATCAACAACCGAAACCGAAGAAATTCGTTTAGATACTCAAGTTACACAACAAACGCAACTAATTGATGAGTATTATAAGAATGAAAAGCAAATAATAAAGAATAAAGAAATAAGAGAACAAATTACTGGTGTAAGGCAAAAGCAGACTGGTATTAAAGATGAACTGAAAAGAATCAATAGTGATGTTCTTAAATTAAATGGTAGAGTATCAGCTCTTCAGAATCAAAAAGAAACAATTGAGGATAGAATTGATGAAGTAAAAAACTTAGAGCAACAATCTAAGTTATTTGATTTCTATTTAAATGCTCTTGGTAAGGATGGTGTATCATATGAATTGATTGAGAAATCCCTTCCAATGATTGAGGGTGAAGTAAATAACATCTTAGCACAAATTGTAGAATTTGGAATGCAGCTGGAAATCGATGGTAGAAACATCAACGCATATCTTGTATATGGAGACCAGAGGTGGAGTTTAGAGATGTGTAGTGGTATGGAGAGGTTTATTAGTGGTTTAGCCATTAGAGTAGCTCTAATCAATGTATGTAACCTTCCAAGGCCTAATTTCCTCGTTATAGATGAAGGATTTGGTACTTTAGATAGTGAGAACCTACAATCTTTATTTATGTTGTTTACATACCTTAAAACTCAGTTTGATTTTGTAATGGTAATCTCACACATCGATTCAATGAGAGATGTTGTAGATGGTCTTATTGAAATTAAAAAGATAAATGGATTCTCAAACGTTAGGTTCTAACCTTTAAAACATTTTGAGGCTTAGGTGTACCTACCTTTTGCTTAATAAGGGTTTCAACCAACCCACTTAACTTATACCCATGTTCGTTACAATACCCTTGTAAGAGTTCATGGGTTTCTTTTTTTATCTGTATTGTGGTATATTTTCTCATATCTATAACTTTCTATATATTTCTATGTATAAATATTGAATAAGTTTTTTTGGAGATATTTATATGGGTATAATAGGAATCACATATGGCTTGTATAGTAAAAATTGGTAATGAATTTGAAAATCTAAGTGGGTATAATACATTTATAACCGATACAGACCCCAAATCAAAATATTTTAAAGTAACTAAGTTTCCAGATACTCTAACTGAGGGTAAAAACTTATTTACGATGGAAGGGACTCCTTTCTTAAAAGAATCTACTGCCATTAAAATGGAATTAGTAGATGTTGATGGAAAAACTCTTTATATAGAGCCGGGTAAGGGTACGCCAGATTATTATGAAGGAAACTCTGTTGTTCTTTCAACTCATGTTTATAACGATATCGCAGTTGGACCTGGAAAGATTACTATTCTGGGTGAATTAAAAGAATATGAGGATGTAGATGGTATCAAAAGACCAATACCAAAAGAATGGGATGGTGCATATAATGTTAAGTGGGAAAAAGAAATTTACATAAATAAAAATGAACCAAACCAAACTCCTGTTATATTTTATAAAAAACCTTCGATTACAATTGAAGAAGTAGAGGGTGGGTTAGTACAGCAAATAATACCAGAGGTAACACAAAGTGGTTCGGTACAAGGTAGGGCTGATATACCACCACTTGGTACTGATGTTAGAACATGGAGAGCAGGAACTCTTTATAGATTAGAAATTACAGATGGACCTGGATTTACTGGTTCAATAGATGAAAATATAATTTCTGTACCATCATTAGGATATTCTGCAACTGTAAAAGAAGTTTTAAATAAAAATACAGTTTTAGTAGATAAACCTTATGTGGTAGATAATAAGATATCTGAGTTTCCTCCATCTGTATATAGTAGTACATTTGAATTTTTTGATGGAAGAACAAGTACTGCTACAATAGTAACCGGTTCTTATCAAAAATTAGTTTTTAAAAATATAGATACCTTTACTGGTAACTTAGATAATATTAAGATATATAGAAAATCTCGTTCTGATGTTTCTGATTATAAATTTTTAGAACAAGTTCGAGTAGAAGATATTAATGCTGAGCTTCTTGTTGATGAATCACAACCGGGAAATGAAATTGAAGGTGGAGCAGGTAGATTAACAGAAAATACATTTACAAATAGTTGGGTAACTTCATCAGTATCAATAAGTGGTTCATCAAGTGAAATAGTATTTGATGATGATTTACTATTTGAATCAATTAGAATAGTAATTCCAAGTAGTTCAATAGTAACTGATAAGGTTAATATAGAAACTAATAATACTTTTGAAGTATTTCAAGGAGTAGATTATCAATTAAATTTTAATACTCTTGTAAGTGGTTCTATCAATGATGTAATAATAGGACCAACTACGGTAGTATCCGAATCATATACAGAAACTAGGTATTATCAATACGACCCCTCGGTCATGTCTATATATCCTGTATCATTTACAACTGTAACTGGATTTAATTCTATATTAATCCAATCGGGTTCTGAAGATTTAACTCGTAATTATATTTACGATAACTCAAGAGCAACATTCTTTGATACACCACAAAATACAACAGGTTCGGTATTTACATCTGTAAGTTCGGATTATACTTATGATGCTAATTTATCAACATCACTTACGTTTGATACAACAAGTGGTGATTGGGGTACAACATCAAGAGTTCAAACAGATGCAAACAGTAATGCAAACGTTGTATCTATAAGTGGTTCATTTGGTGGTGTTGAATTAATTCTTAACGTTTGGTTAGATAGTGGTTCATATACTATACCAATGAGTGGTAATCCAAAAGATGTTAGTATTTACTCAGAAGTTTACACATCTGGTTCAGAAGAACTCGCACTACTTTCATTTGAAAACATAGGCGGTGATGCTAAATTTTATTATTATAATAGTTCAACTTACTTAGATGAGTTATCATCGTTTAGAAGTTCAACTGAATATGAATTAGAAGCAATAGATACTGGTGATTACCAAACGCCACAAGCTTGGCATTCAAGTGGAACTGGTTCTCAAGTTATAATACCTTACGAACAAAGTGGATACAACTATGTTCATATTGATTATAGAACCAATAGAAGTGTAGAGCCACTAAATGCAGATTTAATAAATGTACAAAGATTAGATAGATTGAATGGTGATTTATTGTATGGAGAATCATACGATATCACTTCAATGAACTTTAATACAGGTGAAATTGAGTTCACAGACGGAACAGAAGCTGATTTTAGTGGTACATTAAATATACAGAATGGGCAACTCGTTCTTACAATAGATGGTGATACTCAGTACGCATATCTTGTAGAAGCAGATTTCAATAATTCTGTAATGGTGTTTATTGGTAGAATTACTGTTGGTGAAATGGAACCATCTTCTACTCGATACAGTCTATATGATTTATTTCAACTATCTGGTAGTACGGTTCAAAATACATCTACTTCAAGTTTTGTTGTTCCAAGAGTACCAACCCAAGGAGGTGATAATTTATATACAGAAGCAGGATATCCCCTTATAAAAGCAACAGTAAGTAGTAGGGATTTTCTAACACCAGTATTTGATTCAGAATCCAGCTCACTGGATTTTCAATCACCATTAGATATTCCTTACTTATTTAGAAATGATGATGGTGAGGTAACTGATGTTTATACTTTCGATAGTTCAAGTGGACAGATTTACAATGTATCATCTGTATCATCTTCGAGTGATATCAATGCAGATTCTTTTGTTTATGATAATGTAGTAGTACAGCAAGGATTTGTACCAAGTGGTTCTATACATAGTGATATATCCACAGTAGAATCTAATAATCTAATAAACGAATATGTTAATCTTACAACTAATCAACATGACCATTTAAGTGGTTCTGTAATTATATCCTTACTTACAGATAGTGGTTCTTTATCATTACCAACGGGTACTGGTTCAGTTGAATATCACATAGAATCTTTTGTATCTGAATCTGGTTATCAATCGGGTAATACGATTTGGAGAAATTCAATGGCATTTAGAAACTTCAATACTGATGGTATGTTGTTCTATAACTATTCAGCAACTTCACAATCTGCGGTAGAGGCAATAAGTGGTTCTTTAAACTATACAATAATTGCTACTGATACGAATGACTTTCAATCTTTACCATTGAATATGTTAGAGAGTGGTTCACAAGTTATACTTGATTTTGAAACAAGTGGTAGTGGATATAATTACATTTATTTAGATTATAGAACAAATAGAACAAGACAAGTATTAAATGCTAATTTGGAAGAAGTGGGATTAGTTTCCGAAATCGATGGTAACCCAATAGGAACAGCTAAAGATACATTAGCACTTTCAGGTTCCGAAGCAACAACGATTACATCTGCTTCTTATTTTACTCAACAAATTCCACCAACTACATCGAGTATATTTTATGATGTTGTAACTGATTATCCATTTTTTCCATCAACAATATCTGCAGGGAATTATATTGGAGATAAAACAGAACCAGGTGTAACTGATAGTATTTTAAATTCACCATTAAATATACCATATGTACTTAATATTTCAGATGCAACCCCAAATGAAGTAATTGTACAAAGAATTGATGCAATATATACTGCATCTTCTGCATATGGAACAACTGGTACATCAGAAACAAGTGACCCTATATTTATATCTCAAAGCTTAAAAGATCCTGATACAATTGTTAGTAAAACAATTGATTTTTATTTAACAGGTTCTTCAGGTTCTCAAGATTTTAAACAATATATTAAATCTATAACTGCTGAAAATGCTTATTCTTCTAAACAATCCATAGAATCATTAGTTACATCTGATTTTGAATCTTCCAATGCTAAACTTGGATTTGAAGTAAGAGGAGATGGTTGGCAATTAGCTAAGATAGATTTAAAACCAGCATCTGAGCCGGGATTCTCTCCAAAAATATTTAAAACACTACAAGAAGAAGATAGAAACTTAGAAGATGAAACGTTTGATTACAAGTTTGAAATGTATGATGTTAATAATAACTACATACCTGTTAAACTTGAACAAACCAAACGATTTACTGGTGGTAACAAAGTTACGTTAGGAACTTTAAAACTTTTAACATTTGAATCAGATAGAACTGCTTTTAGATTTTATAGTGGTTCCATAGCAAACCCAGCATTTCAACAAATTAGATTAGTTGCAAATAAACAAAATGTAACTGGTAATATAACATACGCATCAGCTGCATTTGATTCATCTGGACAATATATAGAACCATCTTCTTATAGTGGAACTTATCCTGGTGGTATGACTTCTGTTGGTGAAAATGGTGGGATTGTTACTATTGCAAACTTTAGTGGTAGTGATGTTAATTATGAAGTAGGTTCTATAATGTACACTGCATCTGCAGATAATTTAGAAGAATATGAAACATTATTTAGATTAGAAGATGGACAACCTATTGCAGATTTAGTTGTAAATAATAATAGAAATGTATTTACCTATAAGAAAAGTGATGGAACGTTAAATCCATCAGGTCAAAGTTCTACAATTACTGTAAAACGAAAAAACCTAGCATCTAATACAGAAACAATTACTGCAAATTCTTCATCAGATAGTGGAATTGCTCCTCCATTAACTGTTTTATCTGATAATTCAACAACTGGTATTGCAACTTACTTTTTAAGTGGTTCTTCTTTGGATTTAACAACCGGCTCAGTTCAATATGAATTTAGTGCTTCTGATGAATTTGGACTACAAGTTGATAATATAACAACAATTACCCCTATTTCTTTCATAGGAGGGGTTCTATTGTATTTAACTAATGAAAGAGGTATATTACCTGCATTTGCTAATGGAACGATACCATCATCTTCTTATACATTTACAACTGGTTCTACAAAACTTTATGTTGAGGGAGAAGAAGTATCATATGATAATAGTTTAGCTAAAAATACTTATAAAATTATTGGTGTGACTGGTTCTGGTATTACACCAAACGAAGTTAACCCAACAACAAATGAATATGGTGGTGTTGCAGGTACGATGACTACCGATTCATCATCATTAGAAATAAATGTATCCTATAAAGATGAAGTTGGTGATACATATTCCTTAACAAGAACTGCTAATTATAATATTGTAAGAGAAGGAGCAGATGGTCAACCTGGTCTTGAAGGTTCGAATGGGCCTGGTCTTGTTTTCACTGGCGATTATAGTACAACAAGAACATATACAGTAACTACTGGTTCTTTGGCAAGAAAAGATTCTGTACTTTATAACGATACATTTTATTTAGCAATTACTTCAAGTGGACCTGATAGTGGGGGATTCCAACACCCATCATCATCAACAGATTATTGGGAAGAGTTAGGAACTGGTTCTAACTTTGTAGCAGCTGAACTTGCTATATTCAAAGAATCCTATGTACAAAACAATATAAATGTTGGAACAAACAATAGTGGTTCAGCATCAGCAGCAAATATTACAATCGCTGGTGGAACTAACTACCCTTATATTTCAATAGACCAAGGAGCAACAACTGGTACACAAGGATATAATGTTGGTAATGGTATTTTCTTAGGTATTGATGGAAATACTGGTACTGGTTCCTTCTCAATAGAAAATGGATTGTTGGGAGATGAGTTACTTTGGGATGGTAGTTCATTAACTATTAGAGGTTCAATAGAATTTTCTAATACACCAGGAGCAGTATCAGATACCTTATCATCGGCATCGTTGTTCTCATTAAGAGCTTACAATTCTGCTTCATTGGCTGAAGCAACGGCTTCATTAGCACAAACATCAGCGGATAACACATTTTCTTCAGCATCGGCATATTCTGCATCACAATTTTCATATACAAATACTTTAAATAATCAAGTAAATGATGATTTAGCAGATGTAATATCTGGTTCCACAGCAATACAAAATGGAAGTGGAACAACCTTTATAGATAGTGGAATTATTTACTCACCAAATATTGGTGGAGCAAATGGATATTTCTCTAATGCTTTTAGAGTTGGTGAAAATGGTATAACATTAGATGGAACTAATTCAAGAATTTATGTTGGTGATGGTAATTACGATAATACTGATACACCATTCTACTTTGCATCTGGTTCATCTAATATATTCTCACTTGGAGATAAATTAAGTTGGAATGGTTCTAGTCTATCAATTGTAGGTAGTATTACCTTAGAGGCTGGAAGTGATATAACTGATGGATTGCCAGGTGGAACAATAAGTGGTTCTGGTCAACTACCTGGTGGAATCGTTAGTGGTTCGGAACAATTACCTAATGGGATACTTAGTGGTAGTGGACAATTACCGGATGGAATTATAAGTGGCTCAGAACAATTACCCAATGGATTGGTAAGTGCTTCGGAATTTAACTTTGGACCTGATGTATCTTCGGCAGATTTTGTTCTATCAGCACAAACTCCTTCATCAGCAGGTTTATATATAGGAAATACAAACTTAGGTTATTATGATGGTGGTTGGAAAACCTACATGGATGATGAGGGTAATTTCTTATTAGCTGGTACAAATGGTTCATTAAATTGGAATGCAGGTACTGATACTCTAAATATTCAAGGTACTGTTGATGCAACTGATGGTGAGATAGCAGGTTTTAACTTCTCAGGTACAACACTAACATCTCCAAGCTCTGGTATTGTAATTAACACAGGTGATTCTTCAAACAATGCTCATATAAAAGTAGGAGCAGGTGCGATTAATATTGAAAACAAAAATGACTTAAGTGAAATTGATAGTGTTAGTACTCCATCTATAACTGGTACGATTCCAGAAGCAAATACTAATGATGCATATTTTACTGGAACTAATTCTACTCAAGGAACGCCAGAATACGATGATGTAAGTGGAATTACCTCAGATACATCAAGTACATTTGCATCAAATCCAATTAGATTCCAAACTGGTGGTAGTGGTTATAATGGAAAAACTGCTACAATAAGTGGAACGATATCTGCACCAGTACTTAATAGTGGTAATACTAAATATTTAGAATCGGAAATATTAGGTGTAGCGGCTTCAGTTTTCATTCATTTAATTAATGCTAAAATCAAAGTAGTTTTACAAAAAAGTTCAAATGGTTCTACCAGTTGGTCTGATGTAAAGGAATGGTCATATTCATTATCTCAAACTTCTTCAGGTACAACAGCAGATTTAGGAAGTACTTCTCAATCATTCTCATTAAGTGCAACTTTAGAAGATAGTAAGTATTATAGAATAATTACAAAAATAACCAATGTAGATATTAATGCATATACCGAACCATCGGGTACTGGTGCTAGAATTGGAGCTTATTATGGTGCACCAAGAATTACAAGTACACCTACCTTAACGATGGTAGGTTCATCGGATAATTCAATTACAGAAATTACAAAAGGAGGATTACAAGTTGTAACAACTGATACTAAATTAGTAAGAATACCAACCTCAACAACTGGTGATGCATTATCAGTTACAGGTTCTATTTCTGCAACTGGTAATATTACTGCTTTTGCAACATCAGATGAACGATTAAAAGAAAATATTATTGAAATAAACAAACCACTTGATAAAATAAATGAAATAAAAGGAGTTTTCTTTAATTGGAAAGAAGGACATGAAGATATCCACCAATTTAAGGGAGAAGATATTGGAGTAATTGCACAAGATGTAGAAAAGGTTGTACCTCATATAACAAAAATAAATTCAGTAAATGGTTATTATGGAGTACGATATGAAAAACTAACTCCTTTACTTATAGAAGCTATAAAAGAACTGAATAAAAAAGTAGATGAGTTACAAGAAGAAATAAAAAGGTTAAAGTAATGCCATTACCAGAAGAAGGAAACGCAATAGGATTTGATGATATCAATGAAGAGTTAGGTAATAGTTCAAATGCTGAATTAGATTTAGAATCAGCATCAGAATTATTTGGATTAACCTCTCCCCATGGTATGAATGAGTTGTTTGGATTAAGTTTAGATAATTTTGCTACATCATTATCTATATCCCCAACGAGTATAACCAGTGCTGATAAGGGTGGTCAAACTTCTACAATAACCTACACCTCGGATGGTAACTTTAAAATTAACGATGAAAATATTTCATTTGCTACTGTGGCTTTAGGTTCTGGTTCAGAAGGAACAGATAATACTTTTGATATTGTTATACAAGCTCAACCTTTAGATGGTACAAGTAGGAGTGGGAATATAACTTTAGAATCACCTGATTTAACAAATATAACCTTAACAGTACAACAAGAAGATAATGATGCTACTCTTACAATTGTAAGACAGACTGGTGTAATGACTTTTGGACATGGTGGTGGTGAAGGTGAACATTACAAAATAGAAACTGACCCCGAAGGTGTGGTAACTTGGGTTGCGAGTATATCGGGTGAAAGTGGATTTTCTCATAGAATATATAATTCGGGTAATTCATTTTCCACATCTAACATAAGTGGTACTGGTGATGAGTTTATAGAAGTAAAATCAGATTCTAATTCTACTTCTTCTGATAAAACAGCAACTGTAACTGTTGATCCTGATAACATTTCAGATGCAAATGTAACTGATACTGTACGAGTACAAAGAGAACCAACTTTCTCAGTAGCAGGTACAAATCTTATAGGAGGTGTTCATTATTCAACTTCTAATTTCGTTTATACCGATTCTTCATATACTGATAGAATTACCTTTACTGTAACTTCAAATTATAATATTTCCACAATATCAGATGATTCTACAAGTTTTACATCCACCAAAGAAAGTAATAGTACGTTTTATGTATATCCATCTTCAAACTCAAGTACATCCACAAGAAGTGTAAATGTAACTGTAACTTTAGATTCAATTGATTCATCAACTCATACGGTACAAGTTTCTCAAGGTGGTGCACCAGCAGCAACTGCAAATATAACAGACCCGGCTGAGTGGAATTATAATCAAAGTGGAACAAGTGTAGCAAAAACTGTAACTGGTACTGCAGGAAATTATAATAGTGGTGGTATAACATTTACATTGGGTAATACAAGTGAGTGGAGATTTGTTGATACTTACCAAACAAGTACATACACCTATCAATATGTGGAGATGGGAGGAAGTATTGTTGCAAACCAAGCATCAGTAACTTCACCCTCAAGTGGAACATACCAAGCATATGTTTATCCAGTCTCAAACAATACAGATACTTCCAATAAAACACGAACTTTAACTTTTAATGCAGGTGGTGCTAGTGATACCACAACATTAACTCAATTGTTTCAAACTGTCTGGACTGCATCACCATCTTCACTTTCATTTATACAAGGTGGAGAAACAGAAAATATTACACTTGAAACCTCTTATGCATGGACAGCCACAGTAAGTGGTACTGGTTTTAGTTTAAGTGCAACAAGTGGTGTTGCTGGAACTCATACAATTGGAGTAACTGCTACATCTAATAGTGGTGGAGTTAGAACAGGTACAGTTACTATTTCAGCAACAGGTGAAACTGACCACACAATTTCATTATCACAAGCAGGAGCAGATTCTAATTTAGATGTAAGTTATGGTGGGGTTAGTTATGAAGAAAATGGTGATACAAGTGTAGTAACATTATCAAATAATTCATCACAATATAGAGAATATAATATTTACGCTAGACAAGATTATAGTTCAACTGTAACTTGGGAAATTACAACAGGTACATCAAATGCGGTATGGAATACTGGTGGGGGTACTACATCAACATCAGACCAAACAGCAACAGTAGGAACAACTGGAGTTTATAAAACTCTTAGAGTACTTACAAACAATAGTACATCAGACCGTTCTTTCCAAATACAAGTAACATCAGCAACATCAATAGATATTTATGTAAGAACTTATACTCATGAAGGTACTGATGACGGAGGAGGGGGTGAAGGTCCACCGGAAGTTCCACAAGAATAATAAAATTTTAATTTATATATTTATATAAAAAGGTTATAATTATGTCTAAAAAAAGTTCTCCTTGGATATTGTTAGTTTGTACCGGAGCAGGAAATAATGTTCAGGGTGGTGCAGACATGTGGGTAAATAACTTCTTACAAGAAGTATGGAAAACATTACCTAATAAAAAAAAATTTAGGTTACTTATTGATTCTAAAAAACCACCAAATTTTAATCCATCATCACTACCTACTGGTTTAAAATATCACTTTCATGCTGATAATCCTGAAATAACTCGTAAATGGGGAGAAGAATCTAATTGGGTTCACTTTTTACATCCTCATTATCATATGAGAAAACATTTATGGGAGTTTGAAGATAAATTTGGTATTTGCTTTGTACACGCATATCCAAAAGATATGATGGGAGTTTGGAATCAACTACCGGAATTAGATAGATTACAGTTTCAAACAAAGGTTGATGAAAAATGGTATGATGAATTTTTAATGACTTGTAAAAGAAGAATTTGGATAGGAATAAATAATTCAAAATTACTATCAAATCATCCAAACTTTACATATGTTTTACCTAATTATTATGAATTTAAAGGTCCTGCTGATTTAACAACTCATGTTAATAATGGAGAGGTTGGATTTGCTGCAAGAGCAGAAACAAGAAAATGTTTACATTGGATGAATGGAATCAAAAAAGGATACGCACTAACAGGTCAGTATGATTTTAAAAATATGGTAGAAACTTCGGAATTTAATTTACCAACCATTAATTTGTATCAATGGGATACTGATATACATTATTCATTTTTTGGTAAGAATTGGGGAATATTTCATGGTGCCTATTTTAGAGAACCATTTGGTTATTCTATTTTTCAAGCAGTAGATTATGGAAAATTACCAATTCTTAATAAAGATTGGGGAATTGATTGTGATTACAAATATAGAGCTAGTACAAAAAATGAATTTGATAATTGTATTAGAAGAATTTTAAAAGATTCACACCAAGAGCGTACAATAGAAAGAAATAAACTTATAGAGTTTATGAAAAAATTTGATAACAAAGAAAAATGGATTGACCAAGTCCGTACTCAAATTCTTTCTTTTTACTAAAATTATTCAATATATTTTTATATATTTATATACGTTTTTACTAATCTTCTATATTTATACTTGTAGGGGGTTTGGGGGACAGCACTAAAAGCAATAAAACAACAAATGAGTATTCTCAATACAAGATTTATAAAAGACTTCATAACCAATAACTTAGACACTAAAGAAGGTGATGATGGTAAAGAGTATGAAGTTCATAATCCCATTAAATACCGTTGGACTCATGGTGCTACTGAACTAAGTATGGGGGATGGGTTATTGGTGTATAGTGCTATTCACTATCTTCGTGCAAAAGTTTGTGTATGTTTAGGTAGTGGTGGTGGATTCATTCCACGAATAATGACACAAGCAAGATTTGATTTATACGAGGCTGAAATCTTTGATGGAAATAATGATATAAATTGGGGAGATATTGGTTCAACATATTTGGTTGATGCATCTAATGGAGTAGGAGGGTTTACGGATTGGACCGATAAAGATTCATTTTTTAGAAAAAACTTTGACCCAAGATTATTACTAAAAACTACCGAAGAGGCATTTTACAATTTTTTTGTAAAAGAGGATATAAAAATAGATTATCTACATATAGATGCTGGTCACACATATGAAGATGTAAAGAATGATTTTGAATTATATTCTCAATTATTAAAACCATATGGAATTATATCAATACATGATACTGATTCTTCGTTTGAAAAAGAACATATAATAAGTGATGATATTCGAGAAGGATATCACCAAGAATACGCAGAAGGACCATCTAAATTAATCAAAGAGTTAAAGGAGGGTAATGATTGGGAAATTTTTAATTTCTTTAATAATGGAATACAAAGAAATAAACCAGCTTCAACTGGATTAACATTTATACAAAGATGCAAAAATTAAATTTAGTTACCGTTGTAGGCCACAATACTACTTTGTTTCCTCATATGTTAAAGCATTACGAATCAATGGTAGATGAAATCTTCGTTGTAGTTTACAGACAGAGTGATGATGATGGAATACTTGAAGAAGTAAACCGATGTGGTATCGAACCATATATGGTTGTTACAGAACCTAAATTTAATTGGGAAAAGGTAACTGAACTTTATAATAAGGTAAAGCAAACTAAACCAAATGAATGGTGGATAGTGGCAGATGATGATGAGTTTCATTTATATCCAAAAAACATTCGTAAAATGATTAAGGAATGTGAGCAAAATGGATGGGAATTTATTACAGGTGGATTTATAGATAGAGTTGGGAATGAAGGAACTTTTCCTAAAGTTCACAAATATACAGATGTATGGAAAGCATTTCCAAACGCTGGATTTTTTAGATATCCAATGAGTGGAGCGTGTCCAAATAAGGTTTGTGTAATGAAAGGTTCTATTGATGTAACAAACGGACAACACTATGCTGTTGTTGGTGAAGATGGAAAAAACTCATGGGGTAAATTTCATAAGAAAAAATACCCAATAGGTAATGGTGAGGGATTTATACAAGTTCATCACTTTAAATGGGATTCTACTGTTTTGGAAAGATTAAAAGAAGTTTCTAATACAAAAGAAGAATATACATTTTGGCAAGAATATAAAAAGATGTATAGAGCAATTCAATTAAATGATAATAAAATAGATATCAACAATCCAGAGTTTCATATAGAGTATATGGATGATAATTATCATCACAGTTATTCTCAATGGGAAATACTTATAGATAAAATAGTTTCAGTATGATAGACCACCGAGGAGAGCTCTACGATTTTAGAGATACATTGAATGAAACGGGTTGTGGATTTTGTTTAGCAAAATGGACTCAAGTTACGATTCACTTACAAAATGGAGAGACTCATTCATGTCACCACCCTGTACCACATAAAATTCCACTTCTTGAATTAAGAAGAAATCCATCTGCTCTACATAATACAAAACACAAGAAAAGGCAAAGAAGAGCCATGTTAAATGGTGAAAGGCCTGATGAATGTGATTACTGTTGGAGAGTTGAAGATAGTGGACCTGAGTTTTCGGATAGAACTTATAAATCATTCGAACCATGGTCTAAACCTCATTTAGAAAAAATTAAAGAAATGGGATGGAGAAAAAACTTCAACCCAAAATATGTAGAAGTTGCATTCTCAAATGCGTGTAACTTTAAATGTTCTTATTGTGGACCTCAATATTCATCTGCTTGGGTACAAGAATTAGAGAAACATGGAGCATACCCAACAACAGATAACTTTAATAACTTAGAGTGGTTCAAAGAAGTTGGTAAAATGCCATTCAAACACTCTGAAGCAAATCCATATGTTGATGCATTTTGGGAATGGTGGCCAGAACTTTATCCTGAAATGGATACATTTAGAATTACGGGCGGTGAACCATCAATGTCACCTGATTTTTGGAAAGTAATTGACCATATCCTTACAACTGATAATCCAAACATGAATTTAAAACTTTCTATCAACACAAACTTAGGTATACCTGATAAGTTATATGAAAGATTAAAAATAAAATTAGCAGAATTAGAAGAAAGTGGAAGAATAAAAGAACTTACAATATTCACATCAGTAGATACGTTTGGAACCCAAGCCGAGTATATTAGAAATGGATTAGATTTTGAAGTATGGCAAGAAAGAGTAGATGAATTACTTTCAAGTACTAAAAAACTATCTATTGCAATTATGAGTACATTCAATGCATTATCTGTTCCAAAATATGCAGATTTAGTTGATTGGGTGTTTGAACAAAAAACAAAACATAACTCACCAGATAGACATTGGGTTACATCTTTAACATTAGATTCTGCTTATCTAAGATATCCAACACACCAAATTGTTAAGATTCTACCGAAAGAGTGGAGAGATACATTGGAATCAATAGCAGTTCAAATGGAAACCTTACATACAGTTAAACCTCTTTGGGAAATTGAAGATTGGAAGGAACACTACTTAGGATTTACTCAAATTGAAATTGGTAAAGTAAGAAGAATAGTTGATTGGTTTGATGAACCAATGGATGAAGAAGAAAAAAATAAGCTTCGTAGAAACTTTTATAATATGTTTAAAGCTCACGATGCACGAAGGGGTACTAACTTTAAAGAAACCTTTCCAGAATTAGCAGAATTTTATGATGAGTGTGGTAAACTGTAATGAAACATCATTTAAAGGTAAAGGAAGAGTTAGATGAGGTATCTAAAAGTTTCTGTTTAGCAAAGTGGTCTCAATTAACACTTTACTTACAGAATGGATATAACCATTCATGTCATTATCCATCACCACATAAAATACCACTAAGGGAAATTAAGAGAAATCCAAAAGCTCTACATAATACTCGATACAAAAAGCAACAAATGAAAAAGATGTTGCGTGGTGATAGACCAAGTGAATGTGAGTATTGTTGGAAAATAGAAGATTTGGGAGATGATTATTTTTCAGAAAGAATTTACAAATCGGGTAATTCTTTTTCTCAAATTAAAAAAGATGAAATCTTAGAAAAAGGTACGAGAGATATCGAACCAAGTTATTTAGAGGTTTCATTTTCTAACACTTGTAATATGAAATGTGCATATTGTACACATTCAAATTCTACAACTTGGTTAGAAGAGATTGAAAGATATGGTGGATACCCTACATCACAAAATTATAATAAATTAGATGAAGATAAAAGAACCTATAAACAAACAGAAGAAAATCCATACGTTAATGCGTTTTGGGAATGGTGGCCAGAGCTTTATCCAAAGTTACATACACTAAGAATTACTGGAGGTGAGCCACTTTTATCAAAAGATACTTGGAAAGTAATGGATGAATTGATTGAAAATCCAAATCAAAATTTAATTTTTTGTGTAAATACAAATTTAATGGTACCTGATAATCTGATTGATAAGTTAATAGATAAATTTAATCAGTTAGATGGTAAAGTAAAAGAAATACAAATATTCACAAGTGGTGAATCAATGGGTTCGCAAAATGAATATATAAGATATGGATTGAAGTTTGAAAAATGGCAAGAAAATTTAGAAAAGGTTTTATCAAATGTGAAGAATGTACTTGCTTCTTGTATGACAGCGGTAAACATTTTAACAGTAGAATCATATTGTGATTTTGTAAGATACCTTTTAAAACTTCGTTCTATTTATAACAAGGAAGTTGATTACAATAAAGTACAATTTGTAAACAACTTTTTGATTTATCCTGAATTTTTATCTATTGTAAATTTAGATATAGAAACAAAAGATAAATTTAAAAAAGATGTTGAAAAACTTATTCAAGAAAGAACTTGGGGTAAGTATGAGGATGGTGATGGATGTTTGACAAATGAGCAAATAAATCAACTTCAAGGATTGATTGAACATATGTACAAAAACACATATGATAAAAAACAAACAAATATTCATAGAAAAGATTTCGTTAATTTTGTGAATGAATATGATAAACGAAGAGGTACAGATTTTGAAAGTACATTTAAAGAGTTAAATAATTATTATAGGTTATGCCAGAAAAAAGTTTACAGAATACAGCAAAAATAATTGATTCCATATCAACTTCTTTTTGTGCAGCAAAATGGTACAACGTATCAATTTGGTTAGGAAATGGAAGAACGGCTTCTTGTCATCATCCACTTGCACACTCTATTCCAAAAGGTGAGTTATTAGAAAACAAAACCGCTCTACATAACACTAAATTTAAAAAAGAACAACGTAAAAAAATGTTGGAGGGAGAAAGACCAGCAGAATGTTCTTATTGTTGGAGAGTAGAAGATGCTGCTAAAAAGGATAGTGGTATTTTTTCTGATAGAGTTTATCAAACTTATAGATACACAGATGAAGAAGTAAAAGCAATTAAAAACATGCCTTGGGATGCAAACGTAATTCCAAAAACAGTTGAACTTGCTTTCGATAACTTATGTAATTTAGCTTGTTCTTATTGTAACGCAGAATTCTCATCAACTTGGCATCAAGATATTTCAAGAGGAGGACCGTATCAGAACATGAAAACAAGTGGTGGGTTTACTTTTAAAAATACAGGTCATCATGCAATGCCATATGGTAATAAAAATATTAACAACCCATATATAGAAAAATTCTACGAATGGTTTGAAGAAATAAGAGGAGGATTACAAGAATTAAGAGTATCTGGTGGAGAACCTGCTCGTTCACCATCATTTTGGAAGTTACTTGAAATGTGTGATAACGAAACATTCAACTTTGCAGTAAATTCCAATTTAATAATGGAAGATGAAAGAATGGATACCTTGATAGATGCAGCAAAAAACTTTAAATCATTTGATGTTTATACATCTGCAGAATGTATTGGTGAATTACAAGAGTTTGTAAGAGATGGATTTGATTGGGATGTGTGGGAAAAAAACATTTTAAGAATGTACCATTCAGAAAATATAAATTCAGTACACATTATGATGACTATATCTTCTTTATCTATTTGGAGTGTAGATGAGTTTTTAGAAAAAATTGTAAATTGGAGAAAAGAATTTGATGATAAAGAAGCATTCTATATGAGTGTAAACATTCTAAGATTTCCATCATTTCAATCTGTAAATATAATATCACAAGATGTAAAAAATTCATTAGCAGATAAAATTGAAAAGGCAGTTAATAAAAATAGAGATTGGATGAAAGAATGGGAAATAAATCACTACGAAAGATTAGTTACCTATTTAAGAAAAGTTGATGTATCATATGAAGATTCAGATGCAATGGAAAACAAACACAACGATTTTAAAAACTTTGTTTTTCAATATGCTAAGCGTAGACAAAAACCAATTGAAGAGTATCTTCCTTGGGAATTTATAGAATGGTTTAAAAGTATCGAAACACTACAAGAAAAAGATGCAATATGAATGAAAAGCTAAAAAATCCTGGAGATAAAATTTCAGAATCATTTTGCGTATTACCATGGATACATTTAAACACATGGCCGAACGGAAATGTATATCCTTGTTGTCTTACTGATTGGAGAGAAGATATTGGTAACCTTAAAGATAACACCATGGAAGAACTTTGGAATGGGGGTACCATGAAATCTATTCGTAAAGATATGTTAGAAGGTAAACAACATCATAGTTGTAGAAAGTGTTATCAACAAGAAAAAAACACCTTAGATTCAACAAGAACATCATCTAACAGAAACTTTGAACACCTTATTCCAAGTGTAACGGATAATACATCTGCAGATGGACATAATGATGATTTTAAATTACTGTATTGGGATTTCAGATTCTCAAACTTATGTAATATGAAGTGTAGAATGTGTGGTTCATTTTTATCATCTAAATGGTGGGAGGATGAAGTAAAAATATATGGTGGTTCTCCATTACCGAAAGCAATAATAAATGTAAACGATTATTCTAAGAAAAATATAGATACATATTTGGATGAATTTATAGAAAGTGTAGAAGAGATATACTTTGCAGGAGGAGAGCCTCTTTTAATGGAAGAGCATTATTATATTTTACAAAAATTAGTTGAAGTAGGGAACACTAATTTAAGATTGAGATATAATACCAACTTAGGATATTTAAAGTTTAAGAAATATGATAACATAGAAATGTGGAAACCATTCATAGAGCAAGATTATGGTAATGTAACCATATTTGCTTCCATTGATGGGTTCGGAAAAAATGCTGAATATTCAAGAAAAGGTACAAAATGGAATGTTATAGAAGAAAATGTAAAAAAGTGTTTAGATGCGAACATAAACTTTCATGTATCATGTACAACCAATATATTTAATGTTATGTATATTCCTGAATTTTACGAACATATGAAATCATTGGGTGTTGAACATTGGAATATTCATTTAAATAATATATTAACAAATCCACATCATTATAACATCAACATTTTACCAGATGAGTTAAAACAAGAAGTCAAAAAAAGATATTTTAAACACTTAAAATCTTTAGATGAACAAGAAAGAGATGAACTAAGAAAAAAGTATGATAGTATATTTCGATTCATGGAAGAACCTTTGGCTGAGAATAGAGAAGAAATTGAAAAACTTCTAAAATGGAATACAGAAAAGTTAGATGATGGGAGAGAAGAAAAATTTAGATTTTTAGAGATTATACCAGAATATACAGATTGGTATAATTCTATTCCACATGATTTATCAATAAATAATAGTACAGCATACTAATGAAAGAAACTCGTTTTTTATGTGATTTACCTTGGAAGCATATTAGTGTTCATCCACATGGAGTTTGTTCTGTATGTTGTGTATCTAATCATGCACATGGACAATCTGCTGCATCTGATATAACACCAGATGGTGGATATAAAAAAATAAACATTAGTAAAGGTATCCCAGCTATTATTAATTCTGATTCATTTAAACAAATCAGAAAACAGATGGTTGAGGGTGAAGTACCACCAGCTTGTAAAACTTGTCATGATGTAGAATTAGCAGGTGGTAAAAGTAAAAGACAAAAAGATTCATTTTACATGACCGATGTTGATAAATCAACAAAAGAAGATGGTGAAATAAAAATAGATTTAAGAAACGTAGAGATTCGATTAGGTAACTATTGTAACTTAAAATGTAGAAGTTGTAATGCAGAATCATCAACAAGTTGGATTACTGATTATATGAAGTTGAAAGATGAGGTAAACTTTCCAAGTAATTATGATGAATTACAAACAATGGATTATACCAATTATGATTGGGTAGAAGATGAAACCTTTTACGATGCATTAATTCATCATTCTCCAATGATAGACCAATTACATATTAGTGGTGGAGAACCATTTTTAGTTCCAAAGCACTTTAAGTTATTGGATAGATTAATTGAAGATGGATTAGCAAGTAAAATGAAAATATTTTATATCACAAATGCTAATTATGATTTTGAAAAGATAAAACCAGCATTAGAGAAACTTAAACATTTTCAATTTGTAGGTATTTCAATATCAGTAGATGATTTTGGTGATAGAAATGATTACATTAGAAAAAATGCTAATTTCCAACTTACAATTGATAATATTAAAAACTTTTTAACACAATATAATGACCATAATTTTTATTATACAATTACACAAACTTTAAACTCATATAATTTTCTTTATATGGAAGAGCTAACACAGTACTTGGTTAAAAGAGGTATGTTTAAATTGGATGGTACTGGCATGATTAAGAGAGTAATTTCAAATCATGTTCACGCACCAGAATATCAATCAGCAAACATAATACCAAAAGAAACAAGACAAAAAAAGTTAGATTCTATTAAAGGATTATTATCTGATGAGTTTTATGATGATGTTGTTGGTAGATATTATAATGCAGAATATAATGGTCAATCTGATGTATTTAAAGATACTACTGAACGAGTTGATAGATTTAGAAAAGAAAAATGGGGAGATACGTTTCCATTATTAAAAGAAGCTCTACAAAAATCATCAATTTAATAATCTATATATTTATATATAATCAACGATTACATGGAAGATAAACTTGCAATCATTGTCCCATTTAGGGATAGACAAAAACACTTAGATATTTTCGTTCCCCATATGCACGAGTTCTTATCGGATAAGGGAATTGTATATGATATTTTTATTGCTGAGCAAACAGATGATAGACCATTCAATTATGGTAAATTATGTAATGTTATTGTAAAAGAAATAGCAGAGGAATATACTTATTTTTGCTTTCATGATATTGATATGTTACCAATTGATGATTCATGTGACTATGGGTTTCCATTAGAACCAACCCATCTTGCAACTAAAGTACAAGTACATGAAAATAAACTTCCATATCCACAATACTTTGGTGGTGTAACTTTAATTAGTAGGGAAGATTTTGAAGAAGCTAATGGATATTCTAATGAATATTGGGGTTATGGATTTGAGGATTTAGATTTACTTTATAGATTAAAAGAAAGTGGAGCATACTTAGAAAAGTTTTATGATTTAAATAAAGTTTATTCAAATTACGATGAATTAGATATATTACCATACAGAATTGAAGAAGTAGAACCATCTACTAACAACAAAACCCATAAGCTAAAGTGTGTTCACTTTGATAAGCAATCACAAGGACATGGTATGATGAACCATTTATCAAAAAATATGATAGATTCATCTTTTAGTATTTCTTTATGGTTTAAAGATGATGGTGATATTGAAACTATTAAAAACTTATTTTGTATAGAAGGATTAGATTCTGGCTTGTTTCTAAACAACGGAAAACAAGTTATGGCGCAGATATGGGATATTGATAGAAAGAATTATGAAGTTGCAACTGAGTATTTTAGAAATAGATGGAATCATATTGTTTTTATTTTAGATAAAAAAAGACATAAATTAGTTTTAAATCTAAATGGTAAAAAAATAGAAACAACCATACCAGCTGATTTTAAAATATTTAATGAGTATCAAAACTTTAAAATATCAGATAAAGAAACTAATATAGATTTAGCTAACATAATATTATTTAATTCTGTATTAGAATCAAAACACATAAACGAATTATATTATAATGGAAATGAATCATTAAAATATATAGAAAATCACTTTGGATTAATACCTTCATCTATATTTGATTTTGGTAATCAAAATGATAACATGGAATTTCCATCACATTACAAGAAAAAACTTATATTAGATAAGGGTTCTAATTGGAATCATATAAAAGTAAACGGTAGTTTAAAAACTTATAAAGAAGAAGTTGCAGTTACCGATGAACTATATTTACCAGTCAGAATTGATGGTAAATACAACTCTTTAACACACAATAGAGATAGGGATATAATTGAAAGATATTATTCATATGATCCTGATGTTGAAGAAAATGCAGATATCTTTTTCCACGATATTTTAACACAAGAAATAGATTGGAAGGAGATTGGATTAAATTCGTTGAAGTATGAAGCAACGAAAGAACAAATAGAAGAACTTAATTACACACTATTTCAAATAATTACTTAAAATGACTGAAGAACAATTCAAACAACACATGGAAGTTATGGGAGATATTTTAGAATCTGTTCAATCAATTGAAGATATGATGTTTGATGCAAACATCAAAGACCATCAGAAAAAGGTTGAATGGAATCTATGGGAAATCCATAACTTAGCAAAAATTAAATTTAAAGGTTCAGAAAACAGACCATCAAGAGATGCAGAGAGAACAACGGAGGAAACGAACGAAGAAGATAACTCATAAATTAGGGATTATTATTCCATATAGAAAAAGACCTCAACAATTAAAAAGGTTCTTAAAACATATGGGAGAATATCTAACTAATTTAGATTATCAAATCTTTATTATTGAACAATTAGATGATAAACCTTTCAATAGAGGTAAACTTCTAAATATAGGATACAAACATGCCATTGAAAATGGATGTGATTATTTTGTATTCCACGATGTTGATATGTTACCTGAAGATGTTGATTACTCTTATACTGATAAACCATTACATTTAGCAACACACTTACAAGAACATGATTACGAAACCACCTTCTTTGATTACTTCGGTGGGGTAACTATGTTTAACAAAGAAGATTTCGAATTGATAAACGGATTCTCTAATGAATATTGGGGATGGGGATTCGAAGATGATGACTTACTAATAAGATGCTTGGATTCTAATTTAGAATTGGATAAAAACCAAATCGAAACGGGTGGTTCGGACGAACTACAAGCATTTAAATTTAATGGAGATTCGTTTATCAAGTTGAGAGGTGAAAAGACAACCCTACTAAAAGATGATTTCACAATATCAATATTAGTAAAACCACAGCAAGTAAAATTAAACGAAAATAAAGATTATGATGAATTCCCAATACTATCTATACCAGGCTACAACATTGGATTATTTTACAATTCCTTTCGTAGATTCTTTTGTCAGACTTATGATATAAACAAAAAACCATATTCCATAAACTCGGATATAATAGGAGAAGCATGGGTATATCTTACAATGAGATATAGAGATGGTAAATTTGTTTCATTTTTTGTAAATGGTCAATTGGTTGAAACTATTGAAATGGATGATGTTATACTACCACTATCATCAGATGAAATATTCATAGGTTCTGCAAATGGAAAAAAAGAAAATACTGAATTCTTTTATGGTAACATTGCAAATGTAGAAATATATGATGTTGCATTGGAAGATGAAGAAATACAAGAATTAAGTAATGTACCACACAAGCCAAAAATAAGAAATATAGGAAAATTTAAATCATCTGAGTTTTTAACAACACAATTACTTGCAGAACTATCAAGTGAAACTACTTGTATTGATTTAGGTAGAACATATGAAGCTACATTAAAGAACGTTTATTTATATAAACTAAAACAATCATTTAAAACATACTTACCAAAGCCATTTAGAAGAAATTCAAGGTTTAAATCACTAAAACATGATTCAAATTCTTCAATAGGTAATAAATGGGTACATCAAGAAACACGAATTAATCAATTAAAGTATTATAATGAGGTGAGAGAGCACCAAGTTAATTTTAGAATCGATGGGTTAAATACATTAATGTATGATGAAGTAAAACATAAAAAAACAAAATTAGTAAATAAAATATCTGTAACGTTATGAAAGAATTACCAAAAAAAGGAATAATAGCAGGTAACTTTGATGTAATACATCCTGGTTATGTTGCTATGTTTAAGGAGATAAAAGATAATTGTGAAGAAGTTTATATACTTTTACACGATGACCCTACAATTGAAAGACCTGAGAAGAAAAAACCAATTCTTTCAATAGAAGAACGTAGAGAAATGTTAGAAATGATGTTTATATATCCTGTAATACTTAGTTATAACACAGAAGAAGAACTTTTGTTCTTAATAAAAAGTATTAATCCTGATATAAGATTCTTAGGAGATGATTATATCGACAAAGATTACACAGGTAAAGAAATTGGAACTTTAATTCATTGGATAAGTCGTTCACATGGGTGGAGTACAACAAAATTCAAACAAGCCATTGCAGATTCGTT
>Ga0213869_10000165_pt1 | contig 52986 bp, 45 predicted proteins | sample PICome_10_FD_160083 | JGI IMG/M metagenome (GOLD analysis project Ga0213869, IMG submission 160083) | Coastal seawater microbial communities near Pivers Island, North Carolina, United States - PICO132 | ecosystem: Environmental > Aquatic > Marine > Coastal | place: USA: North Carolina... | reverse complement strand
GTTACGGTCGATGGCGAAACTCGCACGATCGTGTCCAATGCACTGCCCGACCACGAAACCGGGGAGTTTCCGAACGACGGCAATCCAAACACGATCTCGGCGCAGGCTGCCTCTTACGAGTATCCGTCTGTACCGACCTACGTTGGCGGCGCAATATTCGCGAGCACGCCAGGCGTTGCGGTGAACGGAGTCAAGTTTGAACCGGCCACCGCTGAGACCGTCACCTGCGCCTCTGGCGAAACCCTCCGAGTCGAAGCGATCCAGGACTTTTACAACCTGGGCCTTGACTTCAACAATGCTCACGTCCAGCCGACCGGTGAATACCACTATCACGGCATCTCGGAACTGTTGACAGATGCCTACGCCACTGATGAGGACCTCGTGCACGTTGGCTTCGCTGCCGACGGCTACTTGATGTATGTCTCAAAGTCCGATTCATACTCATCGGGCTACGTTTTGACAACCGCCGCCCGTTCGGGCACTGACTGCGTGGGTTCGGGTGCACTGCGCAACGTCGAGGTCGCGATCGACGGGTCCACACCAGATGGCACGTACACCTCGGATTGGGAATGGAGCGACGCCAACGGTGATCTGGACGAGTGCAACGGGATCGAGATCAACGGCGAATACGCCTACGTGATCACCAACGCATACCCCTACGTCGGTCGCTGCCTCAACGGCGATTTCACGGCGACAGGCCCGCAAGCCGGTGGCCCTCCACCCCGTGCTGGCGGGCCACCGCCTGGCGGAACGCCTGCAGATACCCTGAGCTAAGTCTGAAGAAATTCTTCAGCCCGCAGGTGAGTATCGAGCGAACCCATCGTCGGTGCGGCGCAACAACTCATCAAGCTCGCGGAGGTGCTCCAGGTGAGCGTAGGTTTCGCTCTCTGCCATCTCTCCCCATGAGCGTTCCCGGAATAAAACGCGCATGAAGTCGTTCACTGTGCCATTGGGAAGGTTGGGGAGCGCCTCGCGAATGATGTCTAGACGGTCCTCATGATGCGCAATGATGTGCTCAGCGCGTCCACCGAGATTTTCGAACGGGTGACCATGTGCCGGAAGTGCGATCGAAACGTCTTGAACGTCGGCCATGCGCCGCAACGAGTCAAAGAACTGGGCGAGCGGATCAGACACCGGCGTCATACCGCTTATGTGCGGCGTAATCGATGGCAGTACGTGGTCGCCGGTCAGCATCACGCCGTGCTCAGGGTCGAAAAGACATAGGTGATCGTAGGTGTGGCCTGGGGTATGCATCGCAATCCACTCCCGGCGTGCCAGCTTGATCGTCTGACCGTCAACCAACGGCAGGGTCGGGCGCGGTGTCGAGAACGGGACACCTGCGGCGCCGTTTGCCTTACGCATCCGTTCCATAAACTCAGCAGACGGACCAGCGCGACGCCCACCCCACGGTGACGGCTTCGAGAAATACCGCTCCATCGCTGCGCGTTGACCGTCAGGGCAGTTGAGATCGAGCGCACTGGAATCTTCCTCGTCGTCAAAGTCGGACGTATCAAAGATCGTGCGAAATGATTCGTGAGTGACGATGTCAGCGCCCGTCTCGTGGCGCAGTCGCATTGCGCCGCCGAAGTGGTCGGGATGCGAGTGTGTCACCACGACCGTATGCACGTCGTCGACGGCGTAGCCGGCACGGCTCAGACGGTCGACAAGATGCCCCCACGAGTCTTCACCTGGGAGCCCAGGGTCGACTACGGCAACGCCGCGCTCGTCTTCGAGTACGTAGCAATTCACGTGTCCGAGACCGGGCATGCTGATCGGCAATTGAGTGCGCAAGATGCCGTGCGCGACTTCCGTTACAACGGTCGATGCCTCTTCCTGCTCCTGCTTCGGTTTGCGGGGCATCTCAGTCGAATCGGTACACGCGGACGGTGTAGTCCGATGGTTGTGGTCGTGTTGCATGAAGAGCCTTGCCTCCGTCAGTGGTGCTGCGAACTCCCGAGCAGTTCACCTGATCATGTTGCCCGATCGGCGCTGCAAAACTCCCAGCAGGGCGACTAACGCCTACGCTCGGACGATGAACCTCGAAGAACTGCGAGAGAGCGTCGAGCGTGACGAGATTGACACGGTCATCGTCGCATTCGCCGATCATCTGGGTCGTCTGATGGGGAAGCGTTTTGACGCTGAGTTCTTTTTGGCTGACGCACTCGATCACGGCACGCATGCCTGCAACTACCTCCTGACCGTCGACATGGAGATGGAAGTCATCGAGGGCTACGAGTACGCGAACTGGGAGCGGGGTTATGGCGACTTCCATGTGGTTCCCGACCTGGACACGTTGTGTCGAGCGGCTTGGACGGATCGAACCGCACTCGTGCTGTGCGATGTGCTCAACGCGGATGAGACTGCGGTTTCGATCTCGCCAAGAGCGATGTTGCGAGCCCAGATCGCCCGACTGGCCGCTACCGGAAACGCTGCATTTGTGGCGTCGGAACTCGAGTTCTACCTGTACCGAGACAGCTATCGAAGCGCCCACGAAGCTGGACACGCTGACTTGCAGCCCGCCGGTTGGTACAGCGAGGACTACCACCTTTTGCAAGGTGCGCGCATCGAGTCGTATGTCGGCGCTGCTCGTCGTGCGCTTCGCCAGAGCGGCATCCCGGTCGAGAACTCGAAGGGCGAGACGGGAGTCGGGCAGCATGAGCTGAACATCCGATATGCAGACGTGTTGACAATGGCTGACCGACATGCGGTGATGAAGCACGGCATGAAGGCGCTGGCTGATACCCAAGGCGTGAGCGTCACTTTTATGGCCAAGCCCCACGCCGACGATGCTGGTAACAGCTGTCATATTCATCTGAGTTTGTGGGATGCGACGGCCAAGACGAATGTTTTCGCTACTGGCGACGAGCGCAGCGACCTGTTTCGGTGGTTCCTCGGTGGGTGGATGACACACCTTCGGGACTTCATGGTCTTCTTTGCGCCGACGGTTAACTCATACAAGCGATTCCAGAACGGGTCGTGGGCACCGACACGTATCGCCTGGTCCAACGACAATCGCACGGCGGGCTTCCGGGTGGTCGGGACTGGTCCGAGCCTGCGGATCGAATGTCGGATTCCCGGCGGTGACTGCAATCCGTATCTTGCTTACACCGCCGCGCTGGCGAGTGGTTTTGACGGGATCGAAAACCGCATAGAGCCACCGCCCCGCTTCGACGGTGACGCCTACGCATCTGAAGCGTTGAATCACGTTCCGCGAACATTGCGGGAGGCGAATGACTGCTTTCGGGATAGCGCTGTCACTCGACGTCTCCTCGGCGATGGCGTCGTCGATCATTACGCACATTTCTTCGCAACTGAGGCTGACGCGTTCGACGCTGCAGTCACCGACTGGGAACGTCATCGGTACTTCGAACGCATTTGACTCTTCCGCTCCCCGCTGAGAAAAGAGCGTGACCAGAACCCTCGCCAGTGCGCAGGATCGCGCGCAGGTAACTACGGTGGGGGCGTGTACACGATTAACGATTCGATCCAGCGAGCCCGAACGATCTTCGGCTCTCGAACCGGAGTCGTGCACGGCGAGACCCGCCGCAGCTACGCAGAGTTGGGTGAACGGATAGATCGCGTTGGTGTGCTGATGCGTCGACTCACCGAGCCGGGAGACCGAGTGGCGTTGTGGTCACTCAACTCAGACAAATTCCTCGAACTCTTCTTCGGAATTCCGATTTCAGGCCGGGTAATAGTGCCACATAACACTCGATGGGCCGAGCCTGAGTTGGTGTATGCAACCGAGGATGCCGGCGCAAAGGTGCTGATCTGCGATCGTGATCCGGGCGGGCTGGCCGCCTCGGTCGACCGAGTCATCCGTCTCGACACGGACGAATACGAGTCTCTACTGTCCGGAGCATCGATTGACGACCCGATCAGCGACGTCCAGGTCGCTCCCAACACCCTGGCTGGTCTCTTCTACACCGGCGGCACCACGGGAGCAGCGAAGGGCGTGATGCTGACGCACGCCAACCTGATGGCCAATGCTGTGCAGGTCCAACTTGCCCAGCCAATTCTGAACGACGACCGCTACCTCACCATGGCGCCGATGTTCCACGCCGCCGGGCTTTACTCAGCATTAGTCCTTCCGTTTGTCGGCGCCTCAAACGTCATTCTTGGTGCCTTCGACCCCGGCGCAGCACTTGACCTCATCGAAGGCGAGCAGGCGACCTGTGCAATCGCAGTGCCAGCGATGCTGTCGGCGATGTGCGAAACGCAGGCGACCGAACCGCGCAACCTGTCGTCAATGCGTTGGTTGTCACACGGCGCCTCACCCGTCGCACTTGAGGTGCTGCGGCGCGCAGATGAACTATTCAAGTGCGAGCTCATTCACCTCTACGGGGCCACCGAGCTGTCGCCGATAGCAGCGATCTTCCGTCACGAAGAGCAATACCTCGACAGCAAACGAGCCAAAAGTTGCGGACAGGGGCCTCCTGGCGTGGAGATCCGGATCGTCGGCCCAGCGAACAAGGCGGTACCGCGAGGAATGGCAGGGGAGGTCGCCGTGCGCGGCCCGAGCGTGATGGCCGGATATTGGAACAAGCCCGAGCAAACAGCCGAAGTGTTGCTTGATGACGGGTGGTACCTATCTGGTGACATCGGTTACCTCGACGAAGACGGATATTTGTTCCTCGTTGACCGCGCCAAAGACATGATCGTCAGCGGCGGAGAAAATGTGTACTGCACTGAGGTTGAGGACGCTCTGTACAGCCACCCTGGAGTCCTTGAGGCAACGGTGTTTGGTGTGCCCGACAAACAGTGGGGCGAGGCAGTTCAGGCGGCAATCGTGCTGCGCGCTGGGGTGCAGGTCGACGAAGCAGAGCTGATCTCTCACTGTAGGGAGCGAATCGCTGGGTATAAGGTGCCAAAAGGCTTCGAGTTTCGTTCGGAGGCGCTCCCAAAGTCGGGCGCTGGCAAGGTACTCAAGCGGGTACTCCGTGAGCCCTACTGGTCGGGCAAAGAACGCTCGATTAACTGAGGTCGGAGACGGCGCTGTGTGCGATCACAACGACCTACTCGCTAAGGGGATATGCCGCCGAATGCTCGACGAGTGCTAGCGAAGCTGCCGGTTCCAAATCTGTGATGCACACCGTTTGGCACTGAAACGAACATGAGCGAAACACGCTCACCAGGGTGACCGGCGGGAACTCGACTACCGACGGGAGAACCAATGGACGTCATACTCCCGGAACTGCGGTCTGCAATTGCCTAGCGCTGTGCTGACCTGAGTTCGCTTGAATCCCCTCGCTGCCATGGTCAGGAGGCCCCTCCGCAAGACTGCGCTAATGATTGAACAGTTCATCGACATCACCACTGCGGATAGCACCTCGGGGAAACCGATGGTCACCTTCGTCGCACACCCCGATTCCGGCGGCCCGCACCCCCTCGTACTGTTCTTTATGGACGCCCCGGGCATGCGTGAAGAGATCCGGGACATGGCACGGCGCCTGGCGACGGCGGGCTACTACGTCATGGCGCCGCACCTTTACTATCGCGAAGTAAGTGAGTACAACGTGTTTGACACGGGTGATCGTGACCGCATGTTCGAGCTGATGAGCGGGCTGAGTAACAACATGGTCGTTAGCGACTCGCAGGCGCTCATCGCCCATGCTGAAGCCGATCCGGCCGCCAGGACTGAACGAGTGGGAGCAGTCGGCTACTGCATGAGTGGACCGTTCGCTGTGTACCTGTTGGGACAACTACCTGGCCAAGTCGTTGCCGGTGCCTCGTTCCACGGGGTCCGACTCGTGGCTGACACCGACGACTCACCACACCTGCAACTCGCCAACGCAAGCGGCGAGGTCTACGTCGGCGCGGCTGAGATTGACAGCTATGCGCCCCCGGAGATGATTGAGGCATTCGAAGCTGCTCGGGTTGAAGCAGGATGCGCAGGGCGAACCGAGTGGTATCCGGGTACCGAGCACGGCTTCGCTTTCAGAGAACGACCGCTATACGACAAATCGGCCTCAGAACGTCACTGGGAACGCCTGCACGATCTCTTCGACCGCAACCTTCGCAGCAGCTGACCCAACACCTATCAGTCGGGACCCTGGCGAAGTATCGCACCGCGGAACGGGTACTCGGTAGGTTCAGTCGGCGACTTTGAGTCGTCGTAGTATGGAGAGTCCCCGATGATCGTGACACGCTCGGCTCTGCGGACGTTTGGCCAGTAGTCCGACACGGCGTAGTGCTGGCAGGAGCGGTTGTCCCAGAACGCTATTGAGTTGTCCTCCCACCCAAAGCGCACCTGGTACTCGGGAAAGGTTGCCTGCCGATACAGCAGATCGAGGAGCTCGCGGCTCTCTTCAGGGTTGATGCCGATGATCTCCTTCGTGAACGCAGCGTTGACGTAAATTGCTTTGCGTCCAGTCTCGGGATGCGTTCGGACAACCGGGTGCTCAGGATTCGGGTAAGTCGCATCGAACTGCGCGATTTCTTCGTCGGTTGCACCGCGCCGACGAAGGCCACGACGGAACCCCGCAAAGTCGTGACGTGCCACGAGTCCCTCGACGCGGTTCCGCACATGCACCGGGAGACCGTCGTACGCGGCGTACATGTCAGCAAACAGCGTGTCGCCCCCAACGTCGGGCGACTCGACCATGCGTAACACCGACCCGAGCGACGGTTGGAGCCGCCATGTGACGTCGGAATGCCACAGATTCTCATAGCCAGGCCCATCGGAATCATGCGAGATCGCAAGTACCTCAGGGAAGCCAGGCTTCCCTGGCGCAAACGGGTGGACCTCGAGCTCACCGAACCGACGCCCAAATGCGAGGTGCTGCTCAGTAGTGATGTCCTGATTGCGAAAGAAGAGGACCTTCCAGTCGAGTAACGCCTGGCGCAACAAAGCGATAGTGGACTCACTCAGATCAGCGGCCAGGTCGACGCCGGAGATCACAGCACCGATGGTGGCTGACATTTGGTGGACTTCAACATCGTCGGTGACGCTGGCGGTGATACCGGTCATTATCCAATTCTCGTCGCCCGCCGACGCACAATTCGAGTCGAAAGATCGACGTGCGATCGGGGTACCGTTGTCCAATGAAAGCTGCCGTGCTCAACACCGTTCCAGGTCTGCTCGCGATCGAAGACATTGAGATCGGTGAACCTGGACCGCGCGAAGTCCTCATCCGGACTGTTGCTGCCGGCATCTGCCATAGCGATCTCCATTTCATGGAGGGCAAGTATCCGGCTCAGTGCCCGAGCGTGCTTGGCCACGAATCAGCTGGCGTCGTTCAAGCAGTGGGTTCAATGGTCCACTACGTTGAACCGGGCGATCATGTGATCACTTGTCTGTCGGCATTCTGTGGGCACTGCTCGCAGTGCACCGACGGTCATCCATCACGATGCGAGAACAAAGACACCGAACTTGTGCGGCAGCCCGGTGATACTCCTCGTCTGAGGCGTAACGGCGAAACGGTCAACCAGTTTCTCCACCTTTCGTCGTTCGCAGAGAGCATGTTGATCCATGAGCACGCGCTAGTAAAAATTGACAAAAATATGCCACTCGATATGGCAGCGTTGATTGGCTGCGGCGTTACCACAGGGCTCGGGGCCGTGTTCCGCACCGCCCAGGTATCGCCCGGCGAGATGGTCGCTGTCGTCGGCTGCGGGGGCATTGGCCTTTCGGCCGTTCAGGGCGCGCGAATCGCTGGAGCAAATACGATTATCGCCGTCGACAAGGCTCAATCGAAGCTTGAACTCGCGCAGGTAATGGGAGCCACCCATGTCGTCGATGCGAGCAAGGTCGAGGCAGTGCAGGCGGTGAAAGAGATCTCAGGAGAAGGCGTGCACCACGCATTTGAGGCCGTCGGAATGAAAGCCACTGCCGAGCAGTCATTTCAGATGCTCCGTCGAGGCGGCCAGGCCACCATCATCGGGATGGTTCCGGTCGGCACACATATCGAAGTCCACGGCGCAGACCTGATCTCGGAAAAGAAGCTGACCGGCTCAAACATGGGGTCGAATCAATTCCGCACTGACATGCCCCGTTACGTCGACATGTACCTTTCCGGTCGTTTGATGCTCGACGAAATGGTCTCGAAGAGGATTTCGCTCGAGCAAATCAACGAGGGCTTCGAGGACATGAAGCAGGGCACCGTAGCGCGCAGCGTCATCATGTTCGACGAGCCCTGAGCAATGAGTGGCAGCTTGTCAGCTGACTGCAGCGCGTCGCCCCGGTGGTAATGAGATTGGTTCAGCGGTGCTCCCTGGCTTCGCTGGCGTTGCAGGGCCGTCGGTATTCGGTGACGCCACCCGTCGGGGCGTTGGACGAGGAATGCTGACCTGACCCTCGCCGACAATGCTTGGCCGTTGAGGGTTGATGCGCTCCGTGGTGTCGTCTTGCGCGGTGGGAGGAGCTGTCTTCTTGCGGTCTGCGAGCACCCCGGGGCGGTCGTCCTTGTTGGCATAGCGATCGACATAACGCTGTCCGGAAAGCTGCGCGATCTCAAACATTACGGCATCGGTGAATACCCGGAGTGTGCGGGGGTCTTCGGGGTCGCCGTACTCATGGGCCCACATCGGAGCACCAAACCGCACGCTGACCGGGAGTCGTGGCTTCATTTTGAACGAATCGGGCGGCTGAACGACGAGCGTTCCTTCGTGCCCAACGGGAACAACGGGAGCGTTGCAACGAATAGCGAGGCGGGCTGCGCCGGTGCGACCCTTGTGGAGAAACTCGCTCCGAGAGCGTGTGCCCTCCGGGTAGATCAGAAACAAGCGGCCCCCATCGAGCACCCTGGCAGCGGTGTCGAGCGCGGCCTGGGCGGCGTCGCCACCTGAACGGTCGACCGGGATCATGCCCATTGCTGGAAAGAGATGCTTGGTCTTCCAGCTGTCCATGTACTCGCCTTTGCCGATCGCCCACACTCGACGGGGCAGCGCTGCGGGGACAAAGACCGAATCGCAGAAAGACAGATGATTGGGAGCAATGATTGCCGGGCCTTTGAGGGGCACGTTGTCGCTACCTTCGATAGTGAACTTCCAGAGACGGTGAGTCAGTCGGCGGATACCGCCAAACGCGTACTTGCTGAGTCGGTCGGCACCAGGCAGTTCAGGAGCCGCTTCAAAATTGAACGACTGACCCTCGCCGCTGCTCATCAGCGCAGCGCCCTGCGGATCGGCTTGCCGTTCGGAGCGATTGGCAGCTCGTCCAGAAAATGGTACTCAGCTGGCCATTTGTGGCGACTCAACTGCTCAGCTACATGCGCTCGGAGTTTGGTCTCGCTGACATCGCCGGAAATGTGAGCGACAACCATTTCGCCCGTTGCCTCGTTTGCGTGACCCGTGACGATTACCCCGCGGACATCGGGATGCTTCATTAGCGCAGTTTCAACTTCTGCCGGGTACACGTTGAAGCCAGACACGATGACGACATCTTTGATTCGGTCGACGAGGTATAGGTAGCCCTCTTCGTCGAAGATCCCGACGTCGCCGGTCCAAAACCAACCGTCATCGGTTAGCACGGCGTCGGTCATCGCCTGGTCGTCAAGGTATCCGTGGAAAATTCCGGGACCCTTCACTACGACTTCGCCTTCATCGCCGATGTCGACTGGCATGCCGTTGTCGTCGACGAGAGCCACCGTGACGCCGTCAAGCACCTTGCCGACTGACGAGGGACGAACAGCGTGGCCGCGCCCCATAGTCACCACGGGTGAGGTTTCCGTGAGGCCGTAGCCTTGAGCAACTTCGACGCCGTAGCGGTCGCGAATCGTCTCGAAGGTGCCGAGAGGCAACGCAGCAGCGCCCGATGCAGCGAACCGGACGGTCGACAGCGAGTCGTCGGGCGCGTCGGCTTGCGCCCATCGCTGCCACATCGGCGGCGCTCCGGCGAGTACGGAGACGCTGTGCTCACGAATTAAGCGGAGGCTTTCATCGGTATCGAATCGACGCTGAAGGACAATGCATGATCCAACGCGAAGGCTGTAAAGCAGCACCACGTTCAAGCCGAAAATATGTACGAAGGGGAGGCATCCGAGGGTGATGTCGTCTGGTTGCATCGGGTCGAGCTCTTGGCCCATGGCTTCTTGCACCCAGCGCAAGTTGTGATGGCTGAGGATCGCCACCTTTGGTGCTCCCGTGATACCGCTGGTCGCCATGTAAAACGCCCGGTCGCCTGGCTCTACATCGACGATTCCTGGGTCGGGATTAGTTTTTGGAACCGTTGCAAGCGCCGTCATCCCGATTGCCTGAACGCCGAGTTCCTCATCGATGCCGAGTAAACCTTGGCCGTCGTCGCCAACAAGCAGTAGACGAGGCTGGACCATGTCGATCCGGAGGCGAAGCTCGCTCGGCGGGCTCTGCGGGTTGACTGGCATCACGATGGCGCCCAGTCCCAACACCGCTAGCGCGCCAGATGCGAAGTGCACCTCGTTGCCTGCTGCCAGCGCCACTGAGTCACCACGACTGACGCCCATCGACGCAAGTTGGGAGCGCAACGTTGAAACGCGATCACGTAACTCCCCAAACGTCACGACCGTCTTGCCGTCGATCAGCGCTCGTCGATCGTCCTTGTGTCCCTCGATAACGCTCGCCAGATTCATCACGATCCCCTAATCGATGTCCGTCTGTTCATTCGCAACGGGGTCACAGTATTGCACGACCGAATTTCAGAAACGAAGGAAACGTGGGACGATATTGATTGGAGGACTCCCCATGTCTCGCAATTTGTCAGCTGCAATTTTTGACCTCGACCGAACGCTCATCAGCGGGTCATCGTCGACTGTCTTTATGCGTCACCTTAGGGAGGCTGGCGTCGCTGACGTCGGCAAGAATCCACTGATCGAACCGCTCGTTGAGCTCGCGCAGTTCACGATGAACGCAATCTACGACATTGCTGGCGAGTCCCGTTTGCTCATGCAGCCGGCAAAACTGGCTGTACGTGCGGCGGGCGGCTGGAACATTGACGACGTTGAGGCAGCGTGTGCCAAGGCAGCCAAAGAGATCGTCGAGATGGTGCAGCCATTTGCCAAGCCCCTAATCGAGGAGCACCGATCTGAGGGTCGCTTGCTTGTCCTCGCTTCGACTTCGCCACTTGCTTTCATCACAGCGCTAGCCGATGAACTCGGGTTCGACGCCGTCATCGGAACGTCGTGGGCGAGCGACGGAATGAAGTACACGGGCGAACTCGACGGACCGTTTGTGTGGGGCCCGGAAAAGGCCGACGCAGTCGAAGCGTGGGCGGTTGAGAACGGCGTGCGCCTCGAACGGAGCTACGCGTATAGCGATAGCTACTTCGATTCACCTCTGCTTGCTTTGGTCGGCAACCCGGTAGCGGTAAATCCGGATACTCGACTCGCTGTAACCGCAGCGATCAGAGACTGGCCGACGCGACATCTCGACAAGAGCGACGGAGTCATCAAGATCGGTGGGCGCGAGGTTCAAGAGTGGGCGCGACCGCTGATGCGGCCGGAACTTGTTGCACCGTATGCCGATATCTCCTTCTACGACATCAACAAAATTCCGGCCCACGGCGCCGCCATTGTAGTTTTCAACCATCGCTCATATTTTGATCCGACGGTTATGGGTCTGCTGTTTGCCAAAGCCGGTCGGAACCTCCGAGGCCTCGGTAAAAAGGAAGTATTCGACGTACCGATCATTGGCCGATTGATCCGAGGGATGGGTGGCGTCCGCGTTGAACGGTCCTCCGGCTCCGACGAACCGTTGCAGGCAGCAGCACGGGCGCTCGAGGGCGGCGAGGTCGTCATGTTGGCGCCCGAGGGAACGATCCCGCGCGGCCCGGCATTTTTTGACCCCGAACTGAAAGGGCGATGGGGCGCAGCGAAGCTCGCTGCGCAGACGGGTGTACCGGTAATCCCAATTGGACTGTGGGGCACCGAGCGGGTTTGGCCTCGTAATGCGCGTTTGCCCAACATGAATCCGACGAACCGTCCAGCGGTCTCCGCAACGGTAGGCGATCCAGTTCAACTCGGTCTCGATGACCTAGACGCCGACACCCAAACGATCATGCAGGCGCTGGTCGATCTATTGCCGACCGAAGCTCGTAAGCGCCGTACTCCCACGAATGACGAGTTGATGCAGACGTTCCCGCCTGGTTACAAGGGCGACCCGGACGCCGAGTCCGAACGCCGGCCCGGCACTGACACCTGATCCTCACCAGATCCTGATCTACTAACGCCACGGCACCGAGAAGAGACGTCACAATGGCCACACGAGAACGAGAAGTCGACAACGCCGACCGGATGAGCGAGCACGAGGCGCTCATGTGGAGTATCGAAAAGGACCCATGGCTTAATCCAAGTGGCGGATCGATAGCTCTGCTCGATCAGCCGGTCGACCGCGCTCGGTTCATGCGCCAGATGCGTGCCGGAATAGCGCGCACCCCGCGCCTCTATCAGCGCGCCGTGCCTGGCTTTGGTCGGATTTCGACCCCGGCGTGGGTTCCCGACGCGGAATTCGACATCAACGCGCACGTCCGTGAAGTTGTGCTTCCCGTGCCGGGGACCGACCGGCAACTCCTCGACCTTGCTACACAGCTCTACTCGGAACCTCTTGACCGAACGCGTCCGCTGTGGCGGTTTGTCCTCATCAGCGGGCTCGAAGGGGGTCGTGGTGCGCTGTGGGCGATGATTCACCACTCTGTCGCTGATGGCATCGGCCAAATGCGGATGGCAGAGATGTATCAGGACCTCGATCGAGATGCACCGCCAGCTCCTGAGGTCGATCTCGAGCGAGTGATCGATGACGCAGTTATGGCTCATCAGGCAAAAGAGTCTGGTGGGAACACAGCTGACAGCGTGATGTCGACACTTCGCAACTCGGCCCTGCACCTGACGCGCCGACAGTGGGGGATCAGTCGGCGGATGGCTGGCGAAGTTGCTTTGTGGCCTGCAGATCCTCGGCGCATCAGTGACGTGATGGCTGTCGCAGTGGACAGCTTTAAGGCGGCGGTACGGCATCTCAGTCCGAGCTCCGAGCGTTCACCAGCATCGCCGCTGTGGTCCGGGAGGTCGCGGCATCGGCACCTTGAATGGGTGCGCATAGACGTCGGCGAGCTCAAGATGGCGGGCAAGGTGCTCGGTGGTTCGATCAACGACGTGTTTATGGCGGGCCTTGTCGAAGCAGTGCATCGTTATCACGTTGAACATGGGACTCTGATCGAGTCCACAAACACCAGCTTCGTGCTGAGCACGCGGTCCGACGGCAAGGTAGGCGGCAACTCGTTCACCCCGGTTCCCCTTACGCTGCCCGCTGGACCGATGTCGCCACATGCGCGCGTGGCTGCAGTCGTCGATATGACTGCCAAAGCTAAAGACGAGGCTCAGCGCACCGGCGGCATGACGGGGTTGTCAGGTATCGCGAACCTCTTGCCGATCTCGGTTGTGACCCAAGCAGCTCGATCCGCAGCACACCACGTCGACTTTGCGACATCGAACTTGCGGGGCGCTCCGATCCCGCTTTTTTGCGCTGGCGCCAAGGTGCTTGCCACTGTGGCGATGGGCCCCGTCGCCGGAACTGGCGCAAACATTACGGCGATGTCCTATGACGGGGCCTTTGATATCGGCATTTTTGCCGATCCAGCAGCTATCACTGACCCGACTGCATTCGCCAGGTATGTCGAAGCTTCGTTCGCTGACTTGATCGCCGCCGGCAGTACAGCCCGTCAGTCGGCAGCGAAGAAGACACCGGCAGCGAAGAAGAAGTCGGCAGCGAAGAAGAAGTCGGCAGCGAAGAAGAAGTCGGCAGCGAAGAAGACGCCGGCGAAGAAAAAGTCAGCATCAAGTTGACGTGCGCGTGTAAAAGTGGCGCAGTTTGCAGTGGGGTGTCGTTTGCGAAACCTGCGGTTTTCGGCTTCCCCAACTCCACGAGGTGTTGTTCGCTTGACTCATTGAGGAATGAGGTGGGTCGGCGCGGCACGATGTTGATGTCATCTCAAGATGCGACTGAACGTATCGTCGCCGACCTGCCGTCGGCGGTCTGGGCCTGGATGACGTAGAAAAGCGCTTCACGAGCGAGCCGTTGCGCCGGATGAGAGAGATTCAGACCGCTGCCACCAGAAGCTGCAAGGAGTACCGTGGTCGCAGTACGCGAAACCTCAAGGCAGCGGGCGCGATGCCGGCTGGCCCTGCGGATCCAAGTTTCTCGGTCGTCGATTGGCTCGGATATTTCCGAAACAAATCGGTCATCGTCGGCCCAACGGTCAGTGAGTTGCACAAGTAAGGCAGCGCAGGCATCTCCAACGTCGAGGTCGTTCGCTACGCCGTGCTCAGTCGGTGACCTGAGTATCGACACGGCGCGTTCGGCCACCCCCAGTGCAGCGGTCTGCCCGATCGAGCTGGAAAGGCGGTCGGTGGCTCGCCACTCGGTGGCATCGACGATCGTCATCACCTCGGCATCGGTCGCCACGAATCGATCGAACTCCAATGCAACTGTCCCGGTGGCAGCAAGAACTGGGAGTTCAAGGTGGTGCGGAGTTATCCCGCTGGCCTTGTTCCCATCGATCATTACCCACACAAGTTCGCCACCATCGCTCTCGCCAACAATGACGAACTGTTGGGCGATACCCCAGGATGTTGTCCACGGAGCGAATCCATCGAACTGCCAACCTCCGGCGATGCGTGTTGCACGCACTGCAGCTGGCCCGATTCGTCGGGCATGAGCGAAGGCAACCCCGGCAATTACTTGCCCGGTACACAGCTGCGTCAAGAACGAGCTGCGTAGGTCTGCGTTCGGTGACCTGCGTAGCGTACGCACAACGCCGTGGTGCTGGACCCAAACGAAGAACGTTGCGCCACACCCGCCAGCGATCGTCGCGATCACGCGCCGAGCCTCGTGGTGCGACAGGTCGGATCCGCCAGCGCTAAGCGGCCCGAGGATCCCAAACAACCCTGCGCTGGCCAGTGCGGCAAAGTGTGTCGTTGGGATGGTCGCATCCCGGTCGACACGTTCGGCCGCTGGAGCTAATACCGTGTCGGCCAGCGTGCGCGCCAGATCGTCTGGCCTCAGGGACGCTTGATCCATTTGCAAGTGTCCGTGATGTCATCAATGCCGTAACCAGCTTCGACCCAGCCGGTGAAACCGGTCTCGAGGTGAGCCACGTTTGTGAACCCGATCTCGCCGATGACCTGCGCTGCCAGTGCAGACCTCCACCCGCTCGCACAGTGGAAAATGTAGCGGCCCTCGGGCGTGTAGCGCTCTTGGTGATACGGGCTCGCTGGATCGAACCAGAACTCCAACATTCCGCGGGGCGCAGAGACGGCGCCGGGAATGACACCTTTCTCCACACGTTCGCGAATATCTCGGATGTCGACGAGGATCGCTGTCCCGGCGTTAAGTTCCGCCTTGACCTGTTCGGCAGTCAATTCTTCGATGGCAGCCTTTGCTTCGGCAACCAGGTCGTGAACGGTTCGACGGGTCATGGCTCGAACACTACGAAACAAGTCGATGTTTCGGTCGATTGTGGCACACGCGAAAAAAACAAAGCGCTACCTAACGCCGAGTAAGGCTCAGGCGGAACGCAGGGTTTCGGCGAAGAGGTCGAGGCCTGCGATGGCGAAGGCCACCATGTTTGCGGCGCGATCGTCGTCGCCCGTAAGAACGTGCCGCGACCCATCTACGGGGCCCGATACACCGACCCAGGCGTGCCCGGCCGGATCGCCGTACGGGTTACCCGAGGGGCCAGAAGCTCCGCCTTCGCCAATGCCCCAAGTCGCGCCGACGTGCGTGCGCGCAGCATTGGCAAGGTGCATTACCCATGGCTCAGATGCGCCGCGCAGTTTCGGCGGGCGTTCGACTCGGCCTGTGAGAAGACCGTCAAGGGCGTGCTTGGTGTAGATCACACTGCCTCCAAGGAAGTACGCCGACGCACCGGGCATGGCAAGCAATGCCACGGATATCAGTCCCCCGCAACTTCCCTCGGCGGTTGCCACGGTCTCGCAACGCTCGCCGAGAATCTTTCCGCACACAGCGCCGGCGGTGAGGAGTGCTTCGGGAAGCAGCGCAGTCATGCTTTCATTGCACCGTCGACAACGAACTCGTGCCCACTGCAGTACGACGCTTCTTCAGAGGCGAGGAATAGCACGACATTTGCGACCTCGTCGGCAGACGCAGTGCGATTCATCGGGATCGCCGCGGTGACGCGTTCAAGGTTGCCCCCGAATCCACGCAGCATGTCCGTGTCGATGATCCCCGGATGCACCGAGTTGACGCGGACACCATGCGCAGCAAACTCAAGCGCAGCCGATTTGCTCATCCCACGCACGGCCCACTTCGTTGCTGCATAGGCGTGTGCCCCTCCAACGCCGGCTAGCCCCGCGATTGACGAGATGTTGATAATGCTGCCAGCGCCCTGCTCGCACATCACCCGGCCGACGTCTCGAATGCCGAGGAACACGCCGGTCTGGTTAATGGACACCATCTGATCCCACGCTTCGATTGACGTATCGAGCGCAGGGGTCATTGAGAAGATCCCTGCGTTGTTGACCAGGATGTCGATGCGGCCATGTTGTTCGACGATTCCAGCAATCACTGCGTTCCAGTCGTTCTCCCTGGTCACGTCGTGGTGCAAAAACGTCACCGCATCGCCCAACTCATCGGCTGCCGCCGCACCGACGTCATCGAGCACGTCGGTGATGTACACCGTTGCACCCTCTGCGGCAAACCGTTCAGCTTCTTGGCGCCCCTGACCGCGGGCGCCGCCTGTAATGAGAGCGATCTTGCCCGCAATGCGCCCGTTGGTCATGGTTTGGCCTGCGCTTTCCGGCGCTTATCGCCTGCGGCACGGAGTGCCTCGATGTTGTGGTCGCCGACTTCCATAAACGCGCTCCTCCAGTTGCCTGATCCCCAGTGCACTGGGGCCTGAACCGTCGTGCGGGGAGCGATTGCGGTGTCGACCACGTCGAGAGCCAACGAGACGATTGAGCGCTGCATCGCTCGGTCACCTGGCTTGCCGCATGGATTGCCGAGCGGGAAGTCGACGAACAGCATGCGAGCAACGCCGCACTCCTCGACGATGTCGCGGGCGCTCCCGACCACCACGGTGGGTACTCCAGATGCTTCAAGGTGACGCGAAACCAAACTCACGGTCTGGTGGCAGACCGGTCAAAGCGGCACCAGAAGAGCGACATCGACCTGATCTTCGGCACACCACTCGCCAATCGTTGCGGCATCAAGACCCGTACGGCGTTGGCTGTATTCGGTCGGGACGCCGAAGAAGCGATGATTGAGCTGGCCGATTTTGCCGTCCTCGGCGAGTGCGGTCAGCGTGTTGATCGGCAAGAAGCTCTCGGGATCATCGGTGTGGGTGGCTTGTTTGTCCCACGACAGATCGTCGGTGAACATCCGCGCCGGTCGGTCGACGACAGGATGGTGATACACAACCTTGTCGGTGGCGGGCGCCCCGTGGGCAGAATCATGATGATGGAGATACGTCGTCGTGATCACCGCGACATTGGACTCAGCAAGCGGCTTCGTAAGACGAGTGAAGGGCACCTGATCGAACGCCGCCCAACGATAGGGCTGGTCATATCCGGACGCTTCGTAGTACTCGCGGGACTTATCGATGTAGCTGACGTAACTGCGATGTGTCTCTTGCCGGTCGGCTCGCTCTGCCATGGCTTCAACGGTAGTCCTGTGTCAGAGCGGGCGACGAGGTGTAAAGCTCCAATACATGGGATAATAACCCAGACTCGATTAAGCGGGTCCGCACTCGGAACGGACAGCAATCGAAGTGAAACGACAATTAGCGCGGCTCATGCTCAAGATCACTCGATTCACTGCGGTCGGCGAACCGCCACAACACGACACCTACGTTCTGTGCTGTGCTCCGCACACCACAAACTGGGACTTGCTGAGTCTCCTCATGGCATCGTGGATCTGCGGTGAAAAACTCAATTGGCTCGGAAAACACCAACTGTTTCGCGGACCGATGAATCGCATCATGCGAATGCTTGGTGGGGTACCGGTGCGCCGCGGCGAGCGACAGGGAATGGTGGAGTCGCTTGCCGAAGAGTTCGATGCTGCCGAACAGATGGCGCTAGCGATCCCGGCAGCAGGAACCAGGTCGCACACCGATCATTGGAAATCAGGTTTCTATCGGATAGCGCTGGCTGCACAGGTGCCGATCAACCTTGCTTTCGTCGACTACTCGACGCGTACAGTTGGCTTCGGCCCGACGATGGTTCCGACCGGCGACATCGGCGCAGACCTTGATGTGTTCAGAGCGTTCTACGCCGACAAGCGCGGCAAGTTCCCAGACCAAGAGAGCGAAATTTGCTTCATTGATGCCTGAGTGACTTGTGCCGAGCGAGCAACGGAACACTGATGGCTTCGACAATCGTCAAGATGCCGACGGCGTCGAAGAGTTGGTTCATCGTCCCCAGGGTGGCCAGTGACGGTCACACGCAGACCATTGGTGATCGGCGTATCGGACCAGTTACGTGTCATCGCTGCGATGGTGGCGGTGGCCGCCGCTGGGAGTGCGTGCCGCTTCCACAAGCTGTGAGCCAAGTTTTAGGGTGACGCAAACGGTTCCGTTCGTCGTCGTGTAGTGCGGTGAAGGCAGTTGAGATGTCGATCACGTTCGTTTTCCGACCACAGATATGGGCTGGGCATTGCTGAGCCCTAGATGTCGGAGGTAGCGATGTTGTAAGTAGCGACGGTGCCGCTTACGGCAAAAATAGGGATTGGCTCGCAGAAGTGCAGGGTTCCGGTGGCGCCGGCAGCGGCGGCAGCGACAGCAATGAAGGTGCGGATCTCGAACCCACCCTGGCCGGCGTCGCTATAGACGGTGAGGTCGTCATAATCGAGGAGCGCCTCGCGGTCGTTGCGGCACCAGCGATCCATGAAGTTGAGATCCCATTCGACATTGATCTTGCCCGAATCGGGCGTCGCTGGCCAGTGCGAAATACCGCCGGTGCCGACAATAGCGATACGTTCGGGCAGCGCGTCGCAAGCTGAACCGAGCGACTCGCCAAATGTCCACGAGCGGTGGAGTGGCGACAGTGGTGGGCCCTGGCAGTTGATATTGACCGGGATCACTGGCGTGTCATATCGCGGGGTCAGAAAATGCAGGGGCACCATGATCCCGTGATCGAACTTCCATTCCTCTGCGTAGCTGACGTCCGAGGTTTGCATCACCCGCTCGATGAACTGGTGCGACAGCTTGCGGTTGCCTGGCACCTGGTGCCTGTTGATACCGAGCCAACCTGGATCTTCGATTGGGCCGTCGTAGCTGTCGGCCATGCCGATTGCAAACGACGGCATGTTGTTCATGAAGAAGTTGGCGAAGTGCTCGGCGGCGATAACGACGACGACGTCGGGTTTCGATGCTTCGAGGTCGACCCGCATCTGATCGAACGCAGCGAAGAAGCGATCGCGAACGCCGGGGTCCGCCTGATCGGATCGACCGGTGATTCCGGGCGCGTGGGAGCATACGCCAGCAAAGACGAGGGGCATGTCAGTGGCTGCCTTTCAGAGTCGGTGGGTCGTGGACCGGTGCGACTACCTCGTCGGGTCTTGTGGTCATCGCATAAACGCCCTCGCGAACGGGGCCGTATTCGGCAATGCCGTCGCGCATGCGCTGGAGATAGTCCTGCCAATCGATTTGATGGAATGCGGCGAAGTGCATGAGGATCTGCCCGTTGACGCCGAGGTGGAACAGCTTGCCGATGTCGGGTGTCACCAATGCCTTGATTTCGTCGTCAGTGAGGTTGAACCTTGCGACCTCGGCTTGTCGATCAGCGGTGTATCGGTTCTGCATTTCTTCGGATCGGTTGAGCTCAAACAGGAACTTCTGTACCGCATAGAGGCTCATGTTGGGGAACCTTCCCACTCCAGATGAAGCTCTTCGGGGCCGCGGAAAGTGATGTTTGGAAAGTAGGTGAGCTCCTGGTCTTCGACGAGACGAAGCGAAGGCAGGCGCTGGGAGAGCAACTCAAGCGCGATACGTGCTTCCATTCGCGCAAGACCATTGCCGACGCAGAAGTGAATCCCTTTTCCAAACGAGATGTGCCGGTTGGGGCGGTGGCGATGGATATCGAACGTCTCGGGGTTCTCAAACAAGTCAGGTTGGTGGTTTGCTGACGCAAAATTGAGGTACAGCCGCGTTCCGGCAGGCAAGTCGATGCCGCCGAGCGTGGTGCTCTGTGTTGTGACCCGGCGCCACGAAATCTGACTCGACTCGTAACGCAATGTCTCCTCCACAGCGGCCGCTGCCAGCGACGGATCTACACAAAGCGCATCCCACTGATCGCGGCGCGGGAGCAGGCAGAGCAGGGTGTTGCAGAGCAGGGCGGTGACAGGGTCATGACCGGCGAAGGAGAAGCCGTAAACGATCGACTCGACTTCCGCGTAGCTCAGACCGGTGCCGTTTGCCGGGTTGGGGTCGGCGTCGTGTGCATCAAGGAGTTCAGACGTAAAATCGTCGGTGCGTTTGTTGCGCCGCTGGGCAACGAAGTCGCGGCAGTATCGCCAGTAGCTGACCATGCCTTTGGCGATCTCGACCTGCTCCTCAGCGGTTGGCATCCCCCACGAGAACGCTCGTCGGTTTGCGCACCACGACTTGACCATCACATCGTCTTCGGGTGGGAATCCGAGGAACCGGAACACGATCTCAGCCGGCAGTGGGAATGCCAGAGCTTTGACGAACTCCGCTGGCGAGCCATCGGTAACCATCTGGTCAAGTAACACGGTGGCGCGGTCGCGCATGTATCCCTCGAGTGATTTGAGTCGGCGATTCGAGAAGCCCTGCCGCGTGTACACCCGAATCCGGCCGTGGTCGGGTTCGGGCTTGTTCGACATCACTGCAACCGGATTGAAGTCAGGTGTCGCCAGGACAGCGGCAGCTTCATCAGCTAGGGGGTAGATCGGGTCTTGGACGTTGGTGGACGCGTAGACATCAGGATTCATGAACACTTCGTCGATGTCTTCCATACGCGTAACGACGACGTGGCCGAGGTCCGGGGCGTAGAACACTGGGTGCTCGTCGCGTAGCGCGTTGGCAGTGGGGTAGGGATCGACGAGGTAGTCATCGTCGAGGGGTGACCAGTTTGCATGCATCGGGCAGCCGGGCGGCGGAGTCGCCAGGGTGTTGGGGGCCTCGTGGTAACTGCTGTGTTCGCTCATCTCAGGGTGCTCTCAATCAGTGGTGCAGAACAGGGATGTTGAAAAGGGGGCTGGTGTCGCATCAGGCTTCGGTCGATGCAGCGAGTCGGGCGAGTAAGACCGCGAGCTGGTCGAGCTCACCGGGTTGGAGTTGGTGTTCGATCTGGTCGTATACCGCTTCGCTAAACGGAGCGATCTGGGCAACTAGTGCCAAACCTGGGTTGCTGATGCTGATCTCAGCGCGCCGGGCGTCGTCTCCTGCTGCGCGTTCGATCAGTTTCCGTTCGTCGAGTGAAGCGAGCATGCGCGACAAGCTGGGGCCGAGGAGGAAGGTCCGTTCGGCCAGCTCTCCAACGGAGATGGGCCCGGTCGCATCATTCAAAGCACGCAGTACTCGCCACTGCTGTTCGGTGACGTCATGGTCGGCGAGAATTGGGCGGAAGTGGCGCATCACTGCTTCGCGGGCGCGCATCAAAGCCATCGGTAATGATTGCTCGAATTCACGGATAGGAACGGCCCCCTGTGCTCGGCGCGCAGTGGTGGTGTTCACGAGATCATCTCATCAACGACGTCGTTGCGCAGGGTCCCGAGTTCGGGTACCGAGACTTCGACCACGTCACCAGGCGCGAGAAAACGGGGCGGATCAAAACGGGCACCGGCGCCGGTTGGGGTACCGGTAAAAATAATGTCGCCGGGCTCGAGCGTGCAGAAGGTAGAGAGATACTCGATTTGAAAATCAATTGGGTACGCCATCGCTGCCGGCGTGTCGTTTTGGCGGAGTTCGCCGTTCACGTGGGTTGTCAGGTGCAGGTTCTCGAACTCGCCGATCTCGTCGAGCGTCGTCATCCATGGACCGATCGAGCCAGACGAGTCCCAATTCTTGCCCTGGGTGACGTTGAACTTGGCGTGGCGAACCCAATCGCGAATCGTGCCTTCGTTTCCGAGGGTAAGCCCAGCGATATGGCGGCGAGCATTTGATCGTGAGATTCGGCGGCCGCCTGTGCCGATTACAGCGACGATTTCGCCCTCGTAGTCGAGCTGCGGACTTTCAGGTGGGCGAATGAGCGACTGGCCATGGCCGGTGAACGAACTGGGAAACCGGACGAACACGCTCGGCTTAGTCGGCGCGTCCTGGCTGTCCCTGTATTCAGCGTTGCGTCCGCCGTAGTTGACACCGATGCAGAAGATCTTGCCAGGAGCGGGAAGTGTGCGCTCGAACGTGACGCTGGAGAGTGGGACGCCGATCGCAGGGTTCAGGCTGGCGGTCTCGACAATTGATCGTGCTTCGTTGATCCGTTGCTGCGCGATCAGGTCCGAAAGGTCGCGCACGTCGGGCATGCGTGTCGAAAGATCGATGATCAGCGCAGTCGGCGAAGTGGTGTCATTGACGGCCCCGAAGCTCGAGGTGCCGTTGCGGATTGATGGGTGGGAGTAGCTCAACAACTTCATGTTGCATTAATATTTAACATGTTACATAATACTTTGCAATGCCTCACCTAATTCTTGAGCACTCAGCCAACGTCAGCGACGTGGCAGATATAGCAGGATTGGTCGTAGTGCTGCATCACGCTGCACTCGCTACCGGTATTGCCCCCCTCGACGCGCTGCGCACTCGTGCCGCACAGCGCGACATATACGCCGTCGGCGATGAGTACCCAAAGAACGGTTTCATCGCCGTAACGGCACGGCTTGCCCCTGGCCGCTCCGATTCTGACAAGCAGATCCTTACCGAAGCATTGATGGCGGCGCTGAGCGACGCGCTCGGCGATGCCCAAGACAATCTGATGCTCAGCGTTGAGTACCAGGAGATTGATCCGCTCTTCCGCATAAACAAAAACAATCTGCGCTCGGTCATTGCTGAGCGCAACATTAGACACGAGGGAACAAGACGTGGCTGCTGACAAGACGTTCGACGACTACCAGGCACTGGCCTCAGCAAGCCTCAGGCCTTTTGCCGATGCCCCGTTGCTGCACTTCATTAATGGCCGGCCGACTGCGAGCGTCAGCGGGAAGACGTTTGAAAACAACTCTCCCGTCGATGCAGAGCTACTTGGCTCGGTCGCATTGGGTGATGCAGCCGACATTCACGCGGCCGCCAAGGCAGCCCACGAGGCGTTCGCCGATTGGTCCGGTCGCTCCGGCAAGGAACGGAAGAAGATATTGCACAGGGTTGCCGATCTGATCGAGATGCGCTCCGACGATATTGCAGCGGTTGAGTGCGTCGACACAGGGCAGACGATTCGGTTCATGAGCGCCGCAGCGATTCGGGGCGCAGAGAATTTCCGATTCTTTGCCGACCACGCACCGGACGCCAGCAACGGGCGCTCAATGCCAGACGAGCACCACATCAACTTCTCGAGTCGCCATGCGCTTGGACCCGTTGGGGTAATCACACCGTGGAACACGCCTTTCATGTTGTCAACCTGGAAGATCGCTCCCGCTCTCGCAGCTGGCTGCACCGTCGTTCACAAGCCTGCTGAATGGAGCCCCTACACCGCAGCAATGCTCTCGGAGATCGCCGTTGAAGCCGGACTGCCGCCCGGTGTCTTGAACACAGTGCACGGCTTCGGCGAGTCGGCGGGCAAGGCCTTGACCGAGCATCCGCTGATCAAGGCGATTGCTTTCGTCGGCGAGTCGTCGACGGGCTCGATGATCCAAGCCCAGGGTGCGCCCACGCTCAAGCGAGTGCACTTCGAACTCGGTGGCAAGAACCCAGTGATCGTATTCGACGACGCTGATCTCGATCGGGCGCTCGACGCCGTGATCTTTATGATCTACAGCTTGAATGGTGAGCGGTGCACGTCATCGAGTCGGCTGCTGATCCAATCATCGATTCACGATGAGTTCGTGGCAGGGCTGACTGAGCGGGTCAAGGCGCTCAGGGTCGGACACCCCCTCGACCCGTCGACGGAGATCGGTCCGCTGATTCACCCGCGCCACTGCGAAAAGGTCCGGAGCTACCGAGCCAAGGCGGAAGCCGCTGGTGCCTCGGTGGTCGTCGGCGGTGGCGCAGCATCAGATCCGGACTCGTACTACGTCGATCCAATGCTGTTCACCGGGGCGCGCAACGACATGGACATCGCACAGGAGGAGATCTTTGGTCCGGTCCTGACTGTGATTCCATTTAGCAACGAGCCCGAAGCAGTGCGTCTGGCCAACGACGTCGAGTACGGCCTGGCGGGATATCTCTGGACCAGTGAGACCGGGCGAGCCCAGCGCGTTGCCCGTGACCTTGAGGCCGGAATGATTTGGGTGAACAGCCAAAACGTTCGGCACCTCCCGACGCCGTTCGGAGGGTCTAAGTCCAGTGGTATCGGCCGTGACGGCGGTCCCGAGTACAGCTTCGAGTTCTACATGGAAACGAAGAATGTTTCCATCGCCTACGACTCGCACGCCATTCCAAAGCTGGGCCAGATCTCATGAGTGTGACTCTTTCCGCAGAACACATTGCGCTACTTGCCGCCGAGCACGAGCAGGCGCGGATCAGCGCTGTGCCATGCGATCCCGTGACCCGCCGATTCCCCGGAATCACGCTGGAGGATGCATACGCCATCCAGGCAGCCTGGATCGACTTGCAGGTGGCAAACGGGGCAACGATTGAGGGGCACAAGATCGGTCTCACGAGCCGTGCGATGCAAATGGCGATGAAGATTGACGAACCCGACTACGGAGCGTTGCTCGACTACATGTTTATTCCAAGTGGCGGCTCGATCGCAGCGGCCGACCACCTCGATCCCAAAATAGAAGTTGAGTTTGCCTTCGTTCTTGCCTGCGACCTCGTACCGCATGAACTCGGCCGCAAGCTCACTGTCGACGACGTGTATGCAGCAACCAGTCACGTCGTGCCGGCTCTTGAGTTGATTGACGCCCGATCGCACCGCGTGCACCCTGACGACGGTCGCACTCGGACCGTTCTTGACACGATCTCGGACAACGCAGCAAACTCCGGCATCGTCGTCGGCGACGAGCACGTCTCGGTGGACGAAGCGCGAAATGGTGACTTGCGGTGGGCCGGTGCGATTGCTTACCGCAATGGTGTGGTGGAGGAAACCGGCCTCGGCGCAGGTGTGCTTGACGACCCGGCAATGGGCGTCGTGTGGCTTGCCAATCGCCTTCAGGACATCGGCATCCCACTAGTTGCCGGCGAGACGATTCTGGCCGGGTCGTTCACCCGACCAATTGACTGTCGATCCGGTGACGCATTCCGGGTGGACTTTGGCTACCTGGGAACACTGGAACTGAACGTTACGTAGGCCAGTGCAGCGTCACCGGTTGCCTTCGGAAAGAATGACGAGATGAACGACATCGAGTTGCTGCACGATGCCGCCCGCCAGGCCATTGAATACGTAGCGGGTACGGATGCCCGGCCGGCGATGCCTGACGAAGCAGCGCTCGCAAGACTCGACGCTTTTGATGAGCCGCTCCCCGAAGCGCCGACGGATCCATCTGACGCGCTGCGGCTGCTCAGCGAAGTAGGCGGCCCAGCAACGATGATGTCGACTGGGCCGAACTACTTCGGCTTCGTCAACGGCGCTACCTTTCCAGTCGCTCTTGGCGCCGCGTTCCTGGTCAATGCATGGGATCAGAACGCAGCGCTGCCCGTGATGTCGCCAACGGCGGCGAAGCTGCACGATGTTGCTCGTGGCTGGCTGCTCGATGTCCTCAGCTTGCCTGGCCACTCAGATGTTGGATTCGTCACCGGTGCCACTGTCGCTAACGCGTCGTGTATGGCGGCAGCACGTGATGAATTGCTCGAGCGAGCAGGGTGGAATGCGAAGAGCGATGGCCTGTTCGGCGCACCACCAATCACCGTGGTGATTGGACAGAACACCCACAGCACTGTGCGCAAGTCGCTCGGTCTGATCGGTCTCGGAGGTGATCGAGTGCTGAAGGTCCCCACCGACAACCAAGGTCGGATCGACTGTACCCAGTTGCCGACAAATCTGTCCGGGCCGGTGCTTGTGTGCGCCCAAGCGGGTGAGGTCAACACTGGGGCCTTCGATCCATTTGACGAGATCGCCGACTGGCTGACGGCGGCAACCGACAACGGCTGGCTCCATGTCGACGGTGCGTTCGGACTGTGGGCACTCGCCGATCCGAGTCGCACGCACCTGGTGGAAGGTCTCCACCGCGCCGATTCATGGGCAACAGACGGACACAAATGGCTCAACGTCACCTACGACTGCGGTATCGCGATTGTCGCTCGCAAAGGTGCGCTCAGGCGAACGTTCGCATCCGTAGCCGGCTATCTGCCACCCGAGCACGGATTCGAGGCGATGCACCACACGCCGCAGTCTTCGCAGCGGGCGCGTCAGATTGAGGTGTGGGCCGTACTGCGCACCTTGGGCCGCAGCGGCGTCGCGCAACTGGTACAGCGCGCGTCCGACGCAGCGCAGCTGATCGCTGAACGGCTGAGGAACGCTGACTTCGACGTCCTCAACGACGTGGTGATCAACCAGGTGTTGCTGCGGTACGGATCGGCAGCGGCCACTGAGACTTTGCTAGCCGAGATTCAACGCGACGGTCGCATTTGGTGTGGGGCGACTCAGTGGCACGGTGAGACAGCAATGCGAGTGAGTGTGTCGTCGTGGAAGACCACCGTCGATGACGCCACCCACGCAGCAGACGTCATTGTTGAATGCGCCCGCCGACTCCCGCCACTTGACTGACGGCATAAAGCGCTGCTGGTTCGTTTTGGAGCGATGCGCAGCACGTCGGTGCAATGGTGCGATAGCTTGACAAAGCGTCGAAATTAGATGATCGACTCACTACATGAATGGGGGAGCGATGACCCGACTGGGGTTCCTGCTCGACAGTGATTCTTGCATCGGCTGCCATGCCTGCACGATTGCGTGCAAGAGCGAACACGATGTACCGCTTGGCGTCAATCGTACATGGGTGAAGTACATCGAGACTGGCAACTTTCCAAACGCAAGTCGGCACTTCTCGGTGATGAGATGCAACCAGTGCGAAGACGCTCCGTGTATGACGATCTGCCCGACGCACGCGCTGTTTCGCGCTGAGAATGGCGTTGTCGATTTCCAAGACGACAACTGCATTGGCTGTAAGTCGTGCATGAACGCCTGCCCTTACGACGCTCTGTTCATCAACCCGGAAACGAAAACTGCGCAGAAGTGCAACTTTTGCAATCATCGCGTCGAGATGAATCTCGAGCCGTCGTGTGTCGTTGTTTGTCCGACTGAGGCGATCAAGGTCGTTGACTTCGATGACCCGAACAATGCGAACACGAAATTAATCGGCCGACGTGATGTCGCAGTCCGCTCCCCTGAACAAAACACAAAGCCGAAGGTCTATTACAAGGGAGCTGATCAGGCATCACTCGATCCAACCCGCACCAAGATCAAACCTGACGGCATGATCTGGGCCGATACAACTGCTGACCACCGGCTGACACCGGAGCTCGACAGTTGCGGTCACGGCGACCCTGGAATCGTTGCCCGCACTGCCTACACCACGGCCCACAAGACCACATGGGACAAGATGGTGTCGGGATACCTTGTTACCAAAGCCATTGCCGGCGGCATCATGATGATGGCCGCGCTGATGGTCGTGCTCGGTCACGCTAACGCGCAAGCTGCCGTCGGTGTCGTGCCGCCTATCGTGGCGGGCGTCATGCTTGTCCTCACTGGCGGGTTGCTCGTTGGCGATCTCAAGCAGCCCAAACGCTTTTACTTCTTACTGACAAAGTCCAACTTCGACTCATGGCTGGTCAAGGGCGCCTACGTGCTCGGTGTGTTTGCTGCACTGTCTGCTGTCTGGCTCCTCCTTGGAGCTGCCGACGCCGGCGACGCCCTTAAAATCGTGGCCATTCCGACAGCCATCCTTGGCGCCACCACTGCGGGGTACACCGCCTTCCTGTTTGGGCAGTGTGAAGGCCGAGACCTGTGGCAGACGCCCTTGGTCCTCCCGATGTTGCTAGCCCGAGCCGCGATCGCTGGTGCCTCGGCTTACGTAATCCTCGACATCTTCATGGACATCCCATCGCACCGTGCGGTCTGGTGGGTCCTTCTCGGAGGCGTCGGTGCGATTGCGTTCCTCAGTTGGGTTGAGTTGCAGAGTTGCGGTAGTCGCCACGTCGAAATGGCCATCCACGACATGACCAGGGGCGCTCAAAAAAGATGGTTCCAATTCGGAGTCATCCTTGGCCTGCTGTTGCCTGCAACTGCGATGATCATCGTGCTCAGCAACGGAGACGTGAGCTCGACTAACACTGGCATCGCAGCGTTCGCCGGTCTACTCGCTCTCGTCGGCATGTTCCTGTCTGAAACCGCCTTCGTTCGCGCTGGCCAATCCGTCCCACTCAGCTGAGAGTCGCCAACGGTGTCTGGCCCAATTGTGACTTTGGAGAACCCACATGACTGATCTGCAAAAGTACCCGCCGCACGATAGGTGGCACGATTGGACCGAGCTCGACGCCAAGGCGTGGCCTGACAAGGTCGAACGTAACTACACCCTTGTTCCGACGACTTGCTTCAACTGCGAAGCGGCATGTGGGCTGCTTGCATACTTCGACAACGAGACCGGAGCGATTGCCAAGATTGAAGGCAACCCTGAACACCCGGCGAGCCGCGGCCGTAACTGCGCCAAGGGCCCGGCCACTATCAACCAGATTTATGACAACGAACGGATCATGTATCCGCTGAAGCAGACCGGCGAGCGCGGCAGCGGAGAGTGGGAGCGCATCAGCTGGGATCAGGCGCTGACGGAGATTGGTGGACGCATCCGCACTGCCTTCGAAGAAGACCGTCACAACGAGGTGATGTACCACGTGGGCCGGCCAGGCGAAGACGGGTACGCCGATCGCGTATTAAAGGCGTGGGGTACCGACGGACATAACAGCCACACCAACATCTGCTCGTCGAACGCACGGATTGGCTACCAGAGCTGGATGGGTCACGACCGCCCGTCGAGTGACTTTGCGAATGCCGAGGTCATATTTCTCATCTCATCGCATCTCGAAGCGGGCCACTACTTCAATCCGCACGCGCAGCGAATCATTGAGGCCCAGAGCAAAGGCGCGACCGTGATTTGTGTCGACCCGCGGCTTAGTAATACCGGATCGAAGGCTGACCACTGGCTGCCAACCTGGCCGGGAACCGAGGCGTTTCTGTGTCTGTCGATTGCACACTTGCTACTCGAGAGCGGGAACTGGGAACGCGACTTCGTTCGTCGCTGGGTCAACTGGGAGACCTTCCTTGCTGAGCTTTACCCCAACATGCCACAAACCTTCGACTCGGTCGAAGCAGCATTGAAGGATCATTACAGCGAGTACACACCCGAACGAGCTGAGTACATCACTGGCGTGTCCGCCGACCAGATCCGCGAGATCGCAGTGATCATCGGCAAGCACCCGACTAAGTTCGCCAGCCACAACTGGCGGGCTGCCGGTGCCGGCAACGAGGGTGGCTGGCAAGTCGCCCGCTGCCTTTTCTTCCTTAATGTGCTCACTGGCTCTGTCGGCACCGAGGGTGGCACATCGGGTAACGGCTGGAACAAGTTCGCTGCGCACCAACCGAAGGGTGCACCGCCGCTCCCGCGCTGGAACGAGTTGAGTTGGCCGCAAGAGTTCCCGCTGAGCTATCACGAAATGTCAATTCTGCTCCCGCACTTCCTTAACGAAGGCCGCGGCAAGCTCGACACATACTTTTCTCGGGTATACAACCCGATCTGGACCAACCCCGACGGCTTCACCTGGCTCGAGGCGCTGAAGGACCCAAAGAAGGTCCACTGCCACGTCGCTCTCACGCCGACGTGGTCCGAGACATCCTGGTTCGCTGACTACGTATTGCCGATGGGCGTGGGCGCCGAGCGCCATGATGTGTCGTCATATGAGACCCACGCAGGCCGATGGATCGGATTCCGACAGTCGGTCTTCCGACGCTACGAGGAGATCAAGACGGGCAAGCCGGTCAGTCCTCATAAACGCAGCCACGAGTTCAACCCTGGTGAAGTATGGGAAGAAAACGAGTTTTGGATCGACCTGTCATGGAAGATAGACCCTGACGGTTCGATGGGCATCCGCCAATGGTTCGAGTCCGACGAACGGCCGGGCAACCCGATCAGTGTCGATGAGTACTACGGCTACATCTTCGCCGAAGAAGTCCCCGGCCTGGCCGAAGCTGCTGAGTCAGTTGGGCAGGTCCCTCTTGAATACATGCGTGATCGCGGGAGCTTCGCTGTGCCGACGGATCCATACCTACCGTACGAAAAGCTCGTTAGTGCCGAATCGGTTGCCGACTGCACCAAGGACGAGCATGGTGTATTCCGCAAGCCGGGCACGATTGGCACCTTTGACGGCTCTGAAGAAAGTTTTGCCGCCACGGAACTTGCAAAGCTTGGCGACGGTTCACCAGCTGTCGAAGTTGACGGTGTGATCAAAGAAGGCTTTCCAACGCCATCGAAAAAGCTTGAGTTGTTCTCGACAACGTTGAAAGATTGGGGCTGGCCCGAATACTCGACGCCGAAGTGGATTCCGAGCCATGTTCACTGGGAGAACCTCGACCTCGCTGGCTCCGAGCGCATTTTGCTGCCAACGTTCCGCATTCCAACACTGATCCACACTCGTTCTGCGAACTCGAAGTGGCTGAATGAAATCAGTCACCGCCACCCGCTGTGGATCCATCCTCAAGATGCTGAGGAGCTACACATTGAGGAAAGTGGCCTTGTCCGTATCTCGACCCGCATTGGGCACTTCGTGATTCAGGCGTGGCAGACCGAGGGCATCCGTCCCGGTGTCGTTGCGGCATCGCACCACATGGGTCGTTGGCGTCTCGACGAGGCTGAAGGCCGCAACTGGGCTGCCGGGAAAGCGACGATCGACCAGCAGGGCACGACCTGGACACTGAAGCGGGAGGGTGCCGACAAGAAAAATATGATGAGCTACGAGTCCTCGGACCCCGATACCGGACGGATCTGGTGGCACGACACGGGTGTGCATCAGAACGCAACGTTCTGTGTGCAGCCTGATCCAATTTCAGGAATGCAGTGCTGGCACCAGCGCGTGCACGTCACCCCGGCAGAAGTTGGCGACGAGTATGGCGACGTCGTGGTCGACACCGCAAAGTCGCATGAGGCTTACCTTGACTGGATGGCCAAAACCCGTCCCGCTGGGACGACAAATAACAGTGGCTTGCGCCGTCCGCTCTGGTATGCGCGCCCGCTTAAACCAACACTCGATGCTTACCGCCTCCCGCAGAGCTGAGTCCCAGAAACGAGTTCTGATCAAAGGCCGTCTCGGGGCTCGCCACCGGGTAGCGAACGATGCACAGCGCCGGGCGGCAACGGACAGCAGCGAGGGCTGTAGCCGAGCATGTCCGTAGCCTCCCCAAGAGATTTGGTCTGCTTGGAGAACGAGTGCCCGCCGCCCCTCAAGGCTGTGCCGGTCTAATCTGCGAGCGGAGGGCTGCTTCGGCTGCGGCCCCGAGGCGGATGCCGAACCAATCCAAGAGAGCAGTTGACCATTCGTTGATGGTGATCGGCTGCTCGGTCGTGTTCCCGTCCTGGACGACCTTGAGTCGGTCGTAGGTGAGCGTCACGCGATCAGGACCGCAGTCAAGGAGCCGAGTAGCGAACGGCCGCTTGTGCCAGTTCTTGTCTGGGTTGAACTGCATTGATGCTGCCACAGCGGCAAAGTCAGTTAGGGAGTGTGCGACACGTTTGAACCGGTACTGCGCCACCGGCACGGCATCGGCGTCGCTTTCGTCCAGCAGCGCCAACGTGGTGCCCTCCGGGCTGGCAATGAATTGATACTCAGCGCTCCCTCCGTCCTGGCGTCCACGACGGTTAAGCGCCAAGGGGCGAATGGATGACTCACCAAAGCCGACGTCGACCAAGTAGGGCTGGTCAAGCTCCACCTCAAGCGCAACGTGTTCGATCACACGACTTGGCCCATCGAGGAGGACCGCAGCGCCCAAGAGACTGACGCGAAACCCCAGTGCCTCAAGCAGCGCAGCAAATGCGCCGTTGACCTCAAAGCACCACCCGCCTCGTCCACCTGCGACAATTTTGTTGATCGAAGCCCCGGCGTCGAGGGCCACACCTTCACCAAGTGCGATGTCGAGATTCTCGAACGGCACCGCAGTCATGTGTAATTGCTGCAACCTAGTCAACGTCGCCAGATCGAGGCTCGGCACGTCGTCGTAGCCGAGCCTTTCCAGGTAGCCCGGGACGTCCACCGGTGAGTCGAGTGTGATCGCCATCACCGTGCAACCTACTGTCGGGGTGATGGACACTGACTTCGTCCTCAACCCCTTCGGCGCCGAACTCAGCGACCTCGTCGCAATTGCTCGAGCGGCGGACGCTACGAGTGTTGGCGCAGTGTGGGTAAATGATCACTTCAGTGGCGAAATGGTCGGGTCCCCGTGGTCGCGCGACCCCTTCGTGTGTCTCGGCGCTATCGGAGCGGTGACCGAGCGGGTCGACATCGGCATCCTCGTCGCCAACGTCACTAACCGGCATCCGGTGCAACTCGCAAGCGCCGTCAACTCTCTGCAGTCGTTAGCGCCCGACCGGGTTCGGCTCGGAGTCGGATCAGGCGCAGCGCCGGGGTCGAGGTTCGCCTCCGAACACGACATGCTCGTCAAACCACTGCGAACAACCGAAGAGCGGGTGCGCCTGTTGCGCGAGTCCATCGCGTCTCTCAAAGACATCTGGGCGAACGAGCCCTCAAACCCGTCGACATCGGTTGGTTTCACTGGCCTATCGGCTGTCGTGGATGGGTCGGTCAAGCCGCGACTCACCGTTGGGGCATCAGCCTGGTCCACGATCGAAGTGGCGATCGACCTGGCGGACGGCGTCAACATTAGGCGGACCAGCAGGCTGCACGAACAGCTTGAGCGGTTGCACGCAGCGGAGTTGCCGGCCGGATTTGAGGTCAGTGTGCTCGACATGCGTGAGCCAGGTACCCCGCTGGGGGTGGTGCCGCGCGATCTTGTAGATGCCGGCGTAGATCGATACATCGTCACCGTGTCACCAGCCGACGACCTCGAAGCCGTCATGGAGATGGAAAGCCGCTAAAACCCAAAGAGTATGGTTCGGCCAGTTGGGTCGTCGAAGCAGATTTAGAAAGGAGTCTGATCTCAGCACGCCGCCTGGCCCATCGTTCAGCGCAAAGAGCTGATCTACGATGCACGAATGTTCGACAAGCTTTTCGACCTCCCTGCGCATCCGTTGCTTGTTCACGCTCCGGTCGTGCTGCTGCCTATCGCCGCGATTCTGATGGTCATGTTTGCGGTGAAGCCGGCGTGGCGTTTGGCGGCAGGCTGGTGGCCACTGGCCCTTGTCGGCGTCACGGTCGTGTTGCTGTTTGGCGCAAAAGAGTCCGGTGAAGCACTCATCGAAGCGTACGACCGGGCCAACGGTGAGGGCGCAGTCGACATCAAGCTGCACGAAAGCCTCGCTGAGACGACATTCGTGATGACGTTGGTCTGGTTCTTCCTACTTGCGGCTCTTACGGCGATGGAACGTCTGGAAGGTCTGCGCACTGGAGCTTTAGCGTTCGTTGCCACGAACACTCGGGCCCGGCAGGCCCTCGGGTGGCTGGTAGCGGTAGTGGGCTTGTTTGCAATGGTCTGGATGATTCGCACTGGCCACGAGGGCGCCAAGTCGGTCTGGGGACCCCGGGTTGACATCCTCTTCCCTGAAGTTTGACCCGGCACGCTCTGACAACTGAACCACTGGTCGCCGACTCGGTACTCAGGTCACGATGACAGGAGTGCCAAGCGTGGCAAATTCCCACATGAATGCGGCGTCAAGGTTGTGCTGGCGTTGGCAACCGCCGGAGAGGCGCGTGCCGAGTTCGTCACTGCCCTGATACGGCGAGTTGTCTTCGACGTGGAGCGGGATTGCATGAAAGCCGATCGCCCCACGCTCGGTCTTGAGCCAACGAACCATCTGTGGAAGCCATGCTTTGCCGTTCCACGCGGTCGACATCTCTGAACGGCTGTAGACCTCGTGGCTACCAGGGAGCTCGTTGCTATAGGTCGAGCCAGAAACCAACCACGACCGGATAATGACACCGTCATTGCGGACTGCCCAGACCCTCTGGCCAGCACGGTCGTAGACCACGCGTCGACCTGACCCTGAGTTATCCGGCAGGGGAGGAGCGTCGTCGCCGGCTGTTGCAACAGGAGAGAGCTCAACACCCCAGAGGTCTTTGGCACCCGCCGGAGGTGGGGGAGTACGCGTGACGAGCGATTCCTCGTCCGGCCAGATTGCGAGCGCGAGGGCGGTCTCGCGACCGACGACGCCGTCAACAAAGAGATCCTGTGCGGTCTGAAAGTCCATCGCAGCCCGCAACGTCGCGTCTTCGAAGTTTCCATCGACTGTTCCCGTGAAGTGCCCTTCCACGCGCAAGGCGTCCTGGAGACACTCGACGCCGTCGCCGGTTGCTCCGAGACGCAACGACAGCGCTCCGATTGTGCAGCCGCCGTCGGCGCGCTCGGGCTCTCCATTGACGTCGATGCTTTCTTCGTCGACGCCGGTCAACTCCAACTCAAACACCACTGTGGTGCTTGGTGCGGGGGCTGACTCGATGGCGTTTGCGGCGAGTGCAGCGGTACTCGGGCCACGACCTGCGACGAATGCTCCGATGGTGGCAGCGCCCAGAACAGCGACGCTTGCTAAACCGAGTGCGATTTCGCGTCGGCGCTGGGCAACGGGCTTGGACTTCCAGGCGGGCTTGTCGGCCCGTACTGGCATATCGAATCCGGACCCCTCCACGCACCACAATGATATCGAACGACGCAGCGCCCGATTGCCGTTGTCAAGAGATGTTTTCTACACTTACGCTCGTTTTAGGGGAGTTTGCAGCATGCGCTCCCTCTGGTTCCCCGTCATATTCGGGTTCCGCGATGTGGACACGTTTCACGATGCAGAACAAAATCGGGCTGGAACGGTGGAAGGGAACCCCTCGGGCGGCCTAATATGCCGCGCGTGAAGCTTCGTCGTGGACAGCAGCAGATAACAGCCGACCCCAAGGACGGCCTCGGGCTCCCTCGTTTGACGACGCCGTACATTCGTGACGGAGGTGCATTGCGGCCAGCAAGCTGGGATGAAGCACTTGATCAAGCAGCTGCCGGTTTTAGCCGGGCACGCGATGCTATCGAGCATGGCAACCGCAACGCTTTCGGCATGTTTTCGTGCTCGAAAGCCACCAACGAAGTCAACTATCTCGCTCAGAAGTGGACGCGATTGGTGATGGGGTCGAACAACATTGACTCCTGCAACCGGACTTGACACGCTCCCTCCGTCGTCGGTCTGGCGACAGTATTCGGGGCTGGAGGCGGCACCGTTTCGTACAAAGAAATTGAAGAGGCCGATGTCGTGTTGCTCTGGGGAAGCAACGCCCGCGAAGCGCATCCGATCTTCTTTCACCATCTACTGAAGGGGCTCCGTAGCGGAGCAACGATGTACAGCGTCGATCCGCGACGCACCTCATCTTCGAAATTTGCTGACGTCTGGCTTGGACTCGACGTCGGTACCGACATCGCTATGGCCAACGCAGTGGCACGTGAGATCATCCACGCTGGGCTTGTGAATCAAGCATTCATTAACCATTCGACAAAGGGTTTCGAGGCCTATCGGGACTCGGTTGAGCCCTACACACTCGACGTCGCCGCTGAAATCACCGGTGTGCCTGCTGAGGCAATCAAGGACATGGCGCACGCCTACGCGACGGCTGACAAGGCGCAGATTCTGTGGACTCTCGGCATCACCGAGCATCACAATGCGGTCGATAATGTGCTCTCGCTTTGCAACCTTGCGCTACTAACCGGCCACGTCGGGACCTGGGGGAGTGGGCTTGTTCCTCTGCGCGGCCAGAACAACGTGCAGGGTGGCGGCGACATGGGTTCGTTGCCCAACAAGTTGCCGGGGTTTCAGGACATCACGAACGGCGAACACCGGGCTAAGTTCGAGGCTGCATACGGCGCCGAGTTGAACCCAGAGGACGGCATCCACCTGACCTTGATGTTTGAAGCAATGGGCCGCGGCGATCTCACCGCAGCATTCGTCATCGGTGAAAACCCGGCTGATTCTGAGGCAGACGTCGACCATGCCCGCAGGCTGTTGGCGGGTCTCGACTGTCTTGTTGTGCAGGATATTTTCATGACGCGCACTGCCGAGCTCGCCGATGTCGTGTTTCCCGCGTCGGTTGCCTGGGCAGAGTCAGATGGCACCGTCACGTCGAGTGAACGTCGGGTGCAGCGGACCAGACCGGCCGTCACTCCGCCCGGCGAGGCTCGACATGACATCGACATTCTGGGCGAACTCGCCAAGCGGATGGGTGTCGACCTTGCCGAGCACGGGTGCGACCTTGAGCCCGAGGCGCTGTGGGACGAGCTCCGGTCGCTGTCACCAATGCATGCCGGGATGTCCTACGACCGTTTGGAAGATGAAGGCGGGTTGCAGTGGCCGTGCCCGAGCCTCGATCATCCCGGAAGTCCATTTTTGCACGGTTGGCTTTGGGAGGACGATCTCGGTGGTCGTGACCCCGCACCGTTTTCGATTGTCGAGCACGAGGGTCCCAACGAGCAGCTCACGAGCGAGTTCCCGCTTCGACTCACCACGGGTCGTTCACTGGACTCGTACAACACGGGTGTGCAGAGCAACGGCTTTGATTCGCCAATTCGCTATGGCGATGAGCTCGACATCAATCCATCCGACGGCCAGTCGTTGGGCATCGTCGATGGCGAACGCGTGCAGGTCAGTTCGCCACGTGGCACGGTCGAGATGTCGGTGCGGTTCCAACCAGATATCCCGGAGGGGTTGACCTTCACCACCTACCACTTTCCTGCGTTGGTTGATATCAACAAGCTGACCAACGATGCGTGGGATAAGCGATCCGGCACGTCAGAGTTCAAAGCCGCATCGATTCGTATCGACAAACTGCGGCTCGACTCGCCAACTGAGATGTCAGGCTAAGGACAACACGCACATGACCGATCTTCACCTCACGGTCGATACTTCGACCAACGCTGAACGGGTGGCAGTCGACGCAGTGCTCGGCACCGACGCTCGAGTCGTTCTGCACGACACCGAACGTCTCGTACGCGGCGGCATGGCACGTAAGAACAATCGACGGCACCTGCTGCTGCCAGGACTCCATGCGCTTCAGGCGGAGATCGGGTGGATCAGCCCCGGTGGGTTGAACTATCTGTGCGATGTTCTGCAAGTACCGCCAGCTGAGGCGTATGGCGTCGCCACCTTCTACGAACTCTTCCGCACCGATGATCCGGGACATGCCGAGCCGACCGTGCACGTGTGCATTGACACGTCGTGCCACATCGCTGATGCCGAAGGCTTTGCGCAACGTCTCGAAGCCGAGGGAAAACGCGTGCACCGCGGTCCGTGCCTCGGGCAGTGCGAGCGAGCCCCAGCGCAGTTCGTGCAGGGCCGCGGAGCCCCTGATTTCGTGCCGGCAGACACAGGTGAGGTTGCTGCGCCCGGATCGTTTCGGCCACCACAGTTCGACACCGAAGGACTCCGCCTGCTGAGTCGTGTCGGCGTCGTCGACCCGACTTCGCTCGCCTCTTACCGAGAACACGGCGGATACGAGGCGCTGGCCAAAGCAATCAAACTTGGCGGTCAAGCCGTCATCGACGAAGTCCGGGCCGCCGGCTTGACCGGACGTGGGGGCGCAGCCTTCCCTACCGCCATCAAGTGGCAAGGGGTAGCTGACGAATCGGGGCGTCCGAAGCACGTCATTGCCAACGCTGACGAGTCTGAGCCGGGCACGTTCAAGGATCGGCACCTGATGGACCACGATCCGTTCGCCCTCATCGAGGCCTTGACCATCGCCGGGGTTGCCGTCGGCGCAGAGAACGGTTGGATCTACATCCGGGGTGAGTACCCCTTGTCGACCAGCCGCCTCGTCAACGCTATGGACCAGGCTCGAACCGCCGGTTTACTGGGCGATGACGTCATGGGGTCAGGTAAACGGTTTGACATCGAGTTGCGTCGCGGTGCCGGTGCGTATATCTGCGGGGAGGAGACGGCGTTGATGGAGTCCATCGAAGGGTTCCGCGGTGAACCTCGCAACAAGCCGCCGTTTCCGACGACGCACGGCCTTTTCGGTGAGCCGACTGCAGTCAACAATCCCGAGACCTTGCTCAATGCGGCATTCATTGTGTTGAACGGTGCGGTTGCCTACCGATCGGTTGGTACGGAGAAGTCGCCGGGAACACGACTCTTCTGCGTGTCCGGTCACGTTGCGATTCCAGCGGTCTACGAAGTTGCGATGGGGACCACACTCGGTGATGTCATCGCCCTTGCCGGCGGCGCCACGGGAACCACGCGGGCGATCCTTATGGGCGGGGCTGCAGGTAGTTTCATCGCTGCTGACCAACTTGACCTGCCGTTGACGCAAGAGGACACGCGAGAGTGCGGTACGACTCTCGGCTCTGGCGTTATCACGCTGTTCGACGACTCGGTTGATTTCCAAGCGCTGCTGACGCGTATTACCGAATTTTTCAAGGGCGAGTCGTGCGGCCAATGCGTCCCGTGCCGCGTCGGCACGACTCGTCAGCACGAGGTGATCGTGGAACTCGGTCGAACCGGGACGCTGTCCGCTGCGCGCTCGACCCTGGTCGATGACATCGCCTTGGCGATGGCCGATGCGTCGATCTGCGGCCTCGGTCACACCGCTGCCGGTGCTGTGCAGTCGGCCATCCGCCTCGGCCTGATTGGAGCTTTGTCATGAACCCAACCGTTGAAACGGTCACCCAGGTCACGGTTCGGATTGACGGTGCCGACGTTGCAGTCGATGAGGGCGCGACGATTCTTGACGCGTGCACCCAACATGGCATCGACACGCCAACGATTTGCTACGCAGAGAACCTCACGCCCGTCAATGCGTGCCGCGTTTGTGTTGTCGAAGTTGAAGGCAACCGCACGCTCGTGCCGTCCTGCTCACGCTCAGCAGAAGACGGCATGGAAATTCGGACTGACTCGGACCGTGTTCGACACAGCCGCAGAATGGTGCTCGAGTTTCTCGGCACGGCAAACGATCTCAGCGAGGCCCCGAAGATCAACGAATGGTCGTCAGAGTATGGTGTCGACACGGGCCGGTATGTCGAGGGCGCTGAGCGGTTCGACCAACCGGTCAAGGTCCAAGACAACCTCTACATCCGGGACTACGACAAGTGTGTTCTTTGCTACAAGTGCGTTGATGCATGCGGCGAGGAAGCACAGTTCACCTTCGCGATTGCGATGTCGGGTCGTGGTTTTGACAATCGCATCTCGACCGAATTCGATGTAACGCTGCCTGACTCGGCGTGCGTTTACTGCGGTAACTGCATCGGAGTGTGTCCCACGAACGCACTCCAGTTTAAGACTGAGTTTGACCTGCGCGCAGCAGACAATTGGCGCGAAGACGACCAGTTGGTGACTCGCACGGTGTGCTCGTACTGCGGTGTTGGCTGCAACCTCGAGCTGCACGTGCAGGACAACGAGATTGTTAAGGTCACCAGCCCCGCAGACCACGACGTGACCCACGGCCACCTTTGTATCAAGGGACGATTTGGCTGGAAGTACGTCTGATCGTCTCGCTGCGGAATGGCTGCGCTGCTTCGATGGGGATCATCCGGAGACGAAGTACAGCACGAAGTCGTGCCGGCTGAATCACAATCGCTTTGATCAGCGTTCCAGTGCCGTCGATGTTGGGGCGTTTAGGGCACAACGGTCGAACCGGCAGTCCGTCACGTTGGCCGCAGGTGTAGGGGTCAGCACCGCCACACTTAGTTAGGGGCGCAAGAGCAACAATGACATAGAGGTCGTGTTCGTTCATCGTCCGCAACAGTGGGTACTGATGTTCAGTCACCTGGCGTGACAGTTCCTTTGTGCATGGATCTATTCGTCAGATTGAGCGGCGTGAATGACGTGGCGATGCAGCGCGACTGGCAGGTTGGGGAGCGTGGTTAGACCCGCTGAGCAGGTGGTGCTGCCCGGGGCGGATCGTTAAGTTGTGGTTGAGCTTCGGGGTCGAAGAGCCGAATGGCCCGACTGCTGGACCAGATGACACGTTCCTCCGCTCTGGCGCTACCTGCTGCTGGCGGGTAAACCATTTCTATGACGTCAGAGTTGAACACCGGGTTGCCCACGCCGATTCCGGGCCGTGCTGCCGCCGCTACCTTCGTGGCTGAGCATTTCGCGCACCTGGTCTGTGACGATGTGCAAGGGTCTCGGGAGTTTTCGGGTGGACAGAGCGCCGCAGATAGGGCGCTTGCGGCTTTCAATGTTGAGGGATACGCCCGGCGCCGTAACGAGGTCCTCCCGGTGTCGCGTCGCGGGGCCTCAGGGCTCTCGCCGTACGTCCGACATGGTCTGCTCAGCCTGCGTCAAGTCTGGGACCATGTGGCGGATGGGCCGGAGCGCGACGTCTCGAAATTTCGCGACGAACTGTTCTGGCAGGAATTTGCGCGCCATTGGTACTCGCGACTGGGAACGAAGACTCGGCGTGGCATTCGCAACGCGCTACCGCCGACGGCGACGGCTGATTTCGACTCGGGCTGGGACCGTCAGATGGCCTGCATGGACAACACCGTTGGCGAGTTGTTGAACGACGGATGGATGGTGAACCAGGCGCGGATGTGGTTGGCGAGCCATTGGGCTGTTCGTGAGGGGTTGTCATGGCAAGAAGGTGAGAATCATTTCTTCCGGCATCTTCTCGATGGTTCGAGGGCTGCTAACCGGCTCGGTTGGCAATGGACGACGGGTGTCGGCGCGTCGAAGCACTATGGCTTCAGTCGCTATCAGGTCGAGAAACGTGCTGGGGCAATGTGCAATCTCTGCAAGCTGAATCGGTGGTGTCCGGTCGAAGACTGGCCAGCGAATCCTGCCCTGGAGCCGATCTCGGAACCGGTTGAGCTTCGTCGCGATCCGCATGGCATTCGCACATCTGGACCGAAGCATGTCGTTGAGTCGCGGAACGCTGACACGGTTTGGCTGACGGCGGAATCGTTAGGCGTTGGTGATCCGGCTCTCGCTGCTCGACCAGATCTCCCAGCGGTGTTTGTCTTCGACGAACGGCTGCTTGCCGGTTTGCAGCTGAGCTCGAAGCGACTGATTTTCCTCGTTGAGACGCTCGCAGAGCTGGCCAGCACCACCACAGTTGAACTCCACCTTGGAGACCCGGTCGCTGTTCTGCGGGATCGTGCGGTAGCGGTGACCTTTGCGCCGGTACCTGGATTTAGGTCGCGCGCTGAGATGATCGTGCCGGCGGAAACGCATCCGTGGCCTTGGCTGGCTGCGCCACGCAACGGCCCGATCAGCAGCTTCAGTGCCTGGCGAAAATCTGTCAAACTCCATCGCTGACGCACGCGCCTGCGGCTCGGAGGACCGCATCGGCCAGACTGGCGAAATGGATTTTGATCTTCCCGCTGACGATCATCCGGCACGTCTTGCCGTCCGTGCTTGGATCGCCGCCAACCCCGCTCCAACGGGTTTAGAACTGGCTCAGGCTGGCTATGTGGTACCGCATTGGCCAGCGCCCTACGGCTTTGAGGCGAGCCCGATTGAGCAAATCGTCATCGACGACGAGCTCGACAGGGCGGGTATCCGGCGACCGGGCAACGCCATAGGGATCGGCTGGGCTGCGCCAACCATCTTGCTTGCGGGCAGCCAAGAACAGCAGGACAGGTACTTGCCAAAGATTTTCAGCGGCGAGGAGTTCTGGAGCCAGCTGTTCTCCGAGACCGAGGCCGGAAGCGACCTTGCAAACCTTGCAACAACGGCAGTACGCGACGGCGATGAGTACGTGATCAACGGCTCAAAGATCTGGTCGAGTGGGGCACATCACTCTCAGTTTGGCATCCTGATTGCTCGAACGGATCCTGACAAGCCGAAACATAAAGGCATTTCTTATTTCATCTGCCCAATGGATACTCCAGGTCTTTCGATGAGCCCGATCGTCGACATGACCACGGCCCACTCGTTCAATCAAGTGTTTTTCGACGACATGCGTTTGCCGGTGTCGTTGCGCGTTGGGGAAGAAGGCGATGGTTGGCGGCTCGCGAAGGTCACTCTGTCTAACGAAAGAGTGTCATTATCGTCGGCAGGGTCGCTATGGGGCGTAGGTCCGTCGGCAGAACAGCTCCTCGATCAAATCCGTGAGAACGGCGGCATCGATGACCCGAGTCTTCGAGACGTAGCGGCCAAGTTACACATTGATGCTGAACTCCTTCGCCTTAACCGTCTGCGCAGCCTCAGTGCCACGCTCAACGGCAAGACGCCAGGGCCTGAAGCATCAATTTTGAAGATCATGGCCGACGAGCATGGCCAGAAGGTCATGTCTTTAGCGAAAGCCTTAGCGGGAACTGATGGCATGCTCGCTGGTTCTGGCCCGGTCGGTCAATTGCCGGCTTCAATGAGCGGAGGGCCGACTGAGAACAAGCTCGTCGGCTTGAATCATTTCAACGGAGTTGATCCGATTTGGCATTACGGATACCTATTCCACCCGGCGCTGACCCTCGGTGGCGGCACGTTTGCAGTGCAGCGCAACATCGTTGCCGAGCATGTTCTTGGTCTGCCTCGCGAAGTCAACGCCGAGCAAGGCATGACTTGGTCCGAGGCACGCCGCCCAGGCGTGCCGTAGCTCGCCGTCAGAAAGAAATGGACGACACTGAGAGGAAAACGCAGACGCCGAGGTGCGGGCGTCGCTAGGTTCGGCGAACGTGAACGACACTCAATTCGGATTTGGTATCGATATCGGAGGCAGCGGCATGAAGGCCGCCGTTGTTGACCTCACGGCCGGCAAACTCGCCTCCGATCGCTTCCGGATTGACACGCCGCAGCCCGCGACACCTGATGCAATGGCAGGGGTTCTCTGTGAGTTGATAGAGCACCATGAGTGGAGCGGCCCACTCGGTGTAGCTTTCCCCGCTGTTGTCCGCCAGGGAATCGTTGGCTCGGCCGCCAACATTGACGAAAGCTGGATCGACGTCGACGCCGACGCGTTGTTCAGCGCAGCGAGCGGATGTGACGTGCATATGCTCAACGACGCCGATGCAGCAGGTATCGCAGAAATGCAGTTCGGGGTCGGAGCACTCTCCGACGGATCGCCGTTCCCCGGCACCGTGATGATGCTGACTTTCGGTACCGGCATCGGATCAGGTCTCTTCGTCGACGGCGTTCTTGTGCCGAACACCGAACTCGGCCACCTTGAACTCGATGGCCACGACGCTGAATTGAAGGCGTCAGCAAAAGCTCGTGAGCGTGACGACCTCAGCTGGAAAGACTGGGCGTCACGCGTCGAGTACTACCTCAGTCATGTCGAAGCGCTTTTCTCTCCTGACCTGTTTATCGTCGGCGGTGGAGCAAGTAAGAAGCCCGAAAAATGGTTACCACACATCGGTATTGCAACGCCGGTGCTGCCAGCCAAAATGGCCAACAACAGCGGCATCATTGGCGCTGCGCTGGCAGCTCAAGATCGACGACCCTAAGGCCTTTGCGTCGTTCCCGGATTCGGCTATCGCGAGGTGTCGCGGCTCTGCAAGCCGACCACTGTCAAAGTGATGGCTGTCAACGGTACAACGAAGAACAACATCTGCGTGCTGTAGTCGTAGCTGATGGTCTGTTTGCTCGCATAAATCAGCCAGGCGATGTATCCGACGTACAACGTAAAGAACATGGCGCCCTCCCACCGTCTGAGCACGTGACCGTTTGCAAAGATTGGTAGACACGCAACTGCGGTGACAATCATGACAGGAATGTCGACCTGGAGAGCGCTGAGCGGAACAGGAATTGGGTTCGGGGCAACCGTTGCTGTGATGCCGAGCACGGCGAGCAAATTGAACAGATTGGAGCCGATTGCGTTGCCAACGGCTAGGTCGCGCTCACCACGGATTGCTGCAAGAACTGATGTAGCGGCCTCGGGCAGCGACGTGCCGATTGCGACGATGGTGAGGCCGATCACAAGATCACTCACACCGAGATCGGACGCGATATCTGTGGCGCCGCGAACGAGTGCCTGCGAGCCGGCGACGAGCAGTAAAAGGCCCCCAAAGAGGAACCCAACGTCAAGCCACGGTGAGGCTTGACGCAGCGCCTCGGGGTTGACGACGTCATCGATCTCGCTTGAGATTGATTCCGGTTGGCGTCGGGCGGTGACCACGGTCCACGTCAGGTACACAACCAGCACTCCGACGAGGACGAATCCTTCGTTACGACCGATTTGCCCGCTCTGCCCCATGAGTAGCACGAGCACTGAGGCCCCGATCATGATTGGCACGTCAATGCGGACAATGCGCGAAGCGACGACGAGCGACCCGCCGATTGCAGCAGAGACCCCGAGCGCGAAGAGGATGTTGGCGATGTTCGACCCGACGACATTGCCAAGTGCGAGGGCGCCGGCATCTTCGCTCCCTCGAGCCACATCTCCAATGCTGACCGCAAGCTCAGGAGCGCTCGTGCCAAACGCCACGACGGTGAGGCCGATGACCACGCTTGACATTCCGGTTCGGGCGGCGAGTCGAGCCGCACCACGGATGAGACCCTCTGCTCCGACAACCAGGCCGACGATACCGACGACGAGGAAGACGAGGGAGATGACGGTCATGGCCTTGTGAGGATAGGAGCCTGATTCATCAATTGGTGGGTCCCGGCGGATCACCTTCCGATTGCCGACGCCAAGTACGAACTTGGTCTTGAACGCGACCCCGCACGTCGATGCCGAGGTCCTTCGGAGCGTTCACGACACCGGCGCGTTCGGCAACAATCTCGTTGAGTTCAGCACCAACCAGGAATACCAAGCACGCAATCCAGAGCCAGGTCAAAGCCAGAAGGGCTGTGCCGGCGGCCCCGACGATTTCGTTTTCTGAACCAGCGACACGCACATAGAGGCCAAAGCCCAGCGAGACGACCAGCCACCCAACTGCTGTGAGAACAGCACCGGCCAGGTCGTACCGCCACGGGGTGTGGTGATGAGGCCCGACGTGGAACAGCGTTGCCGCCCACGCGATCAAAATAATGAGAGCAATGCCTGCCCGAACCGCGCCAGGAACACCAGCATCGCGGAGCGAGACCCACAACCATGTAGTGATTGCAATTGTGGCGAGGGTCCCGATTGCCATGGCAATCGCCGTGGCCCGCAGCCGAATGAAGCGACGCCCATCTTCGATGTCGTAGGCAATGTCTAACGCTCGGATCAACCCGGCGAACCCACGCGACAACGTGAAGACGGCGATGGCGACAGAGAGGCTCAAGACAGCCGGTCGGGTCTGATCGAACAGACCGTCAACAGCCGACCGGATCGTTTCTGACTCGGTGGTGAAGGTGCGGTCGATGAATTCATTGACCGAGGCTTGAAGGTCGGCGGTCAGGTCGTCACCGAGCAGAGAGACCGATGACAACACAGCGAGGAGGGCTGCAGGCACGCTAAGAATGAGCCAGAAAGCAACACCCGCCGCAGCATCGAACAGGTCATCGTCGTGAACTTCCTGCCACATCCTCTTGAGGATGCTGAGCAATCTGGCTCGACGTGATGTCGACCCGGCACCGGGATCTGAAGGGGCGTTGATATTGCCCCGGTTAGTCATAGAAGGGGGTGGCGAATTAGTACTCAGGTTGACCACTGTTGCATACGTTTGGCGAGGGCGGAGCGATAGGCGGCGGCGCGTTGCAGCTTGAGGTCCTCGTACCCGCGCACCTGATCTGGAAGAGCTGCAATTTCTGCTGCGTCCTTCACGTTGCTGGCATGGAGCTGCTCGCAGAGTTGCTTTACGGCTGCAATGTACTCTGGGATCATCGCGCGCTCGACCTTTCGAACTTCGGCCCACCTGAAGGGATCCGCCACGGTGCCACGAAGCCGTTTGCTGGCACGCAGCGCCCGGAGGGCGGGAACGGCACTGCGCTGTAGCTTGAGCTTGCGGTCCATCCCAAGCGCACGGAGCATCGGCGGATGAAGGTGATAGGTGACTTTGGTTTTTGGGCCGCCCACAGCCCGGTAGTTGAGTTTGGCTTCGTCGGCGAGCAAGAGTCGAGCAACTTCGTACTCATCTTTGTAGGCCATCAGCTTGTGGAGGTGAGTCGCCACTGACCGGGTGAACTGGTCACTACCGATCGCACGCTCTGCGTCGGCGGCCGCACCCACGACATTGCGGTAACGATCAGCAAGAGCAACCGAATCGAAGTCGATTAGATCCTTCGCAAGTCGCTCGATCAACTCGTCGGTCGTCTCTGGGGCTACTCGAATGGGGATACCGGCAGCTCGCTCGACCCCTGTGGGATCGGCAATCCAGGCACGGCCCCACCGGAAAGCTGCGAGGTTGGTCTCGACAGCGACACCGTTAAGCGTGATCGCCTGCTCCATGGCGACCAAGGGAATCGGCACGGCACCAGATTGCACTGCTGCACCGAGCACCAAAATGTTCGCAGTGGTCGTCGAACCGAGCAGTCCGTTGGCTAACGCCGCAGCGTCGAGGAAACGATTCCCCTCTTTCTGCGTGATGGCGCCGACCCTGTCGATGAGTTCGGCTCGAGTAGGCAGTTTTAACGTTGGATCGGTGACCATCGAACCGGTCGGTACAGCATCGGTCGACGCAATCATCACCGTCCGGTCAGCTCGTGCCCCGTTGAGGTTGGCATCGCGCGCCCCGACGAGCAGATCGAACGCCAGAATCGCATCGATCCCAACGGCGTTTGCGGGGTCCGACGGCGTAGCGTCGCTTGCAGTAATGCAGACATCGCTCACCACAGGTCCGGCCTTCTGTGATAGGCCGGTCTGATCGAGGCCACGCACATTGCGATCGGCGAGCATCGCTGCAGTGCCGAGTATCTGGCTGACGGTAATGACGCCCGTACCGCCGATGCCGGTGAGACGGACCGTGAAATGCGCGGGGTCAACGAGAGGCGGTGCTGGCTCAGTGAGGTCAGGTAGCGGGACGGGCAGAGCTCGGGCGCTGAACTTCGATCCGGTGTCGTCCATCGTCACCGTCGCAAACGACGGGCAGTCACCTTTCATGCAAGATAGGTCGAAGTTGCAGCTGGTCTGGTGAATTTGGGTTTTGCGGCCGTACGGCGTGTCTGCTGGCTGAACTGACAGGCAATTGCTCACGTCGCCACAATCGCCGCAGCCTTCGCACACGCGCTCATTGATGACCACGCGGAATCCTGGCTTTTTCAGGGTGCCACGCGACCGGCTTCGACGCTGCTCGGCGGCGCATGGCTGATCATGGATTAACACAGTGACGCCGCTGACGGCGGCGAGTACTTCTTGGGCCTCGCCGAGCCGGCTGCGGTCCCACAGTTTGACTCCCGTTGGAAAGTCGGAGCGGTTGTAGCGATCGAGGTTGTCGCTCGTGACGATGATCTGCTTTACGCCTTCCACTAGCAGCAGATGCGCGACATCGGGAACCGACATCTGGCCCTCTGGGTCCTGCCCGCCGGTCATGGCGACGGTGCCGTTGTAGAGCAGCTTGTAGGTGATATCAACGCCAGCTGCAATCGCTGCGCGGACAGCGAGTGAGCCCGAGTGGAAGAAGGTGCCGTCGCCGAGGTTTTGGATGAGATGGTCGCGTGCGACAAACGGTGAGATGCCGATCCATTGGGCACCTTCCCCACCCATTTGTGTCAATCCCACGACATTGCCCACCCGTTCGGGGTCCATGAAGGCAACCATTGCGTGGCAACCGATTCCGCCCCCGACCAGCGTTCCAGGCGCGGCTCGTGTGCTTGCGTTATGGGGGCAACCGGAGCAGTAGAACGGTGTGCGATTGACGGCGAGTGGAATCAGCTCGCGTTTTGGCGGAATGATTTCGTCGAACGGACGCATTCGGTCAGCGAGTCGGGCAGACAAACGTTGATATAGCGGCGCAAGAATCTTGTCGACGTCGAGTGTGCCGAATCCGTTGAATAACACGGCGCCATGTTCGTCGTGGCGGCCGATAACGCGTGGGCCAATGTGACCAGAACGCAGAGAGCCGTCGTACAACGAGCTTTTGATTAATCCCTCCAGGGTTGGATTTTTCTCTTCGATTACGAGCACTTCTTCAAGACCATCAGCGAAGTCATAGACCTGGTTCGGATCGAGGGGAACCGGCATGAGGAGTTGGAACAACCGCACACCAGCGGCGCGCAGCGACTCGTCGGTTCTGAATCCAAGGGCGGCCAGGGCCTTGCGAACCTCATGGAATGTGCTCCCGCAGGCTGCGATTCCAACCCAGTCATCGCTGGTGCGCACACTGACCCTGTTGAGATGGTTGTCGACGCCGTACTGGCGTGCAAGGTGTGTTCGCACCTGCTGGAACTCGATCTCCATGTCGAGGGTATACGGCGTGAGTAGCCGCCCGTTTGGAGTCGGGACGAATGCCACTCCGTCGGTGTTGGTTGCGGGAACGATTGGGCGTATCCGGTTGGGGGCAACGTCGACGGTGCCCGTTCCATCAGCAACTGATGTCACGAGTTTGAGACCCGCCCACAGGCCGCATGAACGCGACAGCGCAATGGCGTGACGGCTCAAGTCGAGTGCTTCTTGGACGTCGCCGGGGAAAAGGATTGGCATGTGCAGGTCGACCATCGTGGCGTCGCTCGACGATGGCACGGTCGATGACTTTGCAGCGGGATCGTCGCCAACCACTGCTACCACGCCGCCGTGCTGCGACGTCCCGGCGAACACGGCGTGGCGAATAGCATCGCTGCTTCGATCGAAACCCGGCCCCTTGCCGTACCAGATCCCGACAACGCCGTCGTACTTTGCGTCTTCGAGCGTCATGGCAAGTTGGCTGCCCATCACGGAGGTGGCGGCGAGTTCTTCGTTGACTCCGGGCTGGATGAGGATTGGGAGATCAGGAACCGTGGCGTAGGCGCGACGTAATTCCTCGGTGAATGTGCCGACCGGTGAACCTTGATAGCCGGATGCGAAGGCTGCAGTGGTCAAACCGAGCCGACGGTCAATGCGGAGTTGATCAATGGGGAGGCGTGCAATTGCTTGCACTCCGGATAAGAAAACGCGGCCTGTTTCGACTTGAAACTTGTCGGCGAGCTGGTATTCGGCCATCTGCTGGATCGTTGCGCTCGAATCTCGACCGTGTGCCATTCTCCTGTTATAGCGCGAGTCGGGACGTCGGTTAGCTGGGAGAGTTCATTTCGGAAGGGTGCAGCGCGCTGGGTGTATGCGGGGGCGCAGCCGTGCCAGCATGAAGCCCATGGCAGCGACAACAACTGAGTCCCGCATCACAGTGGCCGGCGAGGCTGTGGTGGACTTGGTGATCCAACCAGACGGCGATGTCACGGCAACGCTCGGTGGAGCACCATTCAACACGGCTCGGGCAGCGGCCCGCCTTGGCGCGCCGGTCACGTTCATCGGCACGTTGTCAACTGATCGTTTCGGATCGCTGCTGGCCGCACAGCTCGAAGCGGACGGCGTTCGCATCGCTTCGGTGCGCAAGGACCTCCCAACCACGCTCGCTGCCGCTGAACTCGATGACGCTGGCGCAGCTTCGTACCGGTTCTACGTTCACGGCACCTCCGCACCAGCGCTCGAACCAGGTGATACCGCATCGGTAGGTCCCGGCGTCTTCTTCACCGGTGGGCTTGGGCTGGCCTTGCAGCCGATGGCCGACACGGTGCTGGCCATGGCGAAGGCGGTCGATGATTCGACCACCGTGTTCTTCGACATCAATTGTCGCCCAAAGGTTGTTGGCGATCGGACTGCTTACCTGGAACGCGTCAATCAGTTGCTGATGCGCGCCGACATAGTGAAGGTGAGCGACGACGACCTTGCTTACCTGTCGCCTGGAATCGACGTGATTGATGCCGCACACCAGCTTCGAGCGGTCGGTGGCGCCACCGTGCTCGTAACTGCTGGAGCATCGACAACCTCAATCGTCGGAGAGCACGGCTTAATCGAGGTACCGGTCGGGTCGCTTGGCTCTCCCGTGGTTGACTCAATTGGCGCAGGCGACACTTTCAGCGGCGCTCTGCTTGCGTGGTGGATGGCTTCGAGTCGAGGCCGTTCAGATTTTGAGGGTCTGCAGCAGGCTGTGTTGGCGGCTCATCAGGCAGCGGCGGTGGTCGTGACTCGTCAAGGCGCCGAACCGCCGCGTCGTACCGAGTTGCCCAATGACTGGTCTGGTCAATGACTGGCCAGCGCTGTCGTCTGAGCGTTGCTGCTCAGACGAGGTAGTGGCGGACGGCAAGGCGTTCGGCTGAGTTGTCACCCGGAACAGGCAACTGTGCAACAACGCGCAGCGTCGGCCACTCGGCAGGCGTCAGCTGCTGATACTCGAACGTCAAGAGACCCGCTGCTGAGTGCGAGAATCGGCGGAGGCGAGTCTCGAATCCCGAGACGTCGTGCTCAGGCCACCAGGCGGCAAAGTCGGTGCTTTCTGAAGTCAGTAATGCAATGAGTTCAGTCATCGTCGGGTCGTGGCGAACAGCGGATGTTGCTGAACGAAACTCAGCCAATGCCTGACGTGCATGGATATCCCAATCAACGATGAGGTCGCGCGTCGACGGATCAGCAAAAAGTACCCAGAGCAGGTTTCGGCGCGGTGGGTCGAGTTCTTCAATCTGCGGATATAGCCGTGCTTGAGCCGTATTCCAAGCCACGAATTCCCAGTGTGGACCCAACACGTACGCAGGAGCGGGCATGAGTGAGTCGATGAGTCGGACCAGTGCGCTGGGTGCTTCGGCTGGTGCCTCTACTAAGGCGGTACCTGGGTCGGTGAGGGCGATCAAGTGCTCTTGCTCAGCCTCGTCGAGTTGAAGCGCTCGGCCTATCGCCAGCAGCACATCGTGAGAGGCATTGATCTGCCGGCCCTGCTCAAGCCAGGTGTACCAGGTAAACGACACGCCGGCGAGCAGAGCAACTTCTTCGCGGCGTAAGCCCGGAGTTCGACGGCCTCGCCCAGCGGGCAGGCCGACCTGCTCAGGGCGAGTCGCTTCCCGGCGAGCTCGCAAAAAGTCGGCGAGCTCTCGTCGATGGTCAGATACCCCCACGCTGAAGAGTCAATCAGGTTCGCTCTGGGTCACGTCGCGCGCGACGTAACCGAATTGAACTATTCGATGTATGTTCCGTTGAGTTGACCGTGCAGCGCGCTGCGCTCGGGAAAGTCGGCTGGTGACTGTCTCGGGATGAGATCCGAGGCGCGTGTGCGATGACGGAGCACTGTGGAAAGCCCATCATCAAGCGCCCGGTGGCTGGCGCAAAATCACCGGGACTGAACGTACCGTTTGGGCCGTTTGGGCGATCCTTTGAGCAAGCCACGTCAAGGTTGGTGTCGCCGAGGTCGGAGTTGATCTGCAAGTCGGATGAACCTGAACCGATCGTCGTTCAGTGGGCCAGACAGGAAGCCTGCAGCGGTGCCAGGCGCCGACTTCTGCCAGCACCGAGTCGCGCCGGCCCTCCAAATGTGGCTGCTATGCCTGCGTTCCAGGGCAGCTCAAGGTTGCACATCAGGATCGTTGCATTGCATTTTCCGAGATGCGTTAGTGAAACGGGTCAAAGCGGTCGCCTCAGCACGAATTTGGGAACGTAGCCGATGGATCTACGCTACGCGTATGTTCATCAATGGGGAATGGGCGGATGCAGTATCCGACGCAACGTTCGACGTGACGAATCCGGCTACCGGCGAAGTCATCGGGTCGGTGCCTGACGGGGGTGCCGACGACGCGACAGCCGCCATTGCTGCTGCGGATGAGGCGTTCGGGCCGTGGTCGCAGACAACAGCGTACGAGCGCGCAGACTTGCTTTACCGTGCTTGGGAGTTGATGACCGAACGTAGAGCCGAGCTCGCTGAGTTGATGACGCACGAACAGGGCAAACCGCTCAAAGCGAGTTCGGCTGAGGTGAAGTACGGAGCCGATTTCCTTCGATGGTACGCCGAAGAAGCTAAGCGGGTTGCGGGGGAGTGGCTGCCATCAGCCCGTGCCGATCAACGTTTTCTCGTCCTCAAGCAGCCTGTTGGTGTGGTCGCCGCTATCACGCCGTGGAACTACCCGATTTCAATGCTGACGAGAAAGATGGGTCCGGCGCTTGCTGCTGGTTGCACTCTTGTGCTGAAGGCGGCTGAAGCAACACCACTATGCGCACAAGCGGTCTTCCAAATTTTTGCCGACGCAGGAACTCCTGCCGGTGTCGTCAACCTTGTAACGGCAGCCGACCCAAAGCCGATCGGTGAGGTCTTTTGCACTGACGAACGAGTTCGCAAGTTGACCTTTACCGGGTCGACCGCTGTGGGCAAGATGCTTGCGGGCAAAGCCGCAAGCAATCTGAAAAGGGTGTCTGTCGAACTTGGTGGCCATGCTCCCTTCATTGTGTACCCCGATGCTGAGCCGGTGCACGCAGCCAAAGGTGCTGCGGCCCTGAAATTCCTCAACTCGGGCCAGGCGTGTATCAGCCCAAATCGTCTCTACGTTCACGAGTCTGGTGCCGAAGCTTTCGTCGACACGCTTGTGCAGCGGATCGGTCGGGTGAAGGCTGGCAACGGGATGCGCGAGGGTATCGGCGTTGGCCCGCTCGTCAACGAAGCAGCCGTCGCCAAGGTTGCGAATCAGGTCGAAGACGCGCAATCGAAGGGTGCCGATGTGCCGATCGGTGGCAAGCGGCTGACTGGAGAAGGCTTCGATGGCGGGCATTTTTATGCGCCAACGCTCGTCACCGGGGTCACCGAGGAGATGCTCATTCGGCGCGAGGAAACTTTTGGACCCGTTGCCCCAGTGATCACTTACAGCGAAGTTGACGAAGTGGTTGCCATGGCGAACGACACGAACTATGGCCTCGCCGCCTACGTTTACACCCAGAATCTGTCAACAGCGATGCGTGCTTTCGAGAGCCTTCGGTTTGGCATCATCGGCATCAACGATGTGAACCCGACCTCTGCAGCAGCGCCGTTCGGTGGCATGGGTGACTCAGGTCTTGGTCGCGAAGGCGGCCACGAAGGCATCTCTGAGTACTTGGAGGTCAAG
>Ga0213869_10000162_pt1 | contig 53494 bp, 53 predicted proteins | sample PICome_10_FD_160083 | JGI IMG/M metagenome (GOLD analysis project Ga0213869, IMG submission 160083) | Coastal seawater microbial communities near Pivers Island, North Carolina, United States - PICO132 | ecosystem: Environmental > Aquatic > Marine > Coastal | place: USA: North Carolina... | reverse complement strand
TTTTCTGACTGACAATTCCGTCAACGAAAAATTACACCCAGAGGTTTAAATGACACTCAAGTTACACTGCTTTGGAGAAAGTGGAAATTCCTACAAAGCAGCGCTCACTCTTGAGCTCGCCGGCCTCGATTGGGAACCCGTTTTTGTAGATTTCTTTCGTGGCGGCGTGCGGACCGACGCCTATCAGAGCCTGAATATTATGTCCGAAGCACCGGTGCTGGAGCAGGGTGATTTACCCTGTCGCAATCGGGTGCAATTCAACAATGGGTGGTCGACCAAACCGACAAACTGGGCGGAGCGCCTGAGGATAAGTACGAAGTGCTGCGCTGGGTGCTTTTTGACAATCACAAGATGTCTTCGCAGGCCGGGATTACCCGTTTCTTGATGAATTTCTTACCAGAAGACAAACGCCCACAAGAGGCGATCAAATTTATTCAGGGCCGTTTGCTGGGCGCCTTTAAAACATTGGACAGCCATCTGTCCGGGCGCGATTGGATCGTTGGTCAAAGCCTCACCATCGCCGATATCGCCAATTGCGGCTATCTTTTCTACCCTGAACCCTATGGCTTTATCCGTTCTGATTGGCCCAATATTGACGCTTGGCTCAGCCGGATTGAAGGGACGCCCGGCTGGAAACACCCTTATGACTTGATGCCAGGCAATCCCTCTGACCGGGCTTAAAGGAACGCTCCATGACCGAGGCTTATATCTACGATTCAGTACGCACACCCCGCGGCAAGGGGCGTGCCGACGGCAGTCTGCACGAGGTCACAGCCGCGCGGCTCTCTGCCGATTTGCTCAATGCGTTGCAACACCGCAATCATCTCAACGGGCCAGTGATAGAGGATGTGATCTGGGGCAATGCCACACAGGTGATGGAGCAAGGCGGGTGTTTAGCGCGAACAGCAGTCTTGGCGTCAGATCTTGATGAGCGCATCCCCGGCCTGTCGATCAATCGCTTCTGTGCCAGCGGCCTGGAGGCGGTCAACCTTGCGGCCAATCAAATCCAAGGCGGTGCAGGCAACGCCTATATTGCAGGTGGCGTTGAAATGATGAGCCGGGTGCCGATGGGCAGCGATGGGGCCGCCGTAGCGGCAGATCCCTCGATCGCCATGGCGCATTACTTTGTGCCGCAGGGAATTTCCGCCGATATCATCGCGACAGAATATGGCTTCACCCGCGCACAAGCTGATTGTTTGGCCGTTGAAAGCCAAAAACGCGCCGAGCAGGCTAGAGTACAGGGACGCTTTAACAACACATTGATTGCAGTGAAAGATCTTAATGGCCTAACCATTTTGGCCCATGACGAGTTCCCCCGCCCCGGTACGGATATGCAATCACTGGAAGCCCTAAAACCTGCCTTTAAAGATATGGGCGAAACAATGCCCGGCTTTGATAAAGTCGCACTGATGAAATACCCGCATCTAGAGCGGATCAACCATATCCACCATGCCGGCAACTCGTCGGGCATTGTAGATGGGGCGGCTGGCATCTTGATCGGCTCCAAAGATTTTGGAGAAGCCCATGGCCTCAAACCCCGCGCAGTTATTCGCGCCACGGCGAAAATTGGATCCGATCCCACGATCATGCTCACTGGACCGGTTCCCGTCACTGAAAAAATCCTGAAAGACAGCGGGATGTCCATTTCCGATATTGATCTCTTTGAAGTCAATGAAGCCTTCGCCGCAGTAGTTCTGCGCTTCATGCAGGCCTTCAATGTTGACGAGAGCCGTGTAAATGTAAACGGCGGCGCGATTGCCATGGGGCACCCACTTGGCGCCACAGGTGCCATCATTATTGGCATGTTACTCGATGAATTGGAGCGCAGCGGCGAAGGCACTGGCCTGGCCACACTCTGCGTCGCCTCTGGAATGGGCGCGGCGACAATTATTGAACGCATTTGAAAATAAAAAGGAGCAGTCCCTTGAACGAAGTCAAATTTCAAACCTTTTGGGATCGAATTTCCATATGTTGGACCGATCGTGATTTTCAGTCATGGGTTGATCATATCGCCTTACCTTTCACCTCAATTACGCGCAATGGCCAGCTGAATAGCGATTCCATTGAAAGCCTGAAAAAAGATTGTGATCTCTATCGCCAGGCGCTCGACACGCTCAAAATTTCACACATCATTCGGAAGGCCACTGTGATAAAAGTCAGCGAGGAAGACACGTTGATCGGCACCTATCAAACGCAAATGTTAGCCGGAGATCGGGGTGTTATGGGACGCTACACCTCCTCTGCCATATTGGACCATGACGGGAAAACTTGGCGGATCAGCTCTATCATGAATGCTCTGGGTCATCGCGATTGGACGACCCGAGAATACCTAACGTAGAGGCACGTCATATGTCCGATTTCACCCAAATCCTTGACGCCGACGGTCTGGCCACCATCACCTGGGATTGCCAGGCCCGGCCGATGAATATCATGAGTACGCAGGGCTTCGCCGATCTCAATGCCCTGATCGATGGGTGCCTCATCGATCCCGGTGTCAAAGGGGTGATCATCACCTCCGCTAAGTCAGATTTCGCAGCTGGCATGGATTTGGCGGTGATTGCTGAGACAAAAGACATGCACCCAGAAAACCCCGCGCAGGGGTGTTTCGAGATGGTTATGGAAATACATAAAATCCTGCGCAAGATTGAACTGGCGGGCATGGAGTTCAAAACCAAAAAGGGCGGCAAGCCCATCGTCGCGGTATTGCCTGGCACGGCACTTGGCATTGGGCTTGAGATCCCGCTGGCCTGCCACCACATCATTTGTGCCGATAACCCAAAGGCTAAAATTGGCCTGCCCGAAATAAAGGTGGGCATCTTCCCCGGCGCCGGCGGTACAACCCGATTGGTGCGAAAAATGGGTGCGATGGCGGCAAGCCCCTATCTGTTGCAAGGCAAGCTTTGTTCACCGGCTGAGGCCCAAATGGCCGGGATCATTGACGCCGTCAGCACCACCCCGCTTGAGGATGCAAAAGCATGGATCTTGGCGGCAAAAGACACAGATTTGATCAAACCATGGGACGCCAAAGGCTATAAAATGCCCGGCGGCGCACCCTATCACCCGTCAGGCTTTATGACCTATGTCGGTGCCTCCGCAATGGTGAATAGTCAAACCATGGGCGTTTACCCAGCGGCGAAGGCGCTGTTGAGTGCAGTCTATGAGGGCGCCTTGGTGCCCTTTGACACCGCTCTAAAAATCGAGGCCCGGCAATTCACATCGGTGATTATGAACCCGTCCTCGTCGAATATGATCCGCAGCTTGTTTCTTAACAAAGGCGCTCTGGACAAAGGTGCGGTACGGCCAAAAGACGTGCCGGATCAATCTGTGCGCAAATTGGGGGTTCTCGGCGCTGGAATGATGGGTGCGGGCATTGCACTTGTCTCGGCACAGGCTGGCATTGAGGTGATGCTCATCGATCAAACCCAAGAGGCGGCCGATAAGGGCAAAGCCTATGTCGCCAACTACTGCAACAAGGGGATCGCGCGGCGTAAGTCAACCCCTGAGCAGAAAGAGGCTCTGTTGTCGCGCATTGACGCTACAACCAACTATCAAGCTCTGAAAGAGTGCGACTTGATCATCGAAGCCGTGTTTGAAGACCCAAAAATTAAGGCAGAGGTAACCCGAAAGGTAGAAGCTGTCATCGGCCCCAACAGTATTTTTGCCAGTAACACCTCGACTTTGCCCATAACTGAGCTTGCAAAAGCCAGCACGCGGCCCGACCAATTCATTGGCATCCACTTTTTTAGCCCTGTCGAGAAAATGGCGCTAATGGAAATTATCAAAGGCGCAGATACCGGCAAGCGAGCTGTGGCGAAAGCCTTGGACTTTGCGCGGCAAATTCGCAAAACGCCGATTGTAGTGAATGACGCACGGTTCTTTTACGCCAACCGGTGCATCATTCCCTATATCAACGAAGGGCTGCGCATGGTGCAAGAAGGGGTTGAGCCCGCCCTGATAGAGAATGCCGCCAAGCTGATGGGAATGCCCCTTGGCCCGCTGCAATTGAACGACGAGACCTCTATTGATCTCGGGATCAAAATTGCCAAGGCCACAAAAGCCGCCATGGGCGTAAATTACGACAACGCCCAGGCCGATGAGGTCTTGTTTTGGCTCTTTGACCAAGGTCGGCTTGGGCGCAAGTCGTCAGCCGGATTTTATGAGTATGATGCCAGCGGCAAGAGGCAGGGCCTCTGGCAAGGTCTGCGCGACCACTTCAGCAAAAAGGATGGAAATTTAGACCTCTTCGATGTCCAGCATAGGCTCATGTTCGCCCAAAGCCTTGAAGCGGTGCGCGCATTGCAAGAAGGCGTATTGATGGATGTGCGCGAGGGCGATGTCGGAGCGATTTTGGGCTGGGGTTTTGCCCCTTGGTCCGGCGGGCCGCTGTCTTGGCTGGACATGCTTGGTCTGGACTATGGGATCGCGCGCTGCGATGAGCTGCAATCACGGTATGGCCCCCGATTTGCCGCACCCGAACTGCTCCGCACATTGGCACAAGAAGGTAAGGGCTTTTACAGCCACTTCGCTGCGTGACCCCCCTCAGCACCAGTGCATTAATGCATTAATGCATTAATTGTCCGCCACATTGGAACGAATGGCAATGACAATCCCAGTCACAATAATGACGCCAATACCGACGAACCCCAACGGCCCTAGGCGATCACCGAACAATACCCAAGCGGTGATGCTGGCGAAAATCAACATGGAATATTCGAAGATTGAGACATAGGTCACCTCACCTATGAGATAGGCTTTCATGATGAAGCCGATACCAATCAACGAAAAAACCGCCTGAATAGCGATCCACATCCAAACACTTGCGGAGGGCCAAACCCAAGCGCGCGTGAGATAGCTGTCTGGATCTCCGGGGTAGAAATAAAGGTAGACTACCCCCAAAGCTCCAAAAATCAGCATCAAAAACATATAGGACCAAAGCAAGGCGACAGCGCTTTCACCTTCACACCATTTGCGGGTGGCCACATTGCCAAAAGCATACATCAGCCCAGCCGAAACTGGGATCAAATTGGCCCAGCTTAATCCGCCCACATCTGGTTTGAGCACCAATAGCGTGCCCAAAAAACCTAAACATGCCGTGGCAAGTCGAATGGCCCCAATGCGTCGACGTGACCAAACAGCATCTATGAACATCACCAAAACCGGCGCCGTGAAAAGACCTGCCGCCACGGCCGAAATGGGAAAGAACCCCAAACAGCCAAAATAGACAAACATGGCACCCGACAGAAACATATTCCGCCCCAAGACCGGCAAAAAACGCAAGGGGCGCAATGTCCAGCCAACCATCAGACCGAAACCTACAATAGCGGGAACAGCAATCATGCTGCGCAGAAAGTGAAATTGCCACAGGCTCACTTCCACAGCGATATAGGTGATGAAATTATCGATCACTCCAACCGTGGCCATGCCAGTCACCATGAAGAGAATTGACAAAACTGTATTTGTTTTTTGATCCATTTGTTATGAATGGGCTCTTGAAATCATCTGCACAAGAGCGATAGTGCGCAAAACGTAGGAGGAATGCGACATGGGTTGGATGGCGGAAGAGACTGGTTTGGACAAATGCCAGGCAAATTATGTGCCGCTAACACCGTTGTCGCATCTGAAACGCGCCACCTCGGTCTTTGCGGAACACATTGCCGTGGTCTACGGATCCCATCGTGCCACCTACCGTCAATATCACGCGCGGGTGAGCCAATTGGCCAGCGCCATAACCGGATTGGGTGTCCAGCCTGGTGATGTGGTAGCAACGTTACTCCCCAATATCACAGCGCAAATTGAAGCCAGCTTTGGTGTGCCCGCGTGTGGCGCAGTTTTGAACACCATCAACACCCGGCTGGATGTCGACACACTTACCTATATCTTCGAGCATGGGGAGGCCAAAGTTGTTTTGGTCGATAGCCAATTTCTCGCCCCGGTTGAGGCGGCAGTTGCCGCTATGAACACGCCCAAGCCGCAGATCATTGAGGTGGCCGATCAAGAGGCTGGCTTTAACGCCTCTGGCCGGTATCTGGAATATGAGACGCTGCTCACACGCGGCGATGCACAGGCCCCTTGGATCATGCCAAAAGATGAATGGGAGAGCCTAGCACTCAACTACACATCCGGCACAACAGGCCGCCCCAAGGGTGTGGTTTATCATCACCGCGGCGCCTATTTGATGACGATGGGCACGCCGATTAGTTGGCGCATGACCCTCCAGCCCGTGTTCATGGCCATCGTGCCGTTATTTCACTGTAATGGTTGGAACCACACGTGGATGATGCCGCTTTTGGGCGGCACTGTCGTCGGTTGCAGAGATATTTCAGCCAAAGCCATTTACGATGGCATCGCAGATGAAGGGGTCAGCCATTTTGGCGGCGCGCCGATTGTGCTCAACATGATCGTAAACGCCGCAGACGGCGAACGGCGCAGCTTTGATCATCAAGTTGAGATTTTTACCGCAGGCGCCCCACCCGCTCCGGCGACTTTGGCCGCCATTGGGCAAATGGGTTTTAATGTCACACAAGTCTACGGGCTGACCGAGACCTATGGGCATGTGGTGGAATCACTTTGGAATCCGGACTGGGATACTTTGCCCGCAGAAGAGCAATCGTCCCGTAAGGCCCGCCAGGGCATCGCCATGCCGATGATGGACTTGACCACAGTTGTAGATGATACAGGCCAGCAAATTGCGATGGATGGCGTCACGCAAGGCGAAATTGTCATGCGTGGTAACTCAGTCATGAAGGGCTATTACAAAAACCCCGAAGCAACGGAAAAGGCTTTTTCTGGTGGATTTTTCCACTCCGAAGACATCGCCATTCAACATCCCGATGGCATGATGCAGATTGCTGACCGGATGAAAGATATCATCATCTCAGGCGGTGAGAATATTTCAAGTATTGAGATCGAAGGCGCTATAATGGCCCATCCGGCCGTAAGCCTATGCGCCGTTGTGGCCAAACCCGACGATAAGTGGGGCGAAGTGCCCTGCGCATTTGTAGAGCTGCTTGAGGGAAAATTGGCCACAGAGGCTGAAGTGATCGCCTTTGTGCGCGGCCGTCTGGCCGGATTCAAAACACCAAAGCGCATCATCTTCCAAGAGCTGCCCAAAACATCTACAGGCAAAATTCAAAAATTCGAACTTCGAGACATAGCAAAAACAGCCTAAGGGCGAGCGAACATCAGCGCAGGTCGCCACAGGGCATTGCGTCGATGCGCGGATCAACCTATCTTGCCGAAAAGAGGCAGAGCAGGCCCATATGACCGCACTGAAAGCATATGACCGGCTGGAATGTACCGGCCTTTGGCGCAGCGGCCCTGCGGTACAAAGGCGTGAGGTTGTGGTCTCTTGCGGCCATGCCACCTTGATTTTGACAGACATGCAAAACCGCCCGCTGGCCCATTGGTCTTTGGCCGCGGTCGATGTTCAAACCCATAAAGAGGATGCAGCAACCCTAAGACCAGCGCCCGGCTCAGAAGAAATTTTGGAAATTTCCGATAAAACCATGCTTGAAGCCCTGCTCAAGGTTCAAAAAGCCATTGATCGTAGCCGCCCACATCCCGGCAGATTGCGTTTCATTCTTGCGGCCTCCAGCGTCATCCTTGTGAGCTTTGCAACCCTGATTTGGGGCCCGCAAGCCATGGTCAGCTATGCGAGCAATGTCTTACCGGAGGCCAAACGCGTGCAACTTGGCCAAGTGATTGCAGATCGCATTGGCCAGTTGGCCGGCCCCTATTGCACCAGGCCTGAAGGCATCCGCAGCGCCGCACTTCTAATGGAGCGCCTGGCACCGAACGCCACACTCGAACTGCGCGTCTTGCCCAGTCAACGCACCGCTCCAATTATCTTGCCCGGCGGCAAAGTGATATTGTTTGATAATATGGTGGGTCAATCAGATGATCCAGCGGTGACGGCAGGCTATGTCGCCTCCGCCATAGCCACTTTAACTGAAGCAGATCCGCTCGGCACCTACCTAGAAGACGCCGGACCATTCGTCTCTATCAGCCTGATCACCTCAAACGAGCTCTCAAACCGGCAGGTGGACCAACTGGCAAAAATTGCCCTGTCAAATCAGCGCAGACCCGCATCGACCACACAGCCCCCCGCGGCCGTCCCCACACCCCCGCTCCCCGACGGCGCATGGCTCGGCCTACAAGCGATTTGCACCCCGGAGTGAGGACGCAAGTGCTGCGAAAAATGAGCCATCCACATATAAAGTTACTTAGTGCTGATCCCTAATCGTTCCAAAACTTCCGCAACCGAATAACCCCGATCCACAATCTGAACGACCGCGTCACGCTTGAACTCATCTATACATCTAATTCATAACATCACTGTCCCCGAAGCTATGGCCTAATTTTACAAGACGCGTTGCGATGTCTTCAATCACTCGGTCTGATAATCTTATCCATAACCCGGACTCGTCAGCCACAATTAGATTTTCGTTATCAGCCCGGATAAAGGTTTGGGTTGCCGCAATTTCAGTCGTCTCCAGCACGGTGTTCAAAGTTGGTTTATTGTTCATCAAAAACTTACATCAAAGCCAATGAATTTCTTAACTAAATCAATTCAATGCCGTAAACTATGAATGCGCTTCAAGGATTATGCAAGCCTTGCATTATTGGACCGAACCTGACACCTCACTTCGTTCCAAACATCCTATCGCCCGCGTCGCCGAGGCCAGGAAGGATGTAGCCAATATCACTGAGGCATTCATCAACCGCGGCGGTAGTGATATCGACATCAGGATGCGCCTCTTGCATACGGGCGATGCCTTCAGGGGCGGCCAAGAGGCAGAGGAATTTGACATTGCGTGCGCCCGCCTGTTTGAGTAAATCAATCGCCGCAACACTCGAATTTCCGGTGGCCAACATGGGATCGACGGCGATCACAACACGGTTTTGCAGGTCATCAGGCACTTTAAAATAATATTGCACCGGCTGCAGGGTCTTTTCATCCCGATAAAGCCCCACAAACCCCACCCTTGCTGAGGGAATCAATTCCAAAACCCCATCCAGCAGTCCATTCCCGGCCCTAAGAATGGAGACCAAAGCCAGTTTTTTTCCCGCCAGGACAGGCGCCTGCATCGAGCGCATGGGCGTTTCGATATCGCTCAACTCCAACGGTAAATCCCGCGTCACCTCATAGGCAATCAGATGGCTGATTTCGCGCAGCAATTGGCGAAATTGATTGGTCGGTGTCGTCTTGTCGCGCATCAAGCTCAGCTTATGTTGCACAAGCGGGTGATCAACAATGGTGAGGGTCATAGGGTTTGGCCCATTAGCAAGGAATTTATGAGCAGATACTGGTGCAAAATTGTACTTTTGACAATGCGCCATTACTTCAAATGACGTCATAATTGCCGCGTCCTGAAACCAGACCCTAATTTTCCAGAATTTTGGCCAAAGCCTCTTTGGTGGCGGCATCACAAAACGCTGCATCAAGGGCTGTGGCATTCAGAGCACGGAAATCATCTACGCCCCAGCCGAACACCCGCTCCAACTGCTCGAACTCTTGGGTCATGTCGGTATGGAAAAATGGGGGGTCATCGGTGCTGACAGTGACCTTCACCCCCGCGTCCCGCAGCCTTGCAATCGGGTGTTGCGCCAGGCGTGAATAGACGCCAAGAGCAATGTTTGAGCCAGGGTTCAACTCCAGTACAAGTCCCGTGTCGGCAAGGTAATCGACCAACTTAGGGTCTTCAATCGCATGCACCCCATGGCCAATTCGCTCAACGCGTAAACCGTTAATCGTATCCCAGACGGATTGCGCCCCGCCCCATTCGCCAGCATGAGAGGTCAAGCGCAGCCCAGCTTCGCGCGCCATATCAAACGCATAGGCAAAGTCCTGAGCTTTGCCTGCATCCTCAGCCCCGCCCATGCCGAAGCCAACAACCCACTCCCCCTCCGTTTCGGCAGCGCACATGGCTGTTTCGCGCGCTTTGTCTGGGCCGAAGTGGCGGATGCAGGTGACGATGCCTTTCAGCGTAACGCCCTCAACATACGCCTCTTGCATAGCATGCAGATACTCGCGCCAAGCGCCCAAATCTCTGCCACCACAGAAATCTGGGGAGACGAAGGTCTCTGCATAAACAACATTGTGTTCAGCGAGGTTTTCCAAGACTGATTGCGTCAGGCGCTGAAAATCCTCTGGGCTTTGCAGAGCTTGGGTGGCCGCCTCATAAACCTGCAAAAACTCACCAAATCCGCTGTATTTATAGGCGCCAGCCTCATCAAAAATCCCGCTAATATCAACAGATTTCTCTTGCGCGAGACCCCGGATAAAGGCCGGATCCGCCGCCCCCTCCAAATGCAGATGGAGTTCAATTTTTGGAAATGTTTTCCAGCTCACAAAAAATTCCTACCCTGCCCTTGTGCCACAACACCCAAATGCGTGGCCACCGTTGCAGCCACATCTTGAAACGCAATCGTGCGCTCAAAAACCGATTGTTGCGCCAACTTCTGTCCATGAACAAGCACTGGCACCTGCTCGCGCGTATGATCTGTGCCCCGCCATGTCGGATCATTGCCATGATCCGCTGTAAAAATTACCAGATCATCAGGCCGGCTTTCAGCCAAAATCAGACCAATCTGCGCATCAAACCATTCCAGAGCCCGCGCATAGCCCTCCGCATCGCGCCGGTGGCCAAAAAGCGTGTCAAATTCTACAAAATTAGCGAAAATAAAACTGCCCTCTGGCGCATGCTGCATCTCATCGGCCAAATGCTCCATCAGCTGCGCATCACTACCCTTGCGGCAGCGCGTAATCCCACGCATCGAAAATATGTCACCGATCTTGCCAATCGCATGTACCGGATACCCGGCCTGCATAACCCATTCGCAGAGGGTTGCAGACGGCGGATCCATGGCGAAATCTTTGCGGTTCAGCGTGCGATGAAATCCCATTTCCAGCGATCCAACAAAGGGCCGTGCAATCACCCGCCCAACCTTCATTTCATGAAGAATACCTGCCATATCTTGGCAAAGCTGATAAAGATTTTGCAAACCGAAATGGTCTTCATGGGCAGCAATCTGAAACACGCTGTCCACAGAGGTGTAACAAATCGGCAAGCCAGAGCGCAGATGCTCGGCACCAAAAGCCTCAATCACCGGCATCCCAGAGGCGTGGCAATTGGCTAGGCTGCCACCTGCAAAGTCTTGCAATGCCGCCAACACCCGCGGCGGAAACGCTGGCGTTTCATCGGGAAAATAGTACCAATCCCACGGCACTGGCACCCCAGCCAATTCCCAATGGCCCGATGGGGTATCTTTGCCCTTGGAGGTTTCGCGTGCCACCACCCATACCCCCAAGGTCGCTGTCGGCCATGGAGAGGACATGCCACTGGAATGCTTCAGCGCCTCGCCCAGGCCCAAAGCGGCCAGAGTCGGCACATGCAATTCACCCTGGCGAGCCTGAATGATGTGACCCAGCGTATTGGCCCCCAAATCGCCAAATTCGGCAGCATCTGGCGCACCACCGCAGCCCAGAGAATCCAAAACAACTACGAAGGCCCTAGCCATGTTTTGAGACCTTTTCTGGCATAATCCGTTCAATGACCAAAGCCGGCAAAACCGGAGGCTTTGAACTCAAGGTAAGCGCGGCCTGAACAGCGCGCAGGGCGATATCTGCTTGTTTCGAGCTTCGGCAATGCAACCGCGCGATCGGCGCGCCTTTGCGCAGATACGTGCCCAATGGGGTAATGTCAGACAGGCCAACGGAATGGTCGATCCGATCATCTTCGCGTTGCCGCCCGCCGCCCAGCGTAACTACGGCCTGACCCAGCGCGGCCCCATCAATCTCACTCAAATAGCCCGTATTGGCGGCACGCAGCTGATAGGCAGGAGCGATTTCAAGATAGTCTTGCCAGCGGTCTGCAAAATTTGCCGGGCCTCCCTGCGCCCGCACCATCGCGCCAAACCGGCCCTTTGCGCTGCCATCTTGCAAAGTTGCCCGCAAGCGGTCACGCGCACCTGTCTCGGTTAGAAACATTTGTGCTTGCAGCAAAAGCTGCGTGCCAAGCTCAAGCGCGACCTCGACCATCGCCCCTTGCCCAGAATCAAAGGCGCGCATTACGTCGGCAATCTCAAGCGCATTGCCAATACTGGGGATCAGCGGTTGACTCATATCCGTCAACACCGCGCTGGTGGGGCAACCAGCTCCGTTGGCGGTGGCGACCAAGGCCTTCGCCAGATCTCGCGCTTGACCCAGATCTGACATCACCGCTCCCGAGCCGCTTTTGACATCCAGCACCAGCCCCTCCAGCCCCGCGGCCAGTTTTTTAGCCAAAATGGAGGCGGTGATCAAATCCCGAGATCGTACACTCCCGGTCACATCGCGTACCGCATAGAGGCGTTGATCGGCCGGCGCAATATCCGGGCTTGGTGCCACAATCGCACAGCCGACATTGGCCACAATGGCGCGAAATTCGACCTCAGTGAATTGTGTTTTCAGGCCTGGGATAGCCTCCAATTTATCTAAGGTCCCGCCCGTATGCCCCAATCCGCGCCCGGAAATCATTGGAACATAGGCACCAACCGCCGCCAGCATCGGCGCCAGAAGCAATGAAACTGAATCCCCCACGCCGCCGGTCGAATGCTTATCGATCACTTTACCCGGCAGGTCCCAGCCCAGCACTTTACCGCTGTCTCGCATGCCGAGCGTTAAAGCCACGCGCCCCTCTTCGCTTAGCCCCTGCAAACAAATCGCCATTGCAAATGCTCCAGCTTGTGCATCACTGATATCACCCGCGCCCAAGTTGACTGCAAAAGCCCGCACCGCTTCTGCCGGTACGGACCAGCCTTCTCGTAAAGCCAAAAGAAGGTCGCGGGTCAGCATCAAGCTTTCGGGTCCTGCGTCCCAGATGTCAGATAATCCAGATCAAAAGCACCGGGCAGCAAATCTGCCACCATTGTTCGCTCTTGCGCACCATTAGTCGTCAGCAACGTCACAGGCACCGGCCCCTTCGCAAATTCCACCAATTTTTGACGACAGCCGCCACAGGGCGGCACAGGACGGTCTGATCCGGCAATCACAGCCACTTCAGCAATCTCGTATTCCCCCCCTGCACACATGGCGGCAATCGCTCCGGCCTCAGCACAAGTTCCTTCAGGGTAGGCCACATTTTCGACATTGCAACCCACATAAATTGCACCGCTGACAGTGCGCAACGCGGCCCCAACAGGGAAATTGGAATACGGCGCATAGGCTTTCAGACGAACCTGAGACGCTGCGAGAATTAAATCATTGCTCATGACTATACCCTTTCAAAATCGGCGCCCAGCGCCGCTGTCACGCATTACATACCCAATGGCGGACCCCGTCTACCCTGCAAATGCCGCAGCTGTTATGGGCTTAAGCCCCGTCTTCCAAATGAGTATCAAATTCACCGGGCAAACTGACCTCTAATAGCTCTAGATCCTCGGACGGCGCGCCATACAGGCAAGCCATATCCGGTGGAATGACAAAAGCATCGCCAGCCAATAGCCTCTGCGCCGTCTGCTCTTTGCTTTGCAGCGTCAATTGACCATGCAATACAAAGGTGAAGTGAATATCACTCGTGTGACTGGCCCAAACAGGCCTGCCCGACCCCGGCTTGACCACCTGAACCCCCGCCACGGCACCTGTATTCGCACAAATCATCGTATCGCGCGCCACAAACCCCGGCAGGCGGAACGGGCGCCATTCAGTTTCATTGGCTTTGTAATGAACAAACCTCTGCCCCTCAAACAGCCGATCGGGGCATATATGCTCCGTTGGCAGATCCATGCTATGATCTATGGTGGTGATATGTTCTGCGGGCACGCCAATTTCAATCACCTCCAAATCCTCACTGGCAAAGAGCACACGGTGACGAATTTCTGGCGGTTGGATCACGCAATTTCCAGCTTCGAGGCGAAACGCTGGACCCTGGTCCTCATAGACCAAATCCACCCAGCCCTTGTAGCAATAGATCAGTTGAAACCCGACGGAGTGGAAATGCACCATATCCGGCACCGGCCCGCCGCCGGGAATGCGAATATGACTGGCGATGATTGAACCGCCCAAGCGGCTGGGAATAAGGTCACGATAGTGCATGCCTGCACGCCCAATGACCCAGGGGGCTTGATCGGCCATACGGCGCATCACAAATTCATGCGCAACCGGTGGCATCACAACGGGCGGGGCAAGGGCGGCAATTTCAATACGCGTGCCATTGGGCGCGGTCAAATGCGTCTGGCCACCCGCGATCAAAATCGGGTCATCACACAGGATGCGTAACAACCCCGGAACAGTCTCTGCGTCCTTTTGCACCCGCACACGCAAACCATAGCCGGAAAATACCGCAACGCTGGGATCATCGGCTGGAAAAATTTCATCCATCCGCATCCCAAGTGTTTTGGTGAAAAACGGAATGTCATCTCGCAATTTTTTGGTTGGTAACACCACTTCGGCGCGTATGTTTTGCATGATCTCTCTTCCATATCACAGCGGATTAACCTTCATTTTCCACGAGAGTTCTATATGATGCAATGCCGGATCGTCGCATGCCAAACTGTTAGCGCAAGCCCAATGTTGCGTCCAAGACTGTGATAGGGAATAACCTTCTCAAAACTGACATGGAGGCGAGCAGATGTCCTATAAAGAAGTTTATGCCGGTTGGCAGGCAGATCCAGAGGCGTTTTGGATGAAAGCTGCTGAGGAAATTGATTGGATCAAAGCGCCCTCCAAAGCTCTATGGAACGATGACGCCCCCCTGTACGAATGGTTTAAGGATGCGCAGGTCAACACCTGCTACAACGCCGTTGATCGCCATGTCGACGCCGGCAATGGCGATCGAGTGGCCATTATCTATGACAGCCCTGTCACAGGACAAAAAACCAAAACCACCTATGCCGAGTTACAACAGCAAGTCGCCACGCTCGCAGGCGGGCTGGCCACCAAAGGTGTGGTGGCGGGAGATCGGGTTGTCATCTACATGCCGATGGTCCCTGAGGCCTTGGTGGCCATGCTGGCATGCGTCCGTATTGGCGCGATTCATTCAGTTGTCTTCGGCGGTTTCGCCGCAAATGAACTGGCTGTTCGTATTGATGACGCCACTCCAAAGGCGATTATCGCAGGCTCCTGCGGGATCGAGCCCGGCCGCATTGTCGAATATAAACCACTGCTAGATGGCGCTATTGATCTGGCTGCGCATAAGCCTGAATTTAGCGTGATCTTTCAGCGCGCCCAATGCGAAGCTGAGTTGGGACCACGGGACATCGAATGGCACGATTTGCAAGAAGCCGTAGCACCCGCTCCCTGCGTGGCCGTATCCGGAGATCATCCAGCCTATATTCTCTACACCTCCGGCACAACCGGCGCGCCAAAGGGCGTTGTGCGCCCGACCGCTGGGCACTTAGTTGCGTTGAACTGGACGATGAAAAACATCTATAATGTAGATCCAGGCGATGTGTTTTGGGCCGCCTCCGACGTGGGTTGGGTCGTTGGACATTCCTATATTTGCTATGCGCCATTGATCCATGGTAACACCACTGTCGTGTTTGAGGGCAAGCCAGTAGGCACACCAGATGCAACGACCTTTTGGCGCGTCATTGCCGAGCATGATGTGCGAAGTTTTTTTACGGCACCCACCGCCTTTCGTGCAATCAAACGGCAAGATTCAAAGGGCGACTCAATCAAAAATTTCGACATGAGCAGACTGCGTGCGCTCTATCTGGCAGGCGAACGGGCCGACCCAGATACTATTGAATGGGCGCAAAAGGTTATGGGCGTGCCTGTCTATGACCACTGGTGGCAAACCGAAACCGGCTTTACAATTGCCGGAAACCCAGCGGGCATTGAGGCCATTTCGGTCAAAATTGGCTCGCCGACCGTCGCCATGCCCGGCTACGATGTGCAAATCCTGGATGAAGGCGGCCATCAAATGCCAGTCGGCGAGTTGGGCGCTATTGCGATAAAACTGCCGCTCCCCCCCGGCACCTTGCCAACCCTTTGGAATGCGTCTGATCGCTTCATTAAATCCTACCTCACCACGTTTCCCGGCTATTATGAAACCGGTGATGCCGGGATGATTGATGAAGATGGCTACCTCTACATCATGGCGCGAACCGATGATGTCATCAATGTCGCTGGGCACAGGCTCTCAACCGGCGGAATGGAAGAAGTTTTGGCCAGTCATCCAGATGTGGCCGAATGCGCCGTGATTGGTGTGAGCGATGAGCTCAAGGGGCAATTGCCACTTGGATTTCTCTGCCTTAACGATGGCTGCACCCGCACAGCCGAGCAGGTTGTTGCCGAGGTCATCACCTTGGTGCGCGAGAAGATCGGCCCTGTTGCCGCATTCAAACTGGCCTGTGTGGTGGATCGCCTGCCCAAGACACGTTCAGGCAAAATCTTGCGCGCAACTATGGTGAGCATCGCTGACGGTAAAGCTTATAAAGCTCCCGCGACGATAGATGATCCTGCTGTTTTGGGCGAGGTGCGTTCAGCGCTGCAAGGCTTGGGATACGCGCCTTAACGAGGCGAATCCAGCTTGGTAAACATCTTGCCATTGGTTGCAATCGTGGCAACAGTTCGTTTGGCCTCTTCTTCAGATACCTAAGTAAAATTACAGCCGGGCCATACATGCGGGTCCGGCTGTCAGTCCAATCAGGCAAATTGCTCGCGAATGAGCCGCTCTTCCAACCCGTGATCGGGATCGAACAGCAAACGGTGCGAAACATCACCAGCGCTTTCAATCTCTACCGACACCACATTTTTGACCGAGCAATTGTCCGCATCGGCCATGACGGGACGCTTAACAGGTTCCATCACTTCAAACCGCACCTTTGCCGCCTTTGGCAACACTGCCCCGCGCCACCGGCGCGGCCGAAAAGCGGCCATAGCGGTCAGCGCTAAAACCTCAGACCCAATTGGCAAAATCGGACCGTGCGCAGAATAGTTGTAAGCGGTAGAGCCCGCTGGTGTGGCGACCAAGGCTCCATCACAAGCCAATTCACTCAACCTTAGCCGATCATCGACACATATCTGTAATTTTGCCGCCTGTGGCCCCTGACGCAAAAGGGACACCTCATTGATCGCCAGTGCCGTCTGAGTTTGGCCATCGACACAGGTTGCCCGCATCCGCAGCGGATTGATGACAGCCTCTTCCGCGGCCGCCAATCGCGCAATCAAGCCCTCAGTAGAGAACTCATTCATCAAAAATCCGACTGTTCCGCGATTCATCCCATAAACGGGCACGTTCAAATGTTGGGTCACATGCAGAGTTTGCAGCATAAAACCATCGCCACCGAGCGCCACGATCACCTCCGCCGTGCTTGGGTCGCAATCGCCGAAACTGTGCACCAATGTATTCCTTGCAGACTGCGCCAAATCTGCGGTACTGGCCAAAAAGGCGATGCGTCTGTTCTCGGTATTGTGCATTTCGGAAACTCCGTTTCCGCACCCTATGCCGGGGCAAGCTAAAAACGCAAGCCATGGCTAAAATATTGGGAATCTGGTCAAAAAGTCGCGGCAGGAACCTTTGACATTTCCGATAGGAAACACGCAATAAGGCACAAACCCTCTAAGGAGCAAGACCATGACATCCAGCCTCTCCCAATTTTTCAATGCAGATCTCGCCAACACCGATCCAGCCCTGGCGCAGGCAATTGATAAAGAGCTGACCCGTCAGCGCGATGAAATTGAATTAATCGCATCTGAAAATATTGTCTCAAGGGCAGTGATGCAGGCACAAGGCTCTGTCATGACCAACAAATATGCCGAAGGCTATGTGGGACGGCGATACTACGGCGGATGTGAATACGTGGACATTGCCGAGACCTTGGCTATTGAGCGCGCCTGCCAGCTATTTGGATGCGAATTTGCCAATGTCCAACCGAATTCGGGCAGCCAAGCCAACCAAGGTGTCTTCCAAGCGCTCTTACAGCCAGGCGATACGATCCTTGGCATGTCTTTGGACGCTGGGGGCCATTTGACGCATGGGGCCGCACCAAACCAATCGGGCAAATGGTTCAATGCCGTGCAATATGGCGTGCGCAAACAGGACAACCTGCTGGACTATGATCAGGTTCAAGAACTGGCCACTGAGCACAAACCTAAGCTCATTGTGGCGGGCGGATCGGCTATACCTCGGCAAATTGATTTCAAGCGCATGCGTGAGATCGCTGACAGCGTGGGCGCTTATCTACATGTCGATATGGCACATTTCGCGGGACTGGTCGCAGCGGGTGAACACCCAAGCCCCTTCCCACATGCCCATGTCGCCACAACCACCACGCATAAAACCCTTCGCGGTCCTCGCGGCGGTATGATCGTGACCAATGATGCCGCGCTCGCCAAGAAATTTAATTCGGCAATCTTCCCCGGTATTCAAGGGGGTCCTTTGATGCATGTGATTGCCGCTAAAGCCGTTGCATTTGGCGAAGCTCTGAAACCTGAGTTCAAGACCTATATCCAAAACGTCATTACGAATGCGCAAGCCCTCTCTGACCAGCTGATCAAAGGCGGTCTGGATACGGTAACCCATGGAACCGACACGCATGTTTTGCTGGTTGACCTGCGCCCCAAAGGTGTGAAGGGCAATGCCACCGAAAAAGCCCTCGGTCGCGCCAATATTACCTGCAACAAGAACGGCGTGCCGTTCGATCCAGAGAAACCAACCGTTACCAGCGGTATCCGTCTGGGCAGCCCAGCGGGCACAACCCGCGGCTTTGGTGAAGCAGAATTCCGTCAAATTGCGGAGTGGATTATCGAAGTGGTTGACGGACTGGCAGCCAACGGCGAAGAAGCGAATGCGGCCGTTGAGGCCAAAGTCCGATCCGAGGTCACTAAGCTCTGCGCAGGTTTCCCGATTTACTGAACCACGGGACGGCGGGTGGGGCGCATTTGATGCGGGCCTTGCCCGCTATCACATAGCGCCGCCCGCCGTCCTATACATCGGACAGGCTTGGAACCTGGCCATGCACCAATACCCCCAAGGCTTCGGCCACATGCCGATCTGCAATCGCAGCATCCCCTGCCGCCACCCGAATCCTATGCGCCTCAAATAGCACCCTTGCATGCGAGATCCCCTGCGGCGGCGTGAACTTATAAGACGCCAATTCAATCAACAGCCCCAAGGGCTCGCGAAAATAGAGTGAGCTCATAAACCCCCGGTCTTTCAAACCCGAATGTGCAATGCCAAGCGCGTCCAATTTTTGCGGCAAATGGATCGACACCGCTTGGCTGACAGAAAATGCAATGTGATGCACCGCGCCTGGCACAATCGGGGTTTTGCCCGGCACAGGTGCCCGAGTTTCATCGCAAAATACCGTGATCAAACGATCGTCCCCAGGATCAAAATACAAATGACTCTCATCAGGGTTGTCGAGGTTGGGCTGCTCAAAGATGAAGGGCATGCCCAAGACTCCCTCCCAAAAGTCCAAGGTGATCTGCCGCCCCGCTCCAGTCAAAGTAATATGATGCAGCCCTTGGGTCGGCATGGTTCGGGAAAGCGTTGACATGGTTTATCCTCATTACAGCAAAGCCACCCTAGCGGGGCTGGTGCAGAGTGCAAACCCAGATTAGATTGCCAATATGCTACATATGATCTCCCATGGCCCTGAAATGGACCCCGAAGCCAGCACGCCTTTGCTCATCGCCCACGGGCTTTTTGGCTCTGGCCGCAATTGGGGCGTGATTGCCAAACGATTGTCCAATCATCGCCGAGTCATTGCTTTGGACATGCGCAACCATGGAGCGAGCCCTTGGCATGAGGATCACAGCTATCACGCTTTGGCGGCAGATATCGCCGAGGTGGCCACACAGCTGGCTCAACCGGTCGATCTCTTGGGTCATTCCATGGGGGGCAAGACGGCCATGGTCGCGGCCCTGTCTGGTGTGCCGGTCCGCCAGCTCATCGTCGCCGATATTGCCCCCGTGGGTTATAGCCATAGCCAACAGCCCGTCATCGACGCCATGCAATCTGTGCCTCTCGAAGACATCTCCAGCCGCGCAGAGGCCGATCAAGCCTTGAGCGCCCATATTGAAGATCCAGCCCTGCGCAGCTTTTTGTTGCAAAGCTTGAATATCAGCGAGCGCCGTTGGCGGCTCAACCTGCCGGTTCTCAGCGCCTCTATGGATCAAATCATTGGGTTTCCAGAACTCGCAGGCCGTTTCAACGCCCCAACTTTGTTCCTTACAGGTGCTCAGTCAGACTATCTGCTCCCAGAGCATCGCCCGCTCATCAAAGCCCTCTTCCCAAAAGCCCGTTTTGCGAAAATTCCGCAAGCAGGTCATTGGCTACACGCAGAAAAGCCGCGTGAATTTGAAGCCGCAGTTCGCGTATTTTTAGAAGCCGAGTCGCCTGCAGCGCTTAGCCATCCATCTTCAAGGCTGAAATAAACGCCTCTTGGGGGATGTCGACCTTGCCAAACTGGCGCATCTTCTTTTTGCCAGCCTTTTGCTTTTCCAGAAGTTTCTTCTTCCGTGAGGCGTCACCACCATAGCATTTTGCCGTCACATCTTTGCGCATCGCGCTCAGCGTTTCACGCGCGATCACCTTGCCACCAATGGCCGCTTGGATTGGGATCTTGAACATATGGCGGGGAATCAAGTCTTTGAGCTTTTCAACCATCGCGCGGCCACGCATGTCCGCACGATCTCGATGCACCATAGTGCTCAGCGCATCCACTGGCTCGTCATTAACCAGAATGCTCATCTTCACCAAATTATCTTGCTGATAGCCGATCATTTGATAATCAAAAGAGGCATAGCCTTTGGTCACGGATTTCAAGCGATCATAGAAATCAAACACCACCTCATTGAGCGGCAAATCATAAACCACCATGGCACGCGCACCCGCATAGGTGAGATCCAGTTGCACACCGCGGCGATCTTGGCAGAGTTTCAAAACATCGCCAAGATAGTCGTCAGGCACCAAAATAGTTGCTTTGATCCGTGGTTCTTCAAGATGATCCACCAATGTGAGGTCGGGCATATCCGCCGGGTTGTGCAGCTGCTCGACCCGCCCGTCACGCATGTGGATGTCATAAATCACAGAGGGTGCTGTGGTGATCAGATCAATCGAATATTCGCGCTCAATACGGTCGCGGATCACCTCCAGATGCAGCAACCCCAGAAAGCCACACCGGAACCCAAAGCCAAGTGCCGCCGAGGTTTCCATCTCAAAACTGAAACTGGCATCATTAAGAGCCAATTTGTCAATACTGTCTCGCAGGTCTTCAAACTGCGCCGCATCCACAGGGAAAAGGCCACAAAACACAACCGGCTGTGATGGTTTGAAACCTGGCAGTGCTTCAACAGTTTGCTTGTCATGACAAATGGTGTCACCCACACGGGTATCACGCACCTGTTTGATCGAAGCCGTCAAAAACCCGATCTCACCGGGCCCCAATTCGTCAATCATTTCCATCTGCGGCCGGAACACACCAATGCGGTCAACGTGATGGGTGCTGCCGTTGGACATGAATTTAACCCGTTCACCCTTTTTCAGCTTTCCATCAATGATCCGCACCAGGACGATCACTCCTAAATAGGAGTCATACCAGCTGTCCACCAACATTGCTTTCAACGGGGCGTTGATGTCGCCCGTGGGAGCAGGCAGCCTGTGCACGATCGCCTCAAGTGTTTCAACAATCCCTTGGCCAGTCTTGGCAGAGACCTGTATAGCGTCCGTGGCATCGATGCCAATCACATCTTCAATCTGCTCTGTCACACGAATACAATCAGACGCTGGCAAATCGATTTTATTGAGAATCGGTACAATCTCATGATCGGCATCAAGCGCATGATACACATTGGCAAGCGTTTGGGCCTCAACCCCTTGCGAGCTGTCCACCACCAAAAGCGAACCTTCCACCGCACGCATGGAGCGGGAGACCTCATAAGCAAAATCTACGTGGCCTGGTGTATCGATCAGATTGAGTACATAGCTTTCGCCGTTGAGGGCCGTATAATCGATCCGCACTGTATTGGCCTTGATGGTGATCCCGCGCTCACGCTCGATATCCATACTGTCCAGCATCTGCGCCTGCATATCCCGGTCCTTAACTGTTCCAGTCTCCTGGATCAGCCGATCCGCCAAAGTGGACTTTCCGTGGTCAATATGGGCCACGATGGAGAAGTTTCTGATATGAGATAGAGCTGTCATAGGTGGGATATGGAATAGGTTAGGGGTTTGGTCAATGGGGGATCAACATCCGCACATAGGAGAGGCGCCCCCCACCCACGCGGAATATGCCGCATCTGTCAGACCAATGGCGCCCGATTCCCCCGTACCGCCTAGCGCAAAACACCAGTTTGTATGTATCGCCGGCAGAAGGTTATAAAAAATATGAGTAAAAAAAGAATTAAGACATTGAAAATATCAGTTATTGTAGATTGCATATGCGCCATATTGGCCGCTTCAGACAAATAGGCCCAAAGCACCACAATGAGAAAGCTCACCAGCGACAGAACAAAGAGACCTAGCGCCTGCCTATGCCGCAGCAGCAATAAAAAAGATCCAAGAAGCGCGGACCAAACGCTTATCGCCCAAACGCTCGTGAACCAAACGGGGCGCTGATCAAGCCAAAACTGCAAATCTTCGGGCATCGCTTGCATATAAGCGGGAATTTTATAGGAGATCATCACATAGTCCAAGACCCCCATGGCGAACCAGACACTGCCCATACAGAAGATAAGCCAATAACGGGTTGGAACTGTCAAAAATAGGTTCATCATAAAATTCAGCGTTTTCAATGCGCCTAACCGATATAGGTTTAACCCAAAATCAATTGGCTTTATCAAATTCTACTCGAAGCTACACCTTTTCGAGTGATTAGCCCGGTTGCCCCTGGAATGCGGCCTCGAAAATACAAAAAGCCCCTCAAAAGAGGAGCTCTTCGGGTCACATCCGCATCAGACTTTAGGCGGTTGCCTGTGCTTTTGCGATGTCTTTTTTGATTTTCAAGGCTGTGTCAGACAATTCTGCATCATTTGCCTTGGCAAGAAAAGCATCCAGGCCACCGCGGTGATCCACAGTGCGCAAGGCAGCTGAAGAGATGCGCAGCTTGAACGCACGACCCAAAGCATCGGAATGCAAAGTCAGCTCGTTCAAGTTTGGCAAAAACCGACGACGGGTGCGGTTTTTGGCGTGGCTTACATTGTTTCCACTCATCGGGCCTTTGCCCGTCAGTTCGCAGCGGCGTGCCATCTTATGCGTCCTTATTCAGATATTGAAAACCCGCGCCAAATGACCTCGGGTGAAAACTCGTTGCCGGGGTTTAGGAGTATCCCAATGCAAGGTCAAGCCTTCTTGCCGTCTTCCGCTGCGCTTTAACATCGGTTTTTAGGCTTTTCACGATTAATGTCAGAAATATTACTTCAAACATTTGCAAAACCGCGGCGCAGGCCCGAATCGATAGCCCTTCTATGTCTTGGTCCGCAAGAAGATATCCACCACGCGCTCGGCCGCAACGGAAGGTGCAATCTCCCCGCCTTGAAGCGCCTTTTGCAATTGCCGTGAGGCCGCCGCGGCCTCCGGGTCATGTTCAAGCCGCGAGAGCAACGCGTGGCGCAATTCCGCATTGAACCAATAGGCATTTTGGGATGCTCTGGTGCGGGCCCAAACACCCTGCTTGCGGCGCCAAGCCACTAAGGCCAGCATCTCTTCCCAACTTTGTCGCAATCCCGCGCCTTCCAGAGCAGATACAGTAAGCGCCTTGGGGAAGCCTTCAGGATCTTGCGACCGCTTCCGCAGCAACCGCAGAGCCCCGGCATAATCGGCGCAAGTGCGGATGGCGGCAGATTTGAGGTCACCGTCGGCCTTATTGATCAAAATCAAATCAGCCATCTCCATAATGCCACGCTTCACCCCCTGTAGCTCATCCCCCCCAGCCGGAGCGAGCAGCAGCACGAATAAATCCGCCATTTCAGCCACCATCGTCTCTGACTGCCCCACACCTACGGTTTCGATCAGAACCACATCAAACCCGGCGGCTTCGCATAGCGCGGTGGCCTCGCGGGTGCGCCGGGCAACACCGCCCAAATGGGTCTGGCTGGGTGAGGGGCGGATATAGGCGCCCGGATGGCGTGAGAGCTGATCCATTCGGGTTTTATCGCCCAAAATAGATCCACCCGATCGGGCAGACGAGGGATCTACCGCCAAAACGGCAACCTTGAGACCGCTTTCCACCAAGTGCAGCCCGAAGCTTTCAATAAAGGTTGATTTGCCAACACCCGGTGTTCCTGACAATCCGATGCGAATGGCTTGTAGATCCTTTCGCAGAGCCGCGAGCAAAGTCGTGGCGTGCTGTCGATGCACCGGATGGGCACTCTCCACCAAAGTAATGGCCCGCGCCAAAGCCCGCCGATTGCCCTGCTCTATCAAACGGGCGGTCGCCTCTGGTGCAAATCCTGCTTTACTCATCAGCCCTCCGGGACGGTGTCTGGCACTCAAATTGCGGATATATCCATTTGAATTGACCATCTACCGCGCAGCTGCGCAATTGCAAAGGCGCGGTGCGAGGCAATTTATCCCGCCAAAAGGTCTCACATGCCCAAAGCCAATAGCGGCAAACCAGCCATGGACGCGCAAGGTTTTCTCGCCGATAAGGGCGAGGTGAAGTTTGATCTGCCAATAGATGCGGTCCTGCCGCAAGTGCTGGAGTGTTTGACACAGTCTGGCCGTGTGGTTTTGCAAGCCCCGCCGGGGGCCGGCAAAACCACACGCACCCCCTTGGCCATCTTACAGTCAGGACGGTGCCCAGGAAAAATTCTGATGCTCGAACCCCGGCGCCTGGCCGCGCGCGCCGCCGCAGAACGCATGGCCGAGACGCTGGGTGAAAAATTGGGTGAAACGGTGGGATATCGCATCCGCGGCCAGTCCAAAGTTGGCCCCAATACCCGCATTGAAGTGCTCACCGAAGGTATCCTCACCCGCATGGTCCAGGCGGATCCAGAGTTGCTCGGCGTCAGCGCCATTCTCTTTGATGAATTTCATGAACGCTCCTTGGCCGCCGATCTTGGGCTGGCCCTGACTTGGGAACTGCGCGAGACACTGCGACAAGACCTCTGGCTCGTAGTCATGTCTGCCACATTGGATACCGCGCCAGTAGCAGCCCTGCTCAACGACGCACCAATTGTTACAAGCGCCGGGCGCAGTTTTCCCGTAGAGCTTATCTATATGCCGCGCCCAGCGCCCAAAGACCTCCCGTTTGAAGCGCAAGCCCGCAGTCTGATCATGCAGGCTGTAACAGATACGGAGGGCGGAATCTTGGTTTTCCTGCCCGGTGAGGCTGAAATTCACCGCACCAAAGCTGCGCTGCAAGATCGCCTGCCAAAAAATTGCGTTCTGCGTCCTCTATTGGGAAACCTTCCGTTTGCCGAGCAACAGCTGGCCATCCAAGCTGAGACACAGAAAAATATGCGCAAGATCGTTTTGGCAACGGCCATTGCCGAGACCTCTCTGACCATCCAGGATGTTCGCGTTGTGGTGGATTGCGGCCGTGCACGCCGGGCTCGGTATGATCCGGCAAAGGCTCTGCAAAAGCTGGTTACCGAACGAGTGAGTAAAGCCGAAGCCACCCAGCGCGCCGGGCGCGCAGGGCGGGTGGCAGCCGGTCGTTGTTATCGCATGTGGACGCGTGCCGAAGAAGGGGCCATGCCTGCCTTCGCGCCCGCTGAAATTGAAATTTCCGACCTGACCCCCCTGGCGCTTGAGCTGGCACGATGGGGCTCCGGGCCAGAGGATTTGGCCTTTCTCACACCGCCCTCACCAGGCGTTTGGGCCCAGGCGAATTCCTTGCTTGTTCAACTTGGCGCGCTGTCAGAGGGTCGGCTGACGCCCTATGGGGCGGCGCTTGCCAAATTGCCGCTGCATCCGCGTTTGGCACAAATGCTGCTCCAAGCCGGGCCCCGCGCCGCGCCACTAGCCGCACTTTTGTCTGATCGAGACATTCTCTCCACGCAAAATTGCGATCTGACACCCGCCCTCACAGCCCTGCGTGGGTCCAGCGGCCAGAAGGCACAGGCCGATACAATTCGCGATCACAGCGCGCTTGAACGAATTAAACAGGAGGCCAAACGCCTCAACAGGCTGGCGCCCAAAGCCATGCGCGTGGTTGCGTTAAACCCCGCGCAATGCTTGGCTCTGGCCTATCCTGAACGTGTCGCCCAGCGCAGGCCTGGCACGCAACCACGCTACATCATGGCCGGAGGCAAGGGCGCGGTTTTAGCCAGTGACGATTCTATGGCCAATGCGCAATATTTAGTGATTTCAGATCTAGGAAACCCGCATGCCCGCACGGGTCCAGACCCTAAAATCCGCAGGGCCCTCGCGCTGACTGAGTCAGAGCTTCGAGAGGTTTTTGCCGAGCGCATCACCTGGGAGACCCGCTGCCGCTGGTCCAAACGCCACCGGCGGGTCATTGCAAGTCGCAGTGAAACGCTCGATGCCCTGTCGCTCACGCAAGAGGTTTGGCGCGAGGCACCCACCGAAGCACTGACGGCGGCTATGGTGGAGGGCGTAAAACACATGGGCTTACGCCTGCCAAAAGCTGCGCGACTTTTACAAGCTCGCGTAGCGGCAGCACCAGCCGGGCAATTTCCCGATTACTCAGATGCAGCCCTGCTCGAAGCCTCGCCAGAGTGGCTGGCCCCCTATCTTACAGGGATGACCACAGAGCAAGATTGGAAAGGTTTTGACCCGCTGCCAGCATTAGAGGCCTATATTGGTTGGAATGGGTTGCACCAGCTTGAAAAAATTGCCCCAGCGCATTTCACCACGCCACTGGGCCGGAAAATCGCAATTGATTACAGTGGTGATAGCCCGGCCATTGAACTGCGTATTCAAGAGATGTTTGGGCAGACCTGCCATCCTATGATCGGCGATCACCCGCTAAAAGTGACCTTGCTGTCTCCTGCACATAGACCAATCCAAGTCACCACCGATATCCCCAGCTTTTGGACCGGAAGCTATGGGGATGTGCGCAAGGATATGCGAGCGCAATATCCCAAACACCCCTGGCCTGAAAATCCCACCCAAGCGGACCCAACCCTACGTGCCAAACCCCGCAAGCGCTGAGCTGTCAGCCCGCATGCCACGGACCATGATGCGATCCCTCCGTATCAACACGTTCAAAGGAATGGGCCCCAAAGTAATCGCGTTGTGCTTGGATCAAATCTGAAGTTCCACGTTCTTGGCGGATCATATCAAACCAACTCAAAGCCGCTGCCAGTGCGGGCGTCGGCAGCCCTTTGAGCGCTGCGGCAGAAACCACTCGGCGCAGCCCGGCGATATGAGCAGTTAGCAGGGAGATGAAATGGTCAGACAGCGCCAAATGCCCAGCCTGAAGCGGGCTGCGAAACGCTGTTGCAATATCGTCTAACATGGCCGAACGAATGATACAGCCAGCACGCCAAATTTCTGCAATGCGGGCAAAATCTAACGACCAATTGAATTCTTTTGATCCGGCCGCCAAAATTTCGAACCCCTGCGCATAGGCCAGAATGCGCCCAACGATCAAGGCAGATTGCAAGTCATGCTCTGTGACTGGAATCATAATATCCGTACCAGCCGGCACCAGCGCTCTGGCGGCGCGTACGCGAGTGGATTTTTGCGCGCTCATGACCCGGGCGCTAACTGCTGCCTCAAGGATACTCACCGCTTGGCCCATACGAACCGCTTCAATCACAGTCCAACGGCCGGTGCCTTTTTGTCCAGCTTGGTCCACTATAAGATCTACAATGTCCTCACCCGTCTGCGGATCTTTGGTCCCCAAGACCTCTCCCGTAACTTCGATAAGATAGCTTGCCAGTGGCCCACGGTTCCAGCTACGGAAGACCGGCGCGATATCGCTGGCCAAAAGACCCGCACCATCGCGCATCATGCCGTAAACCTCGGCGATCATCTGCATATCAGCGTATTCGATCCCATTGTGGACCGTTTTTACAAAATGCCCAGCCCCGTCTGGTCCCAAATGCGCCACGCAGGGATCACCTTCGTAGCGGGCTGCAATCGCCTTCAAAAGGGGTGCGACACGGCTATAGCTAGAGCCTGTGCCTCCCACCATCATGGACGGCCCCCGCCGCGCGCCCTCAGCGCCACCAGACACACCAATCCCCAGATAGGAAAGCCCCGCAGTTTCAAGACTTTTCGTTCGGGTTATCGTATCACGAAAATCGGAATTGCCGCCATCAATGATTATATCGCCGGCGGATAACAAAGGACGCAGCGCCGCTATCGTTTGATCCACTGGCGCGCCCGCCGGGATCATTAAGACTATGGAACGCGGCGCCGGCAGAGCCGCCACCATATCGATCAGGGTCTCACAGCGCTGCAACCGAGCGGCCAGATCCCCAGCGGAAGCAATCAGCCAATCAACCGCTTCAAGCTTAAGGTTCCAAAGAGCGACATCGTAGCCCTTCTCAGCGAAATTCAACGCCAGTGCTGAGCCCATCGTTCCAACCCCAATCACACCAATATGAGCCTGTATCATCTTCACCTCCAGCGCTAAGCCGCTTCTGTTATGTATCTGCCGTTAATTCAATCACGAGGCAAGGGCCCCACAGCATTGTATGGTTGAGTGTAAATTCGCTGAGCCCCAAGCCACACCAGGCACAGCTCAAATGATCTTGCATCGCGGCAAACAAATCCCACTATCGCCAATAGCCCGGCCAACCACTGGGAGGATCAACCACCTCAAATAATGTAGCGGGCGGTAAAAAATTTGAAGAATCAATTTATTGAAAAGCCTTCCCATCAGCCGCCATCAACGCTAAAACCCAAACTTGCATCTGACCATGCCATGCAATGCCGGAAGCCGCGTCTTCGACCTTTGTTGTCGCGCAAGCTTCGATGACGCTGAGCTGTGCACTCAAAAGATCTGCAACCGTCTGGATCGCCATGGCGCGCTGGGGGCTCGCGGCCCCGCTTGAAGCCGGGCGCATCCACAAGCTGGCTGGTTAGAATGCCACCTGCGCGCCCCAACCGGCCTCCCCGCGTGCAAACTCCTGAAAGCCGTAATAGCCATGCGCATCATCCACAACCATGGCAACGCCCGCACCTAAGCCACTAAAATCTTGCGATTGGCACAATTTATTGAAAACATGACTCACGCCGAGACCAAGCCAAATCTCTTGGCCTTTCTGCGAAAACACAACCATGTGATGAGTGTCTTGGAATAATCGAGGCATACTTCATCAACCTGATCTGACTGCGCGGAAAACCCCAGTCGCTCCAACCAATCTACAGGCGCCGGCGCGTGCCAACGCTTCATCCAATCAAATTTTCGAACCAAACATCCAATATTTAAGGGCATGCTAGATCACTTTATGAAAAAAGTCCCGTGCCGTATAACCCTTAATCCACAAACAACCAGAGCCAAACCGAGATTTTACCCTAAAATCAAGCACCAAATTCTATACTTAGTCTAGGCACCAGCGCATAATCGCCTTTTGCGCATGCAACCGGTTTTCGGCCTCATCAAATACTATCGAATTCGGCCCATCCATTACAGAGCTTGTCACCTCTTCGTTGCGGTGTGCGGGCAAACAATGCATGAAAAGAGCATCTGGCTTAGCCTGAGCCATCAATGCATCATCGACCTGATAGGGGCGCAACTGATTGTGGCGGCGTTCCCGCGCCGTTTGGCTGTCATGCATAGAGATCCAGGTGTCGGTAACCAATAAATCCGCACCGCGCACGGCTTCTTGTACGTCCCGCTGCATCTCGATCTTCACACCTTTGGCCCGCGCCTTCTCAATAAATTCCGCCTCAGGATCCAGCGACACTGGGCCGGAGAAAACGAAATCAAAGCCAAACTGTCCGGCCGCATGGATGAAACTCGCGCAGACGTTGTTACCATCACCCGTCCAGACCACGCGCTTGCCCTGTATAGACCCGCGATGCTCTTCAAACGTCAAAATATCGGCCATGATTTGGCATGGATGGGTGCGGTTCGTCAGCCCGTTGATCACCGGCACGCTGGCATATTCGGCCATTTCAAGCAGCGTCGCCTCTTCAAAAGTGCGGATCATGATCATGTCTACATAGCGGCTCAAGACCCGCGCTGTATCCGCAATAGTTTCCCCATGGCCCAGCTGCATCTCGCTGCCAGACAAAACCATGGTCTGACCGCCCATCTGCCGCACACCCAGATCAAAGCTCACACGAGTGCGCGTGGATGGCTTTTCAAAAATCAACGCCACCATCTTGCCCTCTAGTGGGCGTTCAGCATCCAACATGCCCTTGGATAGACCGGCACGCGCGGTTTTGATCCGCGCGGCCTCGTCCAAAATGCCACGCAATTTTTGTGGATCTACCTGATCGATATCGAGAAAATTTTGCATTTTTAATCTGTCCTATAAGCAGGCGGCGTGCCGCGCGGCATCATGCGCCTAAATGTGAGAAACCGCGCTGTTCACTGCGCAGATTGAACCGCTTGCGCCGCCGTCTCCAATCGCTCTAGCGCCTGAGCAATCTCAGTGTTTGAGATATTTAACGCTGGCAGAACGCGCACAACATTATCGGCCGCAGGCACGGTCAAAACCTCACAGTCATATCCGGCTGTGACAACATCGATATTGCTCGCCTTGCATTTCAGACCCAGCATCAACCCCGCGCCAGTCACACCCTCAAACACATCCGGGTATTGCGCGGCCAACCCCTCAAGCCCTTGGCGCAGCGCCCCGGCTTTGCGGCTCACCTCTGCCAAAAACTCTGGAGCAGCCACCTCGTCCAAGACAGCACTTGCCACCGCACAGCCTAAAGGGTTCCCGCCATAAGTTGAGCCATGAGTACCAGCCCCCATGCCTCTTGCGGCCTCTTCGGTTGCCAAAACGGCCCCTATGGGGAAGCCTCCACCAATACCTTTGGCCACCATCATGATATCTGGATCAATCCCTGCCCACTCATGGGCAAACAACTTCCCGGTCCGTCCAACACCGCATTGCACCTCATCAAAAATCAGCAAGATCCCATGACTGTCACAAAAATCGCGCAAACCCTTCAAACAATGATCCGGCACGGGGCGGATGCCGCCCTCCCCTTGGATTGGTTCAATCAATACGGCTGCGGTCTTTTCGTTAACAGCCGCATGCAGCGCGTCGTGATCGGCGAATGGCAATTGCACAAAGCCAGGCAGCAAAGGCCCAAAGCCTTTTGTCAACTTTTCTGCACCAGCAGCCGCAATTCCTGCAGAAGAACGCCCATGAAACGCTCCGTCAAAAGCAATAATTTCGACGCGCTCAGGCTGGCTCTTGTCATAGAAATATTTGCGCGCCATTTTCACGGCCAACTCACAAGATTCTGTCCCAGAATTTGTAAAAAACACCGTGTCGGCGAAGGTAAGACCCACCAGCTGATCGGCGAGTTTTTGTTGCGCTGGAATAATGTATAAATTGGATGTATGCCATAATCGACCGGCTTGCGCCGTCAGCGCCGCCACCAGTTTCGGATGCGCATGCCCCAGGCTGTTGACCGCAATCCCAGCTCCCAGATCCAAAAATCGCCGATCATCATCACTGGTCAACCAGCTGCCTGTGCCAGATACAAACGACAAAGGTGCACGATTATAGGTGGGCAGAATCGAAGGTATCATCGGAAAACCTTTCTAACTAGGAGGGAATAAGAAAACCAAAATTGAAACGGAGGCTTTGAAGCGCAAAACACGAGGGGCGGGCCGCAGTGCAGCGGTCATATCAGCGACGTCGGCGGCGCACGGAGAATTCAATAATCGTTTTCATGCCCTTATCTTACCAAAGCTCCCCAGCCATGGGAAGTCCAAATATGCGCCACGGAAAATCCCACTAAGATTTCAACCGGTAGCCCCGTGCCAACCAAAACCAAGCCAAACCCACTGCACAAATATTGGCACCGCAAATCACCGCCAAAGCCACCCATGGGCTGCCATCTGAAACCCCCAATACACTGTAACGACCGCCGTCGATGATATAAAACATCGGGTTCACATGGATCAGTGGCTGCATCATGGATGGCAATGCTTGGATCGAATAAAAGGTCCCAGACAAGAATGCCAGAGGTGTGATCACAAAATTTGAGATCGCAGCCATTTGGTCAAACTTATAGGCATAGATGCTGCCTAAAAGTCCCAACGCCCCCATGAACATCCCACCAAAAACCACAAAGGCCAATGTCCATATCGGATGGGCCACCCAGATGTTGAGGCTCAGTCCCATCGATAGGCAGAGCACCGCGCCAATCACCAATCCGCGACCAATTCCACCCGCCAAGAATCCCACGGTCATCTCCAAGGGAGACAGCGGCGGCATAAGCGTATCGACAATGGACCCCATCACTTTCGCCGAAAGCATGGAAGATGACGTATTGGCAAAAGAATTTTGTATCACCGTCATCATCAACAAGCCCGGCGCCAGAAAGCTGACATAATCAAACCCCATGACATCCGAGCGGCCCGGCCCAATGGCAATTGAAAAAACCAATAAAAACAAAGCTGCTGTGATCAATGGTGCGAAAATCGTCTGCTGCCAGATCGCCAGATAGCGCATATTCTCACGGCGAATAAGCGTCCAAAGGCCCAGCCAATTGACCAATCCGAAGCGTCTAACGCCGTATTGAGAAACATTTGCCACAGCTTATCTCCACTTGGGTGGTTGTCCTTAGCCTCAGTTGAGCCTAAAGTAGGACGCTGGATGGGTATCGCCCGGTATTACTACGAAATTCAAGGGGGGGCATGATGTCCTGGACTGATGAACGCGTCGAAGTTCTGAAAAAAATGTGGGGCGAAGGCCAATCGGCCAGTGTTATCGCCAAGGAATTGGGCGGCGTAACCCGCAACGCGGTGATCGGCAAAGTGCACCGTTTGGGCCTGTCCAACCGTGTGACCTCGACCACGGCCAAGCCGGCAGCCAAGGGAAAGACAAAAGCGCAGGGCAAGGCAAAGTCGGCCACGCCCGCGACACCAGCCGCACCGCCAAAACCGGCCGCACCTGCGCCCGAAATTGTGCGGGTCACCCCGCCTGCGGTACGCAAGATCATTCCTGCCGGCCAACCGCTGCCGCCGCAGCCTTCGGCCAATGAGATCAGCCCGGAAGCTCTGGCCAAAGTCAGTGAAGTGGAAAAGACCGCCAAGAAGATCACCCTGATGGAATTGACCGAAAAAACCTGCAAATGGCCGGTCGGTGATCCGGCGACAGATGATTTTTGGTTCTGCGGTCTGGCGGTGAAAGCCGGCAAGCCCTATTGCGAAGCGCATGTTGGTGTGGCCTTTCAGCCCATGTCCAGCCGCCGCGACCGCCGCAGGTAAGCTAACCGTCTTTAAATCCCCCAGCCTCGTGATATTCTAACGAGAAAATTTTGAGCACGGGGTTGCTGTGGATATTGTCCATTAAACAATCGCAGTCGTAAGGGCAAGCGCTGTCGCCGCTCTCTGGTTAGGCAATTATTCTTTTTTGGTTTTTGGATTACCCTTCTAGTCTTGGTGATCAAATTTTCGGATGGATTGGACTCAGATCAGCGCAACTGGCGGGCTTTCGTCCTCGTGACCCTGGGCCTCTTGCCCCTGTTCAACAAGCTGTTTGATTTCGCCTCCACAGGTTTGACCTGCTATCTGCTCCGCATGGGGCTTGATCAAAAACGGGCGACTTGGTGGGCGGTGTTAGATGGGCTGAGCGGGATTGCCATTTTCTTTGCCTTAGGATGCGCGCTCATCGCCTTCATCACCTGTGTTATCCCTGCAGATGGGGTGCCGCTTTTGGATTTAGCGCAGCTTTTTGCCAATCTACGGTCTGCGCCCGATGATTATATATGGTTTATGATTAAGCTATTTTCCACGCTTTTGCCCACCTTGTTGCATCTATCGCTCGCAGCGCTCACGTTGGCGTTGCAATACCCCACATGGTGGCGCAATTTTGTTACTGATCTTTTAAAGCAAGATGCGCACAGCAGGCAGACCGCCCTCCTATCTGGCGTTTGCATTTGCGCCATGATCACCGTCGCGTTGTCGATTCTGATCTGGATCTTCGCATTCGCCATCACCCATGACCACGGCGTGACACTCCGCGCAGTGCTTTGGATTTTTAAAACCTTCGCCGGAGCCATTGGCGGGATATAGGCTTGGCAATCTGCCATCTACACATCCGCGCAATCTCTGCTATAGCGGCGCTATGGCACAGAATCCTCCCCATCTCCGCCCTGACCTCGCGCCCAAAGCGCGGATAGAAACCCCGCGTCCGGGACAGCCGACCATCGGTATGGTCTCGCTGGGATGCCCCAAAGCTTTGGTCGATAGCGAGCGCATTTTGACCCGCCTGCGCGCCGAGGGCTATGCGATCAGCCCTGATTATTCGGGCGCAGAAGCGGTGATTGTGAACACCTGCGGCTTTCTTGATAGTGCCAAGGCGGAAAGTCTTGAGGCAATTGGTGAGGCGCTGCATCAAAATGGCAAGGTGATTGTCACCGGCTGTTTGGGGGCCAATCCAGAGTATATCACCGGCGCGCATCCCAAGGTTTTGGCCGTTACTGGCCCGCATCAATACGAACAGGTTTTGGATGCTGTCCATGCCGCCGTGCCGCCCGCACCGGATCCTTTCGTGGACCTCTTGCCCGCATCCGGCGTCTCGCTCACACCGCGGCACTACAGTTATTTGAAGATATCAGAGGGCTGCAATCATAAGTGCAAATTCTGTATCATTCCCGATATGCGTGGCAAATTGGTCAGTCGCCCACCGCGTGCGATCCTGCGGGAGGCGGAGAAATTGGTTGAGGCTGGCGTGCGCGAGCTTTTGGTCATCTCACAAGACACAAGCGCCTATGGCATTGATATTAAGACAGCGGCAGAGGGAGACATCCGCCCCCATATAACCGATCTGGCCCGCGAATTGGGGCAATTGGGCGCTTGGGTGCGGCTGCATTATGTTTACCCCTACCCCCATGTGCGCCATTTGGTTCCCCTGATGGCCGAGGGGCTGATCCTGCCCTATCTAGACATTCCTTTCCAACACGCCCATCCCGATGTGCTCAAACGCATGGCCCGCCCTGCGGCCGCCTCCAAAACCCTTGATGAGATTGCCGCCTGGCGCGCCGATTGTCCCGATATCACCCTGCGATCAACTTTCATTGTTGGCTATCCCGGCGAGACAGAAGCAGAGTTCCAAACCCTGCTCGATTGGATGGATGAGGCGCAGCTCGACCGGGTTGGCTGTTTTCAATATGAGAACGTCGCCGGCGCGCGCTCCAATGACCTGCCCGATCATGTGCCCGAAGAGGTCAAACAGGAGCGCTGGGACCGGTTTATGGAAAAGGCACAGGCCATTTCCGAGGCGAAACTCGCGGCCAAACTGGGCCAACGCATGGATGTGATCGTTGATGAGCTGGACGCCGAGGGCATCGCCACCTGCCGCACCAAGGCCGACGCCCCCGAAATCGACGGCAACCTGTTTATTGACGAGGGCACAGAAGCTTTGGCCCCCGGCGACATCGTAACGGTGGAAGTGGATGAAGCCGGCGCCTATGATCTCTGGGGCCGTATTGCGTCGTAACTGCCCAAAGTCACTATTTTGGATTTTATCTTGGTCGCCACAATGAACGGGGGGCATTTGCACGGCCTCTGCGTAACAAACTATTATAGAAAAATGTCCTCGCCCAACAGCAATACTAGGCCGCGCCTGCCCGCCGCTGCGCGGAAACCCGTGTTATGGGGCGGCCGTATCGGCCGAAGCCTTAGGAAGCGAGGTGATCTAGGTAAAGACGCGTTGCTTCTTGCACATGGCGAAAGCGGTCGCCGCCAAGATGTTTGCCGCCGTACCAGCGGGTGACAACAATCAGCTCGCCCACCCGCTCGGCCCGCTCCAACATACGCAGGATCACCATCCCAGCGCCGCTTTCCCCATCATCCGACTTAAGCGGCACCCCAGCGAGCAGAACACCCCAGCTGTTATGAGTCGCTTTGGCATATTTCTTGTCCCGCTTCAGATCGCGGAGCGCCGCATCAATCTCTGCCCGATCTGCAACTGCGCAGCCAGAAACCGCATATTTCGAGCCGCGGTCACTGAGGATCACCCCCAATTTCCTCACAACCATGCCCTTGGGACAAGGGGCAGGGCAGCGCGCCTGTTCATAGCTCTGCCACCGCGGCTTTCACTCCGGCGATCCGATCCGCATTGCGCGGATGGGTGCCAAAGAACCGATTGCCTGCATCTGGAATGCGCGTGAAATAGGCCGCGCCACGCACCGCATCAAACCCCGCCTTCTGTGTCATTTGTGCGCCCAAGCGGTCCGCCTCAAGCTCAAAGGTTTTTGAGTAATTGCGCCGGCCAACCGCTGCGCCAATTTCTGAGGCCACATCAACCGAACGATTGGAACCGCCCAAAGCGGCCGCCAATACCTCAAAAAGCGTGGCCCTACCGCGCGCAAATTCATCTTGCCGCTCCAAATGCCGCAAAATATGGTGGGCCCCCTCGTGTCCGATGACAAAGGCCACCTCATCGGCGTTGTACATGTCTTCCAGCAGGGTCAGGGTAAATGTCAAGATTGGCTGTCCCGCTTCATTCACCGTTTGAAACGCATTGGGCGCACTGTTGGGATTTGGATCAATGGCGATAAGAAAGTCACAGTTCAAATTCGGGCTGGTCGACTTGCAGGTCTCGATTACGACTGGCCGCATCCGGCGCACAGCGAAGGCAAAACGCTCGGGCACATCTTCGGCTTTCAACACGCGCGGCTCATCCGTCACCACCACACGAGATCGCGCATCTGGCACGAGTGTGCATCCGGCTAACGCAAGCATCACTATTACAGGAATGACCCGCATTCCGCTCTCCTTAAATCTCTCCGGCAGCCTACCCATAAAATTGCTGCAAACCAACCCTTTGATCCGGCCAATTAGGCGAGAAATTACCCAGTGCGCTTGTCACTTGCACCATAAGTAAATCTGATTAATGTTAGCATATGTTTACCATTGAACATGGCTTCGAAGCCACCTCTATCACTTTGATCGATGATACGATCGGCGCGCTTTTGGAAGATGTGTGTATCAAATCCTATGAGGACCGAATTGTTATTGAGCAATGGGACGCCACCCGTGATCGCATGCACAGGATCACGCTCTCCATGAACCAAGCCCGCGACCTTGCCGCTGCGCTGGATTTGCCTGAAGGCGTCTACCAAAGGGCCGAACCTTAACTGCGAAAGAGCCAAAGATGACGACCGGATTTTATTGGGATGAGCGCTGTTTTTGGTTTTCTGGGGGCAATTATGCCTTCACCCAGCCCGTCGGTGACTTGGTTCAGCCCCTCGCGGCTGGTGGCATTCCTGAAAACCCCGAAACCAAACGCCGGTTAAAGAATCTGATGGATGTCACCGGGCTGACCCAGACCCTCGCAAGTCAGAGCGCGGATATTGCCAGTCGGGACGCGCTGTTGCGGGTGCACCCCGGCAGCTATCTTGACGCGTTTGAGGAGGCGTCAAAGGCAAGCGGCGGCGAGCTGGGTCTGCGCGTCCCTTTCGGTCGTGGCGGCTATGAGCAGGCGGCGCTGTCCACCGGACTGGCTTGCCGGGCGGTTGCAGATGTGATGGCGGGACGTGTGAGCAATGCCTATGCGTTGTCGCGCCCCCCGGGGCATCATTGCTTGCCAGATTTTCCAAATGGATTTTGTCTTTTGGCCAATATCGCCGTGGCGGTCGAAGCCACCCGCAGCAAGCAGCCGGATTTGAAAGTGGCAATTTTGGATTGGGATGTGCATCACGGGAACGGGACAGAGGCGATTTACATCGACGATCCAGCCGTTCTGACCCTCTCTATCCATCAAGAAAGAAATTATCCGCTGGACGGCGGAGACGCTGATATTCGTGGAGTGGACCATAGCAACATCAACATCCCGCTGCCACCCGGAGCAGGCCATGCCACCTATACGCAGGTTATGGACCGTATCGTTCAGCCTGCCTTGCAAAGATTTAAACCAGATTTGATCGTTGTTGCTTGTGGATATGATGCCGCCGCCATTGATCCCTTGTCTCGTATGCTCGCGACGGCCCAGACCTTCCGTGACCTGACTGCTGCAATCAAAGCTAGCGCGACAGAGCTCTGTGACGGCCGTTTGGTTTTGGTGCATGAGGGTGGATATTCAGAGGTCTATGTCCCCTTTTGCGGCCATGCCACCATCTCAACCTTGGCCAACAGCACAATTGAGGCTCCTGATCCCTTTGCGGACACTTTCGCTCAGCGCCAACCGCGCGGCAAGTTTGCGGATTTCCTCAGCTCTTGGGTCGATGATTTGGCAGTATTCCACAGGCCATAAATAAACGCACACCCCTTGCGAAAAGCCCAGCAATGCCCCACATCATAGCGCATGACAGATGCATTGACCTTTTTGAAAACGCGCCGCTCTCGCCCGGCGAAAATCTTAACCGCTCCAGTTCCAGACCGAGACGCGCTTGAGGCGCTCCTCTGTGTTGCCGCGCGCACGCCAGATCATGGTAAGCTAGAGCCGTGGCGGTTCATTGTTCTAGAAAAAGCCGCACTGCGCCGCTTGGGCGCTTTGGCCCGCAATATGGCTGAGGCGGCCGGGCCAGACGTGGTTGATGCAAACAAAGCAAGCCAGCAGTTTGAAATTGGACATTTGGCCGTCATGGTTGTCGCCAGCCCAAAGCCCTGCGACAAGTTTCCGCAAATCGAGCAAACATACTCCGCCGGTGCTGTCTGCCTGTCGCTGCTAAACGCTGCTTTAGCCAGTGGTTGGGGCGCCAATTGGCTTTCGGGTTGGGCCTCGCACAACCCGGATTTTTGCAAAGAAGGCTTGGAACTTGCGCCACATGAACATGTCGCCGGAATCGTTCATATCGGGACTGGCCCAGCCCAAATGCCCGACCGTCCGCGCCCCGATGTTGCTGCCCTCACCCAATGGCTGGATAAATGATTTTTTCAGACTTTCTGAGATCTATCGCCCAATTTGACGACCCGAAATTCCGCCGCGTTTTGTGGCGCGGCTTGAGGCTTACCATCGTATTATTAGCCGCCGCCTGCCTATTGGTGATCTATGGCGTCAACCAATTGTTGTCCTCAGCTTTAGTGGCTGGCGTGATCGGTGATCAGAGTTGGCTCGGCTCCCTGTTCAATATTGGCGGGGTCTTATTTACGATCGCGCTGTCAATTTGGTTGATGGTTCCCGTGGCCTCAGCGATTATCGCTCTGTTTCTCGATGAGGTGGCGCAAGCGGTTGAGGCGAGGCACTACCCGCATCTTCCAAAACAGGCAGCCGCCAAGCTGCAAGATCAAATTCTGGTCAGCATCCGGTTTTTGGGACTTTTGATTCTCGCCAATATCGGCGCTTTGATCCTATCAATGATTTTGCCATTTTTGGGGCCTGTCGTGTTTTGGGCCACCAACGGCTATCTGATGGGCCGGGAATATTTTCAAATGGCCGCTATGCGGCACTTGCCGCGCGCGCAAGCCCAAGAGCTATTGCGGCGCCATCAGGGTTCTATTTGGCGCGCGGGGATCTTGATGGCTATTCCCCTGACTATTCCGCTGGTGGGATTGTTTATCCCTATTCTCGGCGCGGCCACCTTCACCCATCTGTTCGAGAGACTTCGGGCGTTGCCATCCGGTTGAACCAATCAATGTCACGCACGGAAATCACACCGCTGATAATCGTTCCAGCAACAATTACCCAAATCACCAAGGCGACGACGGTTGTCACCATAAAACGTTTTTTCATTTGTGGGTTTTCTGGGCTGCCCGCATGGGTCCCAGGTTCGATTTTTCCGACATCCCCTTGAGTTTGCAAGCGCAGTGGCAAAATAATGAACAAAGTCAAAAACCAGATGACGGCAAAAAGTACGAGCGCTGAGGTAATCGGCATGAGAATTTCCTGATAGTTTATTTAGCTTTAGCTTTGTTCTAGCTCGATAAGGCACCCTGTGAAGTCCTTGGGATGCAAAAACAGCACGGGTTTCCCATGGGCGCCAATTTTTGGCTCACCGCTGCCCAATACGCGCGCGCCCTGACGTTGCAATTGCGCACGCGCCGCGAGGATGTCGTCCACCTCATAGCAGATGTGATGAATGCCGCCCGAGGGATTTTTATCTAAAAAATTCTGGATTGGGGAACCCTCACCCAATGGGAACAGCAGCTCAATCTTTGTATTTGGCAACTCGATAAAAACAACGGTCACTCCGTGATCCGGCTCATCTTGTGGCGGGCCAACTTTTGCACCCAAAGTTGATTCATATTGCGCCGCAGCCGCCTGCAGATCAGGCACTGCAATCGCCACGTGATTAAGCCGTCCGATCATTTTCATCTCCTGTTTTCCGTCTTGTAAAGCCGCGCCCCCAAATAAGGCAAGCCGCATTAACCAAGCGTTAGAGTCTTTGAGCGTAAAACTGGCCTATGATCTGAAAATAAGGGGGCGATCATGACCGGGATGTCGAACATGTTACACTCACTCAAACCCACCAGCCGCAGACCATCGCATGGCCTGATGGTGCTTCTGGTGGAAGGCAGTATCACCGCGGGCGAAGCCGTGCGCTTGATGTGCATCACCTCTGGCGCGCGATTAAGACGCGCAGACTGTATGACGAACGCCCGACGATACCTTAGAATTTATCGCCCAGATGTGGCCATTGTTGATATGGACCTGCCAGATGGGGACGGCGCTGAGCTGATCTCAGAACTTGCACAAGCCAATCCCCGCACCCAGACAAACATCAGTCTTTCCGCAGATCCAAGCCGCGCCACCGCGGCGATGGAAGCGGGCGTCGATAGTTTCATCGAAAAACCCCTTAATTCCGTTATGGGATTTCAAAGTGCAATCCTGATGAATCTCCCAAATCATCGCCGGCCGATGGACATACGTCTCCTACCAGATCTAGCGTTTGAGGCTGACCAACGCGCCTTGCGGGAGGATTTGGTCCATGCGTTAGACTTGCTCAACAACAAAGAGGGAGCGCAGCCCGGCTACCTTGCGGCCTTTATCGCTGGCGTGGCCCACACCGCCTCAGATCCAACGCTAGAACAGGCCGCCGAACGGTATTTAACCACTCAAAAGCGGTCGGATCTCCGCATTGCGCTGACGGAGTTTTTGGCAGAGAAAATAGCAGTGTGAGAGGGCCGTCGGCAATTAGCCGACCTCCCCTCTTCCGTAAGCGCTATTCTGTAGCGATGACCCGAAGTGACAATTCCCGCAGCTGCTCATTCGTCGGTTCAGACGGCGCGGCCATCATGAGATCTTCTGCCCGTTGGTTCATCGGGAACATAATGACCTCACGAATGTTCGCCTCGTCAGCCAAAAGCATCACAATTCGGTCGATACCAGCAGCGCAACCACCGTGCGGCGGGGCGCCGTATTGGAAGGCATTCACCATGCCGCCGAAGCGGTTTTCAACCTCTTCCTTACCATAGCCAGCGATTTCAAAGGCTTTGAACATGATCTCTGGGCGGTGATTCCGAATCGCACCACTGAGCAACTCATAGCCATTGCACGCCAGGTCATATTGATACCCCAACACCTGCAAAGGATCACCCTGAAGGGCCTCCATGCCCCCCTGTGGCATCGAAAAAGGGTTGTGCTCAAAATCGATCTTGCCGGTTTCTTCATCTTGCTCATAAATCGGGAAATCAACGACCCAGGCAAAAGCGAAGCGCTCTTTGTCTGTCAGGCCCAATTCATCGCCAATCACCATCCGCGCTTTACCAGCAACCCCTTCGAAGGCTTTTGGTTTGCCGCCCAAGAAGAACGCCGCATCACCAACGCCAAGCCCCAACTGCTGGCGAATGGCCTCTGTACGCTCAGGGCCGATATTCTTAGCCAATGGGCCAGCGGCCTCCATGCCGTCACCTTGGTCGCGCCAGAAAATATAGCCCATGCCGGGCAGACCCTCTTTTTGCGCAAACGCATTCATGCGGTCACAGAATTTTCTGCTGCCACCTTTCGGCGCCGGAATGGCGCGAATCTCAGTACCCTCTTGCTCTAAGAGCTTGGCGAAGATGGCAAAGCCCGAACCAGAAAAATGCTCAGAAACCACTTGCATCTTAATTGGGTTGCGCAGATCTGGCTTGTCACTGCCGTACCAAAGAGCCGCATCGCGATAGCTGATTTGCTCCCATGTTTGATCCACTTTGCGACCACCACCAAACTCCTCAAACACACCAGTTAAAACAGGCTGTATCGTGTCAAAGATATCTTGCTGATCAACGAAAGACATCTCTAAATCAAGCTGATAGAAATCTGTTGGTGAGCGATCCGCGCGCGGATCTTCATCGCGAAAACACGGGGCGATCTGGAAATATTTATCATAGCCTGAGACCATAATGAGCTGTTTAAACTGCTGCGGCGCCTGTGGCAGCGCATAGAATTTACCAGGGTGCAGACGCGATGGCACCAAGAAATCCCGCGCGCCCTCGGGGCTAGAGGCGGTGATTATCGGTGTTTGAAACTCGCGGAACCCTTGATCCCACATCCGGCAACGCATCGACGCCACGACGTCGGAACGCATTTTCATGTTCTTTTGCAGCTTCTCCCGGCGCAGGTCGAGATAGCGATATTTCAATCGTGTCTCTTCGGGATATTCTTGCTCTCCAAACACCATCAACGGCAGCTCGTTCGCCGCGCCCAAGACTTCAAGATCACGGATGAATACCTCGATCTCTCCAGTAGGAATTTTCGGGTTCACCAATTCCGCGTCGCGGGCTTTCACCGTACCATCAATGCGAATGCACCATTCGCTGCGCAACTTTTCCACCTCTTTGAACACTGGGCTGTCCGGGTCACAAAGCACCTGCGTCATCCCATAGTGATCTCGCAGATCGATAAAGAGCAAACCGCCGTGGTCGCGCACACGATGAACCCATCCCGAAAGGCGGATTGTCTCGCCAACATTATTGATTTTCAAGTCGGCACAAGTGTGGCTGCGATAGGCATGCATGGGTCAGGGCTCCTTCAAGCGGTCGCGCTGATACATCCCGACAGGCGCCTAAAGTCAAGCCAAACCGCCATTTTCTAACCTGCCTATGGCAAAAATTCAGCCCCTTGAGAGAGAATACGCCTCAAGCAGCTTTCTCTCGGTCATTTTGCTGTAAAGCTTGGAAATGATTTGGCTCGCGGTTTTTTCAAATAAAAGGGCAGGATCGCATGGATCAGAGCACAGATCGCGGCGGTCAAGAGAATGACAAAGTAATAGCTTGCGTGCAAAAAATGCTGGCCGTAGCTTTCACCAATATTTCTCAAATGCGCGGTAAAATAATTCGGTGAACGGGTCATGTAAAAGCTCCAAAATTGCTAGCCCCAGCGTAAACCACGCGGACCCAACTTTTTCCCAAATTTTCTTTGTCATGCTTTATTTGTGTGATAATATCTCGAAATGTCGGATGATTGCGTAATATATCATGATTATGACCTTGCTATATTGCAACAGATGCAACGCAATGCCGCGCAACCCTTGGAGGAATTATCCGAGGCGGTCCACCTGTCGCGCAACGCGGTTTGGCGGCGGGTAAAACGCCTGCAAGACAGTGGCCTTTTGAAGACCCGCGTGGCGCTTATAGATGCATAAAAGATTGGGCTTGGTCTGACTGTCTTTGTGTCAGTCTCTGTGCGCAGTCACAGCAAATATTGGGCCGATCAGTTCACAAAGGTCATTCGCAGCCTACCACAGGTGCAATCGGCCTATCGCACTTCGGGATATCAAGACTATTTAATCAAAGCGCGCATCCGGGACGTCCAAGCCTATGATGATCTCTATCAGCGCCTCATTTCGCGTATCGAATTGGCCGATGTCAGCGCCAGCTTCGTGATGGAAGAGCTCAAAGACACAACCGAATTGCCCCTGCCCTAAGCTGCGGCACGATGGGACCGTGCCATCGTGAAATCTGGGCGCCGCAAACTGGACTTGAATATCACAAAGCCTCTTGCACCCAAGACCTCCTTCCCTATAAGGCAGGACAGTTTGCACCCGACACTGAAGGATAGATTCATGCCGAAGAGAACTGACATTAAATCCATTATGATTATCGGGGCGGGTCCCATTGTGATCGGTCAAGCCTGTGAGTTCGATTACTCCGGCGCCCAGGCCTGCAAGGCTTTGCGCGAAGAAGGCTACCGTGTGATTTTGGTCAATTCAAATCCAGCCACCATCATGACCGATCCAGATATGGCCGATGCTACTTATATTGAGCCCATCACACCTGAGACTGTAGCCAAGATCATAGAGATTGAGCGTCCCGATGCGCTGTTGCCCACTATGGGTGGACAGACCGGCCTGAACACCTCGCTCGCGCTTGAGGAAATGGGCGTCTTGGACAAGTTTGGCGTAGAGATGATCGGCGCCAAACGCCCAGCGATTGAAATGGCCGAAGACCGCAAACTCTTCCGTGAAGCCATGGATCGGCTTGGACTTGAAAACCCACGTGCCACCATTGCTGAGACGATGGAAGAATGTATGGCCGCGCTTGATGACATAGGCCTACCCGCAATTATTCGCCCTGCGTTCACCTTGGGCGGTACGGGCGGCGGCGTGGCGTATAACCGAGAGGATTATGAGCATTTTTGCAAAACTGGCCTGGACGCTTCCCCCGTCAGTCAAATCTTGATTGATGAGAGTCTTTTGGGCTGGAAAGAATATGAAATGGAAGTGGTGCGCGACACCGCGGACAACGCAATCATCGTCTGCTCTATCGAGAATGTCGATCCTATGGGCGTGCATACAGGCGACAGCATCACAGTCGCCCCGGCCCTAACCTTAACCGATAAAGAATATCAAATCATGCGCAATGCCAGCATTGCCGTTCTGCGCGAAATTGGCGTAGAGACCGGTGGCTCGAACGTGCAGTGGGCTGTGAACCCGGAAGACGGCCGGATGGTGGTCATCGAGATGAACCCGCGCGTCTCACGCTCATCGGCGCTCGCATCCAAGGCAACTGGATTTCCAATCGCAAAAATCGCAGCAAAATTGGCGGTTGGCTATACGTTGGATGAGTTGGACAATGACATCACCAAAGTGACCCCAGCCAGCTTTGAGCCCTCCATCGATTACGTCGTCACCAAAATTCCACGCTTCGCATTCGAAAAATTCCCAGGATCTCAAGCGGTGCTTTCAACAGCGATGAAATCTGTTGGCGAGGCCATGGCCATCGGCCGTAGTTTTCACGAATCGGTGCAAAAAGCGCTGGCCTCGATGGAAACAGGTCTCACAGGTTTTGATGAGGTCGAGATCGACGGCATGCCCAGTGCGGATGACTTGGTCCTGCGAGACGGGATCTTAGTGGGTCAAAGCCCCGAAGCTCAAATGGCGATCGACAAGGCGCTGACCCGCGAGCTAGCGATCCAGTCGCCAGACCGGATGCGGGTCATTGCTCATGCGATGCGCTTTGGATTTTCCGATGATGAGTTGCACAGCATCACCCGCTTTGATCCTTGGTTCTTAGCGCGCATCCGCGAAATCATCGAGATGGAAACAGTCATCAAGGCCGAAGGTCTGCCCCAACATGAACAGGGGCTGCGCCGCATTAAAATGATGGGCTTCACCGATGGCCGTCTGGCTATTTTGACCGGCCGCACCAAGACTGATATCAGCGACGCGCGGCAATCGCTCGGCGTTGTTGCGTCCTTCAAGCGGATCGACACCTGCGCGGCCGAATTCGAAGCGCAAACCCCCTATATGTATTCCACCTACGAAGCTCCAGTGATGGGCTCAACCGAATGTGAAGCGCGGCCATCTGACCGCAAGAAAGTGGTTATTCTCGGCGGCGGGCCAAACCGGATCGGTCAAGGGATTGAGTTTGACTATTGCTGCTGTCACGCCTGCTATTCTCTCACAGAGCAGGGCTATGAGACCATTATGGTCAACTGCAATCCTGAAACGGTGAGCACAGATTACGATACCTCAGACCGCCTTTATTTTGAGCCTCTGACCTATGAGCATGTCATGGAAATCCTGCGGGTCGAGCAAGAGAACGGAACGCTGCATGGTGTGATTGTGCAGTTCGGCGGGCAAACGCCCCTGAAACTGGCCAACGCCCTCGCGGACGCAGGCATCCCAATCTTGGGCACCACACCCGATGCAATCGACCTGGCCGAAGATCGCGAGCGGTTCCTGGATCTAGTGAATACGCTCAAGCTCAAACAGCCCAAGAATGGCATTGCCCATTCTGACGCTGAAGCCTTGGCGATGGCGACCGAAATCGGTTTCCCGCTGGTCATTCGCCCCTCTTACGTCTTGGGTGGACGCGCGATGGAAATTGTCCGCGACCAAGCCAATCTTGAACGCTATATTTCCGAAGCTGTTGTGGTCTCGGGCGATAGTCCGGTGCTGCTCGACAGCTACCTCGCTGGCGCAGTTGAGATTGACGTGGACGCTCTTTGCGACGGCACGCATGTGCATGTTGCTGGGATCATGCAGCATATCGAAGAGGCCGGCGTGCATTCGGGTGACAGCGCCTGTTCTTTGCCGCCCTACTCTTTGTCGCAAGACATCATTGACCAATTGGAACAGCAAACCGAAGCATTGGCGCTGGCGTTGAATGTTGTCGGATTGATGAATGTGCAGTTCGCCGTCAAGGATGGCGATATTTACCTGATCGAAGTCAACCCGCGCGCTAGCCGCACCGTACCCTTCGTGGCCAAAGCCGTGCGCAGCCCGATTGCCGCCATTGCTGCCAGAATTATGGCCGGTGAACCCTTGAGTAATTTTGACCTGGTGGATCCAGCCAGCATCAAAGGCTTTGCGGTGAAAGAGGCTGTCCTACCCTTCGCACGCTTCCCTGGCGTTGATACGCTGCTTGGGCCTGAAATGCGCTCCACGGGCGAGGTCATGGGCTTTGACAGCAAATTCCATCGCGCCTTTTACAAGGCGCAATTGGGCGCGGGCACACAATTGCCGACCACTGGCGAAGTCTTCCTGTCGATCAAAGATGATGACAAGGGACCGATGTTGCTCGAAGCCGCAACTTGTTTGGTGGAAATGGGCCTCAGCCTGACCGCCACCTCAGGAACCGCGGAATTCCTCGCCAAATCTGGCATTAACAGCACCGTGGTGAACAAGGTCTATGAAGGCCGCCCAAATATCGTGGATCAGATCAAAGATGGTGATATCGCCCTTATCTTGAACACCACCGAAGGTGCGCAGGCGGTAGATGATAGCCGCAGCATGCGGGCTGCGGCCTTGATGGATAAAATTCCATATTTTACCACCCTGGCCGCCAGCCATGCCGCCGCCTTCGCCATCAAAGCCCATGCAGAGGGCGATGTGGGTGTGAAAGCATTGCAGCTGTAACTGCAGACCGGCCCCATCCCCGCGCAGTCACCGTTTGGGGATGGGCCTGCCCAATTTAGATGTCTTTCAATGAGACGCGTTTGTGCAGCTCTTCAGCAGTTTCGACGCGTTCTGAATAGCGATCCACCAGCATATCTTTGCGCCCACGCGTCATTACGGTGAAACGCGCCAGCTCCTCCATCACATCCACAACCCGATTGTAAAAGGACGATGGCTTCATCCGTCCATTTTCGAACTCGAGCCATGCCTTTGGCAAAGAGCTTTGATTCGGAATCGTGATCATCCGCATCCAACGTCCCAGGATCCGCATTTGATTGACCGAATTGAACGATTGCGATCCACCAGAAACCTGCATCAGAGCAAGAGTCTTCCCTTGTGTCGGACGCACCCCACCAATGGCAGACAGTGGGATCCAATCAATTTGAGTTTTCAAAATCCCAGTCATCGCCCCGTGCCGCTCAGAACTGGACCAAACCATACCCTCGCTCCACAGCGCCAATTCGCGCAAATCCTGCACCTTCGGATGGCTGTCGGGCGCTCCATCGGGTAACGGCAAGTCAGTGGGATCAAAAAACTTGGTTTCGCAACCCAAGGCCCGCAGAACCCGCGCGCCCTCTTCCGCCACCGCCCGCGAATAGCTTTGCGGTCTGAGCGACCCATAAAGCAGCAAAATACGCGGCGCATGCCCATCATCTTCCGGGCCAGCCAGAGCCGAAAAATCGATTGGGCGCAACATTTCGGGATCATAAAGCGGAACTTCAGTTTGGGACATTTCCCCCTCCTCCGGTCAATGTATCGCGTGCAGTTAGCACCATTGCAGGTGCAGCGAAAGCCGCGATTGCCACCCCATGGATACGCCCTCGACCCTCTTGCATCGTCTCCGCGCTCGGGGCACACATCCATATGGCTAAGCTCTATTTCAACTACTCCACAATGAACGCCGGTAAATCGACCTTGCTGCTTCAGGCGTCGCATAACTACAAAGAGCGTGGCATGCAGACCTATCTGCTCACGGCCCAAATGGATACTCGGGCCGGACAGGGCAAAATCGCCTCCCGCATCGGCATTGGCGAAGAGGCGGACACATTTTCGCCCCATGATGACCTGTTTAAGAAGATAAAAACGCACCTGGCACAAGGACCCGTCGCCTGCGCCTTTATTGATGAAGCGCAGTTTTTGACCAAGGATCAAGTTTGGGCCCTAGCCCGCGTGGTAGATGACCTTGGATTGCCCGTCATGTGTTATGGTCTAAGGGTAGATTTTATGGGAGAGCTGTTTCCAGGATCCGCCGCGCTCTTGGCCCTGGCCGATGAAATGCGTGAGGTGCGAACCATCTGCCACTGCGGCAAAAAGGCGACGATGGTGGTGCGATTTGACAGCACCGGCAAAGCCGTCACCTCGGGGGATCAAGTGCAGATTGGCGGCAATGAAACCTACCTATCGCTCTGCCGCAAACATTACCGCGCCGCAATGGCCGACAACGAGTCTCCTCAGCTTCCAATCTAAGGCACTGTCAGCTCCAGGATCCAGCTACTCGCCGGCCGCCGCTTACCAATTTTCAATCATTTATTATTAGGTGATTAATAGTGACGCCTAAATATAGTGCGGTCACTCTTGGAAAATTTCCAACTCCCGCCTTTATTCTGGGTTTTGGACTGCGCCAAATACTCAGCGCTTGCCGTAGTAAAGCCCCACAACATGCTCAGCCTCAGCAAAGAATAACCAACGCTGCGCAAAGGTGCCCAGCGCATGGCAGGCCACAGCCAAACAAATCATGAGCACACTGCTCGAGATCATCAACAACACTAAGGGAGCAATAATCATCAGAGCAAAGGCGATGATACGCAATTTCACCGCGTGCTTTCGACCAACCTGATGCACCATCTCTTTCAGCAGATAGTTATTGCCCGTATGGGGCGGCTCGAAGGCGCGCACGATACCGCGCGCGCCAAGGCCGGTTGCCGTGCCAATATCCGTGCCCCGCTCGTGAAAACGTCCATCACCAGACAGCCAAGCGAACAGCTGCATAGCCCCCGCCAAACACAAAAGTCCGATGGCGAGACCCACTTGACCGGCAAGCAATCCACCGCCACCCAGTGACAAAGCCAAAAACAGCACGGGAGTGCTCCAATGGTTCCAACGTGGTACGGTCTTCAGCTGTGCGTATATCATCGAGGTGGCAAAAACCGTCAGGATTGATAAAGCCGCGCCAATATAGCCCAAAGGCTGCCATGCGGTATCGTAAAACACAGCCCCTAGGGCAAAGACGCCCATGAATAGCAAACAAGCGACCGCCAAACAGCCCTCACGGCTCAACCAGCTGCTGCGCCATTGTGAGAAGGCCTTCAAGAACCGCTGTGGATTTCCCAAATGGAAGGTCGAGGCCAAAAGCCCACCCCCTGCCAACGCAAAGGCCAAAGCATAGTGGAAAAACGCCGCCCAGCCGCGCGCATCTGGCAGACCAAACCCCAGCCAGGTCAGCATGCCAAAGCCCAAACCCGACGCGACAGTGAAAAGTATTACAGAACCAGCAGGATGCATCAGAGTTTCTCCAAAGCTTTGTCGAGCCACCCAAGGAAGCCTTTTTGAGTGCCCGAAACTGGCTCCAAATAGGGGGCCAAGATATCAAGATCGGTCGGCACATCTTTCGGACGTGGCGGAAGGTATTTGTTCACCGGCTTGGTGCCCAGTTCAGGCATAAGATCCATGCCCCCGCGCGCCGCCACCAATTGCGACACCTCGGAGGTTTCATCGCCCAAATCGCCGAAATGCCGCGCGCCGGATGGGCATGTGCGTACACAGGACGGAACCCGATCCTCTTCCGGTAGGTTGTCATTGTAGATCCGGTCGACACAGAGCGTGCATTTCTTCATCACACCCGCCGCTTGATCCATCTCCCGCGCCCCATAAGGGCAGGCCCAGGCACAAAGACCGCAGCCAATGCAGGCATCCTCATTGACCAGCACAATCCCATCCTCAGCGCGCTTATAGCTCGCGCCGGTGGGGCAAACCGTGACGCAGGGCGCGTCTTCGCAATGCAGGCAAGATTTCGGGAAGTGAATCAACTGCGCCGGGCCGGTCTCGGGTTGCACCTCATAGGAATGCACACGGTTCAGGAAGGTGCCCGAAGGATCAGACCCGTAAGGATCCTGATCTGACAGGGGCGCGCCATAATTCTCGGTGTTCCAGCCTTTGCAGCTGACCACACAGGCATGGCAGCCGACGCAGGTGTCAAGGTCAATGACCAAGCCCAGCTTCTTCGCCGAGGTGGTTTTGAGAAGCGTTGTCATTTACTTTTGCCCCTGTTTTGCTGAATATATGTGTTGGTAAGCGCAGTCGTTTCTGGCTGAAGCCGCACCGCGCACAATATGTTCCAACGTTTCTGAGATGAATTTGGCAACACCCATCATTTGCTTACTTTCCATTCCAATTCTCTGGGCCCAGTCCCCACAGGGGAGGTGATCAGCTCAAAGCGGGGGCTGCTTTCGGATTGGCTTTCGGCCTTCTCGATTTTCACCCGCAGATCAAACCAGGCCGCTTGGCCGGTTACCGGATCAGAATTGGACCACCGCAGCCCGTCGCCCTTGGGCGGTTGCAGCTCGTGAATCAGATGGTTGAGCAGGAAGCCTTTGGTTGCCTCAGGCGCTGCCTCATCCAGCGCCCAAGCGCCTTTGCGCTTGCCAATCGCGTTCCAGGTCCAAACGGTATTTTCATTCAGAGCCGCCATATGCGCCACGGGCACCACAATCGAGCCATGGGCGGACGTGACCCGCGCCCAGTCACCCTCAGCAAAGCCATTGGCCTTCCAAATCTTGGTGGGGACAAAGAGCGGATTTTGCCCGTGGATTTGCCGCAACCAAGCGTTTTGCGTCCCCCAAGAATGATACATTGCCATTGGACGCTGGGTCAGGGCATGGATGGGGAATTCTTCCACATCTACCGCGCCATCCTCAAACGGCGCATACCACATCGGCAGCGGATCCAACGTCTGTTTGATCTGCGCGCGCAGATGCTCTGGCGGTTGCCGCTCGCCATGACCCTCTGCAGCTAATTGAAAGCGGCGCATTGGCTCGGAATATATGTCAAAAAGATAGGGTTGCGGCGCATCATAAATGCCGATTTTCACAGCCCAATCTTGATAGGTCACGTTCCAGGGTTTGTAATACTCGGCCCCTTCGGGCACGTGGATTTCATAAAACCCGCCATTGTCGATATAGGCTTGCATTTGATGGATGTTTGGCGCACCACGCCCTTCCTCTTGGCCCGCCTCACCACGGAAGCCAATCAGCGGCCCCACACCCGGGCGGCGCTCGTGATTGACGATGTAATCTGCGTAGTCTTTGTATTTGGCGGATCCATCGTCATTGACAAAGCCCTTGAGCCCCAAGCGCGCGCCCAAATCGACCAGAACCGACTGAAAGCCACGCACATCGCGATCCGGCTCGACCACTGGCCAGCGGATACTATCGGCCGCGCCACCCGCCTCGCAGATCGGCCGATCCAGCAAAGAAATGCAGTCATGGCGCTCCAGATAGGTTGTGTCTGGCAAAATCAGATCCGCATAGGCCACCATTTCCGAAGAATAGGCATCGCTGTAGATGATCTTTGGGATAACGTACTCGCCGTTTTCGTCCTTATCGGTGAGCATCTCCATGACGCCGCCACTGTTCATCGAGCTGTTCCAGCTCATATTCGCCATATACATGAACAAGACATCGATTTTATAAGGATCGCCAGCATGGGCGTTGGAAATCACCATATGCATCAGACCATGGGCCGACATGGGGTTTTCCCAAGTGTAGGCCTTGTCAATTCGTGCAGCACTGCCATCATCTTTCAGGCACAGATCATCCGGCCCTTGAACATAGCCCAAATGCGGCCCGTCCAGTGCGGCGCCGGGGGTGACTTTGCAATGCGGTTTGGGATGCGCGGAGACAGGTTTGGGATAAGGAGGCTTAAAGCGGAACCCGCCGGGCACCTCAACCGTGCCTAGGATGATTTGCAGCAAATGCAGGCTGCGGCAGGTTTGAAAACCATTTGAATGCGCCGATATCCCACGCATGGCGTGGAACGACACCGGGCGACCAATCATCTTTTCATGCTTATTACCGCGGAAATCTGTCCAGGGCTGATCAAGCTCGAAGGCCTCGTCAAAGGCGACCCGCGCCAGATCTGCGGCAATGGCCCTGATACGATCAGCGGAAATGCCACAGCGTTTGGCTACATTTTCAGGTGCATAATCATCGGACAAATAACGCTCGGCCAGATGCTGGAATACCGTGCGATGCCCTTCGTAAGTGGCGGCCAAATCTGGCGTGATGCCTTTGGTATCAAAGGCCACAGGTTTTTTGCTTTTGCGATCAATAACCAGAAGCTTGCCATCAGCGCCGCGCAACAACATGCCTTTGTTTGGCCCCTCAGTGCTGTCCACCAATGCCGGCGCATTGGTCAACTGAGCGAGATAATTCAAATCCACTTTGCCAGCTTTGAGCAACAAATGCACCATGGAGAGGATGAACAATCCATCTGTGCCAGGCGTAATGCCAACCCATTCGTCGGAAATCGCATTATATCCTGTGCGAATCGGATTGACCCCAATCACCTTCGCACCACGTTCCTTCAACCGCCCCAAACCCATTTTGATCGGGTTGCTGTCGTGATCTTCGGCCACGCCAAAGAGCATGAACAATTTTGTCCGCTCCCAATCAGGCTGTCCAAATTCCCAAAAAGCACCGCCCATGGTGTAAATGCCCCCAGCGGCCATATTCACCGAGCAAAAGCCGCCATGGGCCGCATAGTTTGGCGTGCCAAACGCCTGCGCCCAAAAGGAGGTGAAGCTTTGAGATTGATCGCGCCCAGTAAAAAAAGCCAATTTTTCTGGATTTTCTTTATGAACCGGCTCCAACCAATCCTGTGCCAGCTGCAGCGCCTCATCCCATGAAATTTCTTCAAACGCCCCGGAGCCCCGCGGCCCGACCCGTTTCAAGGGTGCACGCAGACGCGAAGGGGCGTTGACCTGCATGATGCCCGCTGAACCTTTGGCGCAGAGAACCCCCTTATTAACTGGGTGATCGCGGTTTCCCTCGATATAGGCGACCTTGCCTCCTTTCATGTGGACATTGATCCCACAACGGCAAGCGCACATATAGCAGGTGGTCTTGCGAATCTCATCACTCACCTTGGGTGACAAGTTCAGTTTTGGTTCTTCAAATCCCATGGGTAGGACCCCCTATTGCCTGCAATTCAGGTATTTTTTTGAACGGCGGCCTGAGCTGCCGTTACACAAATCA
>Ga0213869_10000161_pt1 | contig 53702 bp, 66 predicted proteins | sample PICome_10_FD_160083 | JGI IMG/M metagenome (GOLD analysis project Ga0213869, IMG submission 160083) | Coastal seawater microbial communities near Pivers Island, North Carolina, United States - PICO132 | ecosystem: Environmental > Aquatic > Marine > Coastal | place: USA: North Carolina... | reverse complement strand
CAACGTAACTTTCTGGACCAACCATATAACTTTCTAGTTCGCTAGTTTCCTGATCGTTCCAATAATTAAATGCCGCACTTGATATACGTGCATAGGTTGTTTCGCCACCATAACCTCCAATGCTTATATGATAGTATCTGTCTGGACGTTTAATTGCTTCAATTAGTTCTTCATCAGTTGCCATAGTTGCTACTCCTTTGTATTACGTTGCAATTCACTAAGATAGTTCCCATTCTTCATCGGGCAAATGACTGAGATCAACATTGATATAAGTCATACGATATTTGCCAGCAGTAGATATATAAAATGCAGGTGAAGTTGGACCTGTGAATTTAGTATATAACGTTTCAGATTCAAATGAAATTTTGTTCATTACTGCCACGAAAGCCGGTGCATTAGTTTCAAAACTAAACGAGATATCTGGTTTAATATGTGCAGGATAGGGATCAGAACTGAAGTTGAGATCGGGCAAGCAATCCATTGTGTAAGCAACTTTATCCGTGTAAATATGGTCGGGTTCAAACAGGATAGAATCTACATTTACCCACTGCATTTTTTTGTAAGATGGAGTATTCTGACTTAGTAATGCTTTGACAAATTCTTGATTTAAACATGCATTAGTTTCTATTAAACTAGGTTGTTGTAAACTTGCTACACATTCTGGATCTTGCCATACCCGTAAATCGCAACTGAGAGTATCTGGAATACTAATAGCATCAGGTGACAGATAAGGTTTTAGACAGTGCCAAGTGTGCATCATTCCTTGATCGAATAACCCTGGTCCAACAGTTTCGCTGACAAGTATATCAATCGAATGCTGTAATAGACCTGGATTCAGTTCATCAGTCCAAAAATCACAATTCAGCACTGCAAATTTTGACGTATCAAATTGTTGTTTAAGAACTTCATATGTAAGAGCCGCAGCATCAGAATCCCTCTCCACTGCATAGACAAATTTAGCACCGGCAGCTAACGCATAAAAAGACAAAATACCTGTGCCTGATCCCATGTCTAATACTACTTTACCGGCAGCATGTGTATTCAATGCATCATAATAAAACTGATTACGCCACTTGTCATTAAGCATAGGTATGTATCTGCGAACGATTTTATTATTAAGACTATTAATCACTATAAATGCCACTCCCTGGTATTACGTTACGAACTCCGCCTGTTGGATCTTTGGTGTCGTTGTCTCTTCTAAAAATCAAATGCACATGAGGATACATCACAGTTTGACCTGCACTTGTACCTACATTAATACCAACGTTGAAGCCTGTAATCTCGTTACCTTCACCTTCAACATTTGCATTTCCCATTTGCATTGCATAATTGAAACAACGAAGCAAGTTTTGCATGTTCGATTCTCGAGGCACAACTAGTGTGTGCCCTGGCGTAACCGGAAAGCCATCATTGTATACAACAAATTCTTTTGTTTCTAACTGCACATCGGTCCAAGGGGCTCTGCCCTCTTGCTTTGCCACTTCTAACGTATCTAAACTATGCATCGCTTGCCTCGTTGTTAATACTGTTATTATAGCACTTTACGTACAATTGTCAACCATAACTTTGGCTTAATCGCCACATTAAATATTCTTTTGATTCTATTGGATCGTAGTGATTTGGTTCTTTGAGTAGATTTTCTACTATAGTACCTGGAGTAGGATCTACAAAGTGTGGCATACTAAAACGTGGCACATGACAGTAGTCATTGTTTACTCTGTGCTTTGTACTTTTAAAGTAATCGTTAGTCCAACGTTGTAACAAGTCGCCAATGTTCACAACTACACCATTCCACACATAAGGAACATGATGCCATTTGCCATCTATGTCTTGTACTTCTAGTCCTGGCACACCATTTATATCCCAAAGCAGTGTAATTGTGCCATAGTCTGAATGTTCACCAATACGTAGTTGATTATTGACTGTGGGCTTCATTGCAGGATAATGAATAACACGTGTGGTGTTGTAAGGACGTAGATGTGCATCAACTAATGTTGTGCCTGAATCTAAGATTAAGTCAAATTTTTCTAATATTTTAAGTGTAAGTTTGTCTGCAATGTCTATTGACTGCAATGCAGTTGCTTTAAATCCGTTTATATCACCAGGCCATAGTTCTTCAGGCATACGAGTGTTATTATAATTAAAGCTCTCTTTCATGTCTTTTGGACCGTTAGGGTCTACATTCTCTGCACCAACAATGCTATAACCCAAGTTGTTGTCAGTTTGATATGCATATTTGTTTTTTGTTTCTTGTTCAAGATCAAAAAAGTCTTGCATTAGTTTCCACCAAGATTTCATATCATCTTGATCTTGTGTGTTTAGTGCATCAGTAAAGACTGCGAAGCCCACAGTTGTATAGGCTTCGCGTATCTCTTCCAGTACTGTTTTGCTTTGAAAATCAATTACTGGTATCATGTCTTATTTTCCTGGTACTTTAGCATCAATACCTTCAACATAGTACATCATACTGTTCAGATGTCCATCATCAGCAATCTCACCGTCTTTCAACTGTAGTTTGCCTGTGTTGTCTTTGATAGGACCAGTGAAAGCAAAATACTTGCCATTGGTTATACCATCTTTGATCTTTTGTGCAAATGCTTTTACATCTGCTGGCATGTTAGTAAATGGTGCCATTTGTACAACATCATCTTTCATGTGTCCAAAGTAATCGCCGCTCTTCCAAGTACCATCAATTACTGCTTGTACTTTAGCAATATAGTATGGTGACCAGTTGTCAATAGTTGCAGTCAACTGAGCTTTAGGAGCAAACTTATATTGATCGCTTGCTTGACCAAATCCTAGTACACCTGCTTTTTGTGCAGTCTGTAATGGCGCAGGTGAATCAGTATGCTGAGCAACCATGTCACAACCTTCTGCAATCATAACCTTTGCTGCATCTGCTTCTCTACCTGGATTATACCAAGTGTTTACCCAAATAATGTCAATATCAACATCTGGATTTACACTTTTAGCACCCAAGTAATACGTATTAATTTCACGTATAACTTCTGGAATTGGAAATGCACCAACATAACAAATTTTGTTGGTCTTGGTCATCATACCTGCGATAACACCTTGTACATGCCTTGCTTGGTATAATCTTAAACCGTAACTGGACATGTTTTTGCTTTGCTTGTAACCTGTAGCATGTTCAAATTTTACATTTGGAAATTCTTTTGCTACTTTAAGCATAGGCTCCATATAACCAAAACTTGTAGCAAATATAATATCTGCTCCGCCTTTGGCCATAGCTCTGATTGCACGTTCTGCATCAGGTCCATACTTTACACTTTCAATAAAAGTTGTTTCAACTTTATCACCAAAGTGCTTCTCAACGTCTTGTCTTCCGATATCGTGTCTGTAAGTCCATCCATGGTCACCAGTTGGGCCAACATAGATAAAACCTACTTTAGTCTTGTCTCCAGCAGTTGCGGCAACACTGAAAAACATAACTGATAGTGCGACTATCAATAGTTGTAGTAGTTTCATTAATTTAACTTTCTATTAGAGGGTGTTCTTTAACTAAAATGCTTCACCCGTGGGTTACAGAGCTGATCCTGCTCTAGATTGATATTTAGTCAATATCAATTTCCACATGCAAATTGTTGTTGCATTTTTATATTATCCATAAACTCTTTTGTAGTTGCTGGATTGTCTTTAAACGCACCACGTAAAACTGTAGTCTGTGTTAAACTACTCTTTGCTCTAATGCCTCTGTTTTCACAACAACCATGTGTTGCTTGAACATACACACCTACGTGTTCACTACCTGTTTCTTTTTGTATTGCGTTTGCAATCATACCATTGAGGTCTTCTTGTAATGTACCCCTCATTGCACACCACTGTGCAATTCTTGTGTACTTGCTTAGTCCTAACAATGTTGGGCCTGCAATGATACCAATGTATGCTACACCTTTTACTGTTTGATGATGATGCGAACACAAACTTGTAAGTTCACTTCTCACTACCAACATGCCTTCATAACCGCCTTCAATGTAGTTAGGGAAACTACTTGGATTAGGCATTTGGTCATAACGTCCGCTCATTATTTCATTGATATACATCTTAGCCATACGCCTTGCAGTATCTTGACTGTTAGGGTCTGTTTTAGTATCAATTAATAAACTTTGTAACATGTTTTCAAAAGCAGGAACTGCTTCATCAATGAGTTGTTGCTTTTCACCTTCTTCGATATAGTCAGCAATGTTGTCGTTAGCCCAATGTCTAACATTGTTATCTTCAAGTCTTTGTTTTATCTTATCTCTTGTTGTCATGTATGTTCTCCCAGTCAGACAAATTATAGTATTATTATATGGGGTATTTAGGTCGTTGTCAACTTAACCGGTAATTTTAATTTTAGTTAAGTCTGGATAGTAATATTGTTGGCTTTCTTTTGTTTTAAGTTTATTATTTTCTAGCATATACAAACCTTTGATACAGTCCTCTATACTAGGACGGTAATGGTAGCCAACACGCCACTCCTTTTGTTGCTCCCAAGGAGATATATTTTTAAAATCTCTTCCATCATAGGACATTTCACGTAGTATTCTTGCTTCTTCTGGATTGCTTAGAAGTATTGCTCCGCCGTGACCGATTTCTAATCTTTTACTATACCCAAAACTTAGACATTGCACTTGTCCTGCTCTGTACATTCCTTGATCAAATAGTCTTGCACTATCCCATATATTAGTAGGTGCAATTCTATATTCATATTGCCATTCTACATTGGTATCGTATTGATAATCTATACCTAACTTATGGAATGTCATTGGAACACTGATATAACTTTTGTATGGAATAGTAACTGTTTGTTTAATATTTTTTAAACGCAAGTATAGTTCTATAGCATGTGTGCAACAATCTGTAAGCACTACACAAGGCGCACCTGTATAGTTAATAAGTGCATTTTCAAATTCTGTAAACTTATCAAACATTTCGATTATACCACTTCCATGCATGTTCTACTATATCATCTACATGATATTCATTTTTCCATTGACATACATCATAAAACTTTGTGTTATTTGCAACTAGTGTATCTGGGTCTCCTGGTCTACCCGGTCCTTCTACAACTGTAGTAGGCTTACTCCCACTTACTGTGCAACACTTACGAAGTATCTCTAAATTACTAGCACCCATTCCTGTGCTTAAATTGTAAAAGCCCGGTACCACATGATCCTGTTGTGCAAGAAAATGTGCTTTGGCAATGTCAGCAACATGTACATAGTCTCTAACACAAGTGCCGTCTTCGGTTGCTAGTCCTGTGCCAAATAGTGTGAACTGCTTTTGTTCTTTTATTGCTTCCATCACACGTGCGATAATGTGTGTAGCAGATTTTTCTTGTCCATGCCTACCTTCAGGATCAGCACCTGCGGCATTGAAATACCGTAGGCCAACATAGTTAAGTCCGTATGCTTCACTGTAGGTTTCCAACAATTGTTCAACCATATGTTTGCTTATACCATATGGTGATATAGGCAACTTAGGATCTTCCTCAGAGATTGGTATTGCTATTGGATTGCCATACACTGCGGCACTGCTACTAAACACAACCTTAGGATGATAGCCATATTGACACAAGTGGTCAAGCATACGTTTTGTAGCAATAAAATTGTTTTCATAGTACTGACTAGGATTTTTAATACTTGGACCAACCAAACTGGATCCTGCACAGTGAATAATGCTATCAACACTTGCATACTGTTTTAGTGCATCTTCGTTATGGAATTCATCATGCAGAAATCTATCAACAAATGGCGCAAGTCTTTCTGGTAAGTTATGTCTATCTACAACTGTAACTTCCCAACCTTGTTCCTTAAAATATATAGCAGTCTGTCCACCTATGTAGCCGCCGCCACCTGTGATTGCAACTTGTTTCATATCTTGTTAACCGCATATTTTGCACCAGCAACATGATCTCTATATCTATTGCCTGTACGTAACCATTGTTCTCCGTTGCCTTGCATGATATCAACAACTCTATCAACAGTACCATCTGTATGATCGCTTATCAAGCCCATGTTGTGATGTGCTTCTTTTAGTAGGTTGCCTAGTTTAACTTCAACGTCATCAATGCTCCAAGGAACATATAACCTATTAGGATCGTTTGCAAATGTTTCTGGAAAACTTCTGTATGCTGGATACAATACATTACAACCTAATGCATCTGCTTCACTGACAGTATTGCTCACCCAATCTTGTAAAGCACAATTAAACAATACTCTACTATCATTTAGTATTTTATAGTATTCATGCTTTTGTAAGTTCTCATGTATTTCTAGTATGCCACGTGACTGTAGTTCTCTTGCACGAGTGATATACTTTTCATTGTTACTTCTAAGCGGACCACCTTGTAGTATTGCAAATGTTTGAGCACCTGGATGTTGCTCACTGTAACGTTCTACTAGATCCATAAAGAAGTCTGGTTGCTTCTCTTGATCAAATCTTGCACTGAAACAAATTCTATTAGCACGTTCATGGAAAGGCTTTATCCGTTCGCCCAACCTTTCCTGAACTTCCTCCTTGCCAAAGGCTAAGCCTGAGATATTGTATATAGGTGACTCCCAACCAGCAATCTTCATGTGTGCTACCATCTCTTCATTGGTAGCCAAGACTGTGGCAAACTCACATACCATTTTCTCATATAGGCCCATCCATTTGGACATGCCCCAAACATGTACGAAATCATCTGGATCAATTGCTTGGGCAAGACAGCGTACATACACTCGGGGTCTTTGGTTATCTGGAATCTGGTCCATAATATATGGCAGACTCTCAATACCTGGTTGAAACATATCTTCAAAGTAAATTACATCATCTCCAGTACAATCACCATTACGCATCATCTGTACTAGATTCATTATTTGGCTCATACCAAAGTAACTTCTTCCATGTGCATCTAACACTTGTCCAACACTAATACTTTTTGTATCATCAATAGTTGTGCCTGGAACATATACAACATCAAGTCCTCTACGATCAAATACACGTCGATTCCATTCAGTTAGTTGTAGTGTATAACGTGCCTCATAAGATTCAAGACCCATGTAGAAAAGTTTACGCATGTTTACTCCTTCAAAATATGCTTTATTGTATTACAAATATATGAATATGTCAAGTATTTAGGTTGCCGAACTGATCATGATTAATATCATTACATAGAAAAAAGCAAATACAAAAACTGGTTTTGCATTTTCCATACGTTTATCAGTATGCGGTTGAGGCTTTACATAATGGTCGCCCATATAGTCACGATCCCAAGCATCTCGCCTTGTATCTTGTTTACGTTGATCTACATGTATTGATCTTGGATCTACTTTCATTGTCTTCCAAACACATCATTAACATTTTGTAAACATCGAACAAACGTTGTACACTTTGGCATATCTTTAATGCGTTTGGCGCCAATGTATGTGCATGCACTACGCACACCGCCTAGTATTTCAGTAACAGTGTTTTCAACTGCGCCTTTGTAGGGCAGTTCAACTACCTTGCCTTCTGCACCTCTATAGCCATCTTTTCTATTGCCATGCTTTTCCATTGCAGTGTCTGAACTCATACCATAAAACTGTATTTTTCCATCTACTACTTTGCCTTCTGATTCATCTGTGCCTGCTAACATTCCACCTAACATAACCATGTGTGCTCCGGCACCAAATGCTTTTGCAACATCACCTGGATATACACAACCTCCGTCCGCAACAATGTGTCCACCAATACCGTTAGCGGCATCAGCACACTCAATAATACCTGATAGTTGTGGGACACCAACGCCTGTCATCAATCTTGTTGTGCATACTGATCCAGGGCCAATACCACATTTTATAATATCAGCACCACGTATGATAAGTTCTTCAGTCATTTCACCTGTAATAACATTGCCAGCAATGATTGTTTTATCAGGATATTCATCTCGTAATCTTGCAATAAAGTGTCCAAAGTTTTCATGATATGCATTAGCAACGTCAACTGTTATGAACGGAATGTCTGGATACATTGCCAACACTGCTTTCATTGTTTGGTAATCAACTGCATCATCATTCCAAATAGCCGCAGTACCTGTGCAAACACTTACGTATTGCATTTTTACGCCTTTGGCACGTTGCCAATCTTCAAGTGTGTAATGTTTACGTATTACTGTTAGCATCTTGTGTTCTTGTAGAACTTTAGCCATTGAGAAAGTGCCAACTCCATCCATGTTGCTGGCCATAATGGGTACACCAACCCACTGTTGTCCACTGTTATGAAAGTTGAAAGTTCTTTCTAAACGTACTTCTCGACGACTTTCAAGTGTACTGCGTTTTGGTTTAAACAATACGTCTTTGTAATCTAATTTTATATCTTGTTCGATTCGCATTTAAAAGTCCACATCTCTTCCGTTTATGTTATAGGTGCCGTGAGTAAAGCCTGCGTCCATTTTCTGAACGTCTGTCATATTATCACTGTTGATCCTTTTGTTAGGATCCTTCTTCATTTGTTTTAGTTGGTCGTCTGCACTGTCTTTGCCACATACAGAGCACTCTCCTGACACACCACCGCAACTGCCGCTTACACGTCGGCCTCTTAGGAGGCCTATACTCATGGCCGCCACAATGACTAATAAGATTACCAAGCATAATACAAATGTCTCCATCTAGTAGTCGTAATGTATATTTCTATCACCTTGTAATATTAACATAGGTCGATCATAATTGCTGTTGTTAATTGAACAGTGTGAGAAATATTGTTGATTAAAAAATACTCCATCATTTATAGGGACAAGTCCTGCTGGTCCTAACTTATATTTGTTTTCTTCTGCTTCTTGTTCTTGCAAGTTAAGTAAAAAAATTACTGGACCTTTAGTATAATACATTGCTTCTTTTATGCCATATGGATCTTGAATATATGCATCATCAATGTGTGGCTTAAAACTTCCACCTGCGGGCAATGTTTGTAAGTTTATATCCAACATACGTGTGAAACCAATCTGTTCGCACAATTTTCTAAGTTCTTTATTTTCAATTTGATCAAGTTCTGTAAATGGCAAATGGGCATGTTCAGTCATAACCTTACGATGTAATATACGTGTTTTACCATCTTGTTTTCCAAACTGTGATATGTCTTTTTCAATTACTAATTTACAATCTAATTCTATATCGTGTATAATTTTTTGTCTGTCAATGTTTGATATTTTTTCTGGTGCAACTATATCATAAGGTTCTGCCAATGTTCCTTTTCTCCACCATCCTGGGCCGTGTCCAGCTCTGTAATAACTTTTTATTCGTTCTGGCCAATTTGTATCGATATCAATAGGTTTATCCACTGTATGTAGATAAAGAGGAAATTTGTCTAATCCAAAATCTCCGTTTCTAATATTCTGTTGCATAAAAGTTTCTAGAAATCCAAATTCTGTATGCAACCATATACTGTAATAACCTTCTGTCCATACTGCATTTGCAGGTTGAAATCGTTTACCTGTGCTAGACTCTGTAAAAAAACCTGTGTAAAAATATTGTCGAAGTGTTTCTCCATTTACTTTTATGTCCGTAAGGTCTATATGTTCTCCAGTGTATTCTAAGATAAAGTTATACCAACCAGTTGGAATATCAAATGATTCATGATTTGTAAACTGTATTACTTGATCTTTTAAATTTTTAAGATAATATTTTCCTAAAGGTTTATTTGCAGTAATTTCAATTTTCATACTAATAACTTATGCAACAACCATTTTCTCCATCTTCACTGACTTCGATTGTTACTGCTCTCCCTGGGTATTTAGCGGCCACTTCGGTGTAGATATCATCCGCTATCATTTCACAACTTTTATAATCCAAGTTAAGTATATCTTCCTTGTACAAGTTTTCTAACCAACGTTTGAACTGTATAAACTCAATGTCTCTGTCATTGTGGAATACTGCTATTGCTACACGAAAGTGAAATATGTGTCTATGCGGATAGCCTAAAAAACTTACATCATACTCATCACCAGTTGCTAGTTTAGGATCATCTAGTGCGGCTGGATACTTGTGTATACCTTCCTTTTTAAATGTAACCCATATCTGTCTAGTTGCTTTGTCTTTTGCACTTTCGATTGCTTCACGTTCTTCTTGTATCATTAGAATGGCTCCTTGTATTCTACGGCTTCATCATCTTCATATGCACTCCATGGCGTAAACTTTAGTGGCGGCACATCGTTCATGTTCATGCACCATACACCACCGTTACTGCCTTTAAAGTTCTGATCAGCAATCTTTATAGTCAAATTACTATGATCCTCTACTTTAGGAATATGTACACTAAGCATTGGAATAAACCTTTTGCTACGCCAAATAATTTTATCTAGTGCATGCAACATCACATTGTGTTGATGTGCATCATAGTCAAGTGTTACATAAAATCCTTTTGCAAGTAAACTACTGATAGTACTATTGAAGTATGATAGTTCTTCTGCATTTTTGTAATCAATGTCCAAATGATTGGCACCCATATACACATGCTCAACTGAATGTTCTAGTATTTTATCAACACTAGGTTTGCCATTTACAAACAGTGTCTGCATACCATATGCTGGAGTATGCTCTACTTCTTTACCAGTAAACAATTCAATGTTGTCATAATCTAACTTAGGCACGTAATAATTTCCTCAGGATTGTTTTCAATTAAATTTACAGGATTTTTTAAATCATACTCTAGTTCATCAAACTCTGCAAGTATGGTGTCAAAGTTGTCTTCTAGTATAGTATTGGTTGCATCTAAGTTGTTTACAAATCCTAAACCAGTCGGAAATGTTGGAATAGTTATTATATTGAGATCTGGTCTGTATTTGTCAATAATATGCATAAATTTCCACGTATCACCTGCCCAATAAAACGTATTCCATTCACGAGTTGCAGTTTCAGGAACAACAGGGTAGATATCATGTAGCAGTACTATAGTATCTTCGTCTGAATGTTTTTCAACATTAATAAAGTCCTTTAGTACTTGATCATAATGATGTAATCCGTCAATAAATGCTAGTTCAATTTTATCACCAAGCAATTGTTCAACATTTTCTTGTGCAAAGAAACTATCACTATCCATTTTATAAACTTTTTGTTTATCAGACAAATTGTATTCAAGCACAGGATTTGGATCAATGCCAATACATGGAGTGTGCGACAATGCATACTGCAAACTTCTACCTGTGTTTACACCAATTTCTAAGTAGTTGCGTGGATTGCAGTTACGATGAAACCATTGTAACCATGCTCCGTATTGCATGCCGGGCAATAGACGTTCTTGTGTTTCAGCATGTATTTTTGCTTCTTTCATATCCTTGTCAGACTGTTGTGGTTCGTCGATATTCATACCTATTCCTCATTGTTAAGTTAATATTATACAACACTATTGTGCTTATGTCAATCAAATAATGCATTAAATTGTGTTTTACTATTAACAATTTTCTTACCAGTTGTGCCTCTTGATCCACCGATTACACTGTCTAGTAACTTGCTATGCTTTTCTAGTAAAAGCATACTTTTATCAAAGTCTTTTTGTGCAAACACTTCGTCAATAACATCACGCACAGTAACTTTTGTAAATGTTTCATTAACTAGCATCGCAGGCATTATACCTTGATCGTATAATCTGTTTGATTCTTGTACTGCATATATATGTTGCCATACATTATGACCCATGAGCAGTGCATAACTAAAACTATCCCAACTAGTTGAATCACGACCACGAACGATTTGATTGCCGTTGCTATCTAGTATTGGGTTACCGTTTTTATCTCTGTCGATATCTCCTGCTAGTATCTTAGGCGTACCAATTTTATTTTTGTCACCTACTCCATACTTACAAATATCTCCTATGGTACAACCAGCACTGATTGGACTATCATCAAAACGTTCATGTATACCATCACGTACTACCACATCACTAAACTTGTCTGTACCATATGCATATTTTAAATTATCAGCAGTGGCTTCCATCAAGTAACTCCACTTTTTACCTCTATCATCTGCACGTAGTCTTGTGTATACCTGTCCGTTAGCAGTTGCTAAGAAAGGCGATGCACAGTCAAAACTTACTGTAAAGTTTGAATTATGGTGACGTCTAACACTGCGTTGTATATCTGTAAGTAGCAATGCCCATTCTAGTTTGCTTGTGCCTAAAAAGTGCATCCAATCATGTTGGCCTTTTTCTAACAAGCCTTCATGTATAATTGTAACCAAACGTCGAAGTATAAGATGTAGATCACACATATTTTGTCCACCCATACCCCAACCATCAAATGGCTTGTCATACTTGTCTGAACAGAACTTCTTCATAGTGTTGTACCATTGGTCAGCTTCTGTGTGATTTGAACCTTGTAGCACGTTTAGTATTTTTAGATCTTTGCCTCTGGCTTCCATAAAGAATTCGTTATTAAACAGTGTTGCATCAACTGCGTCTTGATAACTTTTAATACCACATGCTTCACTTGCTTTTGGATCCAAGTACGTCCATGTTGGGATATCCAATGTCATACCATAGTTTGCAATACCACTTTGCCATTTGATAACTGCTTCACGTTTCTTTTGTGCGGCTTTGTCTTTTGTATCGGCCCACGCACCCGGCCATACACCTTTTGCAATCTGGAATCCACCTGAGTCAGCAACCATAATAGTATCAGCACTTCTACCACGTACCATATCTTCTTTAGGTACATGCACAGTCAAATCCATGTTAGCATGTCCAGCACTGTATAGGCTCCACTTGTAAGGAAACAATGCTTCTTGTTTATTAAGCCAATTCATTGCTTCCATATTAGGAATACCTTTAGGCAACCTATCACCAATTATGCTTTTGACCTTGTCTGGATAACGTTCTGCACCAATATAGGTTGCATAGAAACTGCTTATCGCTGGCAAAAATATTGCATAATCGCTTTGCTTATCAGTTAGGTTGTCTTGTACTAGCATTACTTGCTCTGTGCTGGAAGAATGTAATTGTAAACTGCAATACCTGAATCAACAGTAATCTTAGTTGCACCACTGTCACTTATTCTCACAGTTTTATCGCCAGTTAGATTCATAATTGCTATGAACTGTTGCACCGGCCAACTCCATGCTTTAGTAAGTTTACCACCTACATCATGTTGGAACACAAAGTCGCCTGCGTGTGTACTATGATCACCAAACAAGAACTTTAAATGTCCATCTTCTGTTTTGGTTTGAAATGTTGTTTCTTCAGCATTTGCCTGTGCTTGCATTTTCAATCTCATAATGCTTGCAGTGGTTGGCTCAAATTCAATATCCCAAGGCACATCTTTCATCTTTACGCCTTTTAGTTTTTCGTTAACAATTTCGCTAACCATAAACCTATAGTCATTCTTAAAGTCACCAGCGGCGTTTTTAAAATGTAAGCCTACTGGTGCTTGTTCACCATTGCGGTCTTGTCTCTTAACACTGATGTCTGCGTTTTCTTTGTACTCGCCAATGTTAAGCAAGATCTTTAGTTTTGCTAAGTTGGGCATACCAAATGTACCAATATAGTCTGCAACAGGTGCGGCAAACTTTGCTTGTAACACAACACTCTTGTCTTCTGCAAGTCCATCTACTGATGTAACAGTATCTGTTCCTGTAACTTTAATTAGGTCAATACAACCTAAGTCATAGCTGTGTTCAACTAAATCTAGTAAGTAGTCTCTCATGTTTTCTTCTCCAGTTTATAATTTTTCTATGCTGGCAAGTCCTTGTGCCGATCGTATTGTATTAAGCTCTCCTGGCTTTTTAATTTCTAACCAACTAATACCATTGTCTAGCTGATCATAACCCATTGCAGTAAGTCTTTGTATTTCAAACCCAATAGAAGAACATATTTTTTTTATTTTCGTTCCTGTTGTATAACAATAGTACATTTCATCAACTTTGTCAATAGCATTTGGATAATCACAGTTATTAAAGGTAAAAATTACTGTGCCGCCTGGACGTAAACACTTGTATATTGATTGTAAATATTTTGCAATAATATCCTCAGACTTAAAATTAAAATAGTCAATTACAACAAAGCATGCAATTTGATTTTGCGGAAGTGCTGATAATATTTCTTCGTCGTTATCATCCATTGTATACCAAGCAATACGGTTTGTCATTATTTGATTGAAAAAATCTGTATTAACCACTGATCCTTCTCTGTCTTCCTCTACAATGTACAAAGGTGTACCGTGTACTAGATGCTTTGTAATATCGCCATATCCGGGTGCAAGTTGACAACACGCATATTCATTGCTTATTTTAATGGTTATTGCGTTTATCAATGTTTTAGTTGTATCTTCATGGAATAACAAATCTTTGTTCTTGAGTTGACTAAGTTTATCCAATGGCGACATTTGCTTATGATTTTTATAAATTTCTTTGCTTTTCTCATAGTATGGTGCTTCGAGCTGTTTCACCTCTTTATTGATCTCATCCTTAAATGTATTTAGATCAAGTGCCATGTCCTCTAAATTATTCAGCACCTTTAGATGACTATGCATTATACAATCTTTAAGGTTTTCAGCATCAAAGTTGTTAATTGCAAGATCGTTGCAAACCTTGCTAAGTTGTGTATTGATATCTCTGCGAATGGTTTCCATATCTATACTATCAACCATAGCTCTATATCTAACTATATCTCGTAATTTTTCAGTCATCAGTCAAACTCAAATAGTGTATTAAATGTATTTGTTGTGTTTGTTTCGCTGGCAAGATCCCACTCAAGAACGTGTAGCAAGTTGTCAATCTTTTGATCAACCACAGTTGCTTCCATAAGTGCATCATCAAACGGCAGTTCTTTGAACCACTGTGGCAAATGCATCTCATCTGTAGGATAGCCAATGCTGGTCCAGTTTAGCGGATTGGGCTTTAGTTTGCAAACAATAGTTTTCATACCATCAATAATCTGTTGACTGTAGTTGTCTGAATTCATCTTCTTCATAGTATTCCAATTCATACCAGCACGTACATGTCCAGGCATGTTTGCACGACCTTCACGTTCTTCCTTCTTGCTATACATAGTTAGGTTGTTAACACGTTTGGGTGAACCTTTTTCCCAAGCAGGACGTTCTTTGAAATCAAATTTAAATGCTTTGATCATTTCGATTATCTTGTCTCTACCAGCACCAGCAAGTACTTCTACTAGTAAGGTCATTAGAAAGTCTTGTATAACCTTTGGCGTATCACTACGTTTCAAGTCCAAGCCCATTGCTTTGATCTTGCCTTGCTTGCCTTCTATGTCTAGTCGCTTGCCTTCCAAGTCAAATATGTTTACTGCATAACGTTTCTTTGTTATAAACAATCCTCTATCTGCAATAAGTTCTCTACCGCCTTTAATAATAAGTCCGTTGTCTCTTGGTACATGGAATGCTTGTTCCATAAAACGTGGCCAGCTATCGTTAAGTTGATCACTGATAGCATCATAAAGTTGTATGCAAGTTTCTTTGTTCCATTCCATAGTACCAGCATCTATATCTTTCTTCAGTATTGGATATGCACTAAAGTATACTGAATCTGTATCACCATAAATCACTGCATCTCCAACATGGTCATACTTGCCTGTGATTGTTTCATTTACAAATGCATCCATATGGTATGCAATACTTCTGCCTGTTAGTGTAGTTGATTGTCCAATACGTTTGTCAAAGAATCTACAACCTGGATTTAAAATAGCACCATACAAACTGTTCAAGTTAATCTTCTTAACCAACTGTCGCTTGTCTAAAAACTCACGTTCATCAGTATCAGTTGCGGCTCTCAGTTTCTTTTGTATCTCTTGACGTTCTCTGTACCAACGTGCTAACAAGCCAGGCACAACGCCTTCTTTTTCATATGTAAATATAGTACCATTAGCACTAAGTATCCAAGGCTGATTGCTATCAAATATGATCTTCCATATCTCTGCGGCACTGTGTACACTTTCCTCACCGTTCTCCCAGTCAATGGTTATCTCTGTTCCACGTTGTTGTTCCATTACGGCAGTGTATTCTAATGTGCCAAACAAGCCTTCCCAAGCCATAGCAAAACTTGCTTTGTTGTTGATCTTGTTTTTGATATACTGCTCAGTCATGATAGGACGCAGTTGTCCTACAATAGTCTCCTGTGCCATATTCAATGCTCTAATCGCACTTGGATACAAACTGTTGATGTCAATAGCACCAACATATTCATGTATTCCTTTTTTAGGATATGCAACATATGCACCAGCTGCCGCAGTATCATCATCTGTAAGACGTTGTTGTCTGTTAGGAACAACCATGCCTTGTTCGTGTGCTTCGTTTATAATTGCTTGTTCTATAACTGCAACTGCACCCATTGTTGTTTGTAATAACACAGTATTAGCATGTGCTAGTTCACTTGCCAGTGCAATGAAACGCAGTTTCTTATCCATCTTATCAAGCAGTGCAGTATCCTGTCTCGAATACTCAATAAAAGTTTTAAAGTTTTGATTGTACAGTTGATCTAGTGTTCCTTCATATGCAGTTTTCTTCTCGTCAAGTTCATATTCGCCAATAGCGTCTAAACTATAACTGTGTCTCTCTTCATATGTGTACTTTCTATACAGTTGCATGTAATCCATATGCACTCTGCCGATGGTATCAAAGGTTATGTTCTCTGATCCAAAACGTTCAAATGTACGTTTCTTTGGCAGTTGATTCCACAAGCAAAAACGTCTAGTATCATCCTTGCTTAGTATACGTGTAGCTCTGTTAACAAGATAGGGTATATCATATCCCTCACTGTTCCAACCGCTTATAATGTCTGCATCTTCAATCAAGTCTAAGAACGTGCTGATAAGATCCTCTTCACGTTCATATAGCATTGTGTTAGGAAACTCGTTGCATATTTCTTGTGCAGTTTCCCAGCTCATCGACTTTGGCGGTATAACCAGTGTTACCAACTGCTCCATCCACTGCAAGTATATACTGATAGCAGTAACTGGATTGAAAGGATCTGCTGGAGAACTATATCCTCTTACAGGATCAAAGTCAACTTCAATATCGAAAAACGCAGTTTGTAACTTAGGTGCATCAATGCCTTTATAGTTTTCTTCAAAGCATCTAAACACAGGATTAATATCTGATTCAAAGATATCTTTGCCTGATTGCATACGCAGTTCCTTGCGAAACTCCTTGTTGTTACGTGTAGAAAATCTACTGACAGGTCTACCATAGATACTTTTATGCTTGCCTCTTGGGTCAGCATAGTAAAAACAATATGAGGCAGGAAACTCTCGATACTCTCTCCTGCCATCTACACGTTCTACAACGTGTATTCTATCTTTCTCTCTGTCAAATAGTGCATCAACGTAACTCACAGATTATAAGGTCCTTCCAGCAGTTGTAAGTATCTCATCTAATAGTTCTTGGTCTTCTTTTTCAGCAGTGTAACTTGCTTTATGTGCAATACGTATTGCTTTCTTAAGCACACTTGGTTTGATTTGTAGCTCTTCAGCAATGCTTTTTACTGTGTCGCTTAGTCCTTCGTTAAGTGCTTCTACTTCACTCATCACACCCATACCTTCGTTGATAATTTGTGTGAGTTTTGCTTTTTGTTCGGGGTCAAATTGGGTTGTCATGTAAATACTCCTTTGTATATCATATTATATAACAGTTAAGTGTAGATGTCAAGTTTATTTTTCTAAACTTAGTATTTGAAATATTGTTTCTAAGCCTTGTTCGTCTTTCAACAATATGTTTTCATCGGCAAACAGTATCTGTTGTCCGCTTTTAAGACTTTGTTCAAATAGCTGTTTTGTTTTTTCAACTGTTCCAGAGAATGCATGTATACTTGGTACAACAAGTCCACTAAGATTATCCCTTTCAACAAAGTCTTGCAGTTTAGGCATCCAGGTGCAACCCCAGTATTCGTTGCTCCACTCGACTACGTCTAGTTTTAATTGACGAGCCTTTCCTAATAAAAATTCACGTATAATAAAGTGTGGTGTTTCACCGATATACGCACTGTTCTGATCTACAAATACTACCCACGGTCCACTTGCTAAATCACTAGGATCCAGTTTGCTATAGTGTCCTTGCAAACGGTAAAAACTGCCAGCACGTCTTGGTCCTAAGTCATGACCTTTGAGTGCATAACGTGCATCAAAACTTACCCTTGTGATATCTGTTTCATTATTGATGTTGCCGTGTACATGTCCTTGATTAAACAACCATGCTTGTCCAACATCGATCTCAACAGGAAAACATTTTTCTATACTAAGGCGTTGTATCTCATCCAATGGCAACTGTTCGTTGTGTATACGATTCATTATTTCAATACTATTATCCCAACTTACAACCTGCATGGTGTTAGTTCCGTAAGTTTTGGTTAGTGGTATCCAAACTGTTCCCATGTGATTGTTATAGCCTGTCCAATAGCCTGTGTGAAATGCAAGTAATCTACCAAGTGCATCTTGATTAGGAACTACAAACCGTATACCACTTGTTGATTGTATAAGATAATCTTTACCATCAATAAGATCTGATACGTAGTCTACAAAGAAACTATCAAGTCTTGTGCTAAATTCTTTACTGTTTGAAAACAATTCTAAGTGTTTACGTAAATCAATAAATTCAGTTGTTTCAAAATAATTATGTATTTGAGTAAGATCTGGTAGTGCAGGCTTAAGTTCACGCACTGCTTCAAAAAAGTATTCAGTCCAATTATGTTTGTTTTTGTCATAGTCAAGTACTTTATTATCCCAACGCTCATCAATGTTCCACTCGTAACTTTCTAATACATTTTCAATCCTTGCTGGCATCTTTACTCCTTATATGCTACTTCTAAATTCTGTTCACCGATCAAATTAAACTTGTCACCACACATCACTGCACATCGTTCTAACTTGCTTCCATTTGTCCAACTACGTTGAATGTTATCAAACCAAGGGCCTTCTACTATTTCGTGCAATTTACCATGAAACACATTTGTACGTGCAAGTCCGCCACTAGTGTGCATAAGTTTTTTTATTAAGATTTGATCAGGAGTCCCATCAACTTCAGGCCCATATAGTCTATCATGTAACCAACCACAAGGAAAAACAAATCCATCAGCACCTATATAAATCTCACTGATATTTAATGCATTGCAACTTATACATGCTTTTTTTGCGTATTCACTAATACTACCAATGCTTGATAGTGCATCATAGTTGGTATTTTTATATTTTTTATTCGTCGGCGGATATATAATATAGTCTACTAAATTTTTTTTATTGTACACAGTAAGTTTGCTCTCGTATTCGTGTTTACGATTTAGAAATCTGCCTGTGCGTTTTGCACTAAATTTTGCAAAACCCATTTCTTTACTGAGGGCTTCTGCTTTTTCAACCTGATCTTGATTGTGGTCAAATACAATAAAATCCCAATATGCTACACCTCCGCCAGCAATAAAAGTACTAGCATTGTCCATTACTTTGTTCCACAGTACATTACGTCTATAGATATGATTTGTATCTTCTAAGCCATCAATACCAAATGCAATAAAATCTACATAAGGGGCTACCTCTACATAAGTTTTGTTTTTTCCTATACCACCATTGGTATGTATACCAATCTTAACCTCTGGCAAAATAGATTTTATATGTTGCACTATCTGCGTTATGTAGTAGTTGCTAAACGGATCACCATACGTACCGCAAAAATACACTTGTTCTAATGCACTAAATTGTTCAAGGGGTATATTTTCCTTAAACTCAGTGAGTGTCCAGTTCTTCAAAGGAAGTGTTGTAAGTGTTTTGCCACCAAAATAATTACGTGGACATTGTGGACATGCCGCATTGCATAAGTTAGTAATTTCCAATTGCAGACTTTTTACATCAGAAAGTTTTATCATCTAAGTAATGCAATCTGTGTGTAACGTTGTTGAATACAATCTTTAACTGTATCTACAACACGTTCAACAGTCATGCCACCTGAAAAATTATTCATCTTACTGTTGAATTTTCCTACTTCAAATGTTGTGACTGTGTTGCGTACATTATCTGCTATCTTGCGATTGTAAAGTTTTCCAAACTCGCTTAGTGCAGTTTTACTTAGATTGTAATAGAAGTCTCCATCTGCGATACCTGGATAACTACTCCAATAGGTTCTAGCACTAGAAAAATTTATAAGTTGTGCTCCTTGCAATTTATTGTAAAATAAATCTGTAATATACACAATGCTTGTAAAATTTACAGTCAAATGTTCCCAAGCATCATCTATCTTTGGATTAATGGCGAATGTATTGATTACAACCTCTGGTGTAAAGTCTCTTACCAGTCTATGGCATTCATATCGACTGCTAAAGTCGTATTCAGGTTTACCAACAACTGTACAGTCTGGTAGTGCCTCCTTTAGTGCTTGTGCAATTGTACTTTTTCCTAGTATGAGTATCATGATAGCTCTGTTATAACTTTATTTGCAGTTTGTTCGTTTGCTTGTTTACAAAGATTGCCAAAGTCTCCGCTGATTATATGTTCACGATTGTGTTCGCTTGATTCCTTTGTATAATGTAACAATTCATCTATGGTATAAATGTTTATAGTTTTACAAAGTTCAACAATTTTTTCAAGTCGACTTAGATTACCAGTGTCACGATCAAAGGACAAATCTAAAGGACCGTAGTCAAACATAAATCCAAGTTGTTGTAATTGATTATAAACATCAAACTGACTGACAGGAATAAAAGCAGTTTCGCCAAGTAAACACTTGAGAGTCTTTTCGCTTAAATGGGGGCCTGTGCGTATATATGTTCCATAGTCATCTTGCATGTAACTATAGTTTTGTGTTTCTAAGCTAAAATGTAAAGTCGCATCAGTATATGCAATACCAAACGGATCACTGTTGTAGCGTTGTGTATTATTTGTAAACTTATCTATTTCAATTGTCTTACCATGATATTTGTTCCTAAAGGTCACAGTTAAGTCATCAAGTATCTCATAGCCAGTAGGCTGATAAAAGTTTACGTCTTTTGGTTCAATGTTATTGCCGAGCTTCACAAGACTTTGGTCTTCAATAAGTTCCATAATTGCAGTAAAAATAATAAGTTTGTGTTGTGTGACTCTGTTATTAATAGCACTTACCTTATATTGGTGATTTTTTGTAACAGCACTAGGAAACAATTCATATATCTGTTGCAACTGATAATGCCAACTATAAAATGTATAAAAACTTACATTTGGCATATTGTCAAAATTATTATAAGGTTGCCCGTCGTTAATTATAATAATGCGTCCATCTATATTTTTTGTCTGGATATTTAACCAATGCCAGTCAAGTGGTTCCATGTGATATGATAAAATGTAGTTGTCATACCCGGGTGGCAAGTCAGGATCACCGAGTGCTCCTCCGCGTAACCATAAGGCAAAAAAATTATTTCCCGGTATATCATGTAACCAATCAAGCTCGTTCCAAGTTAGTGCATGTGGCAGTTTACCAAATACCAGAGGAGGTGCTAAGTCATTCTCAATCATAATCATACTTATTGGTGCATAAGTATGGCACTTTAAAAACCAGGGTAGCGATAACTTGGTTCTAGGGCAGATCCCTCCCTAGCCTTTGGAGCGGTCCTAAGGCTATTCTTTTACTACATCTTTGAAACTACTAGTACTAAATCTTTTTTTGTTTAAACTTTCTATAGTCTCAAGTGGCTTACGATTACTCGGACAAAATTTACATTGATCAATCACTTCATCAATATTATCTATAAACTGTTTACCTCGTTGTGCAAATTCGTGTACAGAAAGTGGTTCATAGCTGTGCAAAATTTTCCTATCATCTTCGCTTATATCAAATTTTAGTTGGTCATCAAATTCTGGCATTATGCCAACTGGTCCGCATTTGTATAACTTACCTTTAATAAAATGATGGCACATATGATGCACAAACGAACATTCATCATGTGCCTCCTGTGGATCACTGTTCTGTAATTCAAAGCGTTCTGTCAATGGATTGCGTTGCACCGCAGCTTGTGTAAATTGGTTTTCGATCCAATAATGCAATCTTATACCATGCTCATCGACTAGTGCATAGTCCGCTCCCCATGTAGCATTATCGTTTGTGTTACGTGTTCCGTCGTACCTTGTCACTTCGCCTTGTAAAAATTTATACCCTTCTTCAAAATGCCTATCCATGTCTTTTGCATTATGGACACTTACTCCAATCCAGTTATTGCCAAATTCATTGCCACCTTTATATTCAAAGTTTAAACTATCATATAAGCCTTTTACATGGTTAAGTCTTGTTCCATTGGTTAATATTTGAACTTTCTTTTTGAATATTTTGTTTATGCCTTTTATCCAACTACCAATGCTAGGGTTCATTAGCGGCTCACCACCTAGTATACAAATTTTTTGTAATCTAATTTTTGTTGCCCATGCTTGGTATGTTGCTTCATAGTCTTTCCATATTTGGTGACCTTTGAAGTTAAAATTGTTGAATCGATTACATTGTGGACATGCAATGTTGCACACATTTGTAATGTAAAACTCTATGTTAGGTACGTATGTGCGAGGATCATCAGGATGATCATCTGGAAAGTGTGCTGGATATCTCATCTTAGGCTGTTCTTTTCTAAATTGCGTGTAAGCGACAGTGTTTTCATAGCATTATGATCGTGATAATCTCTGTGTATTCTTACAACACTAGGTGCAATATGATGTATATCTATATTACTTGTTGTGTGTATTTGATGATCTGCAGGTCTAAAGCCATAAGTCTTACACTCCGAAATAATTTCTTCAGCCGCATGTGGTTTGATTATGTATCCGTAACCACCAATTGAATATAATCCTCTTTCGTGTATGTGTTTGCCATGTTCTTCTCTATCGTGCAAACTCCATATTGTATCATCTTTGGACTGATCAGCAAGATCTTCATTGTATGTTTTTAAGTAAGGATCTAAACTATCAAGTTTTAAGATATCAGGAAAACGTTTAAGAACTTTATTCGGTAATGGCCGTAGCATGTATGCATCATGTTCTAGTATCATGTAAGGCTCATTTGACTTAGCACACTCATTCCACAGAAAGTAATGACTTAGGAAACAACCAAGTACTCCGAGCCTGCCACCTTTCATTTTGGGTTTGTACTGGCGTAGTCTTAATTCAGCAAGTATTTTGTGTGCATCTTCACCATGTACACCGTTGCTCACTTCCGCATCAATGCCAAACTGTTTTGCACGTTCAATACACTTTGCACCCATTGTGCGAGATATCTTGCTACTTTGCAGTATTATTATTTTCGTTTTCAAGTGCAGTCTTCCAAATTTCAATCCATGTGTTTTTCAGTGCTTGATTCTCTTCTGTTTTGTATGCACGTTTAGTAAACTTTTTTGTTTTACTAGTTTCTTGATACACTTCGTCATTGTTGTTACCTGTGACTGCAAAATGATCATGGAAAATTTTACTTTTAATTCTTTTGTATGTGCCTACTTCATAGTTGATATCTTGTATCCATTGATCAACAGGGTTGATACCAATCTGTCCAAAACTAAATTGCCACAAATTAGGTACACACGGAAACAGTGTGCTATCAGGCAACTTGCCGTTTGATTCCATACTGATTAAACCTTTATAGTCTCTGTGTTCCCAAAGCTCATCGTCCCATCCTTGTGTTCTCATAAATGCATCATCGTTCCACACAAAATACCAATCACTACGTATGTAGGTTGCGAGATAGTTATAGTAAACGTGTAAGTCTTTCCAACCTTTGCGTTCTATTTCGTGTACTTCTTGTGTGGCACCTGTATTCTCAACTAACAGTTTCCACTGGTTGCTCTCAAAGTAATTTTTACTTTCCTCGTCATCACTGTCGTAGGCAATTGCAATGTGGATACGTGAGGGATTGTTTGCAAGTTCAAGTAATCCGCTGATACTTTTCTTTACCATTGCAGTACGTTTGCGTGTTGGCAACATCATTGTTACAAACGGTTTATTCACTTTTGCATTTCTCACATCGACATGCGTCGCAGGCTTTGTACATATTGTTTCCGTCTTGTGGATTGTTGTTTTCTTTCCACAATGGTTGGCCGCAATGACTGTAGTGTCCGCAGTTCTTGCAATTTGTTGGTTGGTATTCTGTAATAGTCATACAAGTAATTATACTTTGATTACTTGGTCTTTACATTTTTAGCCTTGCCACGGCGATTTTTATCTGGATCCTGTTTGCGTTTTCTGTTGGCCGCAGTCTTACGACCTTTTTTGCCTAGTGATTGTGCTTTCTTTTGTGGTAGACATTTTGGTTTGCCTTCTGACTTACTGCCTCTAGCACAGTCGCCACGTATCTTACCATCAGGGCCAAAGCGTACCCACTTTTCTTTAAACCATTTTTTGAGATCTTCGTCGAGGTCGTCTTCAAATACCAAGTTACCATCTGCACCTAGTTGGACTGCTTCTTTCTTTACGCAGTTAGGTACACGTTTGCCGAACATGGTTTTCATGCCCTTCTTTTCGTAACCCTTCCAACATTTTTCGCTTAGTATTTCTTCAATGAGCATGTTACTTCTTCTTTGAATTGCCCCAGTTCTTAGCACCTTTTTTACGACACTGTACTAACGCACCTGATGCGTATGCACTTGGCCATACTTTGTAACGTGACTTAACTTTGTGATAACAAGCATCTTTCTTGCCAGCAGCTTCATCAAATTGCTCTTCTGTAATGAGTGTAGCACTTTCGTTTAGTCCGTCAACCTTGCCTTTCATTTGATTCACTAGAAGTTTTAAGCCATCTACATCTTGGCGTAGTGCGGCAATGTCTGCTTGATCTTCATCGTTGCTGAGATTCTTTTTTGCTTTTGCAAGTGATAACAGTATTGCTTCAAAATCGTTCTTTGCTGATGGATTGTTAGCACGAATCAAGTTAAGCATACGTTGTGTACGTTGATTGGTTGTTGGTAAGTCTGTCCCAACGTCTTCATTTTTCTTAGACGTCTGTGAGGCATACTTGCGTTTTTCATAGTCACTTGGAATATCGCTTATGCGTAGATTTTTAAGTTTTGGATCAGTCTTGTAGGTTGCTTTTTCTTCTACATAGTCTGCATCTTTTTTCTTCTTGCCAAACAATGCATCTTTCCGTGCCTGACTAAGTGGCTTGCCTTTACCTCTCATTGGATACTTGTTAACTTCGCCTTTGTTAACTTTCTTCATATGGTCCATGTAACCTTGAGTGTAATCTTTGTCTTCGTTCTTGGCTTGCTTGGTTGCTACTGCGTGCATTACCGATTCAGCATCTTTGCCATAGCGATCTTTGAAGTCACCTTTTACTTTTTTAAGTTTTTTAAAGTTGGCTTCTTTGCTACGCTTTTCGCCGCCTGTTAGTTTGCGTTCTTCTATAGACATATTATTTCCCAAACACTTTACGATATGCGTACTTACGTGCATCTTCAGGTGATAAGCCTTGCTTCTCAAACTTTTTAGTATGTTTGTCTACCATTGCGGCATCATAACTATCACCAGTTCTTTGCTTTAGTCTTTTTTCATCTTTACTAACAGTAAACAAGTCTGATATCACACCTTCATTTCTCATAGTGTAGGCTGGTGAGGTTTTTTTTAACTCCTCAACTTCTTGTTGTAGTTTTTTGTAGTACTTGGTTGAGATCATATCACGGAGTCTTTGTTGTTCAGGCATGATGCTACCTTGAGCACTGTGCATTCCGTTAATACCACGTATAACCATTGATTCTGGACTTGTACCATAAAGGTTTACAAGCATTTCAGCTACTTCACCGTGTTGGTTTTCGTCTTCAAGTTCCATTACTTTGTCGTAAAACTTTTTTAAATCATAATCAAATTCACTGGTCGGAATAGCTTCGTTCATTTCGCCTTCATACACAGGAACAATTTTCATTGCTCTACGTAGGACACCAGAAAATTTAGTATTCAGGTCAAACATTGTTTGTAACTGATCAGTTAAATCGCCGCTGTCTTTGTTCATATCTGCTAATTTAATAATCATATTTTCAAGCATACGACGGTGTTCACTTATCTCTCTAAGTTGTTTTATCATACGTCTGGCATTTACTTTTTCATAATCTTCAACGTCTTCTTGTATGTCTGGCTTCGCAGTACCTTCTTTGTCAACCATCTTCTGTCCGTAAGCCATCATTTTCATCAATGATTCTTTGGAAATCTTAATAGGATTCTTATTGTCCTGTGGCATGTCAGGATCAAAATATTTGCCATCACCGTTTACAATATCCAACAAGTCCTGCATGTTCTTGGCACCAAAAGCAGTTCCATATTCTGGCAAGTGTTGTGCTACCCTTGACAACGCTATTTGCAAATTAGTATCTGTAACAGTGTTAGCTTTGTCCATAAGTTTAACTGCAATTGCACTTAGTCTTGCTTGTGCAGGATCAACCTCATAATTTGGAGTAGCTTCTTGCATATGCACTTCGTTCATTTTCATTTTATCGTCCTCTAGTAGGTGTAGTAAACGCATTAGCTTTCACTCACATAGTCGTTTGTTCTTTGGATAAATGTTTCACATGCAAGAACTGCATCTTCAAGTTTGCCAAAAGATTTTTTTGATTCTTTTCCGTTAACTTTTACTCTGTAGCCATCATCTTCTGTGCCATAGATTTTCATTTCTTTGCCGTCGTCAGTAGTAAAACTTTTTACAGGTTCTGCTAACATTTCTTCGTTGTGTGCTTTTTCTACGTCACCAAGATAGTCCAGTAGTGATTGTTTTTTACCAATACTGTCCTCAGGTAGCTGTGCACCTTTTGGAGCTGGATTGATTGGACCACTAAGGGTTTGATCTGTGTCAGGTGACACGCCATCCCATGATTCTTCGTCACCTGGGTTTGGTCCTTCACCTAGCTCTTGCTTCATATAGTCTCTTGAAATGTCTAAGTAGTCTAATGCTTTGATAATTTTGCCTTGCACCCATTCAGGTAAGTTTTCATCATCGTCTAGTATGCCCTGTAGTTCTAAGGCAGCATCAGCGGCACGTGCTAGTTGATCCTTAGCCATTGCACCTTCTTCGTCATACTCACCTTTGTCTTTGATATCAATTTCTTCTGCATCACCGGCTATCTTTGCTAACATATCTGGGTCAATGCTGTCACCAACCATATAGCCTTTGGTAGGAATCTTCTCTTCATCTCCACCTAATACTTTGCCAACACTTGGCATTTTGTAGTCTGCTGGAAGTTGCTTTGGCTTATAGTCTTTTTGAAACTGTTTAGTAGTGCCACTGTCTAAAGATTTTGCACTTTCAAAAGGTCGATCTTTATACATATTTTCCAATATGCTGGTCATGTCGTTCTGCTTCAAACCCTCTGTTACGGGTGTTGGCTTAAACTGACGTTCCGTTATTGGACGACCGTTATCTATCTCATTTAACTTGCCTACTAATGCGGCAAAACTATTATCCATCTTTACTCTCTACTCTCTTTTAAAAAACTTCTCAACATCCAACCGTGCTTGGCATGGGCATCCATGCGTTCTGCAATAAAGTTAGCGATTCCTTCGTTCTTCTCTGCGGTTGCAGATTCAAATGTCTGTTTGAGTATCAACTGTATAGCCTCGTTGTCCTCTTGTAATTCTTTTATCATCAGCATTGCTCTTGGGATTTTAATTTGTCCAGTGATGACACTTAGCTGTGAAAATCTCTCAAATGAACCAGGAGCATACACATCTAGTGTTCTAATATATTCTGCTGTTTGGTCGATTGCGTTGCCGTAAACTTCATCGTATATGCCTTGGAAGAACTGATGATACTGACTGAAGTCTGACCCTTCGACATTCCAGTGAAAGTTCTGTGCTTTAATCACAAATGCATACGAAGTTGCAAGTAATGTTTTTAGATCGTCGGCTAGCATTCTTAATTCCTTTATTAAGAGTATTTATCTATCCAAAAGAAATAAGTTTATTTTGCCTTGGGGGTGTATTTCACAGGTTTTGGTGTGTTGCCGTATGTGCGATTGTCTGTGCGTTTGATTGGACGAGCAAACAGATTGGTTGCAACAGTTGCTATATCACCAGAATCAGTATCTTCACGTACGATATCTTTTATTTTCATCTAAAACACTAACTTTTCAAATTTTAAATATGGCTTATCTAGTAGTTCTTGTAATGTATTTACATTTTTAACACGTCCAACAATTGCTTCACCTGTGTATTCTAGTATAGTTTTCCATGTGTGTTTTTTTACAAAATCAGGCGCATGAGTATGAAACCATTTTTTATAATTATCTAAGTTATTAAAAGGACTGCTGTTATAATCTTGTAACATAATATTAATTCCAGGCTTGCAGAAGTCATGAAACTTGCAGGTAAGATCAACATCAGTAAAATCGTTTTGCCCGTAAACAAAAGCAGGATTGTGCCCTACAAATGGATTTTGTAATTTTATATCGCCAAACTTACACTTGCTTTTTCGAGGATAATCTTCTGGGGCAATATAAAACCCTTCATCGTTCCACCATTCGATTTGTAACCATGGGCCTCTGTCATTGCCTGTTTCTAAAGCATGTAAAGCAAAATGTGTATTATGCACTAGTTCATCATACTCTTCTGGTATGTGTTCATACCCGTTTCCTACAAGATTTTCTATGTCTTTGTGCATTAAGGTTCTATTTTCCAAACACAAATTAGTTGTATCCCAATCCCAATTGAATGCGTTTGCACATTGCACTGCAAGATTTTGGAATACGTCTAATGTATAGTATTTCTCATCTCTGCAAATTATATCTGGATAGTTTTGGTAGGTATTTTTTATAAGATCAAAATAATTACAAGCAAGTTCTGTATTGTCTAATTCAATCTCGAGATAGTCGCAATTTTTATAAACAATGGCAAACTGTTTCATCTTATTTGCCCTCTGTGAAACTTAACATGCCTTCACGGAAACTGTTGTTGGTATCTGTAGGAAGGTCCTGTGGGTTGACTATGTTGCGTTGCTTTGCCCAAGCATATCCGGCCATGTGTCCTGAACAGTCTTTGGTACAAGGATAACCTTTGTACATCAAGCCTTCTTTGAGTATTTCTTCTGCTTTCATCTTCTACGCCTTTAACAAGTTTGTGACTGGGTTGCGTAGATACCAAGCCATGTCGTTGTATGTTTTGAAACGACTGGTTAATAATTCTTTGTTTATATCATTTCTTATTTTGTTGACACTTGTTTCATCTCTGGTGTACATTTGTCTAGCCTTTTCACCAGCATATTTTTTAACAAACTCTCCTACATTAATCAAATAATATTGTTCACAGTCCAGTATAACTTCATTTGGAAATCCTGCACTGGGCCAACCTTCTTTGTAAGTGTCAGCAACAGCATCAAACTTTGCAACCTCTTCATCACTAGGCGGCGCAAACATTTTGCGATCTTTATCATTGTATGAATTATCTGAGCCCAAGTCCTTTACCTGCGGACTACTGTAAACTTTGTATGATCCAATAGGAACCATAAAATAGTTTGCTCCAAACTTGCCTTGTGTGCCAGGATGTGGATCCATTGTGGCAAACACAGCATGTTCAATACCCAGTTTGTTTAACACATTCGGTTGCATTAAGTTTCCTGAGCCTAATAATTTTTCGTCTCGCATGCCTCTTGGTGTGGCTTTGATAATAAGTGCTTTGTCGCCGTACATACCCGTATTACGCACCTGTCTATACAACAGTGGCTTGTCGCCCATAGTAGCACAAATGTCAGCAACTTTGTTGACACGATTTATAAGGTGGAACTTATTTTCCGGACCGGTTACTAGCTCTGTTACAAATTCTTGTGATCTCATTTTTTCTTCTTCCCCGACTTCATATTAGCACACCAGTGATACATCTTAGCACGTTCACCTGATGCTTTCTTTGCTTTTGCACGAAGATCAGTCACTGATCCGTTGCAACTTGCCCCTGAACGCTTTACACGCCCTGGTCTGCTTTTGCCTTTTTTCTTTCCGTCGGCAAAGTTTTCCGTGATTTCAAATATTCTCATAGTTTAAATACTTCGTCGTTGATTACTTGTGCAGTGCCGTACTTACATCTTAAATTACGTAATTTGAAACGAAAATCACTTATGCTTTCAATTCTTATTTTGTAAGTTCCTTCTTGTTTTTTAATAAACAGTTGTTCAGTTAAGTACATATTTGACTGAAATCTATAGCACCGTTCGCTGAAAAGCTCGTCATTTATATATAATCGATATCGCGGGTCAGCTCCACGCCCGATAAATGCGGTGTGTACATCAATACGCATTTGCACTGCATTGTCTAATACTTCTTCCATCACGCATCCAAACTAATAATATCTGTATCAATATAATTAGGAGTAAAGGCAGTATTTTGTGCAAAATATTTTTGTGCGGCTTTAATCACTTGGTCTCTTGCCTTATCAGCATCCTCTGCTTTAATTTCGCCCTCATAGTATTGAAGCCTATTTTGTGCAGTTGTATAAGGTACTCTGTATTTGAAGTTTTCCTGGTCTTCTACGCTTGCAAGCATTACATTTAATTTGTTAAAATCTGGTTTATGAGTTTTAAACTGTGGATGGTCAAACATGTCCAATGCATCTTGCACTGCAGCCTGGTTAGCCAATTGAGCACTGGATGCTTTTACGTTACGAATCATAACAGTTGATGTACCATCTGCTCTAGTATATGGAATAGTATAGGTCCATTCTTTTACTGGTCCACCAAGATCCTTTTGTAACTGTTTTGCTTTTGCCAAACGTTTATCGTCTGGCTTATCGTCAAGTCTGTTTAGTATTGCTTGATTCTGTTGTTGTTTAACAACGAGATTTGCCCAACGCTTTTTAAACACTTGTTGGTTAATCGTACCAGCTTGTAATTCAGCAAATAGACTGTCAATGGTACGTTCTTCTCCACGACCTGTGTTCAATAATTTGTACAGTTTCTTTTGGTACTCTTGCTTGTATGCTTGTGGATCAGCGGCAATGGTCATTGCTCGTGCAAATCGTAGCATGGTATTCATGTTTTCGCCGAAACTTTTATTAGTGTACACTCCACCTGGTCCACGGAATTCGATATAGCCATCTTTCACATGTATACTGCTATACTTTGCCATTCCGATGTCACCTTGTACATATTCTTCAGCAGCATCTTGTAGACTGATTTTCATCGCCGACATAGCTCCTGCGGCGTCGTCTGCATTCATCTGTGAAGCACGGTTTTGTAACTGGGTAAGCACACTAGGAGCATAGTTAGTTGCTAGTCTATTGTATTTGTCTAGTACGTATTTGTCACCTGAGAATAGCACAAGTTTTGTATAATCAATGTCATCGCCTTGTGGCACGCTGATGTTCATGTGTAAGCCAGTTGTGCTGTTTGTATAGATATCTCCATCCTGCTCTTCAATCCAATCAAATAGTTTTCCTAGTTGATCTATTGCTTCATCAAGAGGCATTACAGGTGATACCAGTTCAATACCTGCATCTTCTGATTCATCAGCAGTGATACTGCTGTCTGGTTCTAGTGTATACTTGCCTGATTCTTTATCACTACCGTGATATTGATAACTTATGTTTGTGCCTTTTCCAGTAACTGCACTTATTTCTTCTGCCCATTCATCTAGTGATTTGTCTCCGCCTTCGCTACCAGCAGTGTAAGGAAAGTATAGATCATATTTGTTCATTAGATCGCCCATGGTTTCTATCTGTTGCGACTCCCAAAACTGTGCCCAAGTAATATCGCCGCGATGCTCATCTTGTTCTCTCTCACGCACACGTTCAAATATTTCACCTTCGTTCTCAAATTCTTCCATAAACTCTTCGTCGGTGACATTTCTTTCTAGTTCTGCTTCCATTTCCTCGCGAACTTGATCTTCACCGTTGTCACTCCACCAATCAAAAAACTGTTCGTCTTCATATTCCATGAGGTCCTCGATAACTGCTTCACGAAACTGTTCTTCTGTGGTTCTTTGATCACTGGTCCATGCACCCATACCGCTTGGACCATCATAGAAGTCAACTATTTCGTCAAGTGTTCCAATAGGCTCGTCGGCATCCATATCTGCTTCGTAGTCGTCATCATCTGTGTTTTGGGTATTTGCTAAAACTAGTTCTAATTCAAAGCCAGCACGTACACCTTTGGCTTCATCGCTTTTAGCCCAGGAACGCAATGCACTAGGACTCATGTCAACTTCAAGCAAGTCTTCTTCTTTAATTGCTTGGTACTGTTCCATAAGGCTTTCCGCTAGTGTCTTCTTACGTTTTTTACCTGGCTTGGTTTTATTTACTAGATCCATATTGAGATTCAAACCAAGTTTTTCTATGTTGCGTTGGTCCTCGCCTGGACGTACATCCACTGTAAGTGCAGTTTTAAATCTTGGATCGTTTGCTTGTGCGGCAGTTGGTATGTAACCTGATGCTTCTGCTATACGTTGTTCTTTGACTTCATCTGAGTATTCAATATCTTCTCTATCTACTATCACTGCATCCAGTGTGTCTATGCCTGCTTTGCGAGCCGCATGCATTCGATGATGCCCATCTAATACTTGGTAGCCTTTTGGATCTTTGCGACAAACAATAGGAAGACCTTTCCAGGTTCCTGCTTTCATCTTCAGTGCAATTTGTAGCACTTCGTCTTTGTGGTGTATGTCATCCATCTTACTAGACGGTTCATAGCCAAACAGGCTTTTTACTGGCACAGGTTTGCTAGGACGTTGCTGATAACTGTCGGGCACATCTGCACCAAAGTACGCAGGATCTGTGTACAGTGTGATTAATTCTTTATTTTCAAACCAGGTTGCTTTCATAACAACGTATTTATGGTATCTCGAATGTAATCAACTGTGTTTTTGATACCCAAATCTAAACCACAATAGTCCCATGTACCAATTGTAGACTGCATTTTCTTGTTGTCTAAGATCTTTACAGGCACTCCATCTTCTGCAGAATTGTTGCTCCATTTAAGTACTGGTGTATTTGTATATTTTGCAATAGGTTTGACTAGGTCTTTGATTGTAGTGCCGTTACCACTGCTGATATTTGTATGACTGTTAGTTGCAGGAATTTCAACGAATCTACAGATTGCTTCTGCAGCGTCTTTTATATAGAAAAAGTCACGTATCGCAGTGCCTGTGCCTAGAAGTGTGTTATTACCATTGAGAAATTTTTGTATAAGTCCACCAACAACATGACTTTTTTCAGAGCTTGTGTGTTCTCCAGGACCATAAACATTACATAATATAAGAAACTCCCAACCGATTGTATCAGGTAACTGATGTAGCAAGTCTAGCTCTAACTTTTTTGCAACACCGCTATATTTTACACTATCGTGATAAGGGCCAGTACCAATTAGTTCTTCTGTGATATTATCTTTTAAATTTCCTGGATACATACAACCACTTCCGATGCTAATAACTTTTTTAGGTTTTACCTGCCTAGTGATACGATCAACAGTTGCAAACATTTGTGCGTTTTTAACCATTATTTGTTCTCTATGCATTTTGTTAAATGGTAAGCCCCCATACCAACCAGCACAGTTTATAATTATGTCATGATAATCTATTTCTCCTCTAAAATTAAGAAGATTAAATGAAGTTGAATTGCATAGTGTCCATTCCCAATGCGGACGAAGAGCCGCAAGACTTCCTCCCACATAGCCGGTTGCACCTAACAATAAAATTTTCATGGATAACTTGTTATTGGTTCGTCGCACTGGTCCCATGGCTTTGTAAGTAAACTTACGCTCTTACAATCAGTTAGTGGAACAAAAGTATGCGGACAATTTACAGGTATATAAATTACTTGTCCAGGACCGACTACAAATTTATTATTTTGTTTAGGACATATATAAATGCCTTCACCCTCAACCAGCATGATATATTCATTAAATTCTTTGTGATAGTGATCTCCGCGTTCTACACCAGCACGTGTAGTTATATAACAGAACTCTTTGATATCCTCAGTAGGCACATAACTAAAAATTGCACCTCTATGGTCAACTGCCGCATCGCTTATTTTTGGTTGTAAAATTTTAATCATTTATTTCTATCATTGATTTATTATTAAAAACACCATCGATAATTTTTGTTGCGGCGTAATCAGCAGACATAGCATTATCGTTGATATATTCTTTGTCTACTTGCTGTTTTGTTTTTGATCCATTGTAGTTAGTATGTCGTATATTAGTAGCAGTAACTCCTAACCTAACTTCTGTAATCTTCATATCCTCTGCTTCCTGTGAGATAAGATTTGTAGCAAAGGTGCTCGCTAGTTTGGTACAACCGTAGATACTGTGAAAAGGTCTTGGTGTTTCACTAACAATTGACCCTATCCAAATATAGTGCCCATTTGGGTTGGTGTTTATAAAATTTTTAAGTAATAATAAGTTATTTGTAAGATTTACTGTAATTTGTTTAACAATATTTGTAAAGTGATTCTTTATAAATCCTTGATAAGTCCCAATTGTAGTCCCAGTGCAGTTTATAATATGAGAATAGCCTGAAAGATCAAAATTTGATACTGCCTCTGAATCTTCAAAGTTAAGATCAGCACGTGTAAATTGATCTGTATCTATATTATGTTTTTGCAGTTCACGGCAACAGGCACTTCCCATACCTCCATTTGCCCCAAAGATTGCATATTTAATCATGACGCTTTCTTTTTCTTAGATTTGCCTGTTGTCTTGGCAAGTACCTTTGCACTTCTACGTTCTGGTGGAAGATCTGCTTGTTGTTGTGGAATAGTGCCTTGTTCTATCTTTCCTTCTTCAGGATCAACTTGTACAGGTGCAGTATCTTTTAATTCTGCATGTAGTGCTCTATAGGTTGCATCTTGTCCAATTGCATCATATGTGTATGTTCCTGTGTGCTTTAATAGTATACGTTTATCAACCCATACTTTACCACCTAGGTCTCTCCAGTTTTCACAGAAAGTCCAGTCTTCACTATAGTATCTGCCTTCTCTTACATCAGTGTCAAAGAATGTTTTCATGTCTTTGTTTAGTTCTTGTGGTAATCCTATATCGTTTACAAATGGCACAGTTGCTGGATGTTCAACTAATTTTTCAAACACATGACGTTTAATACACATAAAGCCTGTACCAGTTTTTGAAACTTCAATTAGCCTACCCGAGTCTTCTTCTTCGCCATTTTCTACTGCATTTATGCACCATTTTATTGGTAAGCCTTTAAGAGGGTACATGCCGCCGATTACATCTTTGTCGTGGTGCAACAATAACAATAGGTGCCACGGCTCCCATCCAATGTCGCTATCTATAAACATTAGGTGTGTTGATTCCTTATTGGCTAAAAACTTTGCAACCATAGTGTTTCTTGCACGTGATATTAAACTTTCATTTGTAAGTGTTTCGACAGTAAAATCAATACCAAGTTGTCGTGCAGTATTACCCCAACGTACAAAACTCATAAATGTTGATTCAGTTAACATACCACCATAACAAGGCATGCAAATATGCACTTTGGTTTTCTTCAGTTCATCAATGTTAACTTGTATCTTGTTTGGATCTTGTGCTGGATCACCTTGTACATTATTTTTAACTATTTCGTCAGTAGTTTTTATTGGATCAACCATAGGTTCCTCACGTGTTAATTATATACGTATTTAATGATTTAGTTGTAGTGGTGTAGATTTATCGTATGTCGCCAACGGTAACGCCTGTTGTGCGTTTACCTTGCATGAGATCATTGAATGTTTTTACAAACACTTCTTTGCGACTTATTTTTTTATCAATAATTTTCTGCGTTTCTGTATCTTTTGTAGTGTAGATATCCATAAACTTTTTTGCCATCTTTGGTGAAACTTCTACAGTCGTTCCATCATCAAATTTGATTGGAAACTTTTGTACATCATTGCGACTTGCTATGTTGTCTAATACTCTAAGTGGACGACTTTGGAACACATACTCTTGTAGTGTCTCGTCTTCAGGCAAGTAGTCTTCATTTGAAATATCAATCTCAACGTCTTTTTTAATTGGACGAGCACCACGTTTGTTTTTAAAACTTTGATACTGTCTTAGTGCTCCGACAAGTGATTCCATAGCACCTGATTTGTAAATTACATACTCGAGGTTGTCATAGTTCTCGTCTTCCAGCATGTCAGCAAGTGTACGCAGTTTGTCACCAAGGTTGCTTTTTAAACTTGCTTCACTGTGTGAACCCATACCGCCTGCTGGTAGTATTGCAACTTCGTCGCCTTTGTTGATGATACGTGTTTCTTTTACTTTAGCGTCGGACATTGCTTTGTTATATCTTGCTTCTGAATCATCATCGCCATCTTCTAGTTCACTTGGTAAATCACCGTAAGGCGTATCACGTTCGAGTTTACCACGACTGTTCATTCTTATATCTTCTACAGTTTTCTTTATACTACCCATTGGCATTGTAATTTGTTCTTTTTCTTCTGCAAGCACAGTATCAAATATTTCAACTGCTTTGTTGATCATTGGCTTTGAATTCATCGGATACAGATTAACAATTAGATCTTCTTTTTCTTCCGGTGACATTCCTGGCCACTTGCCACGTATTTCTGTAGCACTGGTCATACCAGGACCAAACTGCACTGTCGGCAAGTAGGTCATAAAACCATGTTGTTTCATGTTTTCTGGCTTTTGTCTTTTTAATGGTTGTAAGTAACTTGCACTGCCATCTTTTTTAAATCCACCAGGCATAGGTGACACGCCTGAATCCTTATCACTACGAACAAAAATAAGTTGTGTTGTTTCAGGATCATACAAGTCTGTGATCTCTCGTGGTTGAAACGGCGACTTTACTTGCACAAATCTGTGTGCAGGAATACCTGCTATGCCAGCAAGTGATTTCTTTAATTTGAAAGGAAATGGTCTGTTGCTTTTGTCATCTGTTGCGGCAATGAATACATCTGCTTTAGGAAACTGTGCAACGGCTGCATCATACAATGCTTTGTGTCCTGCATGAAAAGGATGAAATCCTCCTGGTATGATGACTAATTTCTTTAACATCTCTTCTTCCTAATAGCTCATTGTTATTGGGCCAATAACGCCACTTGTAAATTGACTTACAACTGCTCTTACCCATGTGTACTTACCAGGCAAATATATACTGTAATCTGTTGTGATTGCACTTGATCCGTCAACTGCACTATCACCTGGAAACGTATATACATCAAACCAGTCGGCTTCTATTAGTCCAGTTGGATAATCCGCAGGATAACTATCAGCAGTCTTTGGATCTGTATCTAAACTTGCTTGTATTGTAACCACACCAGGAAAGTCATTGGCGATAAAACGTATGTTTTGCCCATTGCCTTGTCCATTATAATAGCCGACACCTTTTTGTCTAGTACCAGTAATGGTAACAGTGCCAGCCGCATATGCTGTTTCTGCTATTAATACAAGACTGCTTGACTTCATGTTACTCTGCTTTTGTTAGTTCAACAAGAACGTTTGCACTTCCGCCTTCAGTTGCTAGTTGCGTTATAACCGCTTCTAACTGTGAAATTGTGTCAGCAGTAAGTATGTCTCTTGCAGGTGCATCGTCACGTACTAGTTCGCTAAGTGTTATTGTAATTGATGTTGTGTTTATCTTTGCCATGCTGTTATTTATCGCTTTCTAGTGCTGTCTCGTTTACTACAACGATACCATTTGCATCAACTTCACCACCACTGACAGTTGTTTTTGGTTGCGACTTAAAACTGACTCTACGTTTCTTGCCCTTGATAAACAAGTCGCATGTTAGATGGCAGTTCTCTAATTTTTCAAACAGTATCTTTTTACTCAATGGTACTTTAATAAGTTCATCAATCTTACGTCCTAGTGGTCTTGCACCCATCTTTGGATCATAACCTACTTCCACTAAATGATCAACCAATGGTTCAGTAACAATAATGTTTATATTCTTGTCTTGTAAACTTATACGTAGTTCATTTATAAACTTAGCAACAATTTTTTTAATTGCTATTGGCTCAAGTGCTTTAAATTTTACAGTTAAGTCAAGCCTGTTACGCAGCTCTGGTTTGAAAAAATCTTTTACTGCTTTGTCTTCAGATCCTGTTTTTGTAAGTTCTTGTCCAAAACCTATAGTGTTGTTTTCGTTATCTCTTGCACCCAAATTTGATGTTAAAATAATTACACAATTCTTTACATCAACAGTTTTGCCATTTGAACCAGTCACAGTTCCTTCATCCATCATCTGTAAAAAGATATTACTCACATCAGGATGTGCTTTTTCTACTTCATCAAATAATAACACACTATACGGATTTTTAGAGATATCGGATATAAGTTTACCCCCACCGAGATTGCTATCATCGTATCCAACAAACCCTGGAGGCGCACCAAGTAGACTACTCACAGTATGTTTGTCTTGATATTCGCTCATGTCATAGCGTAGCATGTGCATATCAAGATTGTTGCTTAGTAGTTTTGCAAATTCAGTTTTACCAGTACCAGTAGGACCTAAAAACAAAAATGCACCCATTGGACGATTTGGTGTGCTGATACCAGCATAGTTGACATAAAGTCTTTCAAGCACTTGATTTACAACTTCATCTTGACCAAACAACTTGTCTTTGATATTTGTATCAAGGTCTTTGACTTTGTCACTTACATTGCTGGCTACTTTACTTTCAGGAATATTTGCAATCCTAGACACTTGAACATCAATTAGTTCTTCATCCACTACCAATCCTTGTTTGTCTTTGATACGTTCTACTGCACAAGCCGCATCAATTAGATCAATGCTTTTATCTGGATTTTTCTTATCACTCATATATCTAGTAGCCATATCAACGGCTTTAACAATAGCATTGTCGGCAATTTGTACATTATGAAACTTTTCCAAACGAGGCTTCAGTCCATGTAATATTTTTACAGTGGTATTTTTGTCTGGTTCATCAATACTTACTCTATAAAAGCGTCTCATCAATGCACGATCTTTTTCAAAGCTCTCGTAGAACTCCTCCCACGTTGTGCTTGCTATTACTTTTAAGTTGCCTTTTGTGATTGCCGGTTTTATCATGTTAGCAAAGTCTAAACTGCTTCCGCCAGTTGCACCTGCACCTTTCATGGTATGTGCTTCATCAATGAAAAGTATGCAGTTCTTCTTAGATTCTAATGCAGCGATGACGTCTTTAAGTTTCTCTTCAAACTCGCCTCTATACTTTGAACCTGCAAGTAAACTACCAATTTCTAATCCCCATACCTCAAAGTTTTGTATAAATTTTGGTACAGTATTTTCTTTGATACGTGTAGCAAGTCCTTCTGCAATAGCAGTTTTACCAACACCTGGATCGCCGACCATTAGTACATTGCTTTTAAAACGTTTTGCTAACACAGTAACAATTTCTTCAAGTTCTGTTTCTCTGCCTATTACAGGCTCTAGTTGGTCATCTTTTGCTAGTTGGCTAATATTAATGCAATGCTCGTCAAGTATTTCGTTTGCATGTTCAACGGGCATACTGTTAGTAGTTTTTATCTCATAAGTTACTTGCCAATGCTTAACAAATTCTTGTTTATTGACTCCGTGCTTTAGCATAAAATAACTAGCATAGCTGTTACCTTCAGCCATGATGGCTAACCACACGTCAATTGTACTCATCGTACGTCTTCCACCAAACATTACCTGTGTGAGAGCTCTATTGAACACACGTTCAAGTGCATTTGTTTTTCGTGGGTCTTTGACTTTGCCTTTTGCAGAAACAAGCACTGCTTGACTATCAAGATACAAGATTAAATCTTGTTCAATTGCTTCTGGTGAAGTTCCAAACTGTTCTAGGCATCGATAAAATCTTTTGTGCTTCACTAATGCTAACATTAAATGTTCTAGTGTAATATATTCGTGATTTTTACTCACTGCAATCTTTTGTGCTTGTTCTAATATACTTTCTATCTCAGGATTATTTGGCATATCTCTCCTTATTTTCTAGTATTTATTGCTGGTATTTCTTAATGGTGGCAATTACTTCTTCGGGTATATTCTTTGGCATGGTGGCTTTTATTTTTACAAAAATGTCACCAGGGTTATGTCTGTCTCTGAACACACCAGCGGATCCTAGTCTTACTGTAGTTCCAGGATTAGTACGTGGTGGTATACGCACATCATATTTCTTTCCTAACACGTCAACCACTGTAATATCTCCGCCTAAGATAAGCATCCAAAAATCAACCTCTCGTTCTGTATGCATGTCAAGTCCGTTACGTTGCCATCTAGGATCACCTTGTATTCTAAAATTTACAACTAGATCTATACTTCCGGGAGCCGCTTTTGCATAACGTACACTTTCTCCATGCACAATACCACGTGGAATGTCTATTTCTACATCAGTACTTCCTTGCGGAGTTTGTACACCAATTATACGTTTTCCGCCTGCTAAACTATCACGTAAACTTATGCTCATATTAATGCGTGCTTCTGCTTGACGTTGTTGTTGTTGTCTAAACATCTGCGAGAATATATCGTTAAAATGGAATCCTTGTTGTTGATTAAATCCTTGTTGCCTTTGATCAGTTGATCCTGTATGATCATAGTATGCACGTTTGTTTGGATCTTTAAGTATATCATATGCATTACTAATTTCAGCAAACTTGTTTGCATCACCGCCACGGTCAGGATGGTGCTCTTTGGCTTTTTCTTTATAAGCTCGTTTGATAGTATCAGCAGTTGCACCTTTTGCAACACCTAATGTGCTATATGGATTATTCATAGTTTATTATACTATTTTTTTTGTGTTTTGTCAAGCTCTTCTGTGACAGACTTTTCATAATAAAGTATAATTTTGTTTTGTTCTTCAATGTATAACTTTATCTCTTCCATGTTTATTGCCAGTGCTTCAAAACTTTTTGGATCAAGTGCATACACAACAAAACTTCCTTGCATGTCTTTTACACGTTGTATAACTTCATTCAAGTTCTTTTCTGTGATTACAACTATGTTTGCATCTTTAAGAGATAGTACTTTTGGTCTCGGCACAACTTGAATGGTTGGCTTGTAGACTTCAACTTGAGTTACAATTTCTTTTTCAGGCTTCCAAGAGCAACTACTTAACAGTAGCAGACTCAATAGACTTGAAAAAACTATCAATTTTTTCATTTATTCTCTTTTCAGATGCTAATGGATCTGCTAAACTGTTTTTAACTAGATCAGTTTTTGCCAACAGGTCCTTGATTACTGTGTTTGCTTCACGTGCTTTTTTTAAGTCGTCTGTGAGTTCTTGAGATAACTTTGCTTGCTTTACTGCATTCTCATTCATTGCAGTAATCTTTGCTGATAAACTTTTATTACTAGATTCTAAGTTAGCATTATTAGTTCGCAGTGTTGCTATACGTGCTTGTGTGTCTTTGTAATAAAGATACACTCCGTATCCGCAACCACCAAGTATTGCAAGTATTATTAATAATGCGTATATTCTAGCCATTAGTCGTCTATCTGTACTGCTCGCATACGTGCTACCAGTCTGTCTGCACGTTTTGTTACTTGTTTGTACCAATTTGAATCAACCATTTCATCTGCGGCCGCATTCCAATCTTTAGCATCTACTCCACGCTTCATTCCCTTAAACTTGCTCAGTCTTGGACGACCCATGTTGAACATCATGTTAGCAACAATTAGTTGGACTTCTTCTGGGAGGTCATCAAAGTCAGGATATAATCGCTCGCAGTCTGCGAGGACTGTTTGGACATCACTGTCAAAGGCTGAATTGCATCTATCTTCTGAGACAGGCGTTCCAACCGGTTGTCCATGTTCTGGGTCACTATCAATAACCAAATGACCAATACCAAAAGTAGGCAACCCGAGATGGTCGAGGTATATTTCATTAACTGAGCCTTCGTCATATGCAATCTCTTTCCTAAGTTTATCAATATCCATAGTTCTTTCCTTCTGTTGTAGCCATATTTATGTACTTTGCGGCCTCTACATGTGCTTTTTCCAACGGATGCCCATTAGGTCCAAGTTGGAAATTTTTGTGCTTTGTCCATTCTAAAAAAGTATATCCGTAAAAATTTACAATATAATGGTTTACTTGTTTCTGTAACTCTACTGCCGCATCTCGATGAGAGTTTTGCCATGATTCTGCATCTAGATATCCGTTACCACCTCGTCTTTGCCTTGATGATGTCTCTGGATATACGGCTTTTTTATGTAGCATTGGATCCAAACAAGTCATTAGAAAGTCAATTTTATTTTGTTCTAATAAACAAATAGTACTGTGTATCATTTGCAAGTTACGAAATAAATTCCAAACATCACTGTCTATATGCTTATAAAAAAAATGGTTTACATCGTTTGTAATTCTTGGGTGCGTTGTAGCCCAGCTCTTGTTATTGATATCAACATAATCAAATCGTTCAAACCAAGTCCAGTTAACAATAACAAGGCAGTTTTGTAATTTGCGTAGCATATTAGTGACTTGCCAGCTTATCCATGTATTTCCTACTCCGCCAATTGCGTAGCATTCATATGGACAATTGTTAGCGACCAGTGCGGGCCATGTAAATTTACTATGTGTAAAAGGGTTTACGTGTGATGGCAACTTAGAATCAGTCAGCTCATCGCCCCTAGTAAAACTGTCGCCAAAAGCAACAACTTTTTTGTATGTCATTAACGTCCTGCGTTTGCTAATAAATTTTGTATGTCTTTGGCTTTTTTGCCTTTGTTGTATATAGCCTTAGGCGGGATACCAGCAAGAGTTCTTGCTTCATTGAGTTCAAACTGTTCACGTTCTCTGTAAGTTTTTGGCGAGGTAGGTACTAGCATGTTGAACTGTTCTACAGTAAAAGGCATTTCTTTGCCTCTGTAGCCCATTGTCCAGCCATCACCTTCATACTCAGTTAGTGTGTTGAAATCATCTAACAGTGTGGCTAAGTTGTCAGCAGTGTAGTTTCTACGTTTAAGTTCGATGTACACAAGAAATCTATTTGGCTTAACTTCACCTGGGCTCATGTCAGCATCCAGTACAAAGTCATAGCCTTTTTCAAACCAGTTAACCAAGTCAACTGCGGCTTGTCTATCTCTAACGTAAAAACTGGCAACAACTATCTCATCATCGTCGCCCATCTTACTTGAAAAGTCATCAACATACATTGTGCTTTTCATCATACCTGCTAGGTCTTTGTAACCTAAGCCTTCTGTTAAATTAAACTTGGACATCGATATTAGTATCCATTTCTGCTTGTGCGTCTACATCCATAACCTGTTGTTGATCCAAATCAGCATTGTAAGCATCATCTAAATCTTGTAAGTCAACTGTTTCATCTTCTAATTCAATGGCGCCAGTTCTTATATCACTCATTAAACTTTTTGGCATAATAATTTCAACTAACCAAATTGGCTTTTCAATTAGACGTGCAACCTTAGTACCTGCTTTGAAGTCGCCTGGATTTTTTACTTTAACAGGAACTTTCATTTTGGTTTTCTTCCATTTAACTTCACAATCAAATGGCAATAAACGCATTGCTCCCCTTGGATCCGGCATAAGTTGTTCTGGCCATAAAAATGTACAGGATGTTTTGTATGGGCCTTGTTCTGGACCTGCTACTAGTTCGCCTAGTTCCCAATTGCGGAAGGCAAATATATCAAGTTCGTTTATTACACGTTCAAAGTCAAGTAGTACTCGCATACTACCATCGCTCATGTAGATTCCTTTGATATTATCTGCTACCATCCAATAGTCGGAGCCGTCTTTAAAAAATTCTTTATCGTCGAGTGACATTTGTGGCCTTTTGTTTTACGTTAACAGTATTTAGCCCAATTTGTCTTTGTGGCCACTAATATATTTAGCGGTGCATACCAAAACTTTACACACAGTATAACTTATCTGTTTTTGTTTTAAATATTATTGTGGGTAGCGAATAACCTTTAACCTAGGAGATACAATGTCTCGAGCTAAACGTAAAGCAAAATATCAAAGACAACTACAACAAGACAACACAATAAATTTTAACCAAGCACTAAAACGCAAACAAATTGAACTTCGTCCGAAGTCAATCAATCAAGAAAACCTTATACAGAGCCTACTAGATCCGCAGACTAACATTACTGTGGCAACTGGACCTGCAGGCACGGGTAAGACTTATCTTGCAATGTTAGCGGCTATAAAAGCCTTTAGAGATGGTGCATGTGAACGTATTGTACTGACCCGTCCAGCAGTGGGTGTTGATGATGAGAAGCATGGCTTTTTGCCCGGAGACTTGAATAGTAAAATGGAGCCGTGGACAAGACCTTTGTTTGATGTACTGCGAGAATTCTACACTAAAAAAGAAGTAGCACGTATGCTAGACGAACAAACTATTGAAATATCGCCATTGGCTTTTATGAGAGGAAGAACATTCAAGGATGCCTGGATTATAGCAGATGAAATGCAAAATGCAACACCAAGTCAAATGAAAATGCTGATGACACGTATTGGTGAGAATAGCAAAATAGTAATCACAGGCGATGTTGAACAAACAGATAGAACTGTACACAACAACGGGTTGATTGACCTATGTAAACGTTTAGAAACACGTCGTGATGGACTAAGTGTATGCTATATGAACAATAGAGATATACAGAGGCATCCTATTATTGACACAGTATTGGAGATCTACGCAACATAATTTCAAGAATTTAATTTAATCCACTGCTTTTTTGATATTACATTTGTTTTGTGATCAATGATACTACCTGTGTCCTTCACAGTTGGACACATGGTACAAATTTTATGTGGCTTGGTACAGTTTTGTATGAACTGTCTAATAGTTTTATCTGAACTATTTACAGATATTGCTTCGTAGTCAGTGTATGGCTTCCATGAATCTGTGATGGGTTGTCTCCAGTCAGATAACACTTTTTTTAACAATGCAATGCTACTGCATTTATAAATTTTGCCTTCATATAACAGTGAACAATTTTGTTGTACGCATATATCAAATGCATCTTTTGCATTATTGTTATGTGGTTGTATATTTCCAAACGTTCCTTTATAAGTTTTAAAAAATTGTAAAGGCGAATTGATTTGAAAACGTGTGTTGTTTGGACCAAGCCAACGGTTAATACCATACTCGGTTATTGGTGTAAACTTGTACTTGTTAAACACATAGTTTATCGCATCCATGCCATAAGTTTTGTCTTCATGAAGTGAAAACTTAAACACTGTGTTTCCAACGTCAACACACCAGTCAAATACTTCAGGTTTTTTAAGAAAATTAACTCCATTGGTTGTAAATCTAATACGACTGTTAGGTAACAAAGAGCGTACTCCGTAAATCCACTGTTCACATTCTGGATTCAATGTTGGTTCGCCGCCCATTATTCCAAAGTCTTCTATGTCAATACGTTCCATCCATGCGTTTATCCATTCCTTGCCTTGTGTCCAACGCACACTGCCTTTCATGTTGTAATCACTATAGTTTGTACAACCTGTACAACTAAGATTACAAGCATAGGTTATCATGGTTTCAACAAATGGAAGTATAAGACGCATCAGGCCGGTATAAGGTTGTTTTTAGCATAATAATTACTACGCAGGTTGCGGTTGTAAGATTCTATGTGATTTTTCCATTTGCCACTCCATCGATTTTGTACCATAAATTCACCAAAATTGCGTGGTACAGTTTCATCTTGTGTGATTTTATAACAGAAATCGCCATGTTCTAGTATTTGATTACCATTGATGTATTCATGTAAGGAACAAGATAAATTAATGTGAAATTCTTTTGACCTATACAAGTTGAACTGTGAGGCTTCTTGTAAATGCAATAGATCATCAAGGTAGACTAAATCGTCTACTGGTAACATTTGCTTAACAATTTCTTTTAATCCAGCATAGGTTTCAAATCGTTGATCGTGCCCGATTAACTGATGAAAGGGAAGATTTTGTGCTCCTAAATCTAATTCTGCAGTAATTTGTTTGTCGATATGATTCTTGTATGGAGATATTACTTTATTAGGCATTGTTTGTTTTTCTACACACATCAAGTCTATTAAGGTTTCATAAAAAACGTGTAGACTTGTATTATATTTTTTTGCAAAAAATTCAGCAATAATGTTTGTATATCCTTGAAAATGCCATTGAGCAACAAACCAACAGAACAATATTAGTTTTTCGGTTTTGGCTTTAGGCATTGTGTTTGTTTCTATTACTAACTCGTCCTCTTCGTCCACATGAGTACTTTTCTTAGTGTTTATTTGTGTTTTCATTCCATATTTTTTCCTGTATTCAGGATGAGCCATTTCACTGCTAGGCAAAATAGTAAGGACACCAACTGATGGATATGCTCCATTTAACATATAGCTCATAAAAGTATCTCTGAAATCTTCGTATGTATCAAGTGGCAATCCAATAATAAGTTCTACATTTGTATGTATATTCATTTCTCTTGCATAATCTATAATTGCAGTTGCCTTTTCTTCAGGTAGATTTTTTCTTTTGATTGCTTTCAAACTATCAGGATTACTACTTTGTATACTTGCAGTAAAACGTTTGAGCATATCTTGTTCTAAGAAAAGTTTAGCCATATCTACTACTTTATTACTACTGTGTTTTGCCCAATTGGTATCAAAAATTTTAGGATATCCGTACCTGCGTTTTAGTTTACACATAAACTTTGTAAGTTCTAAGTCTCTGTCAGCAAAGATTCCCCAATTTGCATCACAGTTTAAAATATATTCAATTTTATTTTTAGCAAACCACAACAGTTCTTTTTTTACTCTACGCATATCATATTTTTTTACTTTTCCAAGAACACCATTCCCCCAGTCGCAAAATGTACATGAGTACGGACAACCTCGGTTAGATTCAAATAATCCATTAATGCTACTAATGCCTTTTTGTTCACATTGTTCTTTCATGCCTTCGAACAATCCTAGTAAATACGGACTTGGAATATCATCTAGTTTTTCTGTTCTCTTACCCATGCCTGTTTTTTTCATGTACCCATTTTGGTTAATACCAATACCTTTGACTTCTTGTAGTTTTTGATCATCGTGTAGATTCTCAAGCACTTCCTTAAACAACAGTTCGCCTTCACTAAACACTGCTATGTCATAGTAACTATGTTTTTTAAATAAGTCTACATCGTTTGCAGAAACATGCGGACCGCCGACAATGATCTTACAATGCGGAAATTTGTTTTTTACTTTTTGTGCAATTACTGCATTGTATCGCATATTCCATACGTAACAACTTAATCCAAAAACATCTGGATTTTCAAGTTTTGCCACAACCTCATCTGGGTCTTCTCGCAGGAATATTATATCCTTGAGTTGATAGTATTGGTTTATTTCTTTGAACTGTTGTGCATAGCTCCACAGTAATCCTGCACTATAAGGAAAGTAAACTGGCATATTTTCTTGTACACAAAAAGGAACCTGTGCGAGATAGACATTTTTCATACAGGTATTTATTGGTATTTGGCTCCGGGGGTAGGATTCGAACCTACAAGGTTAAATATATTGCAGTACATTCAACCACACGGTTAACAGCCGTGCGTGTTTACCAATTTCACCACCCCAGATTATTCTTATACCTTGTTGATTTTTTCTAGTGCAGGGATCATACGTGTTACACCTATGCCTCCGCCTACTCTTTGAAAGAAGTCAAATTCTAAGAACTTTTCTAGTTCTGCTTCAACTCTTTCCTTACCAAATAGTTTGAATAGCAACTCTGCGTACTCTCCATCTACAATGCTATGGAATGTATCACGCATCATATCAACATCACATGAGCGTTCTGCTGATCCAATAGTTTCCATGCCACCTAGTATAACGTCCATCTTCTTTGCTGTATTTCCGTCATCGTTTCTAGCCATGTTCCAGAAAGGTGAAGTTAGTTCAGGAAAGTTGGTAATAAGTGTTTGACCAAACTCTTCTTCCATCTTTAGTTCGTGTTCCGCTTCCATTTCTACGTCAGCACCGAGTCCAAAGTGTTGTTGCCATTCAGCATAGGTCTTTTCTGTAATGTTGCCAAAGCCTAGGTATTCACATAGTTCATACTCCATTGCTTTTAGGTCATCTACGTTTCCTGGCATTTCAAATTCAAACATTGGAAATATTATATCATGTCTACCTGGTATTGCATTAGGCTCTTGTCTGTAGGATGTAGAGACACAAAAAAAGCCCTTTGCTGAGGGCTGACTTAGTAATTCATGTTCCAACCACATCTGGCCGGTTTGCGGTAGTGGCCATACTTGGCCTGCATAATTGTAGGTTGCTACATTGAATGGATCTTCACATGCGGCTAGTATGCTCAATCTGTTTTGTGTGTGTACTTCAAGAAATCCTTTTTCCAAAAAAAATGACCTTAAAAGGCCAACTGTCTCGGTAAATTTGCTTGGGTCTATTAGTTGTGTCATTTTTGTTTCCTTTAGTCAAAAAAAATTTTAGTCAAAAAAATATCGACGCTGTTGCCGTTCGTTTATTTAGCATCAACGTCGATATTGTGTAATTTATAGTCCGTTTGGAACTATTACATAGTGTATTGCTAGTACTATTCCTAAACTTGCACCTAAACCGATCATCATCTTCATAAAGTCTCTTCCTACAATAGGAAACACATTCTTTAATCTGTATGATCCGTTGCTCATTGTACTAATTGCTAGTTCTCTACCACATAGTAGTCCAACAAATACCCATGTAGTTGACATCGGTATGTTGTTAAGTTCTTTAAAGAAGAACAAGCATAAGAAGTATGCACCATCAATAATACATGCACTTCTAACATATCTAGTGTGTTGCTTTTCCAATACAATCTTTTGTATCTTACCTCCGCCTTCACGGAACATAAATCCTAAACCTAGTACAAATACTAAACTTACACCTATCATCATATCCCACGGAACTTGTCTTGGTAAGAACACTGCTATGTTGGCAACGTCATGACTTAGCCAAGTGAACCATAAGAAGCCTGTGGTTACCCATTGTCCGATACGCCAATACTTTTTGTGTTCTTCTTTTACAGGATCATTACGTTCGTCTAACCAACGTGCAATCAGTATCCATAAACAATAAGCAAATACTCCTGCTACTGCATATCCCATAATTGACTTTACAAGCATTTTCTCTAATATAAATGTACTTGCAAAGGCACTTAAAACTAAAAAAGACGTACTAACTGGTACGCCTATCCTTGTTAACAGTAATAATACCAACGGCGCCGCCGCATGATACCATTGTATTTCTTGAAATGGAATCTTTGTAAGTCTACCATAACTTATATCTCCACCATTGGTATACCATCCATACCAAAGGCACCATAATAGAACTGCACTTGCGGCAGCCCACATTGTCGTCCACTTAAATCTTTGATTGTTACTTGCTATCCATGTACCTAATGTTTGTACTGAATCGTTAGCAATAACTGAATAGCCAGCAAATAAAAAGCCTAGTGCCATCCAGAGTGTGAGTTGGTCCATAATGTCCTCTTGTTAAAAGTTGTGTTTACAGGGTATTTAAGACTATAAATGTTACAGTTTTATTAAGATTGTGTTACAGTTTTGTAAACCTCTAACCAATTTTTACATATTGGATAATCAACATCTGCATTCATGTTGTGTCCATGTTCAATCAGTATAGGCTTCAGTCCAAATTGCAAACCAGCAGTTGCATTTTCAACCTTGTCCTCTAACCAGTAACAGTTTGAACCTGCATACTTGCTCAGTGCTTTATCTTTGTCTGCACCTGTATCCAAACATACCAGTTTGCTAAAAGCAGTTTTACCAAACATCTTTTGTAAATTCATCTCACGCAGTTTGTAAGCATTTTCATCTAGACTTAGACTTGTTATGCATATAAATGTATAACCATGTTGTTCATGTAGCCTCTTAACCCAGTACATTGCATCACGCAGTACTGGAAGAAATCCTATTGCGGCACTTTCATTAAAGGTCTTTACAAGTTTTTTTACTTGCTCTTTTGGAATACCATAACGTTCAGCCATATCATATTTGAACTGGTATCCTTCTGTAGTTTCAAATCCATGTTGTATCATCCAACAATTAAATGCCCACTCCCAATCTAGTAGTACACCATCGCAGTCTGTAAGTATTGTTTTTTCGTATTTGTTATATCTCATTTACATCTTTCTTTCTATCTATATTGTCATCGGCAACTTTGGATACGGTGTTGCTATACCGTTTTGGTTGTCTAAGTATGTGCATACAAACTCTAGCATTACTGATTCATGCATTGTCAAATAATAATCCAATGCTTCAAAACCAATTGCATCTTGGTAGACAAAATCATGTATGTAGTTTTTGCTAACGTAATCTTCTATTGCTAATCTTTCAGTTGCTATTGTAAACATGTGTTTCCTTTTTCTTATTATGCTGTTATAATAACACAGTTTAAGAATAAGTCAACCTTTTTCTACGATTTGGCAAAATTTATATGTTTGGGGACGGCTTTCTTTGAGCAGTTCTAAGTATTCAACTGCTTCTAAATGTGTTGAAAAACTTGCAACAACCACAGGATCTTCCACACGTGGTTCATACACAACATCAAATGTCTTCATTGTTCATTTCCCAAACATTATACACATCTGAGAATCCCATGTTCATTGGAGAATATTCACCAACATTTTCTTCTTGCCATGCATGTATATCAACCCATTGTTCTTCAGTAAGTTCTGCAATGTCTTCAATATCATAATGATTGCATATTGCAGTTTCAACACAACTGTATGCTTCTCTTTCAATATGCTCTTCGTCTTTGTACATTCTTGCCCAGTCAAATTTACTCATTTTGTTATCTCCTCTTGAGTTATGTGTAATTCACGTTTCATATCCTCTGAGTTAAGATATGTTAAATTAATAATACTAGCAAAACCAACTACTCTTGCTTCTGCTTGTTCTACTAAACGTTTTGTTGCTAACATACTTCCGCCAGTTGCAACTAAATCATCAACAATAAGAACTCTATTTGCATGTCCTAGTAAGCCTTCTTGTAGCACCAATGTGTCTTCGCTGTATTCTGTGCCATAACTTTCTTCTAACAAACTACCAGGATACTTGGAACCTTTTTTACGTACCATAATAAACGGCACACCAATAACACTTGCTAATACTGCACCAACTGCAAAGCCTCTGCTTTCAATCCCAACAATGTGTGTTATCTCACTGTTTGTGTTGAACAGTCTTTGTATTTCTACTGCTAGTTCAGCGGCAACTTGATTCCACACAGGTTGTGCAAACAAACTGTTTACATCATAAAAGTTTACACCCTCTACAGGATAGTCCTGCACAGTCCTCATGTAATCTGTTGGCTTAGTTTTTTCTAAAGACATAGACGCCCTCCCATTTTTCTCTTCCTTGTTTGCGATCATTGCCCACACCTGGTCTAGTGTTTAACATCATCTTAATTACTCCATCATGTTTGAAGCCGACCTTCTCTGCTGTTTGGATCCACCTTTCCGTGACTTCGTAAGGCTCGGGTCGATCATACGATTTATAGTCGGCGATATTCGTTGCGAATATTCCCTCTCGATTGAGCCCTCTGTAAATATTTTCCATAGTCGGAATAACGTATCCTTCAAACCATTCGTCTTCGGTGGTGTATCGGACCATGCACTGTGTTTCTTCATTGCTATACTTCTCCAAGTTAAAATAAGGAGGACTTGAAAATGCTAGATCGATGTCCTCAGGTTGATAATTTTCACTAACATCTTGTATGATAGTACCTCTAACACCTGTTGCTTCATCTATTACGTCATTCAAATAATTTAAGTATTCAACGGTTTCTGTGTTTGGTTCAACACCTACATAGTTGTACTTAAAGTTACTGGACCCTATACCTAATAATCTACCACCATAACCACAACTGTAATCATACACATTACCCCATAACACAGGGCATAGATGCTCCGCTATTGCTTTGGCATTTTGTGCTTTAAAGTTAGTAACATTTTCTCCTGTGACTAGTTCTAGTGCAGTCCTTAACTGTGTTGGACGTAACAATCTATCGCCTGTTCTAAATTCAAAACAAATACGTATTGCACGTTTTAATTTACGTTCATCAAAAAATCTATCTCGTAAACTGTTTGATCCTCTGCCCTTTGGTTCAGCAGTCATCATGTTTGGAAATAGAAATCTGTTTATTGTTTGTCCTCTGTTGTTGCCTAGTCCAATTTTACCTTGATCTACATTGTTATAGTTTAGTTTGCTAAATTTACGTACTGCATCAACCAGTCCTTTGTGTGTGTAGTAGACAATAGGAACTAGATCGATACTACGATATATGTTGTACACTTTCTCAATGGTACCTTGTGGGTCAGCATCATACTGTGCTTTATCAAATGCATCTAGTTGATCGTAGACACTTTCATAACCAGTAAACTCATCGCCTTCTACTTGTTTGATGTTCCAAATGTTATGAAGTGTTTTGATCATTTAGGTTGACTATGCTACCTCTGCGGCTTTTTTATCATCTAGCTCATAACCATCTTGCCATAAAATCCATGCACCATCATGGTTGTCAAAACCATATTCATCTGCAAAATCCATTGAACTACTGTGCATAACTTGATTTGCTAAACCTCTAGTTTTGATTATATAATTAACCATCTCAGGTGTCTTTGCAAAACCAACACAATTAAGTTGCATGGCTTTATCATCTCTACCACCGTAAAACTTAATACCACCATCTTCAGCACTTATAAAATCTATCTTTGTCATCTAGCTCTCCTTGTTTCTAACTATACATATATAATAGCACAGTTATAGGATATGTCAACCTTTTTCTGCATTTAGGTTAGTCTAAAAATTCTATTATTTCTATCATTTTACTAAGTTTTTCTTGTGCCGCACGTTTGTTAGATGCTGGCACCCATGCTTGTCCTATGCCTGTGTGTTCGTCGACTTTTTCAAGAGATAATGTGATACGTTCCTTGCCAGTCTTGTGCATCTTTAGTGGTCGTGGAGCAGTAAACTTCAGTATGAATACTTGTTCTCTTGGTTTAAATTGTACAACTTCACCCATTAATTTGCGATAGCTCTACCATTGTTGCACTTAGATTAATTTCCGGATCTGCTACAAAACTGTGATTAACCAGTCCTGTACGTATTGCCATAATAGCACTGTCTTGTCCTTCTGGAGTTGTACTAAACAATTCTAAGTTGTCATACATCCAACGAAACACATCTTCCATCTCTTCTGGACGCACAGTGGCACACATTAGTTTACGTGCTTCTATGATCTTGCCTGCTTTGAACAAGTTTACTGCATCAACACGCCAGTCGCTAGTGTTACCTTCATCGCCTTTTACGTTTGTAAGTTTGCCATCTGTGCTATTCATTTGACACAGGTTCAAACACTTACGTAGATCTGGATAGGTGCTACGTACATAAGTGTCCAGTGTTTCAATATCAAGTTCAACATTTTCTGCAACCAGCACAGTGGCAATACGTGCAGTAAACTCTGTCTTGTCTACTTTTTCAATGTGAAAGCCTTGACATCTTGAATGTAATGCTGGAATAACTCTGTTTGGATAGTTACAAGTTAGTATAAATCTTGCACTAGCATGATAGGTTTCCATAACACCACGCAGTGCCGCTTGTCCGTTTGGCGATATATAATCAGCCTCATCTAACAGTACTACCTTGAAGTCACCAAATGGCATTGTTTGTACAAAGCCTGTGATCTTATCACGTATTGTGTCAATAGAATTCTCTCTTGATGCGTTTATTTCTAGCACATCAAAGTCATCTATTTCAAGTTGTTTGATCAGTATCTTTGCCAGTGTTGTTTTACCTACACCAGGTGCACCACTAAACAACAAATGCGGAATAGCACCCTCATCTATCCAAGTTTTTACTTGTGCTTTTTGTTCTTCATCACGGAACACATATCCGTCGATGTCATTGGGCCTATACTTTTCA
>Ga0213869_10000159_pt1 | contig 54318 bp, 63 predicted proteins | sample PICome_10_FD_160083 | JGI IMG/M metagenome (GOLD analysis project Ga0213869, IMG submission 160083) | Coastal seawater microbial communities near Pivers Island, North Carolina, United States - PICO132 | ecosystem: Environmental > Aquatic > Marine > Coastal | place: USA: North Carolina... | reverse complement strand
AGAGGAAAAAGGATATGAAGAGGAAGAGGAAAAAGGATATGAAGAGGAAGAGGAAAAAGGATATGAAGAGGAAGAGGAAAAAGGATATGAAGAGGAAGAGGAAAAAGGATATGAAGAGGAAGAGGAAAAAGGATATGAAGAGGAAGAGGAAGAGGAAAAGGAAGAGGAAGAGGAAAAGGAAGAGGAAGATGAAGAGGAAAAGGAAGAGGAAAAGGAAGAGGAAGAGGAAGAGGAAAAGGAAGAGGAAGAGGAAAAGGAAGAGGAAAAGGAAGAGGAAGTGATAAAGGAGAAAAAATTTAAACCTGTACAAAATGAAATAGTAATAGTAGAAATAGAGGAAGAAATCGTCGGAATACAGGACGAAATTAAAGAAGAAGAAGTAGATGAACCAAAACCAACTAAAAAATATTTCCCTATATTTGCTCCATAAACTATTAAAAATACAAAACTTTTAATAATTTATCTAGAAAGATGATCCAAAGCTTCCTCCTAATAAGGAATTCGCAGACATAGGTCCTACATCATAATGAACTTGAGGTACAACTGGACCTCTAATATCCGGTCCGACATCTTGATTTGAACTTACTTGTGGTGCGGGAGGAAACATATCCATTTGTCCATTGTCATAGTTATCTCCTCTACTTGGGGAATGTCTATTGCCATTTTTTTTATTTTGCTTAGATCCTCCTTCCATATTCTCTCTTGCTCCTGGTCCATTCCATAATTCCATAACTCTATCTACTAAAATATTTACTTTAAGTCCGAGTTTAGTTTGGATACTTAATACAATGACCATAAATGCGAGTACTACATTTGTAAGAGTCAAACTTTCATATTTAAATTCACTATATGTAGGTATGTAAGTGATAACTCGATGAATAAGTATGATACCTATAAACATTACAAGAATTTGAAGAATGACTTCAACCAACACTTCCATTGAAGATTTTTCAGGATCTGCTTCAGGAATAAATTTTTGAATCAGTTTATTGAGAAGAACAATTGGAATTATGCCTAAAAGAGCATATTGAGATGCGTTAAGGATTTCTGCTTTTCCTTCTTCTGTTGTAGAAAATACATGCGTAAAAAATGTTTTTTTACTTCCAACTGGATCTAGAATGTTTGTCTCAGAAATATTCATTCTATGTTTTTATGACAGAAATTAATTTTTCAGTATGGAGTTAGATATTTCATTTTACTTTATTACATATACTTTGATATATGGTTCTGTAACTAAGATATATTTTTACACATCATCTATTGGTATAGATAGTTCAGTATAACTGATGTAGTGACCTCTTTTAATTTCTGTAAATGTATATTTTTGTGTGTGAATATATTTTTTTGATTCTTCGGTTTTGAGAGTAAAGTGATAATCTTCTATTTTAATTTCATAATATGGTTTCAAAAGTGTTTTAATAATACTCAACCACGGACGTTTTATTATAGAAGGGTGTGTTACAGCTTTCAAATTATTACAATTATAATATTTACGGATTTCAGGAGCTAAATTTATGATTCCATTTTGTATTTGTTCATTATTATCTAGGTTATGAAGTATATGAGTACGAGTATTTTTCAAATCAAGTAGATCAACTATAATGGATACTAAGTGATATTGTTCTTTCACAAATTTATTATTTTTTGATCGCATAGTCTAGTTGTATCTATATGTTATTTTTTTAATTCACCATTTATTTTTCATATTTTTTACTAAACAATTTAATAAAAATTGAATAAAATAACTTGTTTTCTTTTTCATAACATAACATATGATAAGAAACATACGAATAAATGGAAATTCATGCTAACGTAGAATATTCAAACGATGGACGATACTATACGATTAAAAACCAATCACAAAAAGTAAAATATGACAAACATTTCCCAGTAGATTGGGCATTATACGATACATTTATTGAACCGAAAATACAAAAAATACAAAAAACCAATCACTATGTCGGATCAGTTTATTGTGGCAATTGTCGTAGATATGGGTCTTACAATGGTGTATTTGTACAATATTGTAAGAATTGCGTATTTCAAAGTAAAAGGCCAGGATGCGCATGTATATTACAAAATGTGATGCCTAAAAAAATAAAAAAGGGGGAAATTTACGGTTTTGAATGTGACAATAGGTGTTGTGTATTTAAAACTTATTTAAAAGATGTAAATTTATGTAATATTGGCATAGCTCGAAAAGAAAGCAATAAAAAGCATAAGAAAAAATATTTAACAAATTAGAACAAAAATGGGGTTAATTCTACAACGGGGCGTCCAGTAATTGCTTCTAATATAACATACATAGTTACAGCAATCATAGCCAAACGTCCATTTTTTATTTCAGCAGTTTCCATCGCCTTTTTATCGTTTCCTCGCTTTTCGTACAAGTTCAAAGGGTCAAATTCATAAGAACCAGGTATGTAACCATCCGGTTTTTCCGAATTCCAAAATACTTCACCGGAATTCATCGCCTTTCCTTCAAGATAACCAGCAATAATCACACTCATTGCCAATACACCTGACGCATATACCGATGATAATCCACCATTTATTATAGAAGGTGCTCGGTCACCTGATGCCAATATAGAGTCCATTTGGAACAATTCCGCAATATTTTTATGTAGTAATTCAGACAATGGCCAACCAACCGCAGCCAACATAGCCAAGCGTGCGTGTTTAACTTCGGCTTCTCTCATCCAATACAATGTTTTTTTTGAACTTGAATAACCCAATGGGTCAAACCCAACATCACCTGCCAAACTTCCGTCAAGCATTTCTGGAGCATTATAATTTCCAAATGGAAACCATTGGATTTTTTTTGGAGGAGAGAATCTTGGTGGTATCTTAGAGTATTGTCGTATTGTTATTTTACGATTAGTTGTATCATTCGACTCCGATGAAGAATCTATATCTTCTATCATTTTATTCACATTCAATATATATCGTGTGGATGGAAGATGAAAACAATATCCAACGTTAGCAGCAATAATGAAAAACGCAATAGGAATAAACATATATATATAATAAAAACTTTTTTGTTTATATGGATTTTAGAAATAAAACGCAATATATATAAATAATTTTGTATACCCTATATATAATGGCTCACGAACAACCTTATATAGATCTCATTCAACGCATACTTAATGAAGGTTCAATGACGGATTCACGTAATGGATTTACATATTCTATTTTTGGTCATCATATGGAATTTTCTCTCAAAAACAATATAATACCTTTACTAACTACAAAACGAGTCGCATGGAAAACTTGTTTTCGAGAATTAATGTGGTTTTTACGTGGATCTACAAACAATGAAGAATTAAAACAAAAAAAAGTACATATATGGGATGCGAATGGTTCCAGAGAGTTTTTAGATTCTAGAGGTTTGCAACATCGAGAAGAAAATGATTTAGGTCCGGTTTATGGTCATCAGTGGCGATTTTTTAATGCTCCATATGAGAGTTGTCATACAGATTATAGTGGACATGGAGTGGATCAAATACAATATATTATTGATGCCTTGAAAGATCCTAAACAACATACATCTAGACGTCTAGTATTAAGTGCGTGGAATCCATGTCAAATAAATGAGATGGCATTGCCTCCTTGTCATGTGCTTGTACAATTTTACGTAAGAGACCATAAATATCTATCATGTAGTCTTTACCAGAGGAGCGGGGATGTTGGTTTAGGAGTTCCATTTAATATTGCGTCGTATTCTTTTTTGACACATTTGCTTGCGCATCACTGCGGATTGGAAGCAGATAAATTTGTCCATTTTTTAGGAGATGCGCATATATATGAAGATCACATTGATGTTTTAAAAGAACAAATAAAACGAATCCCTTATGAATTTCCAAAAATGAAATTTACAAAAACGAGAGAACTTATTGAAAACTATGATGAGAACGATATTGAGTGGATTGAGCCCTATAAACATCATTCAGAAATGAAAATGAAAATGGTGGCTTAATCTTTTTAATATAATATATATATATAAATATAAATATAATGAAGAATGATACAATATAATGAGTAGAATTAAAATACCTTTATTCATAATTGTTCATAATCAATATGAAATATTAAAAAAATCCGTAGAATCTTATGAAAAATTTATAGAATATCCTATTGAAATTATATTTCATAATGTTGCGTCCACATATTGGGAGTGTTTGAATTATTTAAAAGAAAAAAAAGAACAAGGTTATAAAGTTTACGAATCTAAAGTAAATAACCATCATACTGTAGTAAGCTCAGTAAGGCATTATATTTCGGAACATCCAGAATGTGAATATATAATAATGACTGATGCTGATGTACAATTACATAATGTGAATAGAAATATTATAGATTTCTATATATATGTATTGAATAAATTAGGGAAAACATCAATTGGTCCAATGTTAGAAATACACAACATACCTGATGAATATTGGAATAAGCAAAGGGCAATAAAAGGTCATACACAACAATTTTGGAATAAATCACCAAAGAGTATTCAGTTTAATGGTGATACATACAAATACATTGATTGTAATACTGATACAACTTTTCAATTATATTCTTCAAAGCGAATGCCACGATCATTTCCACATGGAAATAGCATTCGGGTTCTAAGTCCATATTCCGCACTACACTTAGATTGGTATGTTTACGCAAATAATATTACACCATGTCAATTGTATTATTTAAATAATACAACAAAGATATCACACTGGAACAATAAAACATTTGATCGTAATGTACATAGACTTTTTAATAATTTTAACAAAAACAAACATATTTATTATCATAATTCACAATCAATAGACTTAAAATATAATTTTGGCAATTACATTACTGAATTTATCTATGAAATATTATTTTTGGAAAAACCAATATTAGATATATCGGGTGGTTCTGAAAATAAAGATGTTATTTTTGGATCAGGTAGTATACTCAATAAAAGTCAAACAAACTCAATAATATGGGGTAGTGGATTTTTATCGGAAGATCAAATTATACCAAAACCAAGTAAAATATTATCCGTAAGGGGACCATTAACAAGAGAATGTCTATTAAAACAAGGTCATGAATGTAATGATATGTACGGTGATATCGCATTGATACTTCCATACTTTTACAATCCAGACATTAAAAAAGCACACAAATTAGGAATCATTCCAAGATATGACGAAATAGAAAAAGTCAAAGATTTATGTAAAACAAATGACTCTGATATCATATTAATAGACACCTCCACATCAGTAAAAAATGTAATAGATAATATATTAAAATGTGAAATGACTATATCAAGTAGTTTATATGGTTTAATAGTAAGTCATGCTTACAATATAAAAAGTATGTGGATCTCAATTGATCAAAATACTCAAAATAATTTTAAATTTAGAGATTATTATGGTTCAGTAAATGTAACCGACTATCATAATTTATTACCACATATATATGATAATACTGTATCGTTAAAACATATAGAAGAAATCGTAAATAACTATCCATCACCTATATTCCCAATAAATACTAAAAAAATAATAGAAGCATGCCCTTTTATTAATATAAAGAAATCCATATAACTGTACTTACGAATATTTCGTGGGATCAATGTAATTTAATTTGTTATAGAATTCTTGATTTTTATTGTTATTATCAACAGTAGTCGATGGTTTATTGACATTCGCATAAAGTAAATAAGGAATACATATGTAATTACTATCACAAACAACATCTGATAATATATCATCAAATGGTTTATTATCAAATTCACACTTTAAAACTTCGTCAAAAATAGAACTACTATAACATATACCATAAGAACCAGCTATTACTTTCTTACCAATTTGATGTAGGTTTTCTTTATTTTTATTCAAAATATTATAATTAATATGATTTTTACCTGTTCTATTACTAGCACCTAAGTATAATAATTTCCAGTTTTCATTTAATTTCATGGTCTTCGTATAGCAATCATTGAAATTATTATTGAAATCATCTGAAAAATATAAATCATCTTCTAATATCAGGATTTTAGAATAATTATTATTTTTTGCGTCATGAATAATGCTCATCATCGACATTTTATACCCTACTGCTCCTTTATTTCCAAATCTTAATAACTTACAATCTTGTATTTTTGAACCATCAATCGCTTCAAAATGTTGAAATTTTATATCAAGATTGTCAAGCTTTTTCTTCATTGTATTGAATTTCTGTGGTTCACGTTTGAGATTAACTAAATACACCATATCGAAAACATTATTGATAGTGTACATACTATGTTTATTTAATTATATTGTATTGTATTGTATTGTATTGTAATTCTTATATTTAAGTGTATTTATATAATATATATAAATATATAATATATATAAACTGAGTACAACGAAATACATGCCCTTAAAAATAGCTCATCGTGGCTATAATGCGAAGGATAATTCAAAAGCAGCATTACAAAATGCGTTTAAAAATGGATTTGATATTTTAGAAGTAGATTTATATAAAACACTAGACAATGAAATTATACTTTGTCATGATATGTTTATAGGTACATACAATGTTGAAAAAACTGACCTATATACATTAAAATCAATCGATTCTGAATTATTAACGTTAGACGAACTTTTCACGTGTTTCCCTCCATCCAAACATAAATTATATTTGGATTTAAAAGGAACTCAAATAAAAAACAGTGTAGCCAAACTATTGATAGATTATGTTCGAACTCATAACATATATCCAAAAAATATTATTGTCGCAAGTTTTAATTTAGAATATTTGAGAGAAATTATGATAAGTACTCTAGAATTTACGATTGGATTTTTAACGGTCAATACATTTAATCATTTACATTACCATCCAATTTTAAATGGTATCCATATTATTATCATTCATTGGTCAATGTTGTCAGAAGACACTATGAATACTTTGAGTACATTCAAAAAGCCTATTTACGTGTACCCTTGTAAATCGAATATAGATTATCAGTACATTAAACAGTTTTCAATTGATGGTATTATATCGGATATCTTGTTAGATTTTTAATTTATATACATTTCCGTAAAATGATATAAATACTTTGAACATGTTTTAATATAGATATTATGAGTAATAGTGCTGCCCTTGCTAGAAAGCGCAGAGCCAATATGCCTCCAACAACAACCGCCACTACACCTACTCCTACTCCTCCAATAAATCAAGCGACTGCTTCTAGTAATCGTGTACCTCTTTCTATTCCGCAATTATTTCAATTAGTAGAAAAACGTATTATTTCTTTGGAAGAGAGATTCAAAGAAACAAATACTAATGCTAATAATGGAAACAATAATATTACAGAAGATATATTGAAAGATGTCGCAACAAGAATAAATGACCATGAGCAGAAAATTATTGAAGAATATGAATCTCGTTTTGAAATTCTTGCTACACAATTAAATGATTTAAAGGAAGTAGTATTGAAACTTCAAATGTACACAATGGATGTAAATAAAGTATTGTTGGAAAATCAAACAGTTTTGACAACGAATGATGTACTTGAAACAATACAAGAAAATATAGGTTCTTCTGTAGAAGTGAATGATAATGAATCTTAAATAACAACCAAATGTTGAAAAAATAAATATTTAGAGGTATATTGGTGAGATATCAGTAACGATTTGAAACAATTACTCAAAAAATCGTGATATTTTTAAATCTTCAAGGGTGTAAATGTTCACTAGTATAAAAAACGAATGAAAATTTTAATATAAATATTAAATAATATTAATATTAATTAATATGAGTTGTCCAAATAATATAATAGAGAAAATTGAAAAAGCGCAAGATTCGTATTATGAAAAAAACTCTAAACATGTATTTTTCAAAAATAAACAGAAATTAGATTGTGCGAATTACATTTCAAATAACATGAATTTAGAGGAATTAATTCAATCTACGATAGTGATTCTTCCAAATACCAATAAAATCTATTACAATTATTTGCTATTCAAACTATATGCGAATGAAAAGTGTTTTGAATTATTGTATATACATATGATTAAAATGATACAAACTATCTTAATGAATTATTCTACTTTTGAATTCCATATTAATTTACAAACATTTAGCATATCCGCATGCCAAAGATATTACCAATTAATTACTAGTACATTATCGAGTAATCAATTATACTTTGATAAAATGGATAAAATTGTTATATACCATACTCCTAATATAATTGACTCTATTACACGATTGCTATATAATTATGTAAAAAATATGTTGGACAAAGTCGAATATGTAAAAGAAGATAGTGAAAATCGAATAAAAATATTGTTTAATATTCAATAAAGTTCATAAAAATTGAATGTTATTTGTATTTTTTAATTTATCTTACTCAAAATAATACGCATACTTCTTTCTTAAAATGAAGTTTATAAATGAACGACTGATCGCACTGCCTCAAGTTTTACAAGATTTAATCGGTGAATTTAATCCACAACATCGTATACAATTGAATGAAGTCTTACTTCAACTAAGGTATGTACAACATGCTAACTATACTTGTGGAAATTTAGATTGTAATGTCTATTTGTATAATAAACATTTTATAATAAAAAATATATTATTTAGTAACTATAAATTTTGTTGCGAATATTGCTCAGAAATAGGAGAGGATTCCATCAGATATCATTATCGTGAACACCATTATCGTTGAACAAAAAATAGAAAAAATGAAACTTACAAATATAACAAATTTTATTGTAAATATTGTATATTTTTTCCTGTATACCCTTTAGCTAGTATAAAAAAAACTTTTCAGAGAAAATGATATGTGTATAAAATTACGATAATAGTATACACTATGAAACTCGAAATTATTGATCTAACAAAAGCAGATACATTCTCTCAATGCTTTCAGCATATGAAAACATTCACAGATTCTATCAATATTGTATTCAATGAAGATCATATGTTTATTCAATGCATGGATCATGCGATGACACTTATCATGGAATTCAAATTACCAAAAGAATGGTTTGATGTATACGAAGTGTCTCAGAGCATTACTATAGGCGTAATGACAAATATATTGACAAAAGTCTTAAATATTCGAGACAAAACGCAAACTATAAAAATGAATACTAATGAAAAAAGTGATCATTTATCTGTACATTATCATGTTGATAATTCACCCACAATATTTGATAAATCTTTTGAAATTCCACTTATATCTCTCGATAGCGAATTATTTCATATACCAGATACAGAATATTGTGCTGAGTTCTCGTTACCTACCATCAGCATGTCTAGTATGATAAATCAATTAAAAAGTTTTGGGGATACTATGACTATAGAGTGTACAGAAGAACATATTAATATGGTTTCCGAAAGCCAAGAATATGGTAAAATGAATACATTCATCCCCATAGAAGATTTAGAAGAATATTCCATTAATGAAGGAGAGTCTATAAAAAATAGTTTTGGTCTAAAAATGATGGGAAATGTCTGTTTGTTTCAAAAAGTAGCTAAAACCATGGAAATCGGAATTTCAGATAATTTTCCTATGAAAATGAAATATAATATGGAAAATGATGTAGTATTACAGTTCTATTTAGCCCCACGAGTAGATTAAAATATACCGCAATTATATAATGGATCGTATACAACCAAAACAACAAGGATTTGATGAATTCAAAAATACTGCTCCACCTAATATAGTAGATGTTTCAAGTCATACTCCCGTCGCAGAATCTAAAAATAAAAAACCAGAGGATGGTTATGAAGAAACGAAAGGAGGTAATAAAAAGTCTAGAAAAAATTCTAAGAGCAAAAAAGTAAGAAAAATGAAAAAAATCCGAAAATCGAAGAAGATCAAAAACTCAAAGAAAAAATCAAGAAGTAAAAAATAAATGAAAAGCTGGGAAATATATATATAATGATGTATTTATGATATATATAAAGGAATGAATGGATGGTTATATCTTGTCCTATTTTTCATTATATTGTTCTCATATATTCATGTACAAAAACAATGGAAAATAGTATCTAGTCATGAAATTTTTGAATACGATTATAGATCTCTTAAAGAACTTCAACCAGTATGCGAATACAAACAACCTATTGTTTTTTCATTAGACATTCCTACATATTTAGAAGCTTTTCATATAAACAGTCTTCATATTTGCGATTTGAGAGATAGAACAAAAGAAAATTCATATATTGAACTCATTCATTTACCTATCGATCAAGCAAAAGGCCTCATGATGACCGATACAAATAGTACTTACTATAGCTATCGAAATAACAATACAATAAAACAATCGTCTCAATGTACACAATGGTTTCGAAAAATGGACTCTCATTTGAAGCCTCCATTTACAGTACACGAAGAATATGATGTAATTTATGGTTCACGTAAAACTCGCACAATACCACAATTCAATAGAGAAAGTCATACATTTATATATGTACCACCCGACAACAATCGCAGTTTCATTCGAATGAAAATGATTTCGATAAAAAATTTACCAGAACTATATTATGAAAATGATTATGTATATTATGAATTCTGGTCACCAGTAGATCTTTTCGCATCAGAGTATGACTATAAATGTGCGGAAATCTTGGTAAAACCAGGAAGTGCTGTATTCATTCCATCTTATTGGTTTTATAGCTTTGAATTCCAAGACAAACATAATCAGATATGTATGGTAAAATATACAACTATACCAAACCTCATGGCAAACACAAAACATCTCTCCATGTATTATTTACAACAGCAAAATATAGAAGAAAAATGGTGGAAACCATTGACTTCTCAAGCAGAATCTTCTATAGAAATGGATGAATCTAGTATTCATGAAATATCATCTACGCCATCTAAAAATATACACAATGATACAAAAGAAATAAAAAGCACAAAAGAAATTGGAAATGAAAAAATGAGAGATAGAGATATTCCAGACCCTCAGCAATATACTCCTCCTATAAAAGACGATATTACGGAAATAAAATCAGTAGTAGACTCTCTCATTCAAGATATTAGTAAAAAAAGATAAAATTGATATAAAGTGATCTATTCATACTTTATTGTATAAATATGTCGTACTTAAATTCTAGAGGTTATATAATACCAAAAAATACGCTTGAGGAAAAAGAATTGAATGCTATAAAAGATCAGTTGACAGTGACTCCAAAAGAAAATCATGCGGTCAAAACCGTTTTCACACCGGAAAAAAAAGTTATTGTATACCGTGAAAATGAAAACAAATTATATATACCAAGATTTTATGGTATAGAAAAACATGGAGAACCGTCTAAATATGAAATACCATCTGGCGATAACATTCAAGTTCCGTTTCAGAATGAACTTCGAGATTATCAAAAGGAAATCGTAAATGTATATTTGAACCATGTGAAAAGTGGACATGGTGGTGGTATATTGGAAGTACCATGTGGGCGGGGAAAATGTCTCGGAATTGACACTCCTATATTAATGTACGATGGAACCATAAAAAAAGTTCAAGATATAATGGTCGGAGATATTTTGATGGGCGATGATAGTATGCCAAGAAATGTTTTAAGTTTAGCAAGAGGACATGAAAATATGTATCGAGTATACGGAAAAAAAGGGGATGGATATATTGCGAATGAAAGTCATATTTTATCACTGAAATACAGTATCAATATGAATAAAAATGTTAGAAAAGGAGACGTATTAGATATTTCTATCAAAGATTATTTACGTTTGCCTAAATATTTTCATGGTCGTGCTGGGCCTTTAGTTGGATATCGTGTTCCAATAGACTTTCCTGAAATAGAAGATGTACCTATAGACCCATATTTGCTCGGATATTGGTTAGGCGATGGTCATTCATATAGTACAAATATTTCAACACAAGAATCACATGTGTTGTTTCATTTACAACATATATTCAATACCAAACATCCTAAACTATATTTACAATATACAGGTCAACAATATGATTATAGAATCAATTCAATAAATAAAATAAAATCTGGAAGTAATGAATTCAGATCATTTCTTTTCGAAAATCAGTTAATACAAAACAAACACATTCCTCATATGTATAAATGTAATTCACGCAACATTCGTCTACATTTACTAGCAGGTTTTATTGATGCGGATGGACATTATAAAGACAATTGTTACGATATTATTCAAAAAAACGAAACATTATTGGATGATATTGTATATTTGGCCAGATCTTTAGGATTCTGTGCTTTTAAAAAGAAATGTACAAAAACATGTACAAATGGTAAAAATGGTAGAGTTGAAGGAGTATACTACAGAACAAACATTTATGGAAGTCATTTAGATGAAATTCCTATTAAATGTAATCGAAAGAAAGCACATCCAAGAAAGCTTACACGAAATCCTCTTCACTATAAAATTCATTTAGAATATATTGGTGAAGATGAATATTATGGGTTTGAGATTGATGGCAATCGCCGTTTTGTATTAGGTGACTTTACTGTCACTCATAATACCATAATGGCGCTAAATATTTTATCGCAACTTCAAAAAAAGACACTCATCATTGTTCATAAAGAATTTCTTCTGAATCAATGGGTCGAAAGGATGCGAGACTTTTTACCAACCGCACGTGTGGGGAAAATACAAGGGAAAGTATTTGACATTGAAAATAAAGACGTAGTTATAGGTATGATTCAGACTATGTACGACCGACCATATCCATCCAATACATTTCAATCGTTTGGATTGACTATAATAGATGAAGTACATCGTGTAGGGTCAGAAGAGTTTTCCAAGACCCTTTTAAAAGTCGTTACTCCATATATGCTTGGTATATCTGCTACAGTGGATCGTAAAGATGGCCTTACTGAATTACTGTATATGTTTATAGGCCCTAAAATATATAGTGAAATTAGAAGCGACGAAGACGGTGTGCAAGTTCGATGTATACAATATGAACATTCACATGAAGAATACATTACAGAAGAGTTTGATATGAGAGGAAATATCAAATATAGTACTATGATTAATGTAATAAGTGATTTTATGCCACGTAAACAATTCATATTGAAAATATTACAAGACTTGATAGAAGAAGACAGTGAAAAACAAATTATGATATTGTCTCATAAACGGGATTTATTAACATATATTGAGACTGAAATAAATTTGAAAACGTTTGCGAGTTGTGGTCAATATGTTGGAGGAATGAAACAAGCAAAATTAGAAGAAAGCGAGGGAAAACAAATAGTATTGGCGACATATGCTATGGCAGCAGAGGCACTTGATATAAAAACACTCAATACATTGGTTATGGTATCGCCGAAAACAGATATAGTTCAAAGTGTTGGTCGTATTCTACGAACACGTGGAAATGGCAAAATTATTGTAGATATAGTAGACCAGCATGATGTATTTCAAAATCAGTGGAAAAAAAGAAGAGCATACTATAAGAAATCGAATTATAGTATAAAAATGATAAAAAACGAGAAATATGCGAATATGATGAACCTATCGGAATGGAAAACTGTTTATGAAAAAAATGATAATGCGAATACAAAGTCAGAAAAACGTGTTTGTGAATTATTACTTTAAGGGGTTCATAAAACTAAATAAGCCTTTACATTTTCTTGTAGTTTTTTTTGATTTTCTAGATGATTTTCTAGATGTCTTTCTAGATGATTTTCTAGATGTCTTTCTAGATGATTTTCTAGATGATTTTCTAGATCCCTTCTTTTTTTTACCACCTCCAATAGAGGCATATTGAAAAGTATTTCCACCAACTCCTTGAATATTAGGGTCAATCATAATAGATATATAATGTATGTATATATTTATAACACTATCGATTTTGATGAAATTTGTTTTTTGAAAACTTATTTGAATGAAATTTTCTATTCTGGAATGAATTCCTTTGATTATAATTTCTATTTGGGTTATATTTTTGCGAAGGCCGAGAATCGGAAAATACTAAATCTGTAATATTTGGAACATATCTTTCAAAACTATAATCTACTAATTTTACTGGAATCCATTTTCTAAACTTATAATGAAATCGACATTCCATCAATAAAGGTTGCTGAGTTTTCAAATATTTATTTTCAGATATATTTTCAAAATCTTCTTCGTCATCACTTTCTTCTATTTTGTCTAAACTATCATTTTCGGGAATTTTTCTAAATATAGAATTCATCATTTTACTTGTTTGTTGATCCGGAATTAGCGCACATTGATATAATACGTGAGGTTTTGCTTCTAAAAAGTAAACGTCATACGCAATCTCCGGTTTTACCCAAAATATACATGGCTTTTTATAGATATAACTTTGTAAGTTAAGATTCCAAAATGGCATGGATGTCGTCATTTTCGACCATATAGAAGTTGTTGTAATTACATCTTGTAATTCATCACAGTTTATATTTGCCATATCTTTATAAGTATGATTTACATGAGGTAAAATTTTATTTGTACATCGCATTTGGATAAACTTTATATTATAGCCAATATGATCAATATACTCAGATGGAATGGACAATTTATTTTCAGATACAATATTCCATAAAACAATAGAATGTATACTATATGGAAAACAAGTATTTATCGGCAATTCCTGAAAGAAATCTGTAAAAGCTTTCATTTTTTTATCCAAAGGAAGAGGAAATGGATTCCCAAATTCATATCCTTTTAACATAAATATATCATCAGCAATAAAGTATTTATTTTTTCCGTATACTTCTTCGTCATCTAATAAATATCCGGTCAAAATTGTTCCTAAAGCAAATTCTTTAGGAAAATCAATATCAAGAAAATGAATATTATCTTGTAATTGTTTCGAACGATTGTATTCTACAATACAACATACGTCTTTCTTTTCATAATGTGTATACCATAAACAGCATCGTTTACCATATGGTATTGCTACGCCAATTTGATATTCTTCATAACCCTTTTTATGAACCGTCGTTTCATAAGAAGGTTTCACAAATGATGGAAACGCTTTTAATAGTTTATATACCATAGTAGAATGAATCAATATCTGTTTATATCTATTTTTCCTGAATCTTTTGTTCTATGAAGTCTAATAATTCGTTTTCCATTTCAATTTTCTCTTGTTTAATCGTCTCGTGATATTGTACGTCTTGTAACATCTGTTTGTATTTTTCTAGATGGGAAGTATACATATTTTTTTCAACTGGCTTCGTAAATGTTTCTTTTGCGTAATCAAATAATATATGACCATAATATATTGATACTATAGTGATAGTAATAAAAATAATAAATTGAAAAAATGACCACATTTAAAATTGTAACGAAGGATCTATATGATTAAGATAAATAATATATTAAAGTTACTTAAACGCATACATATAAAAAATATAAATGGCATCTGTCTCTGTTGTTCTTATTGATAAATATGGTAAAGTAAGTGATTCTAAGGTAAAAGAATTCAAGGAACTAGAATTATATAAAAAAGCGGGCTTTAAGACATCTGATGGTTTTGAGTCTCGACAAAGTTGGAAAGACGTAAAGGTAAATAAAAAAATATACAATGATATCACCATATACTCAAAAATAAAAGGAAATGCTGGAAAAGAAAATAAATATGATTTACCACCCCCGATAGATAAAAGTTTATTTTTTGGAACTATGGTAATTGTTTATTATGATGAAAATCGAGTCCCAATGTCTTTGAAAAAATCAGAATGGAAGGCGATTTATGAAACATTGATGGGTGGCTTCGAATCATTGGACGAAGAAGAAGAAGCATCGGAAGACGAAATCCTTGATAAATCGAAGTTAGACAAATATGGATATGAAAAAGATGGTTTTATAGCGGAAGATGATGATTGTGAAGAAGAATTAGAGTATGATTCGGAATTATCAGAAGAAGAATATTTTGGTTGATAAAATAGCACCACTGATTTATATTATTAACGCTTTATACAAAGCGAATTAAGTAAAATTGAATGTATATAAATATATTTTTCCTCAGTAAAATATATTTGAATATGCAATTTGTTGAATCAGACCCTACTGTATTTCGTGCGAACATTTCCAATCATTTTGGAAGTTTATTAAATGACAAAAATCTAGGAATAAATATAGAAGTAGGTATCTATAATTATTCCATTCAGGACGCAAATTCACGTCAAATTATAAAGAAATGGAAAAATATAAAATTCGCAGAAATATATTCATGTCGCTTGAGAACTGTTTTATATAATTTGAAACATAATAATAATCTAATAATTCAATTACAAAATGGAACATTACTTCCAAAAACATTTGCGTTAATGTCACATCAAGAGTTGGCTCCAGAAAAATGGAAAGAGCGTATTGACAAAAAAATAAAAAGAGATAAATCACGTTTATCTACAAATATTGAAGCATCTACAGATTTATTTACATGTAAAAAATGTAAATCAAAAAAATGTACATATTATGAAATGCAAGTTCGAAGTGCGGATGAACCAGCGACTATATTTATTACTTGTTTAGACTGTGGAAAAAATTGGAAAAACTAAATCCCCAAATATTTCATATTTATTTTAATGTTTTACAAAAATTCCAAATCTTCTAATCTCCAATATTCAATCCCTTTGTTAGGCAATGGCCTTGCGATTATAAATGGTATTTTTTTTTGTTCATATTCCATGATTGCTATAGTTCGTCCATTTATGATATGACTATCAACTTCAATATATGGCATCGCACCACTTTCTAATTGTTCTGTTCTTGTCCCAATAATACGAGCTTTTTCATATTTTGTAATGAAAGGTGGAGTGGTATGAAGAGGGTCAATTATTTTTCCAGTTGCGTCTCTTACTACTCTAGATAATGAATTTATCTCATCATAATTTGCGGATTTAATTTCAGGATGTAATTTTTCTAAATTTTCAGTCGAAACATAGTCTTCTATTTTTTGGTAAGTTATATCTTCTTCTTCTTCATTTTCAAGTTCTTCCAACACACCATCTTCATAATCGTTTTCTATTTCCAATTCATTTTCATCTGTGATATTTTCCTCTTCAATATCATTATTTTCCTCTTCCTCATTTTCAAAATCATTCTCCTCAATTTCATCTTCTTCAATAGATTCAATATCATCATCGTCATTACTCATATCAGTAGACGATACATCAGATTTATCGTCTTTTTCATCTTTTTCTTCTAAAGGAGGTTGGTTTACTTCACGAATGCTCATTTTAAATTCTATGTTATATAATGAGTTTTTCTCTAAATTCTTTTGGTAAACTAAATTCAATTTTAATTATTAATTTGACGTCCATGTAAAATCGCAACTACTACACATATATAAGTGCTTCATCTGTTTATTATTATATCGCATATATATTATATCGGCTTTATTGTCAGTGAGTTCTCCTGTCTTTTCTGATATTTTATTTGTCGTGCAAGTTTCATTTGGACAAGGTAACACTATATGTGGCAAAGTAGGATCATATTTTGTGTATTTATTTACAACATGTTCCATAGGTTTAGATTTATTTGTCTCAGTACCAATTTGTACATTCAATACACATACTGAATCTTCATTAATATCTGAATTCTTATTTCCACAAACTCGACAAAAGTATATCAACGAGTCTTCTTCGACTTGATGATATAATTTATTGTCACAAATGTTACAAAAACGAATTGTATCTAAATTTGACATCTTATATTAACTATATACTAAGATCTTATATTTATTTCTATTTTCAATTTTATTATATATAAGCTTGAATTTCTGAAAATTGAAATTCATATATTATAAAAATATATAAAAGTATATAACATAAGTATATCATGGAGTCACAAGAGTTTCATAATTTTGAGGAGTTTTTAAAAAAACATACTATAAAAAAAGATAACACTTTAGAACTTACTCATACTGAAATTGGCAAAACTATCAAACGTCGATTTCATATTCCATCAAATGAATATGAGACTTATATGAAGCTGTATAATAAAGATGTTATTAAAAAGAAGCAAGTTCATAACATTATTGAACGTCAATTAATACATAAAGATGCGAATCCTGGACCATTGCTTTGTGATATGGATTTACAATTTTCATTAGACTATACAAATAGACAATATAAAATCGAACATATTGACAGTGTTTTTGAGATAATATTAGGATTATTTTCAGAAATATTTGAAATTGATGAAGATACCAAATTCGTGATAGCTGCTTTAGAAAAACCAGCACCAAGAGTGGTAACAAAATCGAATGGTTCAAGTATTGTAAAAGACGGTATTCACTTTGTATTTGCGATCTCCATGAATATTATTTATCATCAATATATTCGATCACAGCTTATCGAAAAAGTAAAAACAATGGGTTTATGGGAAAATTTACCTACATTGAACGAGTATGATGACATATTTGATTCCGCTATCACAAATGGAAGTAATGGATGGTTACCACCATTTTCTCAAAAACCGGATGACACTCATTACTATAATGTTACACAAGCATATGAAGTGAATTATGACGTTGATCGAAACAAATGGAACAAAATGCCTCTTGTGACAAAACCAGAACATTTAGATGCGTTTTACGCTCAACACTATAAAAATCTATTTATTCGTAATGAAAACTTACCAAAATTATTATTAGAAAACGATTTAATTAGTGACAAAATTCAAAAATTTCGAGATAAAAATAAAAAACCTTCTCAAAATATAAATATTCAGAAAGCAGGAAATACTTCAAATGCCCTTTTTGGTGAAGAAAGTGATGAATATCAGATAAGTATTGATACTATACGTCAAATACGTAATATAGATGATGTCAACGCATTGGTTACACAATTTTTAGATAACCTTCCATTGAATAAACATGAATTACGAGAAGCATATGAATACGCAATGTCTTTGCCATCATGTTATTATTTACCAGGGTCATATAATAAATGGATCAAGGTAGGGTTTGGATTGCGGAATACAAGTGTATATTTGTTGATCGCATGGGTAAAATTTAGTGTACAAGATCCGTCTTATAACTATCACACTGGAATTTCCCAATTATGTGATTTCTGGATAGGATTCAATCATCATCCAGAGGGAGGTGTTACAAAATCTTCATTGATGTATTGGTCGAAACACGATGCTCCAGATAAATACCAAAAAATATATGAAAATACAGTAGATTATTATTTAGATCAAACCATTAACAATTTGACATTGGAACAACTTTCAAAAGGAAAAACCAAAAATAGTAGTAGTGACTATGATATTGCCTCTATTGTTTTCCAGGTTAAAAAAGACGAATTTGTGGCTTGCGGTATCAAATCAAACGCATGGTGTCATTACAATGGTGTACGTTGGTCTAAAGACGATTCAGGTACTTCTTTGAGAAATATATTATCAACAGAAATTCGTGGTTTGTATTTGAATAAGTCGAGAAAGTTGTTAGAAAAAGCTTTTATGATCAAAACACCAGATGGTGAAGTAGATGTAGAAAATGAAGATCACATATTACATAAAGCTCGAGCAAATTTGCTTGTAAATGTAGCAACACGATTAGGAAATACACATGACAAAGACTGTATTATGCGTGAATGTCGAGAACTCTTTTATGACAAAGATTTTGAACAAAAACTCGATCAAAACCGATACTTGCTTTGTTTTTCAAATGGCGTATTTGATTTCAAGCAAAAGAGATTCCGAAAAGGCTATCCAGAAGATTATTTATCAAAGTGTACAAATAAGGATTATATTCCTCATAATCCTATAAAAGACAAAGTATTCATCGATGAAATTAAGGAATATTTCAACAAAATATTTCCAATACCAGAATTATGTAGTTATGCTTGGGATCATATGGCGTCTGTTTTGATAGGAGATACTGCGAAAACACAGTGTTTACATTATTATACGGGAGAAGGACAAAACGGTAAATCTATGTTAATTAAATTCTTACAGGAAATTTTAGGAGACTATACAACAGAATTGGATGTGTCGTTCTTTGTAAATGACCGACCAACACGTGGACGTGCTACACCGGAATTACTTTCATTGGTAGGTGCTCGTTTGGCTATTACTTCAGAACCATCTGAAGGAGAAAAGTTGAATGAAGGCCCGATGAAACAATTGACAAGTGGTACTGACAAGATTAGTTATAGAGGATTATTCAAAGATCAAGAATCATTTATCCCTCAAGTACATCCTATCATCATGGCAAATCATTATTTGCCAATCAAAAGTCGTGATCATGGTACATGGAGACGAATTCGTGTATTGAAATTCTTATCACGCTTTTCAGATACTCCCGACCCAAATGAACCATATCAATTCAAAAAAGAAGATAATTTTGACGATAAATTCGAACAATGGGGGTCTATTTTTACAAGTATGCTCATTGAAATCGCATGTAAAAATCAAGGGGCATTGCCATTATGCGAAATTATTAAACAATATAGTCAAGAATACAGAAAAGCACAAGACTATATTGGTGAATTTATCGAAGAGAATTTGATGTTGGGTACACCAAATGACTTTACAAACAAAACAGTCATTACAACAATTTTCAATGAATGGTGTATGCGCACTCAAGGTGGAAAAGTACCAAACAAAACGAAAGAACTATATAAAGCTATTGAAAAACATTTCAATATCACTACAGAAAAAGCAAAAGGCTACAGAGGAATTTGTATTCAACGAGAGACACATGGATTACCTTCTGAAAATATAACCGATAGTGAAAGTGAAACTGCGTCAACAGTGACAATTCATAATCAATAACTTTACTTAAAATAAAAAAATATTAAAATATTTTTTTATCTCTTTATCGATCATGACTCTTACATAAATTCTTCAAGAGTTTAATAAGAAAATAAACTAGGGATATATGTACTGTCTACAACATATTCATAATCAGGACGTGTATATACATTACCAGCAACCGTTTCTATAATATATGTAATCAGACGAGCATAAAATAACTCAATAGGAGTGATTAGGTAAGGAAATAAAATGATTATGATTAATGCTGCGATTTTATAAGAAATACTGTAATTCGACGATTTCTTTCCAATAAAAATGATCCAAATATAAAAACCTGCTAAAATAACGTAAATCCATATAAACACATAAATGTAGAAATTGAGACTTTTTATTTTTTCGACTTTATACATATATTGGCTATCTCCTGTTGTAAATCTACGTCGAACCGCTTGATTTTGACGTTGAGCAATTTTAACATGATTTGCGTCTACCATATACTCTCAAATTATATATTATATTATGTTATTTTATAATACAATACTTTCGTAATTGTTATATATACTCTACCATATTGGACTATAGTTTGGTAACCGATAATATGGTTTTACATTTTTTTTGCCATCATAATTTTCAAATGTTTCTACGCACTTAGACTCGCTATCACTATATCGTAATCCTTCTGGGCATTTTGAACATTTATTATTAATGAAAAAGTCTCCTGTTTTACAACATATACCACCTATACACGTATTTATATTTGATACTGTTTTGTCACTTATACCTGTTTTGTCTTCATCATTCTTAGGATCTGTCAATAGACCATAATCTATTTTTTCATAGTCCATTATATCTCGTTTTACTATATCGATATACATAACTAACATCAAAATTATACCAATAGATACTACTAATATAGTTAGAAGATCCATAATAAATTCAGGTAAAGTAGGTATACGATCTCGTAAAATATTAAGCAATAGAACAATTGCTAAAGTTCCTGCGAATACCATAAATAAATTGTTATATGCGGTATTACGCATGGTGATACTTTTCATTTGTTCCTTTTGTCTCAATTTTGTTTCATAGATAGGCGATACTATTTTATCCTTTTCATCTAATCTTAATTGTTCGTCTTCCAATATTTTTTTTACTAAATCAATCCCAGAAGAAGATGTTTCTATTGTCTCTCTATATAAATCATAATTATCATCTGGTACTAATTTACCTTGGTCAATACTTCCTCCAAAAAAACTTTCGAACATAATAATGAATTTTATACATTACTATGAGATTACATTTTTTATAACATTATTCACACTGATTGTTAATTTCACTATATGTCAATCCTTGTCCACAACATTCTGAACCTTTACAAATGATTTGTGTCATTCCTGTTAAATCGCCAGATTTTTGTGCCTTCTTAAAAGAATTTTCAAATTTGCTTGGATGAATTAAAGCAGTATCGTTCAATTTACTAAAGTCTATATTATCACGGCTTTGTATATTTTGGTACATAAAATACGCAGTAATAAATCCAAAACCTAGAATAATAACGATTAATAAATCAATAAAAATAGAACTATATCCTAATCTTTCTTGGAAATATGTCAAAAATAGACATGATCCAAATACTAATACAAATAGCACCATTACAATGAGATACTTTTGTCGTCTGTCTCGATGACTTCTATTTAATAATACCATTCTCTGCGCATTTGTTTCTTCCTCGTCTATATTTGCTTTTTTTGAAGAAAGACGCTGGATTTCAGATTGTAATATAGACTGAGCTTCTTTTTGCTTGTTTATCATTTCTGAGTGTTGTTCATGACTAATTATATTTGACATAGTGTTTCTTTTAATATATAAATACACAATATTAAATATAATATATCATTTATATTCAACTATATATCACCATGAAGTTTGGTTATTTTAATGGATTTCCATCAAAATCTCGATTTATTCTAAACAAAGTACCTGGTGGATTAAAATACATAAATATTGAAAAAATATTGAAATATCATTCCTAAATATATTATTTCTTCAGAACAACATATGTAGTAACCAATATAGTTGCAATTGAAATCATTCCTACTAAATAAGCACTATTATATTGTACAATCATGTCGTATGAGTCTTCTTTTGCTACATCTTTTACATCTTTTTTTTTGTCTTTGTAATTTACCCAAATATTCCCGTCCGCTTTTTCATAATTAAAATCTTTATAGTTTGTTTTTTGATCTAATTCATTATAAGCACTATTATATTTCCTGACTAAACGAATTGTTTCATCATGTTCATTGATAATATTTTCAAGCTTATTTGTTTGTTCTTCTAATGTACCGTATGTTTGAAAACTCTCATATTCTGCGAATTGATTTTTGAAAAGATCAATATTTGCGGTCATAAATGTATATATATCATAAAGATTTAAACCCTTGAAGAATTCGCCCCTTGAAGAATTCGCCCCTTGAAGAATTCAATCCGTACAGCGAATTTATATTCTACAATGGTGGTGACATTAATCACGTGATAATTTTAAAAATAAATAATACAATACAGATGTGGCGAGTATTGTCCAAGCTAGAGACGAGTATACAGAAGAAGTATGCATAATATTTATATCGTTCATTTCTGGATTATAAAGGTCTCTCATTTTATTGTCTAATTTATTTCGTAAAGACACAATATCTTTATGTTTATCTGGAATATCTGTATTGGCTAAAGCTGTCTGTAAACCGCCACTTATGTCTTTTATATCTTGTAAAAAAGCAGGATAACTATTAGAACTATAGGCAACATCTAAAAATTCCCCATACATATCCGAAAATGTTCTTCCGTTCGAACATGCTACACTATAGTCAAAATTACCACCATCTACTGGTTGATTATTATTATAGCAATCATATAGTACTTCTAAGTTTTCTTTATTTGTTTGTATTTTTTCCAATTCAGTATGATAAGCTTTCAAGTTTGTCATATTATAATCTAAATGTATATTATTTTTGACGATAAATAAGTACACCTAAAATAATACATCCGCCTATCAAATTAATCGCTTGTATCCATGCTCTAAAATGTAAATGTTTTATGTCTTCATAATTTCCTTCTTGCTTTTCTAGTTGCTTTAATTCGTCACGGTATTTACAATTTAAAGCAATATCAGGGTTCGTACTCAATACACTATAATTACTGTCTAAATTGCACGCAAATTCATCATCGAAAAACCTTTGGCTCATTGTATATTTTGACTAAATATATTTATTAAAAACTTTAGAAAGAACGAAAGAAAAATATCCCTATCATTATATAATGAAATTTCCATCCATTAATAAAGTGTCTCCATTAGAACTTGTTCTATTTGTTGTTTTTATATTATATTTAATATTTCCCATACCAACACCCGCTATTTTAGTTCCGTATGTCAATACAAATATAAGTTTAGGAGCAATAGTGATCCTTACACTATACATGTTCCTTTATACTACACCTATTTTAGGAGTTTTGAGTATATTTGTTGCCTATGAATTACTACGAAGAAGTTCAAATGGTCTTGTACGTACAAAAGTTCCTATGGTTCGTCATACCCCTTCTCAACCGAAAAAAGATCAAGATATGAAGAATCTAAATCCTCCTAAAGAAACTACTTTAGAAGAAACAATTATTCAACAAATGGCTCCGATTGGAAAAAATTCCGTTGTGGAAAAATATGTAGAAACTTCTTTCAAGCCTGTTCACGATAAAATAAGTGGTGCTTCTATGGTATAAATGAAAATTGAATTTTATCATACATAAAATTTAATTCAGTAAAAGAATTGATAAACTGATTCATAATATTCAAAAGTATGATTCGTGCCATTCCAAGTACAGGTAGCTTCTATGTGATTAAAACATTAGATCCTCGATTTCTGGAACCGAAATTTATGGAACTATACAACGATTCGATAACATTATTGAATAAAGAATATGATTATAATAATTTCCACAATGAAGTTGCGTATGATCAAAATGGTACTATTATCAGCAATAACGTTCAAATGGATGATAATTTATACACAATTATATTGTCACGTAAACGAAATAATCAAAAAGAATTCCAATACTTTTTAACATACATACAAGAGGGGAATTCATATAATAGATATATAGGCAATGATTATGAACAAGCTGTATTTGCGTATTTAGATCAATTATAAATATTATCGAATTCCTGACAAAATATCAAAAAATGACGTTTGTAAACGTGTTCCATCAAACATTTCAGCAAAATCACCATACGCAAATTTCTTAAAAGTAAACATTCCTAACGCAAATGAACAATGAATTAAAATAAAATAAAATCCAACGGTTGCTAATACTGAACCTTGTTTTATTTTTTCATCATTATATTTCAGTTTTTTATATCGTGGATCCAATAATCCTACCAACATAATCACCAACCCCACTAGAAAAAATATAATAAATGAAGAATATCCAACAATAGTTCGTAATGTATTAAATTCTCCGTTTGTCTTAAAATCACTTGCGTTAAATAAGCTTAGAAACAAATTCGGAAATCCTAGACCAGCACCAAATGTTACCAAGAAGAAATGTAGAAAATGACTAAATGTTACTAATCCTCGTTCATATGTGTTTGTCTGTAAAGGTACTACCGCAACATCTTCATATGCGTCATTTCCATCGTCCTCTAATAATTTACATTCCATATAGCTATCTGTTGTAAATCCCTCTTTTGTATTACTAGGACTAGGATTACTATCCTCGTTATATTCTTCTTCTTCTTCATGAAAAAATAACATTTTTTTGAATTGGACATTTTCAGTTTTTGATTCTACGATTTTCGCCTTATTACTACTCGCACTCGTTACCAAACTCAACATATCAAAAGAATCACTATCAATAATATCTTTATATACTGATTTTGAAGACATAGCCAATTTTGGTTTCATTCCATTTACAACAATAGATTTAGTACATACACAAACATTATGATTATTTTTTGTTTTATATATATAATTTTTACTACATTTTGAGACAAGTGTTTCTAAATTCGGAGTTTTCAAAGGAAATATCCATTCTTGATTATTACTATCTAATTGAAATCGTAACCCAATACATATAAACAACTTGTTTTTATCTTCATGAAGTGCTTCCATAATAAGTTCTGATTCAGAATTCAATGATTTGGATTCATGTATTTTAGGAACAATATGAATTTTTTTAGGAATGTAAATTTTATCAAGAAACTTTAGTCTTGATTTTGTATCGGAAGAGAATCCATATTGAGTAGGTGTACTCATATCTAATTCTTCATCTTTGACTAAATGATAAAATACATCCAAATGATCTTTATTTCCGTTCTTTTTAATTTCAACCGCCATCTATATTTAACATACCGAAAATGTTATTCGAAATAATATCATATTAATTTGTAATTTTCCATCTACTTATAGATTGAATAATAATATCCGGATTATGTTTGTTCACTAATGCGCATTTCCCTTTCCATATACCAAATAAATACCATTCATTCTTTAAGGACTCGTGTCTTTGATTCCCGTCATCAAAAACAGTAATGTTGTATATTTCACTATTTTTAATATCTATATAGTCCCATTCCTCGCTGAGCAAATTGTTCTTATAATCAAGCATGGTGTTTAATTGATAATTGTATGATATTTAATGTGTATTATATATCATGTCATAAATATAATTCAATTTTTATGAATTCAATATGGAATATATGAAAACATTCCGGATTCATAAACGGTCGCTTCAAATGTATCTTGAAATCCTTCTACATACACCTCATCTCCAGAATAGATTTCAGAGCATCCATATTCTCCACTACAAGACTTCCCTTTCACTCGTATAGGCAATTTCGTTTGTAAATTACCACCCGCACCACCACCAGATACAGTATAATATTGCCATTTATCTCGTGAAGTTATGGTTCGTCTACCCATAAGAGGCAATATTTCATTATTGCTTCCATATCGTTTTGTCAAAATACCAATTTGTGAATATTGTGTATTGTAATGTTGCGTTGGTACATTTATAGGGATACCATTCGACGGTACATTCATTGTTAATGGAATATTCATTAGTCCACCTGCGTCACATTTAATAGGTGGCACATACGCATTTGTTAATGGATCGCCTACCGTTCCTCCACCCATTGTACATCTACCTACATCACCACGAATATCCTGAGAAGGTATAGTTGCTAAATGTTGTTGTATCACTGGATGTTGTGAATGTTTTGGAGGGTACAATAAAGCAGAATAGTGATTCGTTGTAGTTGTTACATTTTCATTTTTTCCCGCTAAATAATATCTTTGGTACCATAAAAACGTTCCAAATAAAATTATAAGTACAATCACAAACATTGTTGTATTTTCAATACATATTACACCTGGGATACACTTTTTGGGCATATATATATAGCCATTATACTTTTTCACGAAAGTACATGTGCCAAATAGTATAACTAAACCCAAATACTATAATAAATATATTCAAAAACATATGGAAATTAAATCTTGGTTCCCCTGTTTCTTCTGGTCCAAATGCTTGTTTTAATTGGTTCATAATTTCAAAATCTTTCGCAGCTTTTTTTTTACATCGAAAACAATTATTCATAATGTTATTTGGCCATTGTAAATATTTGTCTAAAATGGGACGGATTTTAGACCATTCGCTTATCATACCTACTACGGTTAAAATGATAAGAATTGGGACATATATAATTAAGTATTTTACAATATCTAACAAATAAAAAATGGCACACTTATAAAAATTCTTTGTCATTTTGAGAGTACATTTTATGTAAAAAAATATTAGTTTAAACCCATAAACAATCTTTCGTAAAATATTTAGTATAGGTTTCTTAATAGCGTCAAATAGTTTCTTTAAAAATGTCATTACCGGCTTTACTACTTTTTTAGGCATCTTCTTTATTGATTTCGGTATTTGCTTTAATTTTCGTATTGCTTTTTTAATACTCATATTTCACTCTTTATATTAAGCCTATAAAAGAGTTTGTTTATTCATCCATGTTTAATCCATCATTTACTTTATCTACTTTTTTGTCAATTGTATTTATTTTCGACTGGATACCATTCAACTTTTTATTTAATTTTTTTGCGAATTTATCAATCCAATTTTGATTATATCCTCTCTTTGAATTATATCCTCTCTTTGAATTATATCCTCTCTTTGAATTGTAGTAAGATATCCTAGAAGATTTTCTTCTAAAAGGTTCATTTACGATGTTCAAATTTGAGAGAACGATTTTTAAAGTATATACAAATATTCCAATAATGAATAACAAAAATATAAATGATTTTGTCATATATATTTTTCATTTTAAATTATCACTAAAGCTTTGTTATTTACTTGCTTCTAATTTTTCAGGTATTTTTTCACTCATTAATTTTTCATCTTCGTTTGTATAACTATATCCCGGGTCCAAATTATCTAAATTATCTTCTTTTGTGTTGTCGTCACTTCCACCACCACCACCACTACCACCCATTCCTAATCCTTTTTTTCCTAATTTCATTCCTTTTTTTCCTAATTTCATTCCTTTTTTTCCTAATTTTTTTCCTTGTTTCACTCCTTTTTTCAGTCCCTTTTTTCCTTGTTTCACTCCTTTTTTCAGTCCCTTTTTTCCTTGTTTCACTCCTTGTTTCACTCCTTGTTTCACTCCTTTTTTCATTTGGTTGGGTTTTGGTGGGGTAACCGATACCTTCAATTTTGGTTTTTTCACTATAACTTTCCCTTTTTTAACCTTAATAGACGGTTTTTTCGCACGAACTTTAATTCTTGCTTTAAATGTATCAATAGTATTATTATTAAAGTACAAATATACAATATGAACAATAAGTATGGAATATAATAAAAGCATCTCATTTTTGCTAAAATACATCATCATACTTGATAACAAAATGAATAATAGCACATATTCATATTTTTGCTGTTCTATAAAAAAAATAGTTTGAATTAATATTGCTATTTCAATCATCTTATAATAACTATATAAATTATGTATCAGAAGATGAAATTCTATATATTTGTCTCAATGTATTATTTATTTGTTTATTTTCTCGTCCCATCATATTATTATTATTGCTACTATTTCTCAATTGTGATCTAAGACGTGATAATTGATAATTTAATGAATTGATTTTTTGTCTTTGTTGTGTATTCAAACCAGTCATTCTTTTTAATTCTTTTAGCGCTCGTACAATTCTTCCGTTTCTTAGAGATTTTGTTCTTTTTCTTAGAGATTTTGTTCTTTTTCTTACTCTTTTTCTTAGTTTTTTTCCAAATGATCTTGATTTTCTCAATGGTTTTCGTATTCCTTTTCTAATTCCTTTTTTAATAGATTTGAGTTTTGGTGGGGTAACTGTTACTTTCAACTTCGGTTTCTTAATAATAAGTTTACCCTTTTTCACCCTTATTGATGGCTTTCTAGCACGGACACGAATCCTTGCTTTAAATGGATCAATACTAGTATCAAATGAGCTTAAATATAAATAGAGTAAGTGTGTAATAATCATAGGAATAACTAGAAAGTATATTTGATTTTTACTAAAGTACATGAGAATACAAGACAACAAAATGAAAAATAGAATATACTCGTGTTTATTTTGTTCAATGAAAAATATGGATTGAATTAATATTGCGATCTCTATCATCTTATAATAACTACATAAATTATGTTGCGGTTGATGAAATACTATTTATTTGTCTCAATGTATTCTTATTTTTTTTGTTTTTTTGGTTCAATATTAAACCTTTATTTTGATTACCTTTTACCTGTAACTGTAAATTACTGATTTTTCTTTCTAAATCGGTTATCTGTTTTTTTTGTGAATAATTGATGCCCTGTTGCCGTTTTAATCTTGAAAATGATTTACTAATACCCGATCCTCCTTTACGAAACCTTTTTCCTCCTTTACGAAACCTTTTACTTCTAAATTTACCTTTTCCTTTTGTTCCAAACAATTCTATTTTACGAATACGATGATCTATGTATAGATAAAATATATGTGATAAAACCATTGGAATGACAATAATGTAAAATACATTTTTTGTTATGAAATTAATAAGAAACGATAATACAATGAATGTTAATATAGAATAATGTGAATTTTGCGAAATAAAAAATATCATTTGACATATAACTGCTAACCAAAGTATATCCATTTATATATAATTAAAAGGTTTTATTGTATATTTGATAATTTATTAATCAGTTTTCTTTTATTGTTTAATTTTCTTTTATTCGTTCTTAATCTTCGAATTTTTTCTCTTTTCCTTCTAATTTCAGACATAGCTCGGTCATTTTTATTATTCAAAATATTGAAAGTATTTCCTAAAGCATTAAGTTCCGATTTTAGAGATTGTATTTTTTTCTGCTTATCGGCAATTTTACTGTCTTTTTCATCAATAACCCCTTCATATGAAGCTTTTGATACTGCTAATTTGTTATCTATATCTTCCTGAGTTGTATTAAATCCTTCAAAACGGAAAAAGTACAAAATAATCTCTGTCATAAGAATACTTGAACAAATGATAATTATAGTGGATTTCATAAATTGAGACAATATCATTGCGAATAAGAACATAATACCAACTGCACGCATTCTGTTATTTATTGCGACACATGATAGGTATAAAAAGAATAATACAAATGCTACATTAGACACTTGTTTTGTATTATTACTAAACATTTTTAAAATATTCATCTATATAACTATAGAATATTTTATACAATTATAAGTTGTTTTATGGACTTATTCCATATCTTCATCTTCCATAATGTCTTCATCCATATCTTCATCTTCATCTTCATCTTCATCCATATCTTCATCTTCATCTTCATCTTCATCTTCTTCATTTTCTAATTCGTCCATAACTTCTTTAAATGCTTCATCTATAGAAGTTTCTAAACCATCTTTTTTCGACCTAAATCCTTCTGAATCACGATTACCATATCGGAATATATTTGCGACAACCATAGCAATGACTAAAATAACAATCATATTTTTGCTAAAGAAAGATGTCAATAACCCCGCTGCTATAAATACTCCTACTGATGTTAAATCGTATGAGAATGTAAAGTGAAATATATTTCCTATTGCTAGAATAAATATAAAGTACAAAATAAAACGATTATGAAGCAATGCTTTTGACATTTGGGTTAAATCTTTTTTCTGAAAGAACGATTTCATTATATATTTTGATAATATATTATATTACTACATTATAATCTAAAAATCAGTATCATGTTCACTTGTAGATTCAACCGAGTCGTGTATTGTAGACGATTCAGATGAATAGTCTGGTGTATTTTCACTACCATATATTTCTAAAACTTCTTTCACAACTTCTTCTCTCTGAATATCATTTCTCTCAAATTCAAAACTAGTAATACTACTGGATCTTTTATTTTTAAATCTTCCTAAGAAATCTTCTAGACCATTTACTTCTGTCGATTTATCATGTTGGTCTAAATCACCTGTAATAATTAATCTACTATTTTCCCCTAAACGTGTCATTAACATTTTCATTTGAGATACAGTAGAATTTTGCATCTCATCTGCTACAATCCAACTATTTTGGAATGTACGACCTCTCATGTATCCCAAAGGAGCTATCTCTATAATACGCTCTTCTATCATTCGTGTCACTTCTTTTGGATGAAAAAATCTATATAATATATCATATATAGGTCGAATCCATGGTGCCATTTTTTCTTCTAAAGTTCCTGGTAAATATCCTAGATCTTCGTCAACCGATACAGATGGTCTGGTAAATATAAGACGTTCATACATATTTGTATTAAAATATTTCACACCAAATTCTGTAGCAAATAGAGTTTTTCCTGTACCTGCTGGTCCGTTCGCAACTACTATCTTCTTTTGTTTATTTTTCAAAAGTCTAACATAATTTTCCTGACTTATATTCTTAGGTCGATGAAATTTACTCTCAAAATAACTAATTTCTTTATTAGACATATGAATAATATTTTCATATGATCTCGATATTGTAGTAGTTGTTGGAGAATACTGATTAATATACTGGTCACGATCATCATTGTCATTACCAAATAGGTACATGATTTCTTTTTCATTTAACTTCTTTTGCTTACGACCTTTTTTGGAATTTTTGGAATGAGACTGTATGTTACTGTTCATTATATTTTCTAACGTTTTATGGTCTGTAGACAGTCTATTCAAGTGGTTTGGAACAAGTTTCATATAACCAACCAATATATAAAAAAATACTAAAGTCTTTTAAAAACGTCACAATATTTTGTGATTAATTGATAATAATAAAATTATTATCAATAAAGAGTAGCAAAAAATTTATTCAAAATTAGAATCTTCTGTATCGTTAAAATAATTATACAGTAAATTTTCGGAATTATGGTTCTGTACTTCCCCACATATCATATTCACATTTTCATACATTTGTCTTAGTACATCATTTGGTGTAGTAGTACCTATTTTTATGAATCCAGCTTTTCGTAAAAATCGTTTTACTTCCGTAATAGGTTTTTCTTTTAGTTCGGTTTTCTTCAAGTTTGTATTGTTTCGGATTGTTTTATTTCCAACTAAAATAGATACTCTAGGATGTACTTTAGATTTTCCAACTCTATATGTACGTCGAATTGTTCGTTTTTGTTTTTTATGTTTATTATTTAGCCTATCAATCCTTTCTTGATCACGAAAAGATTTTCGTTGTTCTTGTTCGCTCAACTCTTTGATCTTTTCTTTTAGCTGATCTTCATAATTTATTTGAGAGTTAGATGGTAAAACTTCTCTGCGCATAGGGGAAATGACTGGTACTGCTCTTTGTGTTAAATTGCGCCAAGTTCGATATGTTGGTTTTGTACCATTCTTTAATACTCCATATGGTGGTGGCGGGGTAGGCAAAAAAGGCAACGACAACGGAGGATCGTCTGGCATTTGTGGAGTAATATTATTCATAGGAATATTTATAGCTGTATTGCTTAAAGAATTATTAACAGGAACTGATGATGAAGAAGAAACCACATTATGATAATTTTTAAATGTTCGATGAGAATGTGGATTTGAAGTATTTTGAAATACTGGTTTCGGCTCTTTCGGAAGATTTTGTAAAAATTGTACAGATTCCTCAAATGAGGTTTTCACAGGTAGATTATCTTTTGATTTATCTTCCATATGTATATTACGTTTCTCTCGATCTTTTAATAATCGTTCCTGGTTTGCACGAATAATATTCAAAAAATTACGTTTTAATGTAGACGCACGTTGTTTTCTCTCAGGTTTATTCGATTTAATACGTATTTTTGTTTCGGATGGTTCTCTTCGTCTTCGAGTTTTACCGTCTGGAATTTTTAAAGATTTTGGATCTAAATTAATAACTCTCTGTTCCTCGCTCATGTATATAGTCCATAAAATATATTATCTTTAGCTGATTTTACATTTTGTTTGTATATTTCCATTCCTTTATCCAAATCCTCTAAAGTCAATATTTTTTTTAGATTCGCATCTTTTCCAAATACACGTTTTGAATGAGATATTTTCGTCATTAATAATAATTGTTCCATTGATCTTCCATTGAATTTAAATAGATCTTTTTTCTCGTGAAACCATTTATCAGTTACGTTTTTATCAACTTTCCATGATATTTGTTTTACTAAATGTAAAAATATTTCATATAGTTCCTTAGGGTTATATTCTTCAATATTAAATTTCCATACAAATCTGGATGGCATTCCTGGATTTATTTTGAAAAACTGTTCATTCAAGTCTTTTTCATAGCCAGCAACAATAACCATCAAATCTTTCTTTTGGTCACTTAATGCTTCACATAATGTATCTACGCATTCTTTCGCATACATATCATCATTATTGAGACTATATGCTTCATCAATAAACAACACACCTCCATTACATTCATCGATTTTCTTGCGAGTTTTCATGGCGGTTTGTCCCAAATAGCCAGCAACTAAATCAGATCGTGTTACTTTTTTGAATACATTGTTCTTTAAAACGCCGATTTTTGAATACATTTTGCCAATAATTTTTGCTAATTCGGTTTTTCCAGTACCAGGCGAACCAGTTAGTACTGTATGTTTATAATCTCCGTGTACATCTTGCGTAAACCCTTGAATAAAATACAATAATTGATTCACTATAGATGATTTTACTGTATGTAATCCAATCATACTATTTAATTGATCTAATTCCGGTCGAATTTTATGTAAAGATTGTAGTTCAATATTGTATTCTTTCATATTGTCAAAAGGATAAGTGTCGATAATTTTTATTAAATCTTCCACACTTTCAATATTGACATCAATATGAACTTTCGTTTTAGGAGGATTGCGATGTACTTTAATCTTATCAAAATTATTTAGAGGAACTTCGTGCTCTTTTTGCCATTTGAAAAAATCTAATAATTCCTTATCATTTTGAGTATCTTGTGAACCATGGTATGGTAAAAATGTATTTGAATAATGACTACTAATTGTATTATGGATATTCATACAATTATTATACGATAAATATTTATACGTTTGATATTTATCTAAAGACTTTAGAAATTTGTGATATGGCTGATTAAAAGTACGTTTAGGGGAATTTGGTGAATAACTCATAATGACTGTATAAATTATATTTTTACTTTTATTTTCATTTTCATAATACTTCAAATATACTTAATTAATATAGAAACATGAATAAGATATCCAATAAAACATTGAAAAAGAAACAGAAACAGAAACAGAAACAGATATCATTCAAGGAAATACACTATAAAAGTAATGATGGAATGTTAACCACTGTTTGGGGTCCACCTATGTGGCACTATTTACATACTATGAGTTTCAACTATCCTGTAAAACCAACCAAACGAGATAAAACAAATTATAGAAATGTAATCTTAAATCTTCAAAACACTTTGCCGTGTGGAAAGTGTAGAGAAAATCTAAAATCAAATTTTGAAAAATTACCTATAACTATGAAAACAATGAAGAATCGTGAAACATTTTCTCGGTATATTTTCGATCTTCATGAATTGATTAATACCATGTTGAATAAAAGATCTGGATTGACCTATGATGAAGTAAGGTATCGTTATGAATTGTTTCGTTCTCGTTGTGGAAAAACAAAAAAAAAGATTGTTAAAGAAAAAGGATGTACTGAACCAATTGTAGGAGAAAAATCTAAATGTGTCTTACACATTGTTCCAAGAGACAAAGTATGTGATTCATTAAAAATAGATAAACAATGTGAGAAAGTAAAAGTTGTGTGAACATTCTCCAATACAAAAACATTTAGGAAGGATAATACATAATATAATATCATAACTTAATATAATTAGAACTATGTCAAATGAAATAATAGATATACCAAAAGAACTTCAAGAAAATAATATACAAAATGATACATTAGATAAAGAGTCAATCAAACCTATAGAGTTCTGGGGACAAAATCCGAACGTATTGTTAGACCCTAGTCATATTTCTGAATTATTTCCTGTATCCGATATGGAATATGAACAAAAACTAAACGCTATTACTAGAACAGTTATTATATTGACATTTGTTTTTTATCTATTTCTTAGATCATGGAGAGTCATTATAGTAAGTGCTTTTACTATATTCGCTTTATGGTTGATTTATATGACTCAAAGTAAAAAGAAAAAAGTAAGATTTACTGAAAAGGAAGGATTTGAAAATAAAGTTACAGAAGATTATTTGGAGACTCAAGAAGAATTGCCAGATGACATTTTTGGAGAATCAAATTATACAAACCCTTTACAGAACGTACTCATTTCTGACTATGATTCTCCTACAAGTAAAAAACCAGCTCCAGCATCCTATACCGCACAAAGTCAAGAAACGATTTTAGAACAAGCAAAAAGAATGATCAATAATGGACATCCGGAAGAACCTAAAATCACAGACAAATTATTTAAAAGTTTAGGAGATAAATTAGAATTTGAACAATCTATGCGCCCATTTTACAGTACACCAAGTACAACTATACCGAATGATCAAGGTGCTTTCGTAGATTTTTGCTATGGTAGTATGGTTTCTTGTAAAGAAGGTAATCCTTTTGCCTGTGCTCGCAATTTAGCAAGACATATAAACTAATATTTCATTTTCTTTATAGTAGTTATAATATTCATACTATATTAATATATTATGAAGACAAATTATTTGGGAAAGATGGAAAGTCCTATTGAAAAATATTATGATATGATATACAAGAATGTTTGAATCAGATTACAAATTTCATCAATCGGGTCGTTTAGGAAGTGATGTTACAGATCAATCTCAAAGAACTATACAAAATGTTGGATATTTGAATAGCGTTCTTAGTAACTATAGTCAAGAAACGTCTTCAAACCAACATGTGAATTTCGCTATGAACTATCCAGGTATGATGGTCGATACGAATGCTCGTGGAAATGGTTTAGGCGCTTTTTCCGTAGAAAATGAATCGAATTTATTTTGGAAAGCCGAAGGACAAAGACCTTTAGAGAAACTTCAATTATTCCCCAGAACATTTTCGACTGTACCTTATTTAGGAAGAGGCTCTGTAGATCCAACTCTTGAATCACAATTGATGCAAGGCGAAAATGTTCGAGGCAAAAAGAGTGTTTCTACGGTTATGGAACAGAGTTTTATGCCATTAGATCAGTATCCACTTGATGATGGTAAGAAAACTAGAGCAAATAATGCCAAATATACAGTAGAAGAGCTTGCTTTAGATGGATGGGTTCGTGGAGGAAAAACAACAAGAGATTTAGAAGAAAATTACTTTAGCCAAAAATCTAAGCCAACAAATTCTGGATTTTAATTTTGCGTTATAATTTATTATATATGTTATATATATATTATGAGTCCTCTCGATGATGTTATGAAAACCTTTACCGGTGGTGCAGCATTATCCCCTGCTTTGGTTGGTGGAAAGAAATCCAGAAAAGCTAGAAAAGGAGCAAAGAAATCGAAGAAGACAAAGAAGACAAAGAAGACAAAGAAGACTAGAAAGACAGGTAAGAAGTCTCGCAGAAGAAGTAGAAAGTAAATGATTTTACACAATTTCGCATTTATTATGCGCAATTGTGATTGCCATTGTTGATATAAACAAAAATATGTTGAAACACTATAAAATGATATAAATGTTTTTCTTTAGAAAGAAAAAAATGGATTATATTGAGTATTTCAAAAGCTTGCCATCTATTATTATTTATACCGATGATCATGAATATCGTAATTGTATACGAACCTCATTTCGTTTTGACCCCAATGAAAGGTTCACATTTGATGGGAAAATTGTAGACATGAATCAGTTAGACGATATTACCAAAGACGAAGTTCTTATGGACTGTAAAAGTATTAGTTCATCTATGGATCGTCTTTATAATGAGACAAAAGATCAAGGAGATTTTAAAGATCTGTATATAAAAGCTGCTGGTAGAATGTTTTCTACCAATCCGGAAATTGGACAAGCTGTTTTGTGCTCTTATGATACATTCCATCTATATCATTCTTGTGTATGGTATTATTTAAATGGTGGAACATCGGCGTTATTATGTTGTGGAAAATATGATGAATTACATAAATATTTTAATAGTTAGAATATATATAATGGCATCTACACGTAATAAAAATACACCCGGAGATTATGCTTTAGAAAAACATTCCATTAATAAACAATTTGACGAACGTATGTATATTCATCAATCTCAAGGTCAAGCAAAACAGATAAACTTACCTGGAAATGGATTATTGACAGGACGTTTTGCTGCCAGAGATCTAGCAAAAAATGGGTGCGATATTGAATCTTATTTATTCGGTATTGGATCTACTAATCTTGAAAACCCACTAGTGCCTGTAAAACCCGAATTGAATACCATAAAATCCATCAATGTAATGGAAAAAACACCAATGATAATGCCAAAGCCTTTTAGTATGGAACCAAATCAACGCCCTATGTATCTCAATTAAGTAGCGACTTTCTGTCTTTCTGGAAATAATGGATCAAACTGTTTATTTGTTTCTGTTCTACAAAATTCTTTTCGAATACTTCGACAAGCATTTACAGATAATTCTTCACGCTTCTTACGTGTTTTCCCATCAGCTACAATCGGCCTCTTTTTCGCAGTATTCAATCTTACTGCCATATCTTTTTCGATTTCAGAGTAATGTTGAACAATATAGTCTATAGTTTTGTTTAATAACGCCCATTTGAAAAAATTCATTTGTGCTATAGTCGTTTCTATACTGACTTCTTTATTGTATGGAATTAATATTCTCTCTTTTCGACAATACGCATCAAACATTTCTTTAGAATAACTATCTTCCGTCGATTTATAGCTCATCCATACATTGAATCGTTTAGGAGGTTCTTTCTCATTTCCACTGGGTATATCATACACCACAAAATATTGTTTGGCATAATTTGTCACAAACCAATATACCATACGAATCGACAATTTTTTATTTTTATATACAATATATTCTCTATTAATGATTTTAAAAAAAATATCCATATAATCTGGATGTTTCTCAAAAAAATCCATTAGATTTTTCAAAAGCCATCTATGTTGTGTATGCATGAGTATATATACAACAGTTTCACGTGTTTCTCTTTAAATAGGTTCAATATCAAATTGTATTATATTTAGGAATATATTATGTTTAGGAATATATTATATTTAGGAATATATAATTGTAATATATATTATGGACTTTTTTAAAAGTAAAAATTTTAAAAGTAAAAAAATGAGTTGTGAAAGAATTCATTATTGGATTAATGAAAACAAGGGAAATAATAAATTAAATGACATTCGAAAAGATATATTAATACAAGATAACAAACCACAAGATGACAAAACACAAGATGACAAAACACAAGATGACAAAACACAAGATGACAAAACACAAGATGACAAACCACAAGATGACAAACCACAAGATGACAAACCACGTCTAATTGGACAATTTATAAATGAATTAAATGAAAAAACAAATACCTTAAAAAATACAGAAAAAAAACAAATACCTTATTTCAAACAAATGGGTTATGGGGATTTTAGTGTTGTTTTTTCATATAAAGAAAATGAAATGTATAAAATACATTATACAGATAATGATAGAACGAAAGAATGGAACACTATACAAATATTGAAAGATATCAGGGATAAATTAGAATTAGAAAACGATACATTAGGTATTAAATTAGGTATTAAATTAAGTAATAACATATTGTATCCTTTACAATATGGAGAAAAATATACCGATTATTACCCCAGAATGGGAGCCCATTCAACAAAAGAAAATAGTTTTATTGTAAAATATGCTTTGTGTCCCTCTATTTATCATATTATTAATGAGAATGAAACCGACTCTGACCATGATTTATTATTTAGTATAATGTCTCAATACAATGATATATATAACCTTTTAGTAAATTTACATGAGATGGGATATGTACACAACAATGTTAGACGAGAAAATATGGTATACTGTAAAAATACATTAAAACTAGACAATTTTGGTAGTATACAACATTTACAAACTAAATATATGGATGAAAAGTATTATAATTCGGATACAAATACGTATAATTATAGTGATATGAGGGACTTTAATTTCGATGATCGTAATATATATATATATGCTCAATCAGATATTTCCAACTTAAAAGAAGACTATAATAAAATATTATTAGAATATGTAAAAAAAAATATAATTAAAAAAGTAAATGGCAATTATGTAATTAACAATAAAAATATTAATGAAAAATGGTTAGAAGATAGTAAATTATATAATGAAAGATTAAAGGCAATCATTAATGGTAGGGTTGAACAAAATAACGATAAAAAAAAAGGAGGAAAATCACAAAAAAAGACTAAAAAGTCAATAAAAAAAAGAAAAACGAGGAAACGAAGAAAAAGAACACATATAAGTAACAAAAAAATTATACGATGAAATATATAGTGGAAAAATCATGCTTGAAACCTATATAAATATACCACTACATACCATTTTTGTATTTTTTCTAATCATTTCAGCAAACTATTTAGGACAATTGTACCCATGTAGAATACAAACATTATTTGAGACAAATATATACATAAAACATTTCTTTGGATTTTTAACTTTAGTGTTTTTTGTAGTACTTGTAGACCCTATACAAACGTCTAATTTCAACGAAACCATCATGAAAAGTATTGTATTATACGGTATATTTTTAATATTGATGAATACAAATGTATTGTTTTTTGTCTTTTCGTTAATTAGTTTAGCAGGAATTTATTTATTGTCCATCAAAAAAAAAGAATTAAGTTCAAATACTGACAACGATTCTCTCATTTTATATGATCGTGTACATGATTTACTATATATATTTTTTGCGTTGAGTACTATTGTTGGATTTTTTGTGTATATGGGAGAAAAAAAGATAGAATACAAAAATAAATTCGATTATTTTACTTTTATATTTGGAAAACCAAGTTGTAAAGGGTTTAGTCCAAAAACAAAATATATGCAATCGTTTTTAGCTGCGTTTCATTGAATATTTTTTAATATACCTATAAAAACTATTCTATAATCTTAATTTATAGAAATATGTCTATGTGGACAAATAGCTTCGATAAAACTTTACGAGTTATCAAACAAAATGCCTCTAAATTAAGTGAAAACTATTTACAATATTATGAAAATAGTAAAAATTTACTTATGTATATTAACGCACCATTGGTACTATTGAGTGCGTTAAATGCCTATGCGATTTATGATATGGATTCATATGGCCCAGTAATTCAATATGCTAGTGCGAGCACTTCATTATTGGTAGCGGTTGTATTGACAGGTGAAATAGTAGTTGGTTGCAATACTAAAATAGAAAATAATCTACAAAAATCTAGAGAATTTCATTATTTGAAAGAACGAATTGATCATATTTTATCTTTAGAGAAAGGTAAACAGTTTTGTCAAGAATGTATTGAAGGGAGTATGGATAATGTTATGACACGAACCATTAATGAATATAAAGATTTAGTAAAAGAAGATAAGATAATTGACAAATACAATGGAAATCTTTCAGTGGTTGCGTCTGAGACAGTAGAAGAAATTCAAACATTTTTGGAGGATCATTGGAATATACTATATCGACCTACCTTGAGAAAAATTCGACAAAAAAATCAAAAAGTTATGGAAAATATGGATGTAAATGAAATGATTGAAACTTTAGGAGAAAAAACGGAAAAACCAAATGAAACAGATTTAGAAGAAAATGCGGAAAAAGAAAAGAAAGGAGATGAGACAAAAATGAAATTTTCTTTCATGGATACAGTAAGTTATGTCCGGTCATTTGTGCCTAGTTTTACATTGTTTACAAAAGAGTCAGATTCAAAGGAACAAACGGATGTAACAGATTTAGAAAATCCAGATGAAGATCACTTAAAAGTACCTTTAGAAGAAAATGTAGAACTTTCAAATATTTATCCAGACGAGAATGGATCATCTAGTGATCAAGTAAATCCGGTGTCTTCTAGAGCATCATCTCCAACTCCTATTAAAATAGAAGGTTTAACCGCACCGGTTTCCGTATCTAAATCTAAAAAAAAGTAAATTCATATAAAAAATATAATAATTTCTATTTTTTATAAAGTATAATGACTTATAATCAAATTAACAAGAATACATTCGAAATGGTAAAAGATGCTATGAATGCTATAATTAATACAAATAATACGAATTTTATAAAGTCATTAGATGAGATAGATATTTATAATGATCAAAAATTTTTAGAAATCGTACAAGAAATCAAATACAAAGAACATTATGGTTTGTCGTTAAAATTTACATTAAAATTGTGTAATTATTATTTAAACAATCAAAAAGAATGGAAAAGATTGCTTAAATATTATGAATAATATATTGATCCTATCTTCACGAAGAATATTTTTCTTGGATTTTATCTAAAAGTATTCGTAATTGTTCTTCTAGATTATAATCTTGTGGTAATGGTAATTTCATATTTTGACGTACATCTCTTGTACGCTTTTCATAAATTAACCATCGTTTCTCGTCTTTTTCCAAATATCTCACATATTGAGGTAACCCTGATAATTCTTTTTGGGATTTCGGTAGTATATCATTATCCAGCTGTTCGATGATTTTTTTTATTTCTTCTAATTTTTCAAAAATAGTTTTCTTTCCTGATTTACAACCATCATATGATTTTAATTTGGGATGATTTTCAATACGAAAATATTCCCTCGATAAGTTTTTTTCTTTATTATAAATATTCGTCATGTATGTTACATATTTCGGTATCATTTCTTGAGTAAGTCCTTCTGGTAAGTTTTGAGCATCATTATTTCTTTTACGTTTTGTACCAGGTAGTTGACCAATAGTATTTTGTTGCTGCGTTTCTCTATTTGCTAAACGTAAATTGGCTATCGTATTGTTTAATGGATTTCGGTCAATATGATCGACACTTGTGGTCATTGTACCCTTTCCGTTTCTATAATAATTCATTATAATTTGATGGATGTATAAACGTCCTTCATTCACTGTACTACAGCAAATATAGTTATTCAATTTTGAAAAAGTTAGTTTATAGCCATCATTTTTTTCTTTTTCGTAATTCAATATTTTTTCATAAGATTCTTCGCATAAAATACATAATATGTCACCCTCTATACCCATTATATAAAGTTCTTGTTCATTGTCTAGAACTTTGTACATTGGATTCTTAATAGAACCCGCAGTACGTCCAAATTTTTTGACATGGCCACCCAGATGCTCTAATATAGTGTAATCCGCAAGTGTTTTTGTCATATTAAATAAATAATGATATAATAATTATTTAATATTTATTTTTATTCAATTTTACTTTTTATTTATAATCCAGCCATTCCTTTTAATTAATTGCTGTACGCTATTCCTGCCATTCCACTCATGACACGTAGGACGTTGTAAGAAAGAGCGTAAACTCTAACCTTGGCAGTAGATGTTCCACCAACAGTTCCAGAAGAAAGAACAAGCTGAAGAACAGCGTTATCAATTCTGGAGAAGTTGCATGATCCGGATGGTTGGTGCTCCTCAGGGCGAAGGGCGAAGGAGTAAACGTTGATACCGGTATCAGGGGCACGTGTGTGGTGCTGGTATGGCTGAACAACGTCGAAGTAAGAACCCTCACGCTCAGAGATACGGTCTTGGCCGTTAAGCTGAAGCTTAGCGGTAACAACTGGGTTCTCTCCCCAGCAATGCATGTCAAGAGCGGTCTCGGCAAGAACGAATGTACCGGCATCAGAAACACCAGATACTTGTGTAGATGTGAATGGTCCATCCCAGTTACCAGTTGTTGCTTCTGTAACACCCATAGCTCCAGGATCAGCGAATGCGTTACCTGTTGTCATGAATGAGGTAGGACCAGTTGTGGCATCGGCAGCACCGAATGCGTGGATAGCATTAGGAAGAGCATCGATAGCATCTGTGTAGTTGAATGGTTGAGCACCAAGAGTCTTGAAAAGAACGTGGTTACCTTCAAGAGATCCACAGTAGTCAACGTTGGAATCAGGCTGAACAACCCAGATAAGCTCCTTACATGGGTGGTTGAAGTTAAGCTTGATCTTGTTGGAGGATGAACCAACAGACTCATCACCTGTGAACTGAAGTTGCTCAATCAAGTACTCATGAGGGTTCTGGGCCATCTTGCGTCTCTCCTCTGTATCCAAGAAGATATAATCAATGTAAAGAGATGCGGCAATAAGAGATTGCTGGTAAGCTGTGTTAACTTGAACGTTTCCTGTGGATGTAAGAGAGTTAACTGCCCACAAACATTCACCAATAGGGCGAATATCAAGATTGATCTTAACCTCGTGGTACTGAAGAGCAATAAGAGGAAGAGCAAGTCCAGGGTTCTTTGTGAACCAGAATTGAAGAGGAACATATAGTGTTGTCTCAGGAAGAGCATTACGAGGAGCGCAAACTTGTGCGGGTCCTCCATTGTCGGCACATGGTCCGGCAATTGCGGCAAAGTCAGGGTCTGTTAGGTATGTAAGCTGTGTGGTGTGTCCGATCATCTTCCAGTATCCTCTCTGTTGCTCAGAAGACATGGTAAGTTGGTTCCAGATGTGCATCCAGTCACCATATTGGCGATCGATACGTTGTCCACCAATCTCAACCTCAACTTGGGCAACCATTTGTTCACCAATATAGTCCAACCAGCGAGCGTAAACATCCTTTCCGGATGCGGCAAGATCTTGACTAATCTCAGGAAGTGTTACCTGAAGGTATGTGCGGTAAGCAAGGTCACCATTTCGGGAAAGAACGGCACTGACACGTCGTCCGAAGTCGGCTTGTCCTTGGAAAGTTTGTTCAATACTCTCCATAGCAAAGTTGGTGTGTCTGCGGTAAGACACCTTCCAGTAAGTAATCTCGGGGGTTCCAGTAAGGAACAAGTCTTGGGCGCCATAGGCGACGATTTGCATAAGTGCACCAGCCATTTCTGATTATATTATTCCTAAACATATTTTTTTTCCAAAGATAAACACAATTACTACATTTGACTCCTAAAAAAATACAAAAAAAATAAAAATAATCAATAATATATACTACAAATAAGTACTATATTAGTTTACTATATAATTACAAAAATATACCAAAAAATGAGCTATTTTTACCAAAAAGAGTAGAAATGTAACATCTTTAGGCAAAAACTCATTTGATAATATTTCTGCTAGAATCTACTTAAAAATGTTTTTGAGAGTATATTCAATGGATGTATCTACTTCAATAAACAATAAAAAAGAATCAAATCAATCACAAACATTAGATGAAAAACATAATGATTTAATGCAAATTCATCATGTTATTGAATATGATACTATACCGAAATTACAAAGCGAACTGAAAGAACTGTTTGAAGAAGCACGAAAAATAAAAATGAACCGAAGTGAGAGATATTTTGAATTAATTGATCAAATAAAGGACACTAAAAAAGAAATCAAACGATTACAGTCTTCTAGAAAAGACTATTTACTTCAAAATTCAAAATACGTATTTGAATATTATGAAGAAAAGCAGAAAATATCTGTAGGAGAAAACGAGAAGGACAAAACTACTATAAACCGATTTTTCAAAATAAAAGGAAAAACAGAAGAAAGTTCTTCTTTAAACAGTGAAAAATATAAACAAAGCAAAAAAGTATATCATCAATATTGGAAAAATGTTGGATCCACCGATATAATACAAACCCAAGACTATGTTATGGATTCTGAAACATGTTTATATTGTAATCAAGGCGAATTAATTCCTCTAGAAGAAGAAGGTGTTCTAATATGTAATAACACAACTTGTGGAAAATTTGTAATTCATATTATAAACAACCAAAAACCTCCCAATAAAGAAATACCGAATGAAGTCTCTTATACTGCTTATATTCGTTTAAACCATTTCAAAGAAATTTTGTCTCAATTTCAAGCAAAAGAAACAACAAAGATTCCAGAAGAAGTTTTAGATGCGGTAAAGCAAAGAATAAAAAAAGAACGTAAAAATGTCAATGAACTGAATTATTTAGAAATGCGGAATATTCTAAGTATATTAGGATATAATAAATATTTCGAACATATACAATACATTAATTCCATCCTTGGAATAAAACCACCCATAATGAATGAAGAGTTGATTGAAACATTATGTGTATTGTTTATTGAAATACAACAACCTTGGGCGATTTTCTGCCCGATTACACGAACAAATTTTTTTAACTATACTTACATATTGTGTCAATTATGTGTATTGCTTAATCAACATCAGTACTTACCCTTTATACCTATGATGAAAGATCGGATCAAACAATTAGAACAAGACATGATATGGAAAAAAGTATGCGACTATTTGGATTGGGAATATTTTCCTACAGTCTAATTAGGAATTCTTTAGGAATTTCTATGGTTAATATATAATGAGTGCTTGGATTGAACTCGTAAAAGAAAAATACGCTCTCGGTAAAAAAACTGACAAAGAATACACTTTAAAAAAAGCAATTCTCGCTGCGAAAAAAGATTATAAAAAGCCGGCTACAATGACTGTCCGAAAGAAAACGCAAAAACGTAAGAAAACCAAAGGAAAAAAAAGAAAAGCAAAAGGAAAAACCGCAAAACGAAGAAAGAGTAAAAAATAAATAATAAACTAAATATATATTATTTATATGTATTGCTGTATAATGTAATATAAATTATATTGGATAAAAATCTTTTAAACCAATATTCGAGACATAAGAAGAAACTAAACATATTCCCATTAAAGAGAATGTCAGTATGGTACCTAAATTTAGCGATGTTGAACATACTCGATATGATGAGGTATGGTCAATATTAAATCCTTCTTTTTCTACTTTGAACAGTATTGCTTTTTCAGAACGTTTATGAATATATGCGATATCTTGTATTGGGAGGTTTAATAATTCATATTCTCTTTGAAGTTGTAGAGTTTCGGGGATAGTCCACTTAAAACCATATCGACGAAACATAATAAGGTGTAGATTCTATTAATATTAATACCGTTATCTTTATATGTTTTATAAAAGTATTTTAACACTAACTACTGGAGTAAAGTTTATTCATCTCTCATCATTTCGTTATATATATCAGAAAAGTAAACAACTTTTTCATTCCAAGATATAGACCTTCCACTTTTGCCACTTTTATCAGAAGATTCATTCGGTATTTTATTATCACTTACAAATATCTCTCTATAATTTGGAAAATAAATGCTACCATATTGAAAAACCGCTAAACCATCTTGAATGAATTCATCATTTGTCCATAGAATTTTTTTACATTTCAAAAATTCCCCTAAATATATTTTTTTGTTTTTCATTTTCACAGGTAATTCTACAGGAGTCATATTAGAAGACAATACATTCCTGTAGCAACCGCCAAATTCATATTGATGTTCTTTTGAAAACATGATTTTATACTTATTAATAATAATACTAAAATGATTATTAATTTTTCAATTTTTATTATGTTTGATTTTATTCGCATTTTAACCGAATCTGGGGAATCGGACAAGGTTGGCACCGATACCGAAACCAGCACCACCACGAGCACTTGCTGCCATTGTTGGAACGAATACGTCCAATACAGCGAATGTCGCCGCAGCGGAAAGAGCTATAATAACAACTTCCTCAATATTGAGCTTTTGTTTTGGAATAACAAATGCGGCAATTGCGACCATAAGGCCTTCTACAATGTACTTAACAGCACGTTTCACAAATTCGCTAAAGTCGACCATATCTTTCATGATATTATATTATAATGAAACAAAATAATTATTATTGCTAAAATAACTTAAATCCTAAATATGGATAAAGTATATATAATGAGTTCATCCGATTCGAATACATTTGAAAAGAAACTAACCACCAATAATAAAATTAACAGTAGATATGTAGATTTGTTAAACGAAGATCCGGTCATATCTAATCAACAATATGGGTGTTACTCGTTTGTTTCTCCTGAAAAAATTATAAAACAAAAAGATATGTTTATGTTTGAAAAATTTGTAAAACAATGGCAATATAGTAAAGCATTGTCTATGTATTCCGATTTTACACAATTTTTAGCTGCGAAATACAATATCAATCCAGAGTCTATTATGGATGATCTCGTTGAGTTCTGTAAAGAAGAAGAAAATATCTTAAAACGTGAAGATGTAGAAGGCGATTTCAAACATTTTATGGATAAAAATGAAACCCGATTAACCGAACAATTCAATCGGGAAAATAAATTTCAAACATCCGTCCGTGGGTTTATCAATAGAGGAAATTTCGGTTCTCCAGAAGAAGCTGAAAAATATGCTAAAGAACTTCGTGATCGTGATCCAAATCATGATATTTTTGTAGGACGTAATTTTGTATGGACACCACTCGATCCTGACGCATATAAGACCGGTCGTATTGAATTCTTGGAAGAAGAATTGAACCAGTTACATCATGAAAAATTGAAGAATGAGAAGAAAGCAAAAGAAGAGTTTGAAAAGCGTTTATATGACGCAAAACGTAAGGCTATTCAAGATAATATTGAAAAAGCAAAGAAAAGTGGGAATAAATTGACACAAACGATGGATGAAGAAGGTAACTTGATAGGTGTAAATAACACGATTGACTTCGACTCAAGAGAAGTCGCAGAAAAAGATGGTGATCCTATTATTCAAAAAAGACCATTTGTCGATAACTAATCATTAATATTTGAAATATATTTTTTAAAATTATAAAAATATATTATTATTTTTCACGTCTCGTTTTTCGTCGTTTTTTTATTTTATGATGTTCTTTTCGGATGGTTCCTTGTATTTTTCTTCTTCGTCCTCCTTGTTGTTGCTGTTCTGATTGTTCCGGTGGACGTGGATGTAAATCTCTTAAATCCAGTGTTTCAGTAACTGTTGCTAATTGATTTAATGCTTGAGCCTGATTTGGTTGCGTCGGAGGACCTCTCTGATTCCGAACCGATGCGGTTCCAGTTGCGGTTCCAGTTGCGGTTCTAGATGCGGTTCCAGTTGCGGTTCTAGATGCGGTTCCAGTTGCGGTTCTAGATGCGGTTTCAGTTGCGGTTTCAGTTGCGGTTTCAGTTGCGGTTCCAGTTGCGGTTCCAGTTGCGGTTTCAGAATCTTCTGATTCATTTTTATATGTATTTTTGATCATATTCAAAAACAAATCTACTCCCGCAAAATCAAAATTGCTTTTATCTCCATTTGTATAATCAACATTTCGTACAATGATGGTACTTCCCTCATTTGGATCTGGGTTTGGATTTGAATTTACGTTATTTTCGGAGTCATTATCGGAATCGTTTCCGATTATTCTTTCAGTAGGAATTCGATAAGGAGTATATGTCGTTTCTCGGGTAATCTTATCTGGATTGTCAGTTAATACCATCATATTTCTTTTACTAGGCCAATATCTATGGACTATAGAACTTAATTCTGGGTCTACTATAATATCCATGTTCATTCTCGTAAATATATCAATCGCAGTTTCTAAATTCTTTAGATACTTTTTTTTTCTTTTTTTAAGATCTCCACCTTGTACAAGTGTTGCTTTTTCTAATATATCTTGCTTAAATCCATCTGATTTCATATAATTGATTAACAAGTTAATTTTATTTTGAACTTTTAAAGAATCGTTATTGCTTATACGTTTATACAATCCTTGATATTTTCCTACATAGAATTCTTTATTGCGTGCTTGAGGAGAATTATCAGCTATATAATCTATTAATACTTCACGATAATCATTTTTTAATTCTTCTACTTCAGTAGATGTAAAAAACGTTTTGATACTTTTAAACATACTTGATCGATTAATATTGTCTGTAACAACCTGCGTGGCGGTTGGCTCAACCGCATCCATATTCACTTTTCCGACTTCATTTATGTATGTTTCAGTTTGCTTGTCTAATTGAGGGACAAAATAAATATCATCTGGTTCAATATTTATCCTTTCACCATTATTACGGTAATTTACAATTTCATCTAATTTGTTCACATCATAATCAAGTATTGTTTTTATTTTCCCTATAGATATTTCATCTAATGGATGTTCTCCCAAAACAACCAACACACGGTGCATAAAATTATATTGTGCTTTATCTGGTATCGGATCATTTTCTATACCATCTCTATGTGTCAATGCCCATAAGAGATAAATGATTGTCTTCGATTCCGCATTTTCAAATATATTCGTGTATACATAACGGAGTGGTGTATATTTTGTCTTTTTACCTCCTTTTTGTTTCCCTTCTTTTATTGTTACATTTTTTAAATTGTTTATAATTTTTTTTTGTTTTTCTATACTATTTTCTAGTATTTTTATGCGTTTTAGTTGTGACAACCTTTGTCTATCATACATCTTTTTATCGTTTTCAGTTTGTTTTTTTTCTTTTTGTTTTTGACTATCAATAAATAATTTTTTATTTATTTCCTTTATTTGTTCTTCCCAACCGCTGATTAATTTCATTATATCTCCTATTCGTAGCCCTTCTTTGTTATTTTCTTGTATTTGATTTTCCATATTTGCTTTCTGTATTTTATTTCTCAATATTTTTGATGATTCTTCTCCCAATTTTTTTTTCATCTCTAGTAATTCTTCCCCTTTTTTAAGTCTTGCCAGTCCATCAGCAACAGATCCGATTTTTTGTGTATTTATAAAATCTTGATTATTTTGTTTCAGTTTTTCATCTATTTCCTCTATTTTTTTATCTATTTGATCGACTTGACTATTAATGTAATAATTTTTATAATTTTGTTCACTTGTAATTTGACTCGACATTTTTGATGGTTGTGTTTGTGGTGGTGGTGGTAGTTTTTCTAGTTCTTCTAGTTCTTTCTTCATTTCCTCGTGAGAATATCGTTGTGGTGGCGGTGGTGCTCTTAATGGATCGTTTTGCGCAGTAGTAGTATTTATTTTTTGTTCATCAATTCCATGAAGCTCGTCCATTATCATGTTTAAAATATTTGCGCCGTTCTCCATATCGTTTCCCATAATTGAATTATAAAGTTCTACATGATTTTGCTCTAGAATGTGTTTTATATTTTGTATTTTTTCATATTCTTTTTTTTTTTCTTTATTATCTATATTTATAATGATCTTATTTATTTTGCTTAAAGGTAATCCATTAGTATCTTGTATCCCATGTAGCCTATCAAATGTTTTAAGTTGATCTATATTAATAGAAATATTAGTTATTATATCTGTAATTTCTTGCTTCGCTTCATTGATATCTTGTTGCATATGGGATTGTTTTACGTTACCGGATTCATCATCCGTTGGGTTTTTATTTTCTTGTAATTGTCCTATTGATTCAATTAATTTTTCTCGTTGAGTTGTATCATTCTGTTGGTTTTCTAATTTTTGTTCTAATATTGAAAGCTCAAGATTAACATTATCATCAGTATCCGCATCAGCAATAAGAGTATCGTCACGAACAGCATCAGCATCCGCACGAGGAACAGCCGCATCAGCAGCAACATTAGCAGCAGCATCAGGATTAACAGCAGGATTACCAGCAGCATTAGGAACAGCAGTAAGACCACCAGCAGGATCATCAGCAGCACCAGCAGCACCAGCAGCACCAGCAGCATCAGCAGCACCAGCAGCACCAGCAGCATCAGCAGCACCAGCAGCACCAGCAGCACCAGCAGCACCAGCAGCAGGATCAACACCAGCAGCACCAGCAGCAGGATCAACACCAGCAGCACCAGCAGCAGGATCAACACCAGCAGCAGGATCAACACCAGCAGCACCAGCAGCAGGATCAACACCAGCAGCACCAGCAGCAGGATCAACACCAGCAGCACCAGCAGCAGGATCAACACCAGGACCACCAGGACCACCAGGACGAAAATCGAAGAAAAAATCGTTACCTCCATTATTATCTGGGTCTCGACCTTCTGATGATAACCATCTATAAGCATTTTTTACAAATATAACAACATTTTCTACAAATTGACCAATCAAACCTCCTATTTTATAAGGAATTATTATTATTAGTTGATAAAGAAGGAAAAAAACATAATAAATCAAACCTCTCTGTACAGGAAGACCAAGATTAATATATGGATTACCAAATATTATACCGGCAGCCAAATATACAGTATATTTTATTCCAGATTGTTTCATTAAAAATCTAATCCCACCATATTCACTTTGTATATGTTCCCACCAATCGTTTCGTAATTTATTCATAATTTTTTCTATTTCCAATCTTTTTGTGTAGTATATATCTCCCTCCACTTTATCGATTTTATTTGTAGTATCAATGTCATTTATTAATCTAAAAATTTCTCGAAAATATACATGTTTCTGTTCAAGATTATCTATAGTATGTGGGTTTGCTATCACAAGCGATTTTACAGAATCTTGATTTATAAGTGATAATATCTTTATGAATACATTTTTATCGTTCAATTTTTTTATACTAGAATCTCCATATGAAAGTTCAATAATGGATAGTCCATATTTTTTAAGAGTTTCGTCATTCATATAATAAAACATATCAGGTAGTTTTTTTAAATAAATATCTAAATGATCAAAATCTCCAATATTAATAATTTCATTCGTTTTTGTCTCTAAATATGCGTATAATAATTTATCAGAATTATATAAATCTTTATTGTCCGTATAAAGAGAACATTTTCGAATATTTTCCATAAACAAACATTCCATGTTAAGTTTGATTATATTTTGATTTTCTGAAAAAATATTAGATATATTTTCCTTAAAACGAACATCTCCGATTTTTTCAAAATACAAATTATAATACACAACATAAACCCACTGAAAATTTGGAGGAGTAAAAAAATTGTAAGATCTCGGCGGTTCTATTCTTAAAGAGGAGATAAGTCTATCTTTTCCTTTAATAATGATTGTTTTAATTTTTAAACAATATTTCTGTATAATTCGAAACATTAATTGAATATTAACAACCTTGTTTTTATCTTTAGATTCCGTAAATACTTTATTGTTCAGTTTTATTTTTTCTATAATATTTTCCAAACTTATTTTTACAGAATACATATGAGGTTTTATTTGATCTATATTATTCAAATCATTGTCAAATGTAGATAATTTTTTTTTCTCTTTATCGAAAAAAGATTCGATGTTTTCTCGATGATTTTTCATATGTTTATTTACAGTATCAATGTCTTCTCTTGCTATACTCTTCATTTTTTTGAATTCTTTTAAATAAGAACCAAACATACGATCTGTTATCTTAAACGTAGAGGATAAATGCTGTCTACCTGTTTCAAATGGAAAAATATCGTTATCATCGTATTCGTTGAATTTGTATTGCCCTACATTCAATTTTTGTGCTATATTTTCAATTATTTCTGGAAAAGTAGTATTTGCTGTTTTTTCCATATTTTGTACTTTATTCAATAAATTCCCAATTGCTAAAGCAAATGCATACTTGTAATTAACATTATCAGGGAAACTTCCTCGAAATAAAGAACTTATTGTTGAAGTACTTTGTATATCTTTTTCAAGATCATACTTTTCGGTAGAAATTTTCCGTAAAAAATTTACCGCACTAATAATACTTAATTTGTCTTCAGATTGTATTTTATTGTTATTATTATCAAGATCTTTTACAATTTCTGATATTCGAGTATTCGGATTATTTTTCTGAGCCTTTTCAAGCGCACCTAATAGTCTATAAGTTCCGGTTATGTATTGTTGTGCGAATTGATTAAACGGATGATTTCTATAAAATAATGGGTCCCCCCAAACAGTTCGAGAACTATTTCCAATACGATTTAAAAGATGTAGTGTTCTTACGAAGAATTCTGTGTTTAACATTATTTCGATTTCCAACTTACGGATACATGTTTCTACTGTATCATCACTACTTAACATAGTATCATTATTACTTAAATCCGTAAATAATTTGTTATTATAGTGAAGATACTCTGTAAACGATTTTTCTTCTTTTTCAAATTCCTTATCGTATTCTTTTATTTTGGCATCTTTTTTCTCTAATAGTTTTTCACCATATTGTATAGCTTTATTTAATACCTTTTCATATTCCTTTTCACGATTTTCTGTAAGTTTGTCAATTTCAAGATCACCATCTATGTCTCTTTCTCCCGAAACAAAAAAGTAATCCCTATTACCATTTACATATTTAACATGATATATTTTTTCATCATTTAATTTATTCAGCATGGAAGTCAATGTTCTATGAAATGTACTTTCTTTTGCGATTTTCTCAAATTCACTTTGATAAAACTTGTGTGTTTCTGTACTATATAAAGCTTCAATCAAATCATATAATTCACCATGCTCCCTTTCAAAAATATATTGCTGTGCTTTTGTTTCAGCAGTATTAGGTAGTTTATCAGGAACTGTCGTTTTTAATAGAAAATTTAGTTTTGCGTATTCATCTACACAAACTTTTATTTGTTCTACAATTCCTTTTACTTTCTCAATATAATCTGGATCTTTACGATTCTGCGAAGCTAAGTGAAATAAATACATAATGTATGCGTTATAGTACTTGGTCATGTTGTATAAATGTTCTGAAGATTGCTCATACATATCTCTCATTTTACCAGGTATTAGCTTTGTTTTAATTGTTTCATTATAAATCCACTTTCCGAATGTTAATGGTAACTTTGCTATTTGTTTAGGAGTACCATATATTTTTTTTAACAGCCTCTCCTTAGCATCTATAGTTTTATAAGATTCTGTATTTGTGAAAAATGTCGAGCTAATGTCTTGAGGCGCAAATTCAACACCTGGATTGTAAATTGCCATTTCTTTCAACAAATGAAACTCATTTTCGTATACCAAGTTTTTCTTGAAAAATTCTTCCGATCCACCACCTACATAGTTATCATCTTCCTCATTAAGTGCGGGTTCCTCATTACGTGCTGCTTCCGGATTATGTGCTGCTACCGGATTATGTGCGGCTAAATAATCATTCATACTAAAATTAATAAACTGTTCATTAAGTGCGGGTTCCTCATTACGTGCTGCTTCCGGATTATGTGCTGCTACCGGATTATGTGC
>Ga0213869_10000156_pt1 | contig 54645 bp, 52 predicted proteins | sample PICome_10_FD_160083 | JGI IMG/M metagenome (GOLD analysis project Ga0213869, IMG submission 160083) | Coastal seawater microbial communities near Pivers Island, North Carolina, United States - PICO132 | ecosystem: Environmental > Aquatic > Marine > Coastal | place: USA: North Carolina... | reverse complement strand
TGTCGACAAACTGACCTATTGGTAGAATGTGCAAAGCATTTCAATATTATTAATGTTAAAAAAGGACAATGGTTATCTGCTGATGCTATGAAACACGCAGTAACTAAAATCAAAGAAGTAAACCCAAATTGTCAAGTGTGGGTAACTGAAAGAGGTTCTAACTTTGGATACGATAGACTTATTGTAGATTTCAGAGGCGTAGATGTTATGAAAGAATTCGCAGACAAAGTTATTTTTGATTGTACACACTCTACTCAAATGGCAGGCGATGGAATTACAGGTGGAAGTAGAAAACTAGCCAAACAGTACTCTTTAGCAGCACGTATTTTTGAATACGATGGAGTCTTTGTTGAAACTCACCCAGATCCTAATAATGCCATCTCAGATGCAGGTAGTCAAGTAGAACTGGATTGGATGGTAGAGAACTTAAAAAATATTTAAATTATTTTTTAAAAAAGGTGTTTTTTTAAAAAACAAAATAAAAAAACTCGATATATAATAAGAGAGCATAAGTTCTTAATCTTTAAAAATATCTTGTTTTATAATGGCTGAATTAATTCCAGGAGCTATTGCCACTCCTGAGAACGATTCAACAACCGTAGAAGTTACAAGTGTTAAAGGAGATAACATCTTTGAAATTGAATTAGATGAACTTCATAACACTGCGGATGATTACGCAAATTGGGTCCATTTCGGAGTCGGTGGTCCAGCTTAACAAACACAAAAAAGCAGCTAATTTAGCTGCTTTTCTTTTTATGAAACAAAAACACGATATATAATATAACTATAAACATTGGATAGAGTCCATATTTAAACAAAAAACACAAATTATGAACACAACATTAATCGTATTAGCAGTAATTGCCGTAGGAGCAGCTGCTTATTATTTTTTAGTAAAAAAGGGTAAAATTGCAGATAGAGACGGAGATTTTATACCGGATGTAGTAGAAGACAAAGTCGATGCAGTAAAGAAAGAAGTTAAATCTAGAGCAAACGCAGTTAAGAAGCAAGCTAAAGATTTAAAGGTAGTAGCAGAATTAGCAGCAGAAGAATTACAAGAAGTAGTCGATGCAGCAAAAGGTACTAAAAAGAGACCGGCTCCTAAGAAAAAGCCGGCAGCTCCTAAGAAATCTAGAAAACCAAGAGCTAAAAAGAACGTAAGTTCAGGATCTGGTTCAGGATCTGGTGCAGGTGCAGGAAAAGTAGGTGGAGCTGGCAAAAGCCCTAAGAAACCTAGAAAAAACACTAAAAAATCTTCTGGTTCAGGATCTGGTTCAGGATCTGGTGCAGGTGCAGGAAAAATAGGTGGCGCTGGTAAAAAATAAGAATATATAAGTAAAATATACTACTAAAACATATGTCATCATTTATAAATTTCAATAATAAGGTATCTAGTACAGAAACCGTGTATTCGGCAGAGGTAATTAAAATTGCTTTATTAGAATCGGAAACTAAAAACAGTAATAAAGTAAATAAAATTGTAGAGGCTATTAAAGAACCTATTACATTAAATGAAGCTTTAGATTTCTTTACAGATAAATTAAGAGCTGTTAAATCATTATCTAACGCTATTGTAACCATCAACGAGGGTAGAGTTAAACAATTCGAAATGGATTACGCTAGCATGGTTAAAGATATCAAAAAAGGTTATGGTTGGATTGATCCAGATTACGTAGCACAGACTTGGGATAATTCAAGTGATTCTATTGATTTTGAATTAGTTCGAGATGAAATTTTCGATAGACTTATTGCAGCTGGTCTTTTAGCACATGCTGATGATAACAATCCAGAAGAAGCAGGTAAGAAAATTAAATCAGCAAAAGAACTGTATGCATTTGAAAATGTTGAGGTTGATGAAGTTGTCATTGATTTTGATTCATTATATGAAAACTACGAAGTGATCTATAGTGATGGTATAAGTGCTATGAAGAAGTTTAGATCAGAATCACAAGCTCTTGACTTCATGAAGAAAACTATTGCTTCTAACAAGAAATTAAGAGACATTGCGGTTTACAAACCAGGTATGCATTCAACTACTCAAACTGAATTAGTTGTTTCTTTCTGGGGTAATGGTTCATATTTAGATAACGTTTCTAAGAGGGATCCTAAATTAGCTGCTAAGAAATTAGAAGAATCAGTAGTTACTGAAGCTAAATTCGTAAAAGATTTTAATAGAGATGTTTTAAACGCGAAAACAAAAGAAGAAGTTTTAGAGCTTTATCCAAACGCAGAATTCTTTATCGGTAAATCAGATCATTTCTTTGGAGAACTAGACGGTAACTTATTCTTTAAAGCATATTATACTAAAGCACAAAAAGAATTTGAAATCAAATCAGTTTATTCTGAAAAAGGAAGCAACTATGTTCATTTATACAATGAATCTGTAGTTAACGAAGCTAAATTTGATAAGAAGTCTTTAATGAAGGCTATGAAAAAGGATGATGGAACCATCTTAGTTAATGGACAAGAATATATCATCTATAATCCAGACAATGGTAACGACGACAATGCTGAAATGTGGGGAGATAAAACAATCTTTGCTCTAGATCAAGATGGTGAAGAGCATGAATTCAAGTATTCTGACATTGAAAGATTTAGTGAATCAGTAGTTACTGAAGGTAAAGGTTTTAAAAACACCAAAGATTTTGAAGACTTCTTAGAAGAAATTGATGGCATGGGAGAGTCGCAAATTAGAAAGATAATGGGTAAAGATTATATCGATACTCCTGGATTCTATCAAGATGAAAAAGATAACTATGAAGATATTATAGATTTTATGATTTCAAACATGGGTGATTCAGAATTTAAAAAACTCCAAGACTGGTGGGAAAACAACGTTGCAGAATCAGTAGTTAATGAAGGCCGTTCAATTTCTAAAATTCAAAAAGAATGGTCAGATGTTACTACTAAAATGGTACAAAAGGTAAGCGAATGGAAAGCAGCTGAAGGTGATAGAAAAACTGAATTATTAGAAGAACTTAAAGGTTTAACTAAACAAAAACAAGAATTAGAAAAAGAATTGGACACTAAGGTTGCAGGCAAAGACAAAGATGTTCAATTGGCAATATCAGAGGATCATTCAGACAATCCAAACGATAAATACGAAGTTAGACCATGCGACGAAGAAGGAACTCCTTGGGCAGTATGGGAAGGTGATGTTAGAGTAGAATGTTTTGCAACTGAAGAAGAAGCACATGCATTTGCAGATAAACAAAATCAAGAACAAGAATTAGAAGAAGGTAATGCATTTGGTGCAGCAAGAGCGGAAGCAATTGCTAAAGGCGAGAAAGAATTTAAAGTAGACGGAGAAACTTTTAAAGTTGAAGACGTCGATGCTGAAGATAAAGAGAATGCAGAAGAATTTGTAGAGGAATCTAAAATAACATTAGACTCTTTAGTAGAAATGTTTACAGAAAAAGAAACAGTTACTGAGGATTTACGATCAGATGTTAAAAAATTTATTAAACAAAATAACAAAGAATTAGATGAATTAGCAGATCAAGATCAATGGGATTTAATGTATCAAAAGTTATACGATGAATTCGAAGTTGAAGCTGATTCAACCAAAGGTAAAGATTTATTAAAGACATTTCAGTTTGTATACTAATAAATTGTACTTTTTTTAAAAATAATTAAGCCCGCATTTTTTTATGTGGGCTTTTTTTTGTATATTAGTAGAATAATAAAAGAAAAAATATGTTATACACTTACTGTAAGAAGGAATTGAATTTTAAGAAAATCAAAACCTCAAAACTATTAAAGGTATTGCTAGGCCTTGCTATATTTGCAACTCTAGGCTTTACATTAGCAATTAATAATGCAACTAACACTGCGTTTGAGACCGAACTCGAGGGTATGCCTTATGAAGAAAAGGTCATTATTATCAATGAAATTGAAAAAGACGCTTTTAGCCAAGAGGCCTTAGTTGAAGAACTTAAGCGCTTGAACATTAAGTTTCCTCACATTGTACTTGCTCAAGCTATGATTGAAAGTGGTCACTTCCAATCAAACATTTTTATGGCCAATAATAATTTATTTGGTATGAAGCAAGCTCGTCAACGTTGTACTACAGCCAAAGGTACAAATCTAAATCATGCTTATTATGAAAATTGGAAAGAGTCAGTGATGGACTACGCTCTATTTCAAAGCGCATATCTTAGAAAATTAAAAACCGAGGCACAATATTTAAAGTATTTAGATCGTAATTACGCTGAAGCTAAAAACTATGATAAAGCCATAAAGAATATGATTGAATCACATAATCTAAAAGAACTTTTTAAAGAGGATATATAATATAATATCAAACAAAAATAACTCAATATTATGAAAAAAATAAAACTATTTGATGCTTATCATGCATCTAAAAATGAAGAGGCTGTAAGTGAAAGACTATCAAAATCAGAGCTTAGCAAAATTAGCGACTATCTTACAAGCTTAGATCCAAGTGACCTTATTGCAATTTGTGATGAATTGCTCATAGATGATGAAGAGTATCAAGAAGATAGAAATGACTTTGCAGCGGATGAACTTGTTGAATTTGCAATTGAATATATTGAGGAGAATGATATTAGTTTAGATGATGTTAAATCGATTGTCGAATCTAACGTAAGTGAGGCAAACGCTGATGGTACTATTTCTGATGACGAAGACAAAAGAAGAGAAGAACTTCTAAAGAGAGTTAAATCTCAAATGGAAGAGCTTTTAGCTTCTGCTGAATTTGATGCTAACGACATCGGCGGTCCTTTTAGATCTCCTGGCATCATGTACGATATTAGAAAAGAACTTGAAAAGCAAATTAAAAAGTTTAAATAAGATTATGAAACCCGTAAAACTATTTGATGACTATTTAAATATGGCAGCAGCTGCTCAAAATATGTCAAGAGAACAATATACTGCAACATATCTTAGCGAAGATAAAACTAATGATGTTATCAATGAATGGGGTTCTTCAGATCAAAATATTATGAATCAACAAATTCATAAAGATGCTGGTAGCCCTAAAAAAATGCCATCTCCATTTGATAGAAAATTAAGAGATGCTGCAGAAGATGCAGTTGATTGGCACTGGGATGAATGGCCAGAATATAAAAGAGATAGAGATGGTTTAATTGATAACGCAGTTAGAAGTTACTTAAGATCTTACTTTCCTAAAGATTGGGCAATCATGGTTAGAATGTTCGAGCCAATGGAATCAGTAGTTGTTGAACAAGATAGAAATACTTTAGGTGAATTAAATGATATGACGCTGGGTCAATTAGAAAGAATTGAAGACTACGCTGAAATGATCTCAGATCGCATGGAATCCGGCCAACAGTTAGATTCTTGGATGTTCTCTCAAATTACAGTTGCATTAGATAATTTAAACGCAGTTCATGATGCAATGGACGCAGAAGATGGAATTAAAGAATCTCAAGTTAATGAGAAGATAAAACTTATTATGAGGAATATCTTAACTAAAATGATTCCAGCTGCTTTTGGTCCATCTACCAACCCAAAAATGAGAGAAGAAATTAAAGATGCTGTTAAAACAGCTATAGAACCTATCTTAATGAAATATGATTATATTGTAGAATCTAAAGAATCGGACGCTTTAGCAAAAGAAATTGATAAAGCAATGATTAAGATCGATGATTCAATGTCATATGAAGATTTTGCTGATGCTGTAGCCACTATCTTAAGAGATGAGTATGGCTCGCATAATTATACAAAATTTTTAAAGGCACTAAAAGATAAACTATAGAATTTAATAAAACAAATCACCTACAGTTTAAGGTATTAATCAATATGGAAGGAGACAGTCGTGGGCATATTAAAACACTTCAGCAAAAGAAATCTGGCAACATGGAGCATGATGATAGCTCTATTTTTCAACCCTCTTGGATTCGACGTAATCCAGTATTGGTTGATAGAGACGACTGGAAGCCTCTGGTCCGCCAATTTCGTTATGTATTCTATAGCGGGATTATTCTTTGGACTATCTATTTTATTTCGATGGTATTCACGTAAGTCTATTGAAACACTAGAAGATAATTAGATATAACTAATAAACATATATGTTATTAATATCAAATAAAGGTAATATAGAAGGTGAAAATCTAGATTTAGAAAATACGCCGGACTATATAGAATCTGCTATAAATCAAGGATATAATGTAAAAATAGATCTCAAATATAAAAACGATAAACTATATTTGGGAGAAATTACGTCAGACACAGAGGTAGAATGGTCTTGGCTTTTAAAGTGGTCAGATTATTTATGGATCAATTGTAGAGATACAAAAACCCTTTCTTTTTTTCTAGAGAATGGAAAATCATTTAATTTCTTTTATAATGTATTAGACACTGTGTCGATGACTTCTAAGGGTTTCGCATGGTCAATTGAAAATCCATATCCAAAGGGTACAATAGTTTATGATATTGATAATGATTTAAATCCTATAGATGTTTTAGGAGTGTGTTCTAATTGGGTTTCTAAATGGTCTAAACAGATTGCCATATGCTTTTATGGTGATACTGGTTTACCTAAAAAGGAAATTTTAGACAATCATAAAGAGAAATTAATAAAGCCATTAGAATCGCTGGGTTACTATCTAGAGTATTATGGTTCTAAAGTATTGGATCTAAAGGAGAACGATCATAAATATAATGAGATATATAATTTTAAAGGATTACGATCACATATATCTAATAGTGATAAAAATGTTGAAGAATTAGAAATACAGCATATCACATCTATATATGAAATGATTGGATCACATCCATATGAAACTGCGTTTTTTATTAGATGGGATCAAGAATTAATAGAATCAGAAATCCAAGAACATATAAAAACAATTTTATAAAATATGGAAATTAAAAAAACGTTTGAATCATTTATTACAGAAGCTTCTAGACGCAAAGTACATAAAGCTGCAAAAGAAGGAAGTTATCCTGCTGTAATTGTAGTTGTACAAGATGGTAAGGTAATTCACCAAGAGCCAGTTTCTACACCAGATGTTGCTCCTGCTACATTTAATGTAATGCAAGAGAAATATCCTAAAGCTGTATTACATTTAGAAGATAAAACCGGTAAGAGATTATTTAGCGAATCTGTAGTTACTGAAGCTAAGAATACTATTGGTCTTGCATTCAAAAGCGAAGATGATTATAATGGCTTTGTAGAATTCATCGAGGACGAAGGTGGTAAAATCTTTAAAAATATAGGATGGGATCATAAAACTAAATCATGGGAAGTTATAATGAACACTAGTGTGTTAGATGATATTTATGGAGAAGGTCACCCAGGAAACAAAGAATCTGGATGGTACGGAGCATTACCTACAGATTTTGAATCGGTAATAATCGAAGGATTTGTTAGTGAATCAGTAGTAAACGAAGCTGTTTCAAGAGCTACTAAGATATACCAAATCGCAACACCGGCGCCAAAGGCAATGTTAGTTGAGGAGTTAGAGGAATTATTTGGTGATGATTATAGACATATCGTTACTGAATTTGATGATGATGAAGGATATGAATCAGTATTAGTATTCAATCTAACAAAGAACGATATTAAAAGAATACAAAATGAAATTGGAGATGTTTTAATCTGGGAATACTCAATTAAAAAGGGAAAAGAGATTAGTGAATCAGCAATGATCGAAACTCTTTCAAAATCTGACAGAAAATTAATTAATGAAATGACATCAGATGCTGCAATTGCTTTAGCTGATGAAGTTTCAGGTGAATTATACACTGCAAGACTAAAAGGTAAATCAGCTACTATTAACGCAACTACTACAACTAAAACATGGGACGATGGAGTGCCTGTTTTAAAGCATTTAGCTCGCGGTAAATCAAAGCCAGTACAATTTAAACTATATCAAAGACCTTTTAAAGTGGTTCACGACGTAGCACATAATTGGTTTTACTTCACAGATGGCGGTAAATGGTATGGTTTACATGGTGATGAAGGTTATTTTGAACCAAGCGATTTACCATTTGACATGGAGATTTCAGAAGCAAACGTCAACGAAGCAGGTATTAATGATCCAGTCTTAATGGCATTCAGAGCTGCAAAGATGAAGCGTGAAAAAGAATTGGCAAAACCAAAACGTAAACCACTTTATGGTAAACAAAGAGAAAAAGCTGAAGATGATTTATGGGATATTAGTCAAGATCTAAAAGACTTATATGCTGATAGAGGTCAATTATTAATTGACATGGAACAAGAGGCTGAGGCCGAAGGTGGACCAATTGCAGATGAGTATGGTGATAAGTTGAATAAGATAGAAGATCAAATTCAAGTACTAATCGCCAAAAGAAATAAATTAGAGATAAGATTAACTGAAAGTTATAATGACGATGATATCAATATGACATACGGTTTTTATGGTACAGTTGCTGATAACTCAAATGAAAAGAATGCTAAAAAACTGTTTGATCAAGGTATTAAAGATCTTAAAAAGAAATATAGATTAACAGAAGAAGAAGCGCTTGCAGTACTTAATTCTAAAATGGGTCGTAAAGCGGCAGATCAAATATATGATGATCAAGCTAAAACAGCTATTGAAGGATTAGAAACGTATTATGGTAAAACTTTACACAAAGAATTAGCAGACATACAAAAAAGTATGGTACTTGAAGCTAAGTCATTCAATAGAGCTGAAGTTATGGATTTTTTAGAAAATCATTTAAAATTTATTAGAACTTCAGAAGAATTCGATGGAGTAGAAGGTGGTATTTGGACTACTGCAGAAAACGGTGAAACTATGGGAGGTTTTCCTATATTTGATTACTATTCTACTAGCTCTAAATATGAGTTTGGTGTCTTAAATAAATTCGCTAAAAAATTAAGTAAAATGGGTTGGTATTGTGAATACTACGATCCAGGAACGGTTATGATTTGGCCTATTTAATAAAAGCCCTTTAAATAAAACATAAAAGAGGTACTTTTTCTAAAGGTACCTCTTTTTTATTATGATATATAGAATATAAATAAGTTTAAAATTATATGAAATACGTAAAATTATTCGAAGAATTTGTACAAGAAGGCGTTTATGATCCAGGAATTCTTAAAGCATTTTTTATGGCAGGTGGACCAGGATCTGGTAAATCTTATGTAGCAACCGAAATATTTGATTTTCCAAAAGGAGCAATTAGTTCAGTGTCGTACGCAACCGGTTTAAAACTTGTAAATAACGACAATACTTTTGAAAAGGGTCTTAAAGATGCGGGTTATAGTCCATCTAATTTAGCAAAATTAGCAAAAGATCCCGAAGAGTGGTCAAAGGTAATGGCAATTAGAGATAAGGCTAAAAATACCACTAGAAGAATGCAAAATAATTATATTGGTGGTAGATTAGGTCAAGTAATCGATGGAACCGGTAAAGATTATGATAAAATCAGAGGTCATAGACAATTATATATGGATCTTGGTTATGATACATATATGGTTTTCGTGAATACATCATTAGATGTTGCTCTTGAAAGAAACCAAATGAGAGAGCGTAAATTAGGTGATCATATGGTTCAACTGATGTGGAAAGAGGTGCAAGATAATTTAGGTAAATTCCAAAAATTATTCGGTGCAGATAGAATGTTAATTGTTGATAATTCTGAATACGGAGGAGACATATTAACGCAAGTAGAAAAACAGATTTCTAAACATATTAATAAACCTGTTGAAAATCCACTAGGTAAAAGATGGATTAATGATCAACTAAAAGCAAAAAAACAATAGACTAAAATGTCAGATAAAACCAATAGCGAACTAGTAAAAGAACTATTAGAAGCATTTTCTTCATTAAAAACAAAAATGGAAGATCCAAGCTATGTTCAATTAGAAGGTTCTATTAAACAGCTTATCGATAATCAAAACGATATGAAATCTGATATGTCTGAATTAAAAAGTAAACTATTAAATCCATTTGATGGCGCTATAGTTGAAATTAGAAAAAACACAGAATTTAGACATGCTTGGGAGAAACAAGAACAAGATATGGCTAAATTACAAGAAGAGCATAGAGATTTAGTAAAATGGAAAAGTACATTTACTAAAGTATTTTGGACAATATTTACAACAACAGTCGGTGTCCTTGCATTTCTTATAACAAATATATTAAATAAATAATGATATTTGATAGAATTTCTCTAGTTGAAGCATATAAAACTCTTAAATATATTGATGATAACGATGGTAAAGTTACTGAAATTCTATTTAATAGAAATGCATATTATGGTACAAAAACAGTAATTAGATTTTCTTCTTTACAAGAATTAAAAAATCATATTACTGTAAACTATCCATACTATCACTTTGATCCAAATTGTGATTGTGGCACAGGTCAAGAAAGTATTTATAGATTATTATCGTTCAGTGTTAATATTAAAGATCCTATAACTCAAGTTGAATCTAGATATGCGATATTTGTCAATAATTTAAGAAAAGAGTTAGAATCTGCTAAAAAAGATCAACTGAATAATATGAGTGTTAAGAAGATTCAAGAATTATTTAAAGGTAATACTAGACTTGATTTTCTTAAAGCAAATTATATATGTGAAAGTTATATTCAAAAGCAAGGTAGTTATGTAAATCCATGTGATTATATAGAGATTGTTTCTAATGATTTTTACAAAGAATTAATATTTGATCATTATTATTCAACTAGAAGATACGATATTTAAGATAAGATAATATAAAATTGAATATATAAAAAAAAGAAAAGCGTCAACATGCATAATGGCAAGATAGAAAATTATAACTTTGTACATGGTTTACATCGCAATATGATCACTGGGAAGTGGTTTCCATTGCACCCACATCAATTAGGAAGAGCCCTTACGCATGATGAAATGGACTATAACTTGTTGTATTCACAACAAACTATAGCAGGTTGGAGAATATTTGGTCAAAACGAAGATTTAACATTAAGCGATAATGAATTGACTAAGTCTTTAATATTCTGGAAGATTAGTGAAAATGATATAGATTATGACAGATATGTAACAGCGGGTTATTCTGCCGGTCAATATATATGGATTACACCTTTATTTGATTGTGATGATTTTATTATTTTATCTGAATCATCTAGTGATACTACATTAGATTTTTGTGAAAGTTTTACAATTCAATTAGTCTCTACGACAGATGCTGTAGACGCATGCGCAAGTTTTGGTATAACTAGTGAAGGTGCAACTCTTGCGATATATGCAACACCAGAGCCTACAGCGACAGCAACACCAGAGCCTACAGCGACTGAAGTGCCTCCAACGGCAACACCAGAGCCTACAGCGACTGAAGTGCCTCCAACGGCAACACCAGAACCTACAGCGACTGAAGTGCCTCCAACGGCAACTCCAGAACCTACGGCGACTCTAGCGCCAACAGCGACTCCAACTCCAACACCTACGGTTAATCCAACTGCCACTCCGGTTCCACCGACGGCAACTCCAACTCCAACACCAACTCCAACATTAGATCCTAGTTTAACTAGATTCTCATGGTTATTAGCAACTGATGAATCATTCGCAGAACCGATTGATGCAGTTTTGGAAGATTTAAACAATGATCCTAATGAATGTTGGAGTAATAGCTTTTTATTACAACAACAAGACGCAGCCGGCAGACAGTTTGAATATTTCCCAATACAACCTGGAAACACATACTATTTCAAATTAAATGATAACATACCTACAACTGGTATGATTCACGGTTTCCAGTTAGTTGATTCTTTAGGTATTACACTAGAACATGAATCTATAGGCGGAAAAGGTCAAGGTTTAGATCTCTCAGCATCTCAAATTTGTGGAATAGAAGGAGGCATGCCATATATTTGGGTAAATGATCCTAATAATTCAATGGCATATGCACATTCTCCATCACATCCAGGTTGGGTACCTGCAACTAACGATACTAAAAATGAATTCGGTGGATGGGTCAACTCACCATACTTTATGGTTAATGGTTACAATAGCCCACACCCTGACCGCTATGTTAAAATTCAAGTTCCAGAAACTATGCAAGTTGGTAGCGTATTTAAATTCGGTGATGGCTTCACTAACAGTTGGTCATCGGGAACAGGTAATACAAATAATATAGATCATTTAGATTTTACACCTGGACTGTACACTGATATAAACTTTAAAGTTGTAGAGAATCCTAATTTAGCTCCTACACCAACCCCAACACCTACTTATGATTTAAGCTCAGCAGCTGCAGTTAGTCAGAACGGCCAATGGTCTCTACATGTAACTGATCACGACAGCGGAGCAGTTATTAATCCAGTTATAGTTGATGTAACTCAAGAATATAATACTAGTGGTGGTACAGGATCACTTTACTATAAGTATTTCCCAATCGCGGCTAATAAAAAAATTAAAGTTCATGTTGAACAACACTCTGGAGCTTTAAATCCATATCCTAATTTTGTAGTCTATAACCAAGATGGTCGTTACACACATGATTCAACAGATAATACAGCAACTGTAGTTAATTGGAGCCCTGTATTAAGTGCGTTTAGCGATCATAGTAGTTCAAATGATGGCTTTATTGACAATAAATCAGGCACAGACGTGTTACCATTGTTGAATCATCCAAACGAAATGGTTCAAATTGCGCTTAATACGCCTTCAGAGCCATTTATTGTTGGTAGACCAGATGGATTGGGTACTATAGGTAATACTACTCAACTTTGGATTAACGAAACAGGTGCAGGCGGAACGATGATCAATTTAGTATCATTGCCAGATGGAATGACACCTCCAACTACTTATGAGGAATTAGGCACACCACCAACACCAGATACTTCAAGTGTATATTACTTCCATTTAGGGGCTAATCAGTATCCATGGGGAAGAGATTTAATTAACGATCAATTATTCAAAGCCGACGATTCAGTTGCGGCTAATTATAGTGAATCATTTGAAGATATGTTAGCTAATCCTGAATCATATGAGCCGGTTGGAGAATTACCGGAACTAGTTAATGGAACAACATTTACAATGCCGACAAGTATTACAGCAAATTTCTATTGGATCGCTATTCCTGTATCAGCAGGAATTCCTGATTTAACAGTTACTCCTAAAATAGAAATCAGTGGAGCACCTGCAGATATATGTTCAGATAAATTAAACTTCGTAAGAGACAACGGAGAAGAATATACTCTGTATAAATTAAACACAGTACCAACTGCAGGATCAATTGAAATAAAATATGTAAATTAAAAAATAATTAGTATAAACATGAGTAATCAACTACCACAAGGTATATCAAGGTCAAGTTTTTTATCACCAGCAGAAAGCACAGACGGAATCTTACACTCTATTACATTAAAGGGTGGATATCAAGAAATGCTAACTAAGGAAGATCGAAATAATATTAAATCATTCTTAAATATAACCGGTGCCGTTTATGACGGATTTACACAATCTAGTGATCCATGGTCAACTGGTAGAAGAAGGGTAGGAATGATGATATATGTCATTGAAGATTCAAAATTTTACAACTTAATTCCGGTAGGTTTCTTTGGTAATGGAGGTGATTTAGGAAAGGAAGATTGGTTAGCATTGCCAGAATGGGAAAGAGCATTGAGAATGGATCCTTCTGGTGCATTTACTGCAGAATCTGCAAGTCCTTTAAATAACTTTACGGCTGTAATAAAAACAGCAGCTGACTTAGGAATTCCTTCGGATGCCAATTCTTGTTGGGTTGAATCTCCAATAGGAGTTGATGGTTTAGATGGTTCAGATGGTTCACCTGGTCTTACTTCATATCTACATATAGCATATGCAAATGATGCAAATGGTACTGATTTTTCTCAAACAGAATCTAATGATAAATCATACATTGGTCAATATACTGATTTTGATCCTAATGGATCTTCAGATCACACTAAATATACATGGACATTAATAAAAGGTCAAAAAGGTGATGATGGTATTGACGGTCTTCAAGGCCCTAGGGGTGAGGATGGAATTCCAGGTCCTAAGGGTGAGGATGGATTACCAACGTATTTCCATATAGCTTATGCTGATAACGAAAATGGTGGAGGATTTAGTCAAGATGCTATAGGTAAATTATACATCGGTACTTATGTTGATAATATAGAAGATGATGCACTTGCTGGAGATCCAAGGTGGAAATGGCAATTAGTTAAAGGAGCTGACGGTCAAAATGGAGAAAATGGTATTCCAGGAACAAATGGTGCAGATGGTCAAACTTCATACTTACACTTTGCATATGCAAATAATGCAACTGGAACTTCTGGTTTTAGTATAACCGATTCAGATAATAAATTATACATTGGACAATATACTGATTTTAATCAAGCAGATTCTACAAATCCAGCGGTTTATAAATGGACTTTAATTAAAGGTGAAAAAGGAGATCCGGGAGAGCGTGGATTACAAGGATTACAAGGTGCTGATGGTGCTGATGGTGTTCCAGGTCCTCCTGGAGCTGATGGACAATCAACATATTTCCATATAGCTTATGCTGATACTAATACAGGTGTAGGTTTTAGCCAAAATCCTGTAGGTAAATTATACATCGGTACTTATGTTGATAATATACAAACAGACGCTCCTTCGGGCAGTCTTCTGTGGAAATGGCAATTAGTTAAAGGAGCTGATGGTCAAAATGGAGAAAATGGTATCCCAGGAACAAATGGTACAGATGGTCAAACTACTTATTTACATATTGCATATGCAAATAATGCAACTGGAACTTCTGGTTTTAGCGTAACTGATTCAACTGGAAGAACACATATAGGTCAATATACTGACTTTATTGAAGCTGATTCAACTAACCCGAGTCTTTATAAATGGACTTTAATTAAAGGTGAAAAAGGAGATACAGGAGAGCGTGGATTACAAGGATTACAAGGAAGTGATGGACAACAAGGTATTCCTGGACCGACCGGTGACTTAGGACCGCAAGGGCCCGAAGGTCTTAAAGGTGAGACTGGAACAAGTTCATATTTCCATATAGCATATGCTGACAATGCTTCAGGCGGAGGATTTAGCCAAGAACCTGCAGGCAAAGATTATATTGGTACTTATGTTGATTATATACTAAATGATGCACCTGCTGGAGATCCACGATGGAAATGGGCTTTAGTTAAAGGACAAGACGGTGCTCAAGGTACTCCAGGAACAAATGGTCTTAATGGTCAAACTACTTATTTACATATCGCATATGCAACTTCAGCAGATGGAAGACTTGGATTTGATATAAGTAATTCTACTGGGAAATTATACATTGGACAGTATACTGATTTTACTCAAGCTGATTCAACTGATTATACTAAATATAAATGGTCATTGATCAAAGGTGATAAAGGTGCTGCGGGTGCTAAAGGTGCTGCTGGTGAAAAAGGTGCTACTGGACCTGCACCAGATACTAGTATTTATTTAACTACATCTACAAATATTGATGGTGGTAAAATAACTACAGGTATCATAAAGAATGGACAATTCGCACCGTCTATTGGATGGAACAGTTACGCTGGCACAGGAATGGGTATTAATTTAGATCTTGGTGCTATTAACGCTAAGAATTTCTATATCTCACCCGACGGTGATGCTAAATTTAAAGGCGATATGGATATTGAAGGTGGTGTAAAAGTTGGTGGAAGTCTTATGGCGGATTTCTTTGAAGTTGCACCTCCAGCTATTGGTGAAGCACCTGTTCTTAGAATGAAGAGTAATGCATATATTGGAGATTTACGATTTGAAGATTTTCAAAGCGATATATCTGACGAGCTGATTAGCAGAGATAATGGACCTGCACCTATAGAGGGATTGACTGTAACACTATCTCACCAATATATTAAAAGAAATAATACATTAATAGAACCAGGTGATTTGGTTAAATTAGATCAAAATAACGAATTAGTGAAGGCTGATTCGGCAAAAGATAATACAATATTAGGTATCTTATGGGCAGAGGTTGATTATTCTATTAAACCGCATACAATGGATAAATACAGAACCACTGAAAGAGTTTTTGTAGAAGAGGATCATCACTATCGAGATTCATTAGGTAATAAATTACCAGTAGAAGATAGAGAGACTAAAACTATTTGGAAAGTAGCTGCTATTGGAGATTCACGAGAAGGTACATTAGCTGGATTTAACATTTGTAATCAAAATGGACCAGTCTTAAAGGGAGACTTATTGTGTTCATCGGATACTCCTGGATATGTTATGAAACAACCAACTGAATGGGTAATTATAGGGTTTGAAGATGGCGTACCTCAATATGAAGAGAGACAAAATATCACATCATATACAATAGGTAAATGTATGGAAGATTGTCAATTTGATGAAAACGGTAAAGCTAAAGAAATATATGGTTACTTATATTGTGGATAGTAGTAAATAAATCAAATATATAAAACATAAAATAAATATAAATAAATAATGGCAAACATTACAAACGGAACAGTAACAGTAGAAGTAACTGGAGGAGTCGGACCTTACCAGTATACACTATTGAATGCGGGCAATATGCTACCTGTACCATCAAACGCATATCCGACTTTTACAAATCCGGTGAACAATGTTACATCCAATACATTTACATTTGGGGATGCAAACGACCTTACAGGAAACAGTGGTTTACAAGCAGGTTCATATAAAGTAAAAATTGTTGATGCTAATCAATGTGAAACTGTATCTAGTACGTTAATAGTTTCTAATGCTACGCCTAGCCCAACAGCTACTCCGGTGCCTACAGCAACTACAACGCCAATTGCAACGCCAATACCTACGGCAACGCCAGAACCTACACTAGAGCCTACAGCGACTGAAGTGCCTCCAACGGCAACTCCAGAACCGACTATAGAACCTACAGCTACTGCAACACCAGAGCCTACAGCGACTGAAGTACCTCCAACGGCAACACCAGAACCTACAGCTACTGCAACGCCAGAGCCTACAGCGACTGAAGTGCCTCCGACTGCAACTCCAGAGCCTACAGCGACTGAAGTGCCTCCGACTGCAACTCCAGAGCCAACAGCAACTCCAGCACCATTAGTATTACAACCACAAAGAAAGGTTATTGCTGGATGGAATCTAATGGCAGGTGAACCTGATGAATTCATAAATGGATTACTTAATAAGACCGAACAAGAACATCGTGATTTCTTTTGTAATGCACCATATATTGGAAGTGTAGCTCACCAATCGGGAGACGAAGCTAGACCATATGTATTATGGACCGATCAAGACGAGTCGTATACTATGCCTGAGGTTGGAAACGTATTTTACGCAGATCAACAAGGTACACAATACTTTGAAAATAGTGGATTCCTTTGGTGGAATTCTGGAACTCCAACATCAGAAGAAACGAATTACTATTGGGTTACCATAGGTGCTGACGGTGTAGCTACTAGTGTGGAACAATGGACTGACTGTTCTATAGAGCCTACTGCAACACCAGAGCCTACAGCGACTGAAGTACCTCCAACGGCAACTCCAGAACCTACAGCTACTGCAACGCCAGAGCCTACAGCGACTGAAGTACCTCCAACGGCAACTCCAGAACCGACTATAGAGCCTACAGCGACTGAAGTACCTCCAACGGCAACTCCAGAACCGACTATAGAGCCTACAGCGACTGAAGTACCTCCAACGGCAACTCCAGAGCCTACAGCTACTGCAACGCCAGAGCCTACAGCGACTGAAGTACCTCCAACGGCAACACCGGTTCCACCGACTGCAACTCCGGTTCCACCGACTGCAACACCAGAGCCTACAGCGACTGAAGTACCTCCAACTGCAACTCCGGTTCCACCGACTGCAACGCCAGAGCCTACAGCGACTGAAGTACCTCCAACTGCAACTCCGGTTCCACCGACTGCAACGCCAGAGCCTACAGCAACACCGGTTCCACCGACTGCAACTCCGGTTCCACCGACTGCAACGCCAGAGCCTACAGCAACGCCAGTACCAACTTCGGTTCCAGCAACACAATATTTTGTTAATGTAGAATCAGGTTCAGGTGATTCAAATAATTCACAACAATGTGAAGTAGTAACTATTCCTATCTGGTCTCCAGACTTTAGTACATTATATGACGCAGCATTTGGTCATAGATTATATGCAGATGAAAACTTAACTGTACCATTTGATGGTGGAGCACAATGGTATGACCTTGGTTCTACTCCGGGTGCAGTAGCTGGCCTTAAAATATTAGTTAGAACAGGTGCAATCACTGAAACAGCAGATTGTCCAGCAGTAGTTCCAACGGCAACTCCAGTACCAGAACCAACTGCAACTCCAGTGCCAGAACCAACATCAACTCCAAGGCCAACTGATGCGCCAGCCGGTGATGCATATTTCTTTCACTTAGGAGCGGGTAATTATCCATATTCATTAGATCTAATAGAGACGGATGCCCTTTACTTAACTAATAATCAAGTTTCAACATCAGAACCACCATTTGCCGATGTATTTGGTGAAATGTTGACGAATACTGAAGTTTATAATAACATAGGTACAGTTGATTTAAATGGAGAAAATCCATCATGGACATATGAAACTTCAGAAACTCCTAATTATTATTGGTTAGTAGTTCCAGCCAGCTTAGAAATTCCAAATTTAGTACTTAATCCTAAATTAGAAATTGACGGAGCACCAGCTGATGTTGCACATTCTAAATTAGATTTTGTTTATAACGAGGTTTCATATACTCTATATAGATTGAATGCAATTCAAGATACTGGAAGTAGATCGGTAACATATGTACAATAAAAGACATTATAAACAAATAAATATACATTAACTAACAATGGCATTACCACAAGGAATTCAAAGAGCGGGCTTTTTATCACCATCAGTAGCAAATGATGGCGTATTACATTCTATCGCATTAAAGAGCGGTTTTCAAGAAATGATTTCTTTAGAAGAAAGAAATGCAATCCCTTTATTGGAAAATAGTACAGCATTCCCATACAACGGATTTACTGCTTCTGATGATTCTTGGTCATCAGGTAGAAGAAGAGTTGGTATGCTAGTTCATGTTGTTTCTGAAAATAAAATGTACTCTTTGATACCCGTTGGTTTCTTTGGAAACGGTGGAGATTTAGGAGAAGCTGATTGGTTAGCTTTATCAGAAGCTGAAAGAGCTGTTAGAATTGATCCTACCGGAACATATACTATTCAATCGCCAAATCCTGGTAATGGTTTTACAACTATTGTAGCAGATGCAGCATCGATTGGTATTTTAGCTGATGCTGATTCATGTTGGGTAGAAGTAAATTTAACAGGTGCTGATGGAACAGATGGAACTTCAGGGACGGATGGAACTTCAGGAACAGACGGTTCAAGCGGTTCTTCAGGTACTGATGGTTCAAGCGGTTCTTCAGGAACGGACGGAACTTCAGGAACTGATGGTTCAAGCGGATCTTCAGGTTTATCAGGTGTTAATGGTATAGACGGTATAGATGGAACTTCAGGAACTGATGGTTCTTCAGGAGTCGATGGAACTTCAGGAACTGATGGAACTCCAGGAACTGATGGTTCAAGCGGATCTTCAGGTACTGATGGTTCAAGCGGATCTTCAGGTACTGATGGTTCAAGTGGATCTTCAGGAACATCGGGTTTATCAGGTGTTAACGGTATAGATGGAACTTCAGGTATAGATGGAACTTCAGGTATAGATGGAGCTAACGGTAATAACGTAGGACAGATTTATTATTTTAATCCTTCGGTTTCATCATCTGTAGAACCATTTAAACAATTAGATCCATTACCATCGGCTGGCATTGAACAAACTATAACTAAAACGCTAGAAGGTAATCAACAAGATCTTCTTATAGAAGAATTTATAACTGATCAATTAGGATTTGCTGTAATTCCAGCAGGTCAACAAACTTTTCATCTACATTTCTTAAAACCAGCGGCTAATGATCATATAAATGTTCATGTAGAACTTGAACTAGCAAATGCAGAAGGCGTTGGTTATGGTGTACAGATACCTACAAATTCACAAACAATTGATTGGAATACAGAGGTAGATCCAGCTGAAGTTACTGTTGATTTAACATTAACTACAACAACTATAAATACTACAGATAGAATGATTGCTAGAATTTATGTTTCTAACAATGATTCTACAAACCATGATATTACATGGTACAGTGAAGGTAATACTAATTATTCATTTGTTATTACAACGGTAGGTGCACAAGGTGGAACTTCAGGAACAGACGGTTCTTCAGGAACAGATGGTACAAATGGTTCTTCAGGAACAGACGGTACAAATGGTTCTTCAGGTACTGATGGTTCAAGTGGATCTTCAGGAACATCAGGTTTATCAGGTGTTAACGGTATAGATGGAACTTCAGGTATTGATGGAACTTCAGGTATTGATGGAACAAGTGGTTCTTCAGGAACTGACGGTTCTTCAGGAGTCGATGGTTCTTCAGGAACTGATGGTTCTTCAGGAATCGATGGAACTTCAGGTATTGATGGAACTTCAGGTATAGATGGTTTAGAAGGACCTCAAGGTCAACCGGGTGTTGGTATTAATTTTAAAGGAGAAGTAGAAACACAAGATGCTCTTCCATTAGATGCACAACAAGGTGACGCATATATAGTTCAGGATTATCCAGACGCATTATTTGTATGGAATGGATCTGAATGGGTTGATGGTGGTTCTATTCAAGGACCTGCAGGTTCAAGCGGTACTTCAGGTAATGATGGTTCTTCAGGAGTTGATGGAACTTCAGGAACAGATGGTTCTTCAGGAGTTGATGGAACTTCAGGAACAGATGGTTCTTCAGGAACAGATGGTTCAAGTGGATCTTCAGGAACAGATGGTTCAAGCGGATCTTCGGGTCTATCAGGAGTTAATGGTATAGATGGAACAGATGGAACTTCAGGAACTGATGGTTCAAGTGGATCTTCAGGAACTGATGGTTCAAGCGGATCTTCAGGAACGGACGGAACTTCAGGAACTGATGGTTCAAGTGGATCTTCTGGAAGAAATGGAACTTCAGGAACAGATGGTTCAAGCGGTTCTTCAGGAAAGAATGGAACTGACGGTTCTAGTGGTTCAAGTGGAACTAATGGAACTTCAGGAACTGATGGAACTTCAGGAACTAATGGAACTTCAGGAACTAACGGAACTTCAGGAACGGACGGTTCTTCGGGTGTCGATGGAACTTCAGGAACGGATGGTTCAAGTGGATCTTCTGGATTATCAGGAGTTAATGGTATAGATGGAACTTCAGGAATTGATGGAACTTCTGGTAAAAATGGAACTTCTGGTATTAACGGAACTTCAGGAACGGATGGTTCTTCAGGAACAGACGGTACAAATGGTTCTTCAGGAACAGACGGTTCTTCAGGAACTGATGGTTCAAGCGGATCTTCTGGTAAAAACGGAACTTCAGGAACGGATGGTTCAAGCGGTTCATCAGGAACCAATGGAACTGACGGTTCAAGTGGTTCAAGTGGAACAGACGGTACTTCAGGAACTAATGGAACTTCTGGTATTAACGGAACTAGTGGAACTAATGGATCTTCAGGAACAGATGGTTCTTCAGGTGTAACCGGTAATCCGGGTACGAGTGGTTCATCAGGAACTAACGGAACAGATGGTTCTTCAGGTAAGAATGGGGAAAACGGAACAGATGGTTCAAGTGGATCTTCAGGAACAGACGGTACAAATGGTTCAAGTGGTTCAAGTGGTTCTTCAGGAACGAATGGAACTTCAGGTACTAATGGAACTTCAGGAACTGATGGTTCTTCAGGTTCTTCTGGTACAGATGGAACTAGAGGTAATGATGGTTCTTCAGGTTCATCCGGTTCTTCGGGAGTCGATGGAACTTCAGGAACAAATGGAACTTCTGGATTATCTGGTGTTAACGGTTTAAATGGAACTTCAGGAACAGATGGTTCAAGTGGATCTTCTGGTAAAGATGGAACTTCTGGAACTAATGGTTCAAGTGGAACTAACGGTTCAAACGGTTCAAGTGGAACTGATGGTTCAAGCGGATCTTCTGGTAAAAACGGAACTTCAGGAACGAACGGAACTTCAGGTTCTTCAGGTTCTTCAGGTATTAGTGGAACTTCTGGAACAAGTGGTTCTTCGGGAACTGATGGTTCGAGCGGTTCAAGTGGAACCAATGGAACTTCAGGTACTAATGGAACGAACGGAACTTCTGGAAAGAATGGTACTTCAGGTACTGACGGATCTTCGGGTACTAATGGTACTTCAGGTACTAATGGAACAAACGGAACTTCTGGAACTGATGGAAGTTCAGGAAGAAATGGAACTTCAGGAACGAACGGAACTTCAGGAAAGAATGGAACTTCAGGAACTGATGGTTCAAGCGGTTCTTCAGGAACTAATGGAACTTCAGGAACGAACGGAACTTCAGGTACTAATGGAACTGATGGTTCAAGCGGATCTTCTGGTAAAAACGGAACTTCAGGAACGGATGGTTCAAGCGGTTCATCAGGAACTGACGGTACATCTGGTAAAGATGGTAGAGATGGAACTTCGGGTATAGATGGAGATGACGGAACTTCAGGAACTGATGGTTCAAGCGGATCTTCTGGTAAAAATGGAACTTCAGGAACTGACGGTTCAAGTGGTTCTTCGGGAACTGACGGAACTTCTGGAACTGATGGTACAAACGGTTCATCAGGAACTAATGGTACCTCGGGTATAGATGGTAGAGATGGAACTTCTGGAACTAATGGAACTTCTGGAACTGATGGAACTTCTGGAAAGAATGGAACTTCTGGAACAGATGGAACTTCAGGAACTGATGGTTCTTCAGGTATAGATGGTAGAGACGGAACTTCAGGTACTGACGGAACTTCAGGTAAAAATGGAACTTCTGGAACTAATGGAACTTCAGGTACTGACGGAACTTCAGGTAAAAATGGTTCAAGTGGAACTTCAGGTATAAATGGAACTTCAGGTATAGACGGTAGAGACGGTGCAACAGGTACAGGATCATGTTACGAACACATTTCTTTAAATGTGACTCCGAGAGATACAACTATAACGAATCAATTATTACAGAAGGCATTTGTTAAAATACCATATACATTTAGTGAAGAAAATATGGTTTTAACAGGAATAGAATCTTCATATGGTGTTAATAATAATTCAGAGAAAGTAACATACAGATTATGGTCTGTTGATTCTAGTGGAAGTTCAACAGTATTGTTACAATGGGATCACGCTGGTGGCAATAAATTTGCATCAAGTATAAGTAATTCAATTGCTAGCGAAGCGTGGAACGGAACTTATTTATACATTACTGGATCTAACAGTTCATATGACGGTGTAGGATTTACTGTAACAGTTATATTTACTAATTCACTATGTATGTCTTAAGATATATAATATAAATCAAATAAGATAAACTCAATATGGCTCTATCGGTATTCGCACATGACGAAGAATGTATACCACCATCAAATCTAGTTAATTTAGCATATGATGTTACTTCACCTAATAATTTAGATACCTCTGCGTCGGTATATACATATTCGATCGATGGAGCTCTAGATATAAATAGTGTGATAACTCAACCGGTTGAATGCGGAGGTGGAATGGATATTGTATTTCTTGTCGATTATACCGGTTCTATGGGTAGTGCTATCAACGGAGTAAAAGCAGGAATATCCAATATATTAAGTACAATTAGTACAGAATCTAATGGTGATTTTAGAGTCGCTTTGTGTTTATTTGACGAATATAATACTTCTAATACAACTATTCCTTTATATAAGAACACTGCAGCATATCAAGCTATTCCATCATCTAATAAGGTTATAATTGAAACAAATAGTTCTAAAAGACAGGCTATAACTGGATTAATACCATTTGGTAGTATTGGTTCTACTAGTGATTTTCAAACAAAACTTAATCTTTTAAATACATCTTCATTACCTTTGGGTAGTGGTGCTGGAAGTCCAGAACCCGGTGGATTGGCAGTAAATGAAATAGTATCTAATAGTATTGTAGGATCTTTTAGAGCTGAAGCTATTAAAGTTATTGTTTTAATTACTGATAACATACCAGGCGGAGATGACGATTTCAATAATTCAACCGATCAATCATATTTCAATAATACATTAATAGGTTTATGTGATTCACTCGATGTTCAGGTAATGGTCCAAAGTAGTAGATCTAAAACCACTAGTGGTAACTATTATGCCGACTTAGCAGATGGTACTACACCGATTGGTAGATATGATCAAGTTACTTTTGATAGTAATGGAAATTGGGTTAATAACGGTTTAGTGCCAGGTATACAATCTTTATGTGGTGATAGTTTTACACCAACGTGTAATTTTGCAGAATCAGGATGGTACTATGAAACCGGTGACTATTACTCGGTCTATTTTGATAAAACAACAGGTATAGTTACTAATAAATACTATTTCCCAGCTGAGTATGATGTTGTAGTATCTGGACCTACATTAACTGACATTAGCGTAGGTGAATCAGGTGAAACAATCACATATAACGTTACTACTAAATATGTACCTAATGGCACTACATTATATTGGAGTTTTTATAATGGACCTAGTACTGATGCAAATGCAAGTGATTTTATAAATGCAATCAGTGGAGGTTCTTTTACTATTAATAACAATCAAGGTAGTTTTCAACTAACAACAAAGGCGGATTATATAACAGAAGGTAATGAGGTTATTAATATTAAAATTATGACCGGTAGCACTTCTGGAACTATAGTTGCTCTTCCTGATCCTGTCGGATTAATAGATACTACTACACAGATTCCAACGCCTACACCATCACCAACGCCGACTGCTACGCCAACGCCAACGCCAACCGCGACACCAATCCCACCAACACCTACTGCAACAGCTGTACCAACGGGAACATGTCAAACGGTTTGGATATCATTTAGAGTTGATCAAAGTAGATATGGTTTACAGTGGAGAAATCCGGATGGAACAACACAACGTTCTAAATTTAATGCATTATTGTCGGCAGAATATTATTACAATGGAACGAATGGTTCTACATTTAGCGTATGTACCACTCTAAATCCTCAAGTATATGACTTTACTGGAAATGCATTAGTTATTATAGATGATTTCGTAAGATTATCAACTGGTGGAACATGTACTTCTCATTTAAATTGTGTACCGCCATTTAATCCACCACCAACACCTACTGCAACACCAGTCCCACCGACTGCAACGCCAAGACCGACAGCAGTCCCACCGACTGCAACTCCGGTTCCGCCTACAGCGACTCCGGTGCCTACAGTAGCATCAACACCGGTACCAACACCAGTCCCACCTACAGCGACTCCGGCGCCTACAGTAGCATCAACACCTATACCAACGCCAGTCCCACCAACTGCAACGCCAAGACCGACAGTAGTCCCACCAACTGCAACGCCAGAGCCGGTAATACATACGTATTTAATGGATCCATGTGATGGCTCAGGAAGATTAGTTATTGCTAGATCTAATACAACTATAAGTTTATATACAGTGTGGCAATTAACAGGTTCAGCATATGTTGACACACCATACACTGCTGTACAATATGTTCCTGGTGAACCATGGGAAACTACACTTGGATTCGCGACAGAATGTCCGCCATCAGGCGGCGGAGGTGGTGGCAAAGGCGGAGACGGTTTTGAAGAAGAAATAGCACCATAATAATCACATAGGACACATCTCGTGACCACCATTAATCTATCTAATTATTTACGATAAGTTGTAAAGAGAAAGTATTTCTAACGCCAGGAATACTTTCTCTGAAAGTTAGTAAACAAAAACACAATATATAATATAATAACTAAATAATATTGTGTAAATGGAAGAAACTATCTTTATTCAGATCGCTAGTTACAGAGATCCTGAATTATTAAAAACATTAGATGATTGTATTTCTAACGCTGAATTTCCAGAAAATTTAAGATTTGGTATATGTTGGCAACATTCAGAAGAAGATGAATGGGATAATATAGATCGTTATAAAAATGATCCTAGGTTTAGGATTTTAGATATTGATTACAAAGACTCTACGGGTGCATGTTGGGCTAGAAATAGTATTCAACAATTATATCAAGGTGAAACTTACACCTTTCAATTAGATAGTCACCATAGATTTATTAAAAATTGGGATACTGAATTGATTAGTATGTTAAAAGGTTTACAGGCAAAAGGCCACGCAAAACCTTTAATTACAAGTTATATTTCATCTTATAATCCAGAAACATATCCTATTGGTAAAACTGAAGTACCGTGGTTAATGAACTTTGATAGATTTACACCAGAAGGTGTAATTTTCTTTTTACCGGCTACTATTCCAGGGTGGGAAGGTATGACAGAGCCTATTCCTTCAAGATTCTATTCAGCACATTTTGCTTTTACAATTGGTGAATTTGCAAATGAAGTTCAACATGATCCTGAATTTTATTTTCATGGTGAAGAGATTACAATTGCAATTAGAGCATACACACATGGGTATGATTTATTTCATCCACATAAGATCATTGCATGGCACGAATATACTCGTAAAGGTAGAACTAAACAATGGGATGATGATTCTGAATGGGGTAAGAGAAATGCTCGTACACATGAGAAAACTAGAAAATTATTAGGAATTGATGGTGAATCTTATGATTCTGATGAAGAAACATATGGTAAATATGGTTTAGGTAGAGTTAGAACCATTGAAGAATGGGAAAGATATGCTGGTATTAGACTTCGTGACAGATCGGTTCAATCATGGACTTTACAGAATAAATTAGCACCAAATCCTGAAGTAGAAGATTATGAAAATAGTTTTCATCAAAAATTTAAACATATCATAGATGTACACAAGTCTGGGTTTGAAGAAGATGACTACTCTTTTTGTGCAGTTATTTTAGAATCAGAAGATGGTACTCCTGTTTATAGAAATGATTTAAATGAACAAGAAATAACTCAAAAGTTAAAAACCCAAGATGATTGGATAAAAATCCATATAGATATGCAAGGACCAAAACCACATAAGTGGATTGTTTGGCCTCATAGTAAATCTAAAGGATGGGGTAAAAAAATAGAGACTTTAATTTAAAATGAGAAGAGTACTAACTGGGGTAAGTAATAACGTAGCACAACATATAGATAAAATAAAAGTATGGTCTAATAGCTTTAAAAAGCACGTAAAAGACGGTGAAGTTGTACTTATTGCTGCAGATATGTCAAATGATGATATAAATGCGCTTAATGATAATCAAATTAAGTTTCATCCAGTAGAAACTAATAAAGAATTTACAATCAATGATAGTAGATTAATACATACTGCTAATTGGTTAGAATCAAGTGACTATGATTTATGTATGGTTACTGATGTATTCGATGTTTGTTTTCAAGGTGATCCTTTTGAAATGTTTGATTTAGATAATCATGACTTTTTTGCAGCAGCAGAAGGTATTTATCATTCAGAAGAACCATGGAACATGGATGTAATGAGTAAAGCATTTCCAGAATATGTTGAATGGATTAAACCGTTTGAGGTTGTGTGTAGTGGAGTTTTTGGTGGTAAAAAGGATTCTGTGATTAAAACACTAAGAATGCAACAAGATTTGGTTGATGGAGCATTACATGGACATGATATCAGAGATCAGGCTGCATTTAACATATTAATATACAAAGGATTGATTGAAAACATTAAGCTTTTCACACCATCTGACGGATGGGCAGTACATTCTGCGCTTTCAGGACCAACATTCCAACATATTAATTGGGGTTTAGGTGATAAGATCGAATCTAGATATGGTTTACCTAAATTAGATGGTAATAAACTGGTTACTTCAAATAATAAAATATATAAAATAGCTCATCAATATAATAGAATTGATGAATGGAATAAAAAAATTATTGAACAATATGTCTAAGAAAATTATTTGCACTTGTGAAAGTACTTATAAGCACTATGAAGCTTATTGGAAAACAGTTGATTTTGATTTTGAATTTTTATCTGATAGATCACCAATTGGTATTCAATATAATGAACAACTAGTAAGAGAAAAGTTTGATTTTAAAGGTGATGTTAGTAAAAATCATTTTTGGAATCAACAAGGTAATAGAAATATTATCTGGTTTTATGCACACTTAAGAATGGCATACTATTATATGCTAAATCCTAATGAAGAGTGGTACTGGTTCATGGATGATGATGTGACGTGTGATAATTGGTCAGAATTCTTCAAAGCGTTTGATAATAATGATGCAGACTTCATTGCATATTATACATTTAAGAAATCAGGCGTTAAAAGCCAACCTAATATACCAGAGATTGATACAAATACACACAGCGGTGATTTATGGTTTGATAGATTTCCGGGTGATGGTGACCATATATCAAAGGATGGTGATCTATTTGGTTCATTCTTTCCAATCGTTAGATTCTCTAACAAGAGTTTACAACATCTAGCAGTTTTATTAATGAGTGGTATGCATGGTTACTCAGAGGGATTTGTACCAACACGATTAAGTAGAGATGGATTTAAACTTGATACTATTTTTAATAACAAGAGCGAATCTGATCATTTTGACATAAATAAAATAAATATTAAGCATAAAAACACTACCGTAAACTGGTCTTGGATATAAATACACCGTAAAAATGAAACCATTAATTATTACAGCACTATATGATATAGGTCGTTCAGATTGGAAAGATTTTGCAATGTCATATCATACATATTTACATTGGATGTATAATACTTTACAATTAAATTGTGAAATGGTTATTTTTACTGAACCTAAATTTGAAGAGAGGATTAAAGAGATGAGGTCTGAGATTGATCCAACGGGTGAAATGACACACTATGTTATTAATCACATGGAAGACTTGGAGGCTTATAAAAAATGGAATGGACCATTAACTCAATTGATGTCAAGCGAAGATTTTAAAAGTAGAAGACATTTTGATAATGTACCTGAAATGAATCATCCTCTTTACAACATAGTGATGTTCAATAAAGTATTCTTTTTAAAGGAAGCATTAAAATTAAAACCCGATGCGACACACTTACTATGGCTAGACGCTGGAGGAATAAGAGAATCTATATCTACTAAAAATTGGCCAAATATTGATAAATTAGATTCTTCTAAAATAATGCAATTTAGTCATAATGTACCATTTGACGTACCTGATCCTGAGTGGCATTCATTTTCACAAGTTAGGCATATTCAAGGTACTGCATTTATTTGTCCTTCTCATATGATAGATTGGTATATAGCAGAGATAAATAATACAATACACGATTGCATCAATCAAGGATATATTGGGAGTGACGAAAAGGTTTTTGATCTAACATATTTAAAAAATCCTAATAGATTTAACTTAGTCAAACAGAGTTGGAGAGAATATTATGATTGGTTGCTTTAAAAAGAACCGTAAAATATGTACACATTAGTAACTGGAGGAGCAGGATTTGTAGGAACTCATTTAATTAAAAGTATTTTAATAGATGCACCTCATACTAAAATAGTTTCTTTAGACGATTATTCAACTGGAACGGAAGAAAATCATATAGATGGTGTACAGTATATAAACGGTCGCACGCAAAATGCATTACACATTTTATCCAGATTTAAATTAGATACAATTTATCATTTTGGTGAATATTCTAGAATATTTCAATCATATGAAGACATAGATAAAGTACAATCTTCATGTGTTGAAGGTACTAGTCAAATAATTAGATTAGCATTACAACACGATGCAACTTTAATTTACTCAGCTTCTTCATCTCATTTTGGTCAAAAAGACCATGATTTATCACCATATAGTTGGTTTAAAAAACAAAACGTTGAACTTATTAAAAAGCATCAGAAATGGAGCAATCTTAAATCACATATTTTCTATTTCTTTAATGCTTATGGTCCAGGTCAAATTACAGAAGGTCCATACGCAACTGTCTTAGGTATATGGGAAAGACAAATTAAAAATCAAGAACCTATCACAGTAGTAGAACCAGGAATTCAAACCAGAATCTTTACAAGAGTTGAATCTATTGCACTCGCGTGCGCTAGACATAAATTATTACCATTGAATTGTGAATGGGCTTTATATTCAGAAGATAAAATAACATTACTTAAAGTAGTACAAAAACTTAAGAAGAAAACTAAGTGGATAGAAGCAAGACCTGGTGATAGACAAAGAGTACCTAAAATTAAAATACCTCAGCCTCCACATTGGGAACACCCATATAGATTGGAAGATTGGATAGGAGATCTTAGAAGGTGGACTAAACCTGAAACATCAGAAGATTTTGATATATAAGATATAAACACACTAGATTAACATGAAACACACAAAATTATTTGAACAATTCTTGAATGAAGCGGTATCTTTTGATAAAAAAGGCATTAAGGCTAAATTAGAAGATAAGGTTAGAATCGCAAAGATTGCCGTTGATAAATGGGGAGGTTCTTATGAAAATGTATTAGCAAAGGCTGAAGCCTCTGCAAAATCTGGTAAATTACCAAAGTATACAGAACATTTAAATGTCCAAGGTGACGAAAGGCAAGACAACTACGATATATTTCAAGGAAGAAACGCAGTTCAATTGGCAGAGAAAATCTCTAAAGTGATTAAGAAATACAAGAAATATGAGGTTGAACAATCTTCAACACCTGCAGCGGCTGGATGGTCTGGTACAATGAGATCTACTGTTTCTGGAGATATTAAAGGTCACGCTAATTTTAATAACGGTTCAAATTCCTATCTAATTGCAGTTACATGTGGTGGAGGAATTGACAGATCAGTTAAGGATAAAATGTTTCAAGAAATCTACGAATTAATGTTTGTATTGGATCAATATAATTCAAGCGATGGTGGTGTGATGTTTAGTTTAGATACTGGAACTAATTATGATACAATTGGATTAAAAAATTCAAGTTATTCTTTTAATACCGGAATGGCAGACAAATTAAAAAATACAATGAACAATTAAAATGAAACCTGTAAAACTATTTGAACAATTTGTCAATGAGGCAAAGGTAGATAAAAAATATTTTGACAAAGTAGTTAAAGTATTAAGCAAATCAAAACACCCATTCACTGTTATGTTAGTTACTAAATGGGATGAAGTCGATATTATCATTGGTCACGATGCACCAGACTATATAGCAGATGACATTATTCAAAAACTAGACTCTGCTAAACTAAACTGGGGCGGAAATTCTGGAATCTCTATCTCAGGAGACTCATCTAATTATTCAAGAAGAGAATACGACGAAATAGCAAGAGTAAATGGCGGACACAAAGATTATTAATAAACATGGCAAAGATATTTTACATACATCTTAAAGATGAAAAACAGGTAATGGGCTATTTCTTTAATGATAAAAGAAAAGCAGAGAAAGAAGGAAGTGGAATCAACGATGATTTTGAATTTGGTTTAAATGGCGTAACCATGGGGACTCCAACTTTTGGCCGCAAGGATGTTTACTCTGGTGAAATTGATATAAAAAAGGGTCTACTATTTTATAGAGAAAGACTGACTGGAGAAGTAAAGATGGAAGATATGTCAGAGGAAGATGCTAAATCTATATTGGAAGAAATAGATGGAGTAGGAGCATATTTTCCAGCTAAACTAAAAAGCGGACAGAGTAATGCCTATATTAAACGTCAAGGTGTGAATGCCAAAGGTGCACTATGGAGCTTTTATCATGGAAATATTTTAGAAAATAAAAAAATGACCATGAAACACATTAAATTATACGAAGCATACATCAGCGAGAAATACGTTACCTATGATGACTTAGGTAAATGGGGTAAATACAGCAATGAATCTGAAATTGAAGATGATTTAAGAATGCAAGTAATTAATATGTTTCTATATGGAGAAATCTCTAACCATTTAGATGATGTTATCTATACAGATCAATCTTCGGACAAAGGCATTAAATGGCAAATTGAAATTAAAGGTAAGGGGTCTGATACAATTCACGCATACAAAGATGGTAAATTTAGAGGTCAATATGAATGGTATTTAAATAAGAAGAGATCATCTAAATATGACATTCAACACTACTTTTTAAATAAGTATGTACCGGTACTTGATCAGTATTTGGCAGCACTCAAATCATTTGATTTTTACTACCAAATGGCAGACGATTCAAGAGCCTATAAAAGAGGTCAAGCACAAGCTGAAGAGCTAAAACAATTATATTCAAAACTAAACAGTTCTGATCAAAAAAAGGCACACAAAGAGTGGCTTAATAAAACTAAAACTCAAGTAGATATTAAGCAATTCCAAGGAGCTTAAAGACCACATCTATTACACACCAAAAAGCCTCTTAATTGAGGCTTTTTTTTGCGCGCTCACCAACTAATTAAAATAGATATCTTATGAGACGTATAATAGAAATAGGGTTAGTCATCTTAATGGGTATATGGACACTAAAACCAGTGCCAAAACCAGTCCCGTTTCAATTAACCCAAGGGCATATTAATTATATCCAGGATTCAATCCAACCACCACCTCCATTTAATCAGATAGAGATTAGAATCAACCATGTCCAGTTACCAATTCAAATAGCAGGAGAGACTCGACAGATAACCATTAATCAATACCTTATTCTCTTAAATCCAGTCCACCACCTCCGCGCGCACCAAACCATGTATCATGAATTAGTACATGTTAAACAAATGGTAAGAGGTGATCTTCAACAACAAGATCAGGTATGGTATTGGAAAGGACAACCTATAGATTGGACACTACCATATCAAGAAAGACCATGGGAACAGAGAGCCCAAAGAGAAGCCCAACATATCGTATCATTAACCAAATCAAATCCACCTAAATCATGGTTCAAATCATTGCCTTAATCAGTTGTGTCTGGTTACCTATAACCATATACCAAAGATATACCAATAGAAAGAAATGGTAATCTTAAAATGTATTGTCATCCTAGTCATCTTCTATATAGGGATGAATAGATTTATTAATTGGTTAGACAAGTAAACTGACCAGACTAGTTAACCACCACACCAACCCTGCAGGGCTTCCAGGTATTCCGAGGTGGTAGCATAGTGGTAAAAAGTGGTAGAAAGTGGGATAAAATGATAAATCCAGACCCTAAAACTAACCCTGATCCCAGTACTGCCCCAGGGGACCAGATATATAGTGGTCAAGTCATCGTTCATTGCATCACGTGGCGTCCCAGGACTGAGTTAAACGTGGGCGCGAATATACACACACTCCAGAGCTCCGAATACCCCTAACAGCACCCCAGTGACCAGATAACCTACCCAAAGACCAACTCCAATCCCCAGGATACCAGAAAAGCCGAAGAAGTCACTTCCGGCTCTGGCCAGATACCCAGAGGCATCCGATGTATAATTAAAAGCATCCGGTTAATTAACCCCGCCGGACCCGGGTTATTATTTAGTATGAGGGTGACCCATTACGCTGTTTCAGTCTCATCTACCTCAGCTTCATTAGGGACTGAGGCAAACAAGCGGTCAAAAGCATCCTCTTCACCCTTCAGCTTCTCTTTTTCTTCAGCGATTAGCTCTTGGTTCAGTAGATCTCGCTTATAACGGGCAGTATCGAAGTTAACCCCGGCGGAGAAATCAAAGAAAAGCTTATGGCCAACCTGACCCAGACGGTTCTTAGTAAACTCCATATATCTTTCAGCTGAGTTCTCATTACCTTTCCAGTTTAACTCCATCATAGCAGTGGTCATGTGCTTCAGCTTGTTAGAGCCGACGAATGTACCACCCTTAGACAACTGAAGAATAGTAATAAAGGTAGTGTATTTCTTTAACTTGTTCTTACCTTGGTTATTAGAGATCATCAGATCAAGGAACCACTTTTCAGTCTTACCTCTGGTCATGTTACAAGCCTCTTTAATGGTGTCATTGACCTCAGTGTAGGAGTCTGTTAGAACTATGTCCCAACCCTGTTGTAGAGTCTGCTCAATAACTGCTTGTGGGTCTTGGTCCACATAGTCAGAAAGGAATAAGATTGGTAGCTGACCCCAATGTGGAAAACGTTTTAGGTAACGCGCCATATCTAGCTGATTCATTTCAGCTGAGATGAAGAGTACTCGCTTAGTAGGATCTTGTTTGTGAACTGCGTATAATGTCTCTAGAAGAACAGTAGTTTTACCAACACCCGGTGCTCCGGCTGCCATGATATTTGAACCTGGCATAAAGCCTCCATCATTACTTAGAAACTGATCAATTGGAAGGCCAGTCTGAAGAGGTACAAACAGATCATCAGAGAAAGCCAAATCATCCAATCGGGTTAGATTAATCTTTAGCTTCTTTGGCTTGGCTGCCACTGAGGCTTCCTTATAAAGGCCATAGTAATCTTGGGCTGAGGTCATTTTACCTGACTCATAGACATTGATTACACGACCTGATTCTTGGCTAGCTAACCATCCATATTTAGGGTGGTCGGCTGCAATCATAATAGTGTGTTTAGTAGATGGCGCGAATAGTTGAAATTGGCTGCCAACTTCTTTAAAGGTGTACTGTGTTTTTGACATATTGACTTTGACTTTTAATTATACTACTAATATACGTGAAATAATTGACAACCCAAAATCTGGGCATCAAAAGTTACGAACAATTTACAGACCGTTGATGAGGTCATCAATCTTATCAGCCTTTTCATTAAAGAACATACCTAATAGAAATGCACCTATGATGGCTAAACCAATAAGAGGCTTTTGCATCAAGAACAAGAGTCCCATAAAAAAGACTTTGATTGCAAAAGGAATAACTATACCCGCCACAAATAGAACGACTAGGACAAGAAGACTGATTTTAACTGCTTTACTGTTTAGGATTGACTTGATCATAATTGCTTTTAATTAGAGAGGTAGTAACCTCCATTAGTATACTACTAATATACACGAAATAATTGACATAAAAAAATCTGGAGTGATTTATTTTTAAATTATTTTACGTAATCATATTTAAAGTTGAGGTAGATAGCGACTAATTGTTGGTCGGTTAGGTCATCGAAAACAGATGGATTAGAGTCAATCATATTTTGGATGTTTTTAGAATCTTGAGAGGTTAGGAAAGGAAATCTTAAATTCATAGTGTTTAACTTTTAATTACAGATCTAATATACCACAAATAATCGACATAAAAAAATATGGCGCTAATTATTTTCAAAAAAAAGCCAGCCTCAAAAAGAGACTGGCTGGAAGGGACTTAGATCGTGAGTCTGACTCAGTGGTTTACTGCAGTTAACTTGATGCTCTGATCATACTCCCAGTTTTCATAAGCAATTGGTTCGGAACCTCAACGGCACTTAATAGAGTTTCGATGGTCCGTATTCTTGGTTCCGAATATCCAATTAGTTTAGTAGTGCACCTACTTGCTGAGCATTATCTAAGTGTGCATCAGTAGCGAAAGGTGAACGAATAGTGTTACCTAAGTCAAACTGCTTACCAAAGATATTACCAGCTCTAACCATTAGGTCTGTTGATTCTTTATCAGTCATATTGAAAGCAAGTTGTTCAGGAGCGTGAGTAGCGACGTGAGTCATACCATTTACTACTGACCAGATTGATTGATCTGTACGTGCATTCTTCTTTTGTGCGGCCGTGAAATTCTCAGGGTTCATACCAGCTTTAGTATACGCTGAGTAATTATCATTCAGAGGGATCCAAGAGTCAGCTTGTGCGCCAACCATACCTTTAATAGAATTGTATCCTCGTTCCATTTCCCAAAGAGAAGCCGGAGTTTCAGTAGCCAACTTAACTGTATTAGCAAAGTCAGTAGGTACAAAACCATTCTTACGCAATTGACTCATATGTTGGTGAAAGTTCTCCATAGACTCAGGGTTGAGGTTAGCAAGAGAATAAGTTTCATTTGCCAAACCAGTAGTAAGACCATTAGTACACCACATACGATTTACATATGGCATCACTTGAATTCCACCGAACGGTGAGTTTTTCATAGTAAGACCTGCAGTGAAGACCTCATCAGAGAGACCAAGACCAGCAAGATCAAATTGTGCCTTAGGATTGAAAGCGTTAATGATAACTGTACCGTTAGCGGCATCTGTACCCCAATTGGTAACTTCGAAACCATGTTGATCAATAACTTGATCAGCCAAGTTGATAAAGCGCTCGTGAGAGATGATATCAGTGGCTTTCTTAGTAAAACCAACTACTCGTTTAGTTTGCGGCGAAAGAACAATAGTAACCTCATTTAACTGAGCTGCCATAGCATTCTTCATTTGATTAACAAACTTAGCTTTAGTTTCAGCGTTAAAGAGAGATTCGAATTTCTTAGCAAAAGTCGCAGACATACCAATCAATTTCATAAGGGACTTAAAAGCATCCTTAGTAATCTCAAGACGTTTACCTTGGAATTCGATAGTAGAGTCATCGATAAGATTGATATCTCGTACAGCTACCGTTTTACGTATAGACTGAGAGTTTAGGGTTTCAGCCTTACGATTTTGAATGGCTGTTGAAGAAAGAGTTGCTATTGACATATGTTCTGTGTTTATTATTATATATTTAAGATGAGAAAAGTTTCAATAAAATTAAGCCAATTCAGGATTTAATTCCTGATTGGTCTTAATGTAATCCTCTTGAGTACCAAGAAGAGTAGGCTCTTGCCATTGGATCTCATACTCAAGGTATGTGAATCGCTCAAGGTCAGAGTTCTGAGACTCCAACATCTTACCGAAAACCTCAGCAGGATCGGTATACATTAGAAGATCGGCGTCCATCTCGATCTGAAATGTATGACCACCTTTAGGCTTCCAATGGAAGTTACCTTCATGGAACCCGTAGTTCTCTTCATACTGTGTGTGGACTAAAATTTTGTTGACTGACATATCTTTTGCTTTTTGCTTTTAATTATACTACTAATATACAAAATAACTTTGACAACCCAAAATCTGGGCGTCAAAAGTTACGAACAATTTATTAAACTGTTTTAACTGCAGCGACACCGTATTGACGACATACAAAGTAAACCAAGCGGTCAGAGGCATAGGCAATCCCACAAGCATCTCCTTGCTCAATGGCTTTATTCATTTTATACTGCCAATAATCAATCTTTGGTAAATAACCATTTGGATAATGTGAATCTTTCATAATATTTAATTTAAATTTAAAAGAGAGTGGTCAAGATGACCAACAATTACAATACTAATATACCACAAATATTTGACATAAAAAAATCTGGGGCTAATTATTTTCAAATTATTTCGCAAATATACTCAAATCATCTAATTGATTAAGGGATTCACTAAAGTCTACACCTGCAATTTGAGTACAGACATAAGGTTTATCCCATTTACCAATATGAACCCAAGTATAGTAATCAGGTATATGACCATAATCAGAGTCTTCAAAGCCTTCACCCATACCTTCATTTAAGATAGGCATTATACGTTCCATAAGATCTGCGATTTGGGGATTAGATTCCCATTCTCCAGTAGCTGAGTTATAACGCTCTTCACGATAGTTACGGTATGGACTTAATTGAGTATACTCGGTTCCAAAATTAACAGGACCACGCATGATGGCTACTTTAATACCACTATAGTTTTCAGTGGTAATAGACAATTTAAATTCAGGAAGGGCCTTCTTAAGGGCTTCGCGTTTAGCTTTGACTTGTTCTTTTGTAATATACGGCATATCTTTAACTGTTTTAATTATACTACTAATATACCACAAATAGTTGACAACCCAAAGCAATACCTCAACTATTTTCATAAAAGTTACGAACATTATAACTAAACGCGGGGGAGGGCCTGGTCGCTCGGGAGTCTACTCTTCCAGCTCCGAAAAAAAAGCTACGCCCCTAAGGAAGGTCTCTGCCTTCAACTTATACTACTAATATACAAAAAAAGAATGACAACCCAAAATCTGGGCTGTCAAACTTACGAACAATTTACGAACACTTAATATAAGCATTGCGTTCCGCCGAGTACTTTACTCCCAAAGTAGGTCGGTTAAAGAGAGACTTAAACCAACTCACTGTTATACATTTTAACCATGTCAACAGACACTTTATAACCACGACCTTCGCGGTGAACCGTAACTGCATTCTTAGAGCGAGGCTTATAACCAGAGATGGTATACTCTTTACCTTGAATATTGATACTATCACCAACATTAAGTGAACCCAGACCTACGAGAGACTTATAGCGATCAAAGTCTTTGGCCTCTTTGGTAACCACTGTACCATTCTTAACTACACCTGCCTGAACTTTAATAGTGGCAGTCTCAGATGTGAAACTGATATTACCAGCGCTTAGCTGAATACCATACTTAGAGGCTATAGTAGCCATTGCTTGGTCTAGATCTACACGAAGTGCGCGTAATGACTGACGATCGAATTGTTGAATTTTACTCATTTGATTAACTGTTTTAATTATACTACTAATATACGTGAAATACTTGACATAAAAAAATTATTAAGGCAAAAGTTACGAACAATTATGCCGCAACCTCAACCTCATTCTCTACAAAGGCCATAGAAGCCCAAGAGGAAGAACCAACCAACTTATACTGACTCATATCCATTAGGTTAGTATTATAGAACATAGAGTTAATGGTACCAACTGTTAGGTTAGCCAGGATAGACTCATCTATAAGTTTAACTTTCTTACCAGTCCTTGAGAAAACAGTTAACCAGAACTCACTACCTTCAGGCTGAAACTGTACAGTCTGCAGAACACCTTTCTTATAGCCACTAATAGCACACTCTGGGTTAGCCATTATACGTGGATTATCAAAGTCTCTGGCATCACAACAGGTCATGCCCAATTTAGTCTTAACTACCATTCTGAATTTACCTTCAGTATAGTTAGATATAATGTCAACACACATCAACTCTGATTGAAGGCCGGGTGTCATCTTAATAGATTTGTTTGTAAATGATCTCATATGCTTTAAGCTTTTAATTATACTACTAATATACCACAAATAGTTGACATAAAAAAATTATGGAGCGTTTTTATTTCATAAAAGTTACGAACATACCCGAGCGCGCGGGGCCCATCACTAACCAGAGAGACTAAAATAAACTTATACCAGGATGAAACAGTTGGAGTAACTAAGCATATAAAACTTGTCTTCAGGTCAAAAGTTAGATAGGGTCGGAACAGGTAACACCCAGACTAAATAGACCACCCAGAGCACCAGAGACCCAGTAAGCACCCCAGAGCTTTCCCCAGGAAGCTTCCCAGACAAGTCCCCCAGAAGCTCTCCAGGAGCTTACCCCCAATAAGTCCCCAGGAGCTTCCCAGGAAGACTCCAGGAGCGCTCCGGGAACACCAGGAGCCTAGGTACGCTAATTGACTGGTAACCAAATTGACCAATTGATCATATATGACTCTGAACCGATTAGAGACATAGAGAGACCAAGAGGCATGATCAGTCTATAGAGGCGCCAAGAGCACCAGCGCTTAGGCGCCTAAGCTTAGGGAGCGTATAGTACCGAGTAGTCCTTAAGCCACTTAATTACCAAACCAGACCAAAGGGTATCCAGTTAACCCACACACCAGGAGTCCCAGAGCTCCAGAGTCACCAGGAGTCCCAGAGCTGATATGCGTCTTAAACACACTGGTCCACACAAATTTGCGATTTACTGAGATGAGGTGGAATGAAACGCCGAATTATATAGGTATACCTTAAAGAAGTATATTAGCTATAGCTTTATTTTCGATGTCATCTTTGGGCGTTAATTATCACGCCCCGGGGCCATTAAGCCTCAGGGCTACTCAAAGGTGTCAAAGGTATCATACGATGCCCCCATCTAATTACCCAAAACTAGAGACTACCCACAAGTCAGACAGGCCCTGACAGAATCGCGATCATTTCAATGTCGCCGGTTCCCAAATATTTGGGTCCCCCGGGGGAAGTCACTATTAGGCCCGATCGACTTGACTCGAGCACGCGCGGCTAGACTAGACCTTCCAGGTATCAGAGTACTCAGAGACTCAGATAAACCACTTAATGGTAACTAAGACACTAAGTGACATTTAATGTCTTAGTATACTCAAAGGACTAAGAGAACCCAGAGGGACCCCAGAGGACCAGCGAAAAAAGAGAGTACACAGAGTGATGTGTCTTACACTTACTATCTGATGCATCTAGATCTAATAAAGTGTCAAAGTTGGTTAGACCCTTAAGTCCTACTAAGACGGGCGACGTCCTCCGAGACCAGACTAGTCTCACGTTCACGTGAATGGTATTTAGAGACTAACCCCAGAGGTATACGGCAAATTGAACCCGCGGCTCGACCGCTTGGTACCGGGTGATCGTGACGGTTATCAGTCCTCCGGGGGTCCAATGGCTTCCAACGAGAGTGGGATACCACTGATTGGTAGAGTTAAGATGAAAGCGTGTGGGGGTTTTTAGTGGCTGAAATTTTCCCCCAAAACTAATTTTCCCAGAGACCTTTAATTACTATGAGGGATGAAACAAATTAGCGAGTGACTAATATAAGGATTATTATATTAAATATTAAACAATGATAGGAAAAGTAAGAGACGGTCAAAAAGAGGTTAAATGCATGAACCATGACCCAGAAAACTCAAAATGGGGTCAATACGCACCGAGTGGTGGTTGTGACGAAACTCTTTATATAGACGCCAAGTCCACTGCAGGTCTATGTTGGAGATGCACATCTAGAAGTGTCAACAACATGAGAGGCACCCAATACCACGATGAATCAGAATAATATTAACGTTCAATAAAATAAAAAATGGACAATTTTAATGATGACTACCTACGAAGTCTAGAACAGAAATACAGTGAATTGATCAATCCTAACAAAATGATAGAGTTGTTTAACACTGATCAAGAATTTAAAGAATGGGCCGAGATGGGTACACCTGAAGATATTCGCGCGGCATTAATAGCTTTTGAGAAAGAGGAACTATTTAATCATTGCATTATCCTTAAAGAAGTTTTAAACAATAAAATAAAAACACAATAATGGAAGAAAACACAACACAACCACACAAGCCAAGTCTAAACGCTGGAGCTGATGCTAACGCAGAAGGTGGAACAAACAACACAGATACTAGTCTGAATGGAGAATATAGAGCAGGTGCCGGTATCTATGTAAATGCTCAAGGCGAGTGGACAGATCCAAATGGTACTGTTCTAAGAGGTGAGGCATTAATGAAAGCAGAAGCTAATGCATCTGCAAAATATGGTGTTGGTTACAGAGAAGGTAATCTCTATATAGAAGCAGTAGCAGAAGCAAAATTAAGAGCTGAAGTTTCTTTGAAAGCAGAAATTGAAAGTGGAAATCATGCAGCAGGTGTTGAGTTATATGCATACGCAGAACTTTATGCTTGGGCAGGTGGTGAAGCTAATGTAGGTACTGACGGATGTTGGTTCGAAGGTGGAGCAATAGCTGGAGCTAAGGCTGGTGTTGGTACGAAGACATATTACACAAACGAAGCGCTAGGAGTCGCGGCAACTAATAACACATCAGTATCCGCGGGAGCACAAGTTGGTGGAACTATTGGAGGTGGTTATCAAGTGCCAGATTGGAACAAAGATAGTAAACCAATTACTATAGGAGGTTCAGTAAACTTAGCGCTTATTGTAGGTATAAAGACTGAAGGAACTGTTACCGTTGATGTAGATCCTGCTTATGATGCTATCGTAGAAACAAACAATAAAGCGATTGATGCAGCAGCAGAACTACTTAAAAGTCAAGAAGCTCAAAGATTAAAAGATGAAGCTGAAGAAGCTCAAAGAAAATTAGATGCAGCAGCGGCTGAATTAAAAAGACAATCTGATGCAGCAGCGGAAGCTTTAAGATTAAAAGATGCAGCAGATGCTTTAAATAAAGCAAAGAAGAAAACTAAAAAGAAATTAGATCCTAGGAATTGGTAGGAATCAAAAATTATTTTAAATAAATTATGAAATTATCAGAGATGTTAAAGGGAATGTTTAGAGGTAGAATTATATTATCATATGTGATTGTATTTTCTTTCTTCGGCGTGATAATTGGCATTGGACATGCAATGCATACTGACACTGAAATTTCAGGTGAATGGAAAGAAATATTACTTTTATTATTAGGAGCACTTATTGGTGCCTTTAGCAAAGTGATAGATCACTGGTTTAAAGACACAGATCATAATAAGCAATTAATAGAAGATATTGATAAAAAAGAAGGAGAAAGTAATTAATTATGAAAATAGCACTTATAGCACATGATAACAAAAAGGCAGATATGGTGGCTTTCGTTTCTAAGCGCCTCGATTTTTTTAATAGGGATGGCTTGTCTATCGTGGCAACCGGCACTACTGGTAGCCACGTTCAGCATGCTGGGATTTGCAATGTGGAGTGTGTTGCTAGCGGTCCGATGGGAGGCGACGCCGAAATCGCAGCGATGGTTACTCGTAATGAAATTGATCTCGTTATCTTTTTCAGGGATCCTCTTGGCAAACATGCACACGATGTAGATATTTCAATGTTAATGAGAGTTTGTGATGTACACGATTGTCCATTGGCAACAAACTATAAATCAGCACACATCGCTGTCAAATACTTTAAAAAGAAATAATGAATAGAATAGAAGAACAATATCGAGGACTACTTGGAACCCTATTAGAGAATTCAATTGAAAAAGAGGATCGAACTGGGACTGGAACGCTTTCAGTTTTTGGTCGCCAGATTCGACATGATATGAAAGACGGGTTTCCACTCTTAACCACAAAGAAGATGGCAGTCAAAACTATGATGACTGAATTGAAGTGGTTCTTAAAAGGAGATACTAACATCAAGTACTTAGTTGATAACGGATGTAACATTTGGAATGGTGATGCATATAAGAATTATTTAAACGAAACCCAACGTGATGCATCATATACTCAAGAAGAATTTATCAATCTAATAAAGACTGATGCTGATTGGGCTAAAGTGTGGGGTGAGTTAGGACCAATCTATGGTAAGCAATGGAGAAGTTGGAAAGGAGATACTTGGGTAGAAGGAAATACTGATGGAACTGATGGATTTTATTTACAATCTGAATACATAGACCAAATTCAAAACCTAATCAACGACCTTAAAACAAACCCAGACTCAAGACGATTGATGGTTAATGCTTGGAATGTTGGTGAACTTTCAGAGATGACACTCCCACCATGCCACTATGGATTCCAAGTTTATACGAGAAAAACTACAAGACAAGAAAAGATTGTTAATCCTGGGAAATACAGAGCAATCTCACTAATGTGGAATCAACGAAGTGTAGATACATTCTTAGGACTTCCATTTAATATCGCAAGTTATGCAGCGCTCTTATGTTTAATTGCAGAAGAGGTTAATATGGTCCCAGATCAATTAATTGGAAACTTAGGCGATGTTCATCTATATAAGAATCATGAAGATCAAGCAAGAGAGCAATTAACTAGAGAAATTTATGATTTGCCAACAGTAGAATTTACTAATGTAAACCTATTAGATGGAGAATTCGATTATGAAGTTAAAGACTATAAATATCACCCAACAATTAAAGCACCATTAAGTAATTAAGATATGCGTACTAAAATTCAAGAAAATATTAAAAACCTAATTCAATCGGAAGTTGAGGCTATTCAAAGAATTCCAATTAATAATTCATTCGAACGTGCAGTTGATTTAATCAAAAGACAAGTTCATGATTTGGGTGGAAAAGTAGTAGTCAGCGGTATGGGTAAAGCTGGCCAAATTGGAATCAATATTGCCCAAACTCTATGTTCTACTGGAACACCTGCAGTTTACTTACATCCAAGTGAAGCTCAACATGGTGATTTGGGTATTTTATGTAAAAACGATATTCTAATTCTATTATCAAACTCTGGTAAAACTAGAGAGATTGGTGAATTGATCATGTTGTCTAGAGTTTTGCACCCAAATGTGAAGGTTATTGCCATCACTGGTAAAACTAATAGTTTGTTAGCTGAAGAGTCAGACGTTGTATTACACACTGGTGATTCGGAAGAAATTTGTCCACTTGGACTAACTCCTACTATTTCAACTACACTCATGACTGTTATCGGTGATATTATTGTAGTTGAACTTATGAAGAAAATTGAGTTTACTAAAAAGGAATATTCTAAACGTCATCATAGCGGATATCTAGGACAAAAAAGTAAAGAAGAATCAAATCAATCAATGCCTAGTTTATTAGACACTTTGCCACCAAACGACTATCAATTAGATAACTAATGAAAATAATAGCAATTATTCCTGCACGTTGGGGTTCAACCAGATTACCAGGTAAACCGTTAAGCGATATTAATGGTAAACCAATGATTGAGTGGGTTTATGAAGCTGTTAAGAAATCTAAAGTCGACAAGGTAGTAGTAGCTACCGATAATCAAAAAATATATGATAAAGTTTTATCATTTGGTGGAGACGTAATAATGACTAGTGATCAACATCAAACCGGGACTGATAGAATAATCGAAGCGTATGAACATTTCAAAGATGAATACGAATATGTTATAAACGTACAAGGTGATGAGCCAATGATCAATTCCAATGATATAGATCATATTATAAATTGTCTACAAAAAGATAAGTTTGCTATCGCAACGCTAATTGGTCCTTTAGACGCATCACAAAGAACTGATAGAAATACGGTTAAAGCTTATATAGATTCAGATAAAATAAAAATGTTTACAAGAAGTCCATTATATGGTTCACAAGTGTTTTTTAGGAGACATATAGGGATTTATGGTTTTAGTAGAAATATTATAAAGTCAATTTCTACTATGGACAAAACAGAAAATGAAATAGCAGAGAGTTTAGAACAACTAAGATGGCTAGATAATAAAATAAGTTTTAGTTATGCTATTACAGAAGGATTATATAAAGGCATTGATACACAAAAAGATTTAGATAACTATAAAACATTCTTAATTTAAAACTATGATTTTACCAGAAATACCACACACTTCACCATCATTCATAATGGCATATCAAATAGATGAGAAATTATGTGACATGATTGTCGAGAATTTTGAAGATGTTAAGAAACTAACGCAATATGATAAACTAAGGGGTTATCATAGATTACCAGAATCTAAGTTAGATTCAGATATTCTAGAAAATTATATGAATGCTATTAAAGGCGCATTTGAATCATATAAAAAAGAATATGAATGGTCTAATATTATGACTGTGCCTTGGAGTTTCTTTCCACCATTTAATATTCAAAGATATGACCCTGGAGATGCATATAATCCAACACACATTGAAGATGGTGGGCCCAGAAAAGGTAAGATTCAAAGAAAATTAGCTTTTACTACATATCTAAATGATATAAATGAAGGTGGAGAAACAGAATTTATTTTACAAGGTATTAAAGTTAAACCTAAAAAAGGTTTAACTATTATATGGCCAGCTGGTTGGACACATCCACATCACGGTATACCGGCACCGAATGAAGTAAAGTATATTGCAACAGGATGGGCAGGGTATCATATTAGACAAGAATAGTTATGAGTCTTAAGAAAATACAAAAAGAGTATAGAGAAACACCATCTAAAGAATTGACCTCAGCAGTATTTGATAATTTCCTTTTTGGATTATTAGGTGCTATCCTAGTTGTCTTTATTGCAGAACGAGTAGACATATTAGTTCTTTTAGGCTATATGATTTATTATTTCTTTTTAGGTAGAGTAGTTAATAGACCTAAATATGTAACGAGTCTGGGTAAATTTATAGTATTCCCAGTTCCAACAGCTCTCGGTGCTTTTATTGGTTATAAATTAGCCTACATATTGTCCTCTTATTTCTAATAGTGCTCCAATGTTAATTTAATGTTATCAAAATATTACCAAATTGTTGATATATAGTATATAGCACTTACGTTATAAATTAAATACATGAGGTATATTATGAGAAAACTATTAACAATATTAGCAATAATATTTACAACTAGTGTATCCGCACAAGCAGTTTTAAGTCTAGAAAATCCGGTGATTTCTATTGACAACAAAAAATTTACATTAGTTGACGTAAATTCAATGGATATGGCTGAAATTAAATATGAAGAATTTCAGGATAACAAATTGATAAAATCAGGAACTTATTTAAATAATAAAGTTCATGGCGTTTGGAATTTATATGATGAAAACGAAAACGTTATATCAACTGTTACATATAACAATGGTAAAAAAATATCATATACTACTATTGTAGAAAATAAAACTATAACTGTAAAATATTTGAACAACAAACCAATTAACGTGATTACTGAGGTTTCATTAGCATCTAATTAAAATAATAAAATATTAAATGTGAAAGCCCTCTAACGAGGGTTTTTTTATGTGTAATCCTCAAGGAGATAAATAATAAAAGTATTAATTTCTAATAAACCATCAATGAAATTTAAAAAACTAACAGGTCCCCCTGATTTTGAATTAGCACCATACGTTAATCAAATAGTAGAAAGAAATAAAGGACTAGATATGCAAATATACTTAGGGTGTGATAGTCAAAATAAAGCACTTAAAACAGTATATGCAACAACAATAGTATTTCATATAGCTTCAACAGGTTGTCATGTGATATATAAGAAAGAAGAGGTTCCTGTTATACGTGATATGTGGACTAGATTATGGAAGGAAACTGAAAAATCATGTGAAGTTGCACTATATTTGAGAGAATATGGCATAGAAGTTTCTACTATTGATTTAGATTATAATACCGACCCGTCTAAAAAATCAAATAAATTGGTTAAAGCAGCAGTTGGATACGTAGAATCTTTGGGCTTTAAAGCGAGATGTAAACCAGATCTTTTACCAGGTGCATATGCGGCGGACAATATTGTAAACTAAATGAGAAGTATACATATAAATATAAATAATCAATAAGAGAATATGTCATTAGCAGACGGATACGAAAACGAGAAAAATAAAAAGGGTAATTCTAAGAAGAAGGCTACTCCATTTTTAGATGAATTTGGTGAAGATCTAACGCTTGCCGCATCAGAAGGTAAATTAGATCCTATTATAGGCAGAGATAAAGAAATTTATAGAATTTGTCAAATTCTTGCTCGTAGAAAGAAAAATAATCCTATTATATTAGGTGACCCAGGTGTCGGTAAAACTGCAATAGTTGAAGCTATTGCTCAACGTATTATAGATAAGAAAGTCGCTAGAGTATTAGTAAATAAAAGACTAATTTCTATCAATATGACAACAATAGTTGCTGGAACTAAATATAGAGGTGAATTTGAAGAAAGAATGAAAAACATCGTTGAAGAACTTAAAAACAACGATAACGTAATAGTATTCATTGATGAGTTGCACACTATTGTAGGTGCAGGTGGAGTTAGTGGTGCATTAGATGCCTCTAATATTCTTAAGCCTGCATTAGCGAGGGGACAAGTACAGTGTATCGGTGCAACAACCTTAGATGAATATCGCGAGAATGTAGAAGATGACGGAGCACTAACTAGAAGATTTCAGGAAGTGTTTATTAATGCACCATCTGTAGATGACACCATCGACATCTTATCACGAATTAAACACAATTACGAAGAGTATCATTCAGTAGAATATACACCCGAAGCTATAGAAGCATGTGTTAGAATGAGTGATCGTTACATTAAACAACGCGAATTACCAGATAAAGCTATTGACTTATTGGATGAAGCAGGTGCTAGAACACATTTAATGGAAGTTAAAGTTCCCTCTAGAATTAAAACTTTAGAAAAACAATCTGAAGAAATTAAAGAAAATAAGAAGAAAGCAGTAGAAGATCAAGATTATGAACTTGCAGCTAGACTTAGAGATGATCAAATTTCATTAGAAGGTAAAATAATTGAAGAAACTAGAACATGGGAAGAATCTCTAAAATTAACTAAAAGACAAATAACAGTAGCAGATATTGCTGAGACTATTTCTACCCAAACCGGAATCCCTGTCAATAAACTGGGAACAGATGATTTGAAGAGCATCAAAAACATGTCTAAAGAAATCAAAAATATGATCATTGGACAAGACAAAGCTGTTGATGCATTGTGTAATGTTATTAAAAGATCTAGAACCGGAGTTGCAAGTCACGGTAAACCAAGTGGATCTTTTATGTTTTTAGGACCAACTGGTGTTGGTAAAACAGAAACAGTTAAAGCATTAACAGAATATATGTTTGGTGATATTGATTCTATGGTTAGAATTGACATGAGTGAGTATATGGAAAAATTTGCAGTGTCTAGATTAATAGGTTCTCCTCCAGGATATGTTGGATATGAAGAAGGTGGTCAGTTAACTGAAGCAGTAAGACGTAAACCATATTCAGTGGTATTATTTGATGAAATTGAAAAAGCACACCCGGATGTATTCAATACTTTATTACAAGTATTAGATGAAGGTAGATTAACGGACTCAAATGGTAGAGTTGTAGATTTTACAAACACAATTATCATTATGACATCTAATGTTGGTGCAAGAAAGGTTTCTGATTTTGGATCAGGTATTGGATTCTCTAGTAGTTCTACTATAGCTGAAGAAAGTAAAAAGATGGATTCTATTATAAAGAAAGAACTAAAAAATAAATTTAGCCCAGAATTCTTAAATCGTTTAGATGATATTATTTTATTTGATCAATTACAGAATGAAGATATTTTAAAAATCGTTCAAATAGAATTAAATGCTTTTTGTGAAAGAATGGCGATGGAAGGTTACTCTTTTAAATTCACCAAATTAGCAAAAGACTTTTTAGTTAAAGAAGGTTACGATCAAGCTTATGGTGCAAGACCAGTAAAAAGAGCAATTCAAAGATATGTTGAAGATATTGTGGCAGATGCTATTTTAGATCAATCTTTAAAAGCAGATAAAATCTACACTATTTCTAAAAACAAAGATGAGGATAAACTTTTTATTAAATTATAGTATAACTACTATAAACAAATAAGAAATGACAGACTTTTCAAATACATTTAAAGGATTAATACATAAAATTAATACACAAGGTGAGATCTCTAAACCAAGAGATCTTCAAGTTAAAGAACTTCTTTTAGATAGAGTTGATATAGACCCAACTAAACCTATAGCAAATTTCGAATCACGATCTTTCAATTGGAAATACTTTGCAGGTGAAATGGCGTGGTACTTACACAGAGATACGAATATTGATTATATCAACAATTTCTCTGGTTTTTGGAAAGGTATTACAAATCCAGGTACTAATGAAATTAATTCTAATTATGGTGCTTTAGTTTTTAACGATGAACAAATAGGATGGGTTATAGATTCGCTTTTAGCCGATGTTAACAGTCGCCAAGCGATTATGTTCTTTAATCAACCTAAGTTTCAATTTAAAGGTAATAAGGATTTTGTCTGTACAATGTATGCTAATTTCTTTATTAGAAATAATAAATTGAATATGAAAATTCAAATGAGGTCTAATGACATATTTTATGGATTAACATTTGATGCTCCATTCTTTTCATTTTTAATGCAAACAATTTATCTTATTCTTAAAAAGAATGATAAATATAAAAACCTAGAATTAGGAACATATTACCACTTCGCAGATAACATTCATTTTTATGAAAGACATTTTGAATTAGCAGAAAAGATTATTAATTCAGATTTATCAGAAAACGTAAATCATTCTTTAATTTTAAAAGAGTCATTATTAGATTATGAAAACGGTGTAGTATCTTTATCAGAAAGAGGTTTAGAATTTCTACAAACAATAGATAATACGCTAGATCAAAAAGATACTGACTATAAAAATATATTAAATGAGTATTTTACAATCTAACATGCAAGAGATACCTAAAATATACATAGATCCTACGAGATTATTAACAGCAGATTTTGAAAAAATACTAATGTCTAAGTATGATATATTCTATAGGAGGATTGTAGAGTATGTACTAAACGTACTAGAAAAAAAAGAAGAAATTGGAGTTTTAGCAATATTAGTCGATAAAGAAGGTGTAGAATATGAAATGGAATTACCTAAATCTGGTTTTAATAAATCATTGACCAAAGCAAAAAAATACTTCTCATTAATAGAAGAATATGAAACTTGTGATTTAATTAAACAAATACAAAAACAAATAGCATAGATGAATTATTACCCTAAAGAAAAAGAATTTCAAAGATACGCTCAATCTGAGTTTAATGTTAGCGGCTTACAGTTAGACCTATACAGTAAACAAGCCTCGATGACACCATATATTCTAGAAGAACGTGAAATGAGAGTTACTCAAATGGATATATTCTCAAGATTAATGGCAGATAGATTACTTTGGGTAGCTGGACCAGTGAATGATGCGATGAGCACAGTTGTACAAGCTCAATTGATGTTTTTATCAAGTAATAATGCAGATGACATTACCATGCACATTGATTCACCCGGAGGTTCTGTTAAGTCAGGTCTTTCTATGGTAGATGTCATGGAATATATACCATGTGATATTCGTACAGTGAACACTGGAATGGCGGCTTCTATGGGTTCAGTTCTTTTAGGTGCTGGAACTAAAGGTAAAAGAGCATCATTGAGACACTCGACTACGATGCTACATCAAAGTAGTGGAGGATTTAGTGGAAATATTCAAGATGCAGAAGTTGACTGGGCAGAATGGCAAAAAGTAAACTTAGAATTATTTAATCTATTAGGATCATATTGTAATAAAAAGCCAGAAAAAGTTATGCAAGATGCTACTAGAGATTTTTGGTTGAATGCAGAAGAGGCTGTTAAATATGGCATAATAGATGAAATAATAAAACCAAAAATAATTTAATATATAAGATATGGCTAGTAGAGATAAAACAAGAGAGGTTTTTATTGAATTAATTAATTTACAATTAAAACCACACAACAAGACATATGAAGATGTAGTGAATGTTTCTGATTGGTACATGAAATATACTACTACTAGAGAAAGGGAACAAATGTTTATTAAAGAAGGTATTTCTATCTTAATGAAGAAATTAAGAATGAGTAAAACCGTCGCTGAAAGAGAAATAAACTGGTTTATCTTACAGTGGGGTTTAACTACAAATGGCACTGAAACAGATACAGAATTAATATTTACTAAATCAAAACAAGCCAATCTCAAAAGGACTAAAAAATAATATTAAATTATTATAATATAAAAAAGGGACATTATTTTTATAAATAGTGTCCCTTTTTAGTTTTACATAATAGTGTGTTCGATAAATAGTATATGAGTTTAAAAGTAAAAATACCAGTGTGGATTAATAACGGACCCAAGGATTCTGAATATACGATGTATAAGATGAAAGCCAATGTTGCGTCTATTAAAAAGGGTATTTACACAAGTAATTTAATGGAATCTCTAACTGAAATAGACGAAACTCTAGACTACTTATATAGATACGATGCTGTAAAAATGACGCAGGGTTTAAATCCAATGAATCAGATAATAAGCGGATTTGAATTTCCAAGTTTAGAATTAGCATTTACACACGAAGAAGATATCGAAACAGATGAATATATGGATGATGTTGTAAATGAAGCTATTGATTTATATGAAGACTTGCATTCAATGTGTAGAGAAGAATGGAGACGTATAGAAGACGGTTTGACATGTAACTATATACCAAATAAACCTTACTTTTTAAATGACGGATTTGTGTTTATAAAAACACCAGACAATAAGATGCATATCTACCATTTTACTAAACCCAATAAATATTTTACTAACAATTGGAAAAAGTTTAATATGAACCTTATATCAACATCACAATGGACTGATGAAGATTTTTTTAAAAAGGTAGAAGAAGTAGTTTCAAGAGATTCAGATAAGATTATAATTAAAATTAATTGTAAAACTGAAACTATTTTGGAGAATAACGCATTAGCAGTAATAAATCAAAAGATATTTTCTATGCTACATAGAGACTACTCATTTTAATATTGATATATAAACAAAGAAAAAAACAATTTAAAACATGCCAACAGTTTCAAATCAAAACATAATCGCAGTATTACCGGAACTAGCACGAATAATTAGAGGTCAAGCAAATAGTATCAATATTAGCTTACACCAAAATTTCGTCGGTAACCAATTGAATATCGGTCTATCTGATAATGTTAAAGTCGATCTATATAATATAGATAATCAAGTAGTAGTTTCATACTCTAAATTAGAAGGAACTTTAACATATGGTGCCGCTAATAGTGAAAATCAAGGTGCTATTTCTTTACCACTTACGGGTGAACAAACTGCAGCTTTACCATTTGGTGATAATAATTTACAAGGAGCAATTAGAGCAAAAATCTTTGTAACATTAGGTTCTCAATTAATTCAATTACCTACATTAAAATTAGCAAATATTTACGATGCAGGTCAAGAAATTGGAGATATTGTTGCTAGTAGATTTACTTTACCAGGATCAGTATACGATATTAAGTCATTTACTATTGCTGATAAACCTTCTGGTGGTGAAATTGTTTTAAATGATCAAGATCCAGCAGGTGTTACTAAAATTAGAGTAGCTCTTACTGATGATAAAGGGTACAGAAACACATATTTAGAACAAGTTCTATTAAATAGAATTGATGTTGATGGAGTAAAGGTTTCTTTATTTCTAACCAACGTAAATAACAACAGTGAATATTCTTCTTTCGAAATTTTAGAATGGAGCAGAATTGACGTATTAAATGCAGATTCAAGCAATCCAGTATCTAATGATGATAGTGATGCTATCGAATTAACAGTTCAAGCTGAATCAAATTCAAATATCCCAGGATACGATTATGTACTAGAAGTTGGAGATTCATTGGGTATCTTTACCGAATCATATTCATCTCCTCATGGTATTTCTATAACACCTTCAGGTGCCGCAGCCATAAATGATGTTAATAATATTACATTTAGTGGCGGTGCTGTTGTTAATAATAACGAAAATGGTAACGTTGAAGTAGTATTTCCTTCAGTTACTGTAACTACTTCTGGAACTTCTGGTTCTTCTGGTACTGATGGAACTTCTGGAACATCAGGTGTCAACGGGCAAGATGGAACATCAGGTGTCAACGGAGCTAAAGGCGAACAAGGCGAACAAGGTGTACAGGGTGTACAAGGCGTTGCTGGAAACGACGGAACTTCAGGAGTTAACGGAACTTCAGGAGTTGATGGTCAAAATGGAACTTCAGGCGTTGACGGAGCACAAGGTCCTCAAGGTATTGCAGGAAACGACGGTCAAAATGGACAAGACGGAACTTCAGGTATTGACGGAGCACAAGGTCCTCAAGGTTTAGCCGGAAACGATGGAACTTCAGGTATTGATGGAACTTCTGGAATAAATGGATTTGATGGAACTTCTGGAACTTCAGGAGTTGATGGTATTGATGGAGCACAAGGTCCTCAAGGTTTAGCCGGTCAAAACGGATTAGACGGTCAAAATGGACAAGACGGAACTTCAGGTTCTTCGGGTATTAATGGACAAGACGGAACTTCAGGTTCTTCGGGTGTTAATGGTATCGATGGAGCACAAGGTCCTCAAGGTGTTGCCGGAAATGATGGACAAAATGGACAGGACGGAACTTCAGGTTCTTCAGGTATTGATGGACAGGACGGAACTTCAGGTATTGATGGTTCTTCAGGAATTGATGGACAAGACGGTTCTTCAGGAGTTGATGGACAAGACGGAACGTCAGGTATTGATGGAGCACAAGGTCCTCAAGGTATTGCCGGAAACGATGGAACTTCAGGAGTTAATGGAACTTCAGGAGTTGACGGACAAGACGGTTCTTCAGGTTCTTCAGGAGTTGACGGAGCTAAAGGTGATCAAGGTGATTCTGGAACTTCAGGAGTTGATGGAACTTCAGGTATTAATGGACAGGATGGAACTTCAGGTTCTTCAGGTATTAATGGTATTGATGGAGCACAAGGTCCTCAAGGTAACGCCGGAAACGACGGAACTTCAGGTTCTTCAGGTATAGATGGACAAAACGGTTCTTCAGGAGTTGATGGACAAGACGGAACTTCAGGAGTTGATGGAACTTCAGGAGTTGATGGAACTTCAGGAGTTGATGGAACTTCAGGTTCTTCAGGAATTGATGGAGCACAAGGTCCTCAAGGTATTGCTGGAAACGACGGAACTTCAGGTTCTTCAGGTGTTGACGGAGCTAAAGGTGATCAAGGTGAAGCTGGAACTTCAGGAGTTGATGGAACTTCAGGAACAAATGGAACTTCAGGAATTGATGGAGTACAAGGTCCTCAAGGTGATGCCGGAACTTCAGGAACAGACGGAACTTCAGGAGTTGATGGACAAGACGGAACTTCAGGAGTTGATGGAACTTCAGGTATTGATGGACAAGACGGAACTTCAGGAGTTGATGGACAAGACGGTTCTTCAGGAGTTGATGGACAAGACGGAACTTCAGGTTCTTCAGGTATTAATGGTAGCAATCCAACAGGATCCACTGTATCATATAAAATTAAAGTAAATATGCTATCAGGTAGTATTGACGCTACTACTCCAATTGCAAATGTATGGGCACCAGGAGGTGAAGAAATATACAATTCAGCAACAGGATGGTCGCAAGCAGGTTGGAATATTGTTAAATCAAATAATAATTTAACAGTAAATCACCCACTAAATAAACCAGTATTATTAGGTTCTACTACTGCATTTAACAATAATAATTTATTTACAATACCATTTACTGGTAGAAGTGCATCTCAGATGTCAATTGTAAATTCATTAGATA